>Ga0068864_100002530_pt1 | contig 15100 bp, 13 predicted proteins | sample KBSSwiS72_FD_66586 | JGI IMG/M metagenome (GOLD analysis project Ga0068864, IMG submission 66586) | Switchgrass rhizosphere microbial communities from Kellogg Biological Station, Michigan, USA - KBS Switchgrass S7-2 | ecosystem: Host-associated > Plants > Roots > Rhizosphere > Soil ... | reverse complement strand
CGCGAAGTGATAGCGTTCGATCCATAGCTCGGGGTCGTGCAGATCACGCAGGAGGGTCCAGCCATGCGCACCGTCGCGTCGGCGGACACGGCGGCGTTCGCCCATCGCCGCGAGGAAAGCCAGCACCTTGTCGCTCGCTATGCGATACTCGATCGTGATCACCACCGGTCCGCTGCGCGACTCGATCGGCACGGCAGTCGCAGGTTCGGTCCATAAGCGAAGCGGATCGAGGTTGAGGTCCTGGACGGCAGGCAGCGGCAGGACGAGCCCGGACAGCATAGTGAGGAGCTGCGCCGTGCCTCCGATCAGGAGCGCGGTGGCGACGCCATTATGCTCGGCGACCAGCCCGATCAGCCAGGCACCCACCGCCATCATTCCGAAGGCGATCATCTGGTAGATGGAGACGGCGCGCGCGGCCACCCAACGTGGGGAGGCCAGCTGAACCGAGATGTTAAAGGTCGAAAGGGTCAGCACCCAACCCGCGCCGGCGAACAGTAGCGACACTGCCGTGAGGCCGATGTGAGAGCTGGCTGCTGTAACTATCGCGCCCAGACCGAGTAGCGTTCCGCCAAGCCTCGCGATCAGCTCTGCCGAGAATCGCCGACGCAGCCTGGTGTTGCCGATTGCGCCGATGACGGCGCCGACCCCGAATGCGCCCAACAGCACACCATATGTCGCCGCGCCCCCACCGATCAGATCGCGCGCTATCAGTGGCATCAGCGCGGAAACCGTACTGGCGGTCACTCCGAACAGGCCCGCTCGCGCCATGATCGTCCGGAGATGCGGCGACATCCAGACATAGCGGAGACCGGCCGATATGGCGACATCGAGCCGCTCGCGCGGAAGCGAGCTTGTCTTGACCGGAGGCTTCCATCGCCAGAGGACCAGGATCAACGCAATATAGGAAAGAGCGTTGACCAGAAAGGCGGCGGCGGCACCGGCGGCAGCGACGAGCGCCCCCCCTATCGCCGGCCCGATGCTACGCGCCAGGTTGAAGCCTGCCGAATTGTAGGCGATCGCGCTGGGCAACTGTGGGCGCGGTACCATGTCGCCGACCGCCGATTGCCACGCCGGCCCGTTCATCGCCATTCCGCAGCCGAGCAGGAAGGTGAAGCAAAGCAAAAGCCAGGGAGACATCCGGCCTGCCCAGGTCAATACGCTCAGTGCGATCGACAGCGACCACATGCACAGCTGTGCGTAAAGCATGACCTTGCGGCGATCGAGGCTGTCCGCGAACGCGCCCGCGACCAGAGCCAGCACTGTGAACGGTAAGGTCGTCGACGCCTGGACGAGCGCAACCATCTGCGGCGAAGGGACCATGGATACCATCAGCCAGGCCGCTCCGACGGACTGGATCAGCGCGCCGAAGTTCGACAGAACCGTCGCAAAAAGCACGGCGCGGAAGATGGGTATTTGGAGAGGCGATTCTATCGCTGGATCGGAGCCCGGCCCGTCGACACTTGTCATCGTCCCGCCATGCATGAGCTTAGCTCTCATGCCAACCCACCGTTGCGCGTCGAGCCTAAAAGTGGGTCCCTAATCTCCGCCGACAGCGATGCCCTAACAAAGATTTAGAGCGAATTGGGCAAGTCCGGTGCCTACATACGCCTTCGGTCCACCCATCCGTTCGACGAATATTTGATGCGGAAAACAGGCTTAGCGCGGCGTTCACACAACCCTTTAACTGGATCGTACCGGCTCGCGATTAGCAAATAGGGCGGGTCGTGACTTTCTCGCGGCCACAGTGAAGGCGTAGCCATGTCGATTGCAACCGCCCTCGGCTTTCGCGGCCGACCGGAGGCGCGCGAAGAGTCGCGGACCCGGATCCTATTGTCGGCCTCGCTGCTGATCGGCGGCCGCCCGTCGCGGGTCCATTTGCTCGATCTCTCGAAGAAGGGGGCGTTGGGCCATGCCGAGGAGGCACCAGGCACCGGCCAAAAGATATGGCTCGTCTGCCACGGCGCTGAAATTCTTGCGCGGGTCGCCTGGGTAAAAGGGCCGCGTTTCGGCCTCGCTTTCGATACCAACCTGTCTCGCGCAAAACTCGATCATATGCTGGCCGCTGGCCGGCGCGCGCTCCAAGACCAGGGCGCCGCCGTCCAGGCGGCATGATGCTTGGGGGGAATTGCATCGCCGCGATGACTTGATGCACGCGCCATGCTATGCAGCGGCACCGATAGCTGCCGAGACGCATGGATCGATCCACTGAAGTTGAGCTGAAGCTGGAATTCGCGCCCTCCGATCGCGACCGGCTCATCGCGTCGCCCCTGCTCGAAGGCCAGAGAACGGGCAAGCGATTGAAGGCGACCTATTTCGACACGCCGGCTCGGGATTTGCGACGCGCCGGCTTTGTGCTCAGGATCCGCCACGATGATTCCGAACGGACGCAGACGGTCAAGACCGCCGATGGCGCGAGCCTCCTCTGCCGCCGTGAGTGGGATCGACCGGTCAGCGATGACCAGCCGGTCGTCGATGAGAGAGCGGGGCCGCTGCGCGACCGGATATCCGACGCCCGACTTAGCCTCCTCACGCCGCTTTTTGCCACCGATGTCGAGCGGATCGCGACGACGCTACAACTCTCGGGTGCGACTCTGATCGAGTGCGCCGTCGACAGCGGAATAGTGTCCGCCGATGGGCGAAGCGCACGAATTTCGGAGATCGAACTGGAACTCATCGAGGGGTCGCCGCAAAGCCTGTTCGACCTGGCCCGCCGGTTCGATGCCCACGCGCCGTTGCGCCTGGGCGTCCAGTCCAAATCGGCGCGAGGCTATGCGTTGGTTGACCGGACCGAGGCCGGGGCGGTCAAGGCCGCGCCGGTGCCGCTTACTCCCGGGATGACCCCGGCGCAGGCCTTTGCTGCGATCGCCGCGAATTGCGTCTCCCACTATCGGTTCAATGAGGCGCTGCTTCTCGATGGCGACGGGGCGGAGGCGATTCATCAGGCGCGGGTTGCGATACGCCGGCTGCGGTCGGCTTTTTCGCTGTTCTCGCCCCTGTTCTCCAATGACAGTCAAGCCGCTCACATCAAAGCCGAATTACGGTGGCTCAGCGCGGAATTCGGTGCCGTCCGCGATCTCGATGTACTCGTAAACAGGTTGCGTCCACATGAGCGGGGCATGCTCTCCGCCGGGCGCAGGGAGCGTTTCACTCATCTGCATGCGCTGATCGAGAGCGGCCGTGTCCGATTTCTGCCAGTCGACATCGTCGAATGGCTGGAAATCGGCGCATGGCGGACGGCTGCCGTCGACAATCCGTTGGCAGATGCTCCCATACGGGACTTCGCGGGGGAGCGGCTCGGCCGGATGCGCCGCTGGATCAAGCGGAACGGCCACGATCTTGCGAAGCTTTCGGACGAGCGCCTCCACCAGGTCCGCAAGGAGGCAAAGAAGATACGCTACACCTCCGAATCCCTGACCGCTCTATATCCGTCCCGCAAGGCGCGCACGCGAATGCACAGCTTTCTCGGCGCTCTCGAACGACTTCAGGACGCTCTCGGTCGGCTCAATGACGATGCATCGACCGGCACTTTGCTCGCGCTTTATTCCGGCGACATTGAGCTACCCTCGTTGGGGCCCAAGAAGCGCCGCAAGCTGATCGAGAAGGCCGAGAGCGCCTTCGACGATCTTGTCGGCTGCCGCCCCTTCTGGCGCGCCTGATGCGCTTTTCGCGGCGCGAGGCAATCGCGATGGCCGCGATCGGATGGTCGGGCGCTGCCTGGTCGAGGGCGCCCGGCCTCGCCAGCATCGCGGCAATGGTCGATGCCGCGCTCGTCGAGCGCGTGCTGGCGGCGCTCTTCGATCACCGCGCGCGCCTTCGTTCGGTCGACGTGGTGGCGATCGCAGACTTCGGCCGGCCCTCTTCCGAGCCTCGGCTCTTCCTGGCCGATATCGTGCGCGGCATGACCATCGCGATGCGTGTCGCCCATGGCAAAGGTTCCGATCCGACGCATAGTGGCGCTCTCCAATCCTTTTCCAACATGGTCGGTTCGGGCGCCACGGCGGCAGGCGCCTATCTCACCGGCGACCTATATCATGGTCGGCATGGACTATCGCGCAGACTTGTCGGGCTCGACCGCACCAACGATCGTGCGGAGGAACGCGCAATTGTGATTCACTCGGCCTGGTACGCCAATACCGACGTCGCCGAACGGCAGGGCAAGCTCGGCCGCAGCGACGGTTGCTTCGCGGTCGGCGAACAGGACATTGCTGCGCTGCTCGGGCGACTTGGGCCGGGGCGACTGCTCTACGCGGGGCGCTCGCCTGCTGAGTGAGCACATCGACTGCCTTTGCCGTCGCCGCGGCGAAACCCATAGATGCGCTCCTCGCCCGGTTGGCGCTTCTCTATCTCGGCGACGTGGTCGGCGATCGGATTGCGGCTCGCGGCGCACGCCCCTAAAGCGCTGCTGATGCTCCGTCTCTCCGAACTGAAACTGCCGCTGGATCATCCGCCGGAGGCGTTGTCCGCCGCGATCGTTCGGCGGCTGGCTATAGAGCCGGCAGACCTGCTTGAGTTCGCCATCGCCCGCCGTGCCAATGATGCCCGGCGGAAGTCTGCGATCCTGCTCGTCTATTCGGTGGATGTGGTTCTGCGCGACGAGGCGGCCGTGCTCACGCGTTTCGCGACCGACAATCACGTCCGTCCCACGCCCGACACCGCCTATCGCCTCGTAGCCACTGCCCCCGCCTCGTCGCCCCGGCCGGTCGTTGTCGGTGCAGGACCTTGCGGTCTTTTCGCCGGGCTGGTCCTGGCGCAGATGGGTTTTCGGCCGATCATTATCGAGCGCGGCCGGGTGGTGCGTGAGCGCACCAAGGATACCTGGGGCCTGTGGCGCCGCGGCGTGCTCGATCCGGAATCCAACGTCCAGTTCGGGGAAGGTGGCGCAGGCACTTTTTCCGACGGCAAGCTCTACAGCCAGATCAAGGATCCGCGATTCCTCGGCCGGAAGGTGCTGAACGAGTTCGTTGGGGCGGGCGCCCCCGCGGAGATATTGACCGAGGCGCATCCCCACATCGGAACCTTCCGTCTGGTCTCTATGGTCGAGAATATCCGGCGGACGATTCAGGATCTCGGCGGAGAATATCGCTTCGAGACGCGCGTCACGGACATCGACATCGAACGAGGCCGGCTGCGCGGCCTTCGTTTCGGCAACGGCGATTTTCTCGAGGCAGCGCATGTTGTGCTGGCGGTCGGCCACAGCGCGCGTGACACATTCGAAATGCTCTACGCCCGCGGGGTTCGTCTCGAGGCAAAGCCTTTTTCCATTGGGGTACGCATCGAGCACCCCCAGAAATGGATCGATCGCGCTCGCTTCGGCAACTGTGCCGGTCATCCGGATCTTGGCGCCGCGGCCTATGCATTGTCGCATCATTGCGCGAACGGACGGAGCGTCTACAGCTTCTGCATGTGCCCCGGCGGTCGCGTCGTGGCCGCTGCATCGGAACCGGGCCGCGTCGTCACCAACGGTATGAGTCAATATTCGCGCAGAGAGTTCAATGCCAATTCGGGGCTCGTCGTAGGGATCGAACCCGGACGTGACTACCCGGGGCATCCACTCGCGGGCATCGCCCTTCAACGCCACTGGGAAGAACAAGCCTTTGTCGCGGGCGGCGCCAGCTACCATGCGCCGGCCCAGCGGGTCGGCGACTTCCTCGCGGGACGTCCGTCGACCGCACTGGGGGAGGTGGAGCCGTCCTACAAGCCGGGCGTGCACCTGACGGATCTCCGCCAGTGCCTTCCGGATTTCGCGTGCGACGCATTGCGCGAAGCGCTGCCCGTCTTCGGCCGCCAGATCCCCCGCTACGACGATCCCGATGCGGTGATGACCGGCGTCGAAACGCGCACTTCGTCACCGATACGGATCACGCGCGGCGACGATTTCCAAAGCCTCAACGTCCGGGGCCTCTACCCGGCCGGCGAGGGCGCGGGCTACGCTGGCGGGATACTTTCGGCGGCGGTCGATGGCATCCGGGTGGCCGAGGCAGTCGGGCTGGCGATAGCGAGATAATTTCTCAGGGCGGCGGAACGCAGCTATTCGACCGCGTCGCGAACCGGTAGGGCGCGGCACCTCAGCGGAGAAACTGGAATGGCTTCGGGATTGGTAGCGCTGCTCGACGACGTTGCGAGCCTGACGAAGCTCGCGGCGGCCTCGCTCGATGATGTCGGCGCCGCTGCTGGCAAGGCCGGCAGCAAGGCGATCGGCGTCGTTGTCGACGATGCGGCCGTTACCCCCCGCTATGTTACCGGCCTGACGCCCGATCGTGAACTGCCGATCATTGCCCGGATTACGTTGGGTTCGCTCCGTAACAAGCTGCTCCTGCTGCTGCCGGCCGCACTGATCCTCAGCAGTTTCGCACCTTGGGCTCTCACGCCGATGCTGATGATCGGGGGTGCCTATCTCTGCTTCGAGGGTGCCGAAAAGGTGGTGGAGAGCTTCTTTGGAGGCGAAGAGAAGGACTACTCTACCGCCCCCTCAAGCCTTGAAGAACTTGAGCAGCAGCAAGTTTCCGGGGCGATTCGCACAGACCTGATCCTTTCAGCGGAAATCATGGCGATTGCCCTCGCCGAGGTCGCCACCCTGCCCCTCGTCCAGCGTGGTGGCGCGCTCGCGGCGGTCGGCGTTGCTATCACCGTCGGCGTCTATGGCGTCGTCGCGTTGATTGTGAAGATGGACGATGTAGGCCTGCACCTCGCGCGACAGTCGCCGCGCGCGGTCCGCGCGCTAGGTCGCGGGCTGGTGAAAGGGATGCCGGTGGTCATGCGGTGGCTGTCGGTTGTCGGCACTGCCGCCATGATCTGGGTCGGCGGCGGTATTCTCGTTCATGGTCTGGAGGTGCTCGGCTGGTCCGGGCCCGCGGTCGTTATACATCATCTCGCAGATCGAACCGCGGATGCACTGTCGGTGGCGCCTGGGCTTGCCGAATGGGGCGTGAACGCGCTCGGAACCGGCTTGGTCGGCTTTGCGTTGGGGACCCTTGTCGCATGGACTATCCGGCTCCTTCCCAATAAATCCTCTCGGACCCACGCCTGATCTTCGACTTCAATCGCGGCGAAATGAAGCTCGGCCGGCCTTTTTGATCGGGACTGCCCGCCCGAGACTGGATTTGCGGCACCGGATCGGGCATCGGGAAACGGCAAGAAGGGAACGATTATTGCCAACGCGCCAAAATGTCCGGCAGCAGCCGAGCCGGCCCCTCGTCGTCCTTGTCGTTGAAGATGAAGCCTTCGTGCGCATGATTGCAGCGGAGACGATTGCAGACGCGGGCTATGTCGCAATCGAGGCTGCCAATGCTGATGAGGCTCTGTCGCTACTCGAGGAGCGACAGGATATCGACATCATCTTCAGCGATATCAAAATGCCAGGTTCGATCGATGGCCTGGGATTAGCCGCCGCCGCCGGGCATCGTTGGCCGAACAAGCCGATCATCCTCACATCCGGCCATCTCCGTCGGGGGGATGCCGAGCTGCCTGCATCGGCCACCTTTCTGCAAAAGCCCTACCCGGCCGCACTGCTGCTCACCGAACTGAGCCGGCTCGACCACCCTTGAACGGTTTCGAGAATATCCTTCGGGTGCCCGCTTCCACTTAGGGATAAATTTACCTTGCTCGCATAGCGTCCACTCGAACAAGAGTGCCGGGAGCCGTCGTGCGTATCCTATTCTACCTGCCTATCGTCACGCCGTGGTGGTTCGACGCAATTGTCGCGCCCCTGATCCGCGCTGCAAGCAGGGGTGCCGATGTGACGGTCATGGTCCCACCGCTGTGGCGCAATACCGGCGTCGGTGCGGCGCAATTGAGAAATTGCGAGGATGTCGAAGGGGTCGTTTGGCATATCCTCGATCACCCCGATCACCCGAGACTCCGTGATGCCGGCGCAACACCCCATCTGATCGATATCGTACAGGAGCTATCTCCCGATCTGACGATCTGCCGGAGTGCCGACCTCGAGGCGATCGAACATTTTCCTGGTCCCGTGCGCTTCCTTATGGAGGCCACCGCCCTCCCCTTCGTTACCGAGCCTACCCGTGTCTGGCTTTCTACCAGCCTGTTCAACCACGGGTTCCTTCCACCTCTGTCATCAGAACGCCGTGCCTTCCTCGATGCAGCTATCGAACCGCTCTGGGCCGAACGTGGTGCGGTGTTCGACAAGATGGGGAAAGAAGAGTTTCTCCTCAGCGCTGGCCTGGACCCCGGCAAGAAGCGGATTGTCGTGCCGCTCGACTATGAGCATCCGGAATGCTTTTTCGATCAGCACAATATCCTCCCCGACAATGTTGCTCTCATCGATGAACTGGCCGGTCGCATCGGCGACGATTTCCAGCTAGCCGTCGCCAGCCACCCGAGGAATGAGTTGCACGGCTATACGGCTTCATTGCGGGGGGCCGTCGCGCGGCACGGCAACAAGGTTTGTCTGGTCGACCAGGCGGGGACGCCTGAACTCATCTCCGCGCTGCTCACAAAGCACTGCGATGGCATGATCGTCGGTAACTCGGCGAATTTCGCCCTAGCAGCCTTCTTCGGCAAGCCGCTCCTGCGACTGAGCCATTTCCGCTCGGCGCCATGGCTCCAAACCTGTGATCGCAGCGAGGATTTCTTCCACGCGCTCCGAAATGGCCGGGCAATCGGTCCAAGCGCGAGCGAGGCGCGCCTGTGGTTCGCCTATCATCTGTTCCAATTGTCCTTCGATCCTCGAGAGTCAGGCCTCACTGCGGATCATCTGATCGCAAAGATCGACGATCCGGCCGAAGCGGTGCGATGGCGGGCGATCGAGCAGGCCGCCTGAGCGCCCGATCGCTGGCCCACGTCCTGCAAAAAAGACCACCGTGCCTCCAGGCGGAGCCATGGCGCCACCGACAGCTTATAGGAAGTCGCTGACCTCGATCGCCGATATGCTGACTCGGCTCAAGCGAAGGACGGAATCGGCTATCGCGCCACCGTCGCTGGAAAAGAACAAATAGGTGTCGCCGCCCACCGCAACCGAGGCAACTTCAGCGTTGCCGGCATGACCGTTGAAAAGCATCTGGGCCGCCGTGGCGGCGCTGGCCAGATTGGGCTGGGCGGTGTCGCTAGCCAACACCGCCGAGACGGTGTAGCCGACATCGATCTTGTCGACGCCGTTCGCAAAGTCGGAGATCAAATCCGCACCACCGCCGCCGATCAACGAAGAGCTGCCACCGAATAGGAAGACGTCACTCCCCGTGCCCCCGCTAAGGGTATCCGAGCCAACGTCGCCGCTCAACGAATCGTTGCCGCCACCGCCAACTATCGAATCGTTCCCTTGGCCTCCTCTGAGTGAATCGCTGCCGTCACCCCCGTTGAGGGTATCGTTGCCCAGATTCCCGTTGACCGTATCATCACCTGCCGCGCCCAGAATGGAATCGTTGCCTTGCCCGCCCTGAATGCGATCCTGCCCGGCACCGCCGTCGAGCGTGTCGTTGCCGGCGTTCCCCTGAAGATAGTCCAGGCCCTCGTCGCCTGCTATGGAATCATTGCCATCCGATCCACCCGTGGCCGATTGGCCGTAGAGATGATCGTTGCCCTTTCCCCCCTGTAAGGTATCGGCGCCCTCCCCGCCGAAGAGATGATCGTTGCCGTCATAGCCGCGCAGATAATCGGCAAAGCCGGTCCCGTACATGTCGTCGTCATGCATGAAGGTATAGGCCATCGCGTTGGGATTGCCTTCTTCACGAAGTATTTTCGTCATCCGCTGGAGAGCGGTGGAAAGGCCCGTGACCTCGAGCAATATCTGATCGCCCGAGGTGCGTTCTATCCTGAACAGCAGGCCGAAGACCAGCTGGTCGGCTCCGGGCGTGCCGGGATCGCCATATAGGAAACTGACTCCTCGCAACGTATCCGAACGTGCCGAACCGTGATCGACCTGGAAAGTAGATCCATCGCGGATAAGCGGATCGCCGTTCATCAGATCGGAGATGTTCAGACTGTCCATGCGGATGGGGGCCAACGTGCCGCCCGAAAGCTGCGCCATCTCAATCCTGCCTTGGGGTTCCGCGCCGGGTCGCTGCACCATAGCGCGTCGCTTCGGAATTGAAATCCCGTGCGCTGTGCCAGATCGAGCCATCGCATGATCATGCGAGCGCCGCGAGGCCGATCAGAGCAGCGCAAAGACGCCGCCGGTCGTCCTCCTGGGCGAGGCACCTGCCGCGCGACGCCGCGATCAGACGATCCAGCCAGGCCGGACCGAATTCGAAATGATGGTCGATGCACAGACTCTCGACCGCGAGGCGCACTTCTCGTCCGCAATCGTCGAGAATCGCCAGGCGCCTGTTCAGCGCCGCTTCCAGTTGATCGGCCTTATCGCTGTTACCGCCCGTAGCTGGTCCAACCACGCCGCGTGCCGCCAGATCACGATAGAGGCCACCGCTCGGCGCCAGAGCGGCATAATGCGCCCAGTAAAGCTTGAAAAGCACTCGCCCGCCATCTCGCATGGCGTCGGCGCTCCGGCCGGGATGAGAGAGAAGGCCCGCTAGCCAGGCGCGGCCAACGGCATCGATCGCTGCGCCGTCGTCGCCCCTGCCGATGTCTCGAACGGCCTCTTCGGCTCTGCCCTGGCGCCAGAGCCGCTCGGCCGCTTCATCAAGCCTGCCCGCGCGCTTCGCGCGGTGGAGCTGCAGTTCGGACGTGCCTCGATCGGCGCGTTGTCCTGCGGCCGCGATCAGGCGCCCGTTCCGGGATCGGGCGCCTGGCTTCCTCTTTCGTCCTGCTGTTGCCATGCGAAACTGCTCCACTGCCGCCCTGGAAAAAACCAGTACGACTCATCATTTGTTCTTGATGTGTTCCACATCCTATCCAACATGTCTAGGATTTTTCCTATTTTCCTTGACAGGTCGATATATTTTTGTACTATGTTTGTTCCGTTCTGGAGAGTCTATATCGTGGCAATCAACCCCTCCGAAACGCCGCGCGAGGTGATGGAGATCGACGCGTTGATACGCGCACTGCGGAATCACCGGCACTGGGCCGCAGTAGCGTACGTCCGTAGCGGACGCGCTGACGATTGGGGGATCCGGCTTCACACGACCGCAGCGCGGCTCCACGAACAGGCCTATGCAGTCAGCCTTGGCGCCGCTTGTCGGCTATTTGAAATAGAGCCGCATTCAGCGACTGCCGCGGCAGCGGGCAAAGTCGCTCGATGAGCGCCGCCCTGTTGGCCGAATTGCTAGAGACGATCGAGCGCGCCGAAGCCGCTGCGGCCTATCATGACCACGCAGACGGCGGTCTGATTGGCCGGGAAGGCCATGCCGCCGCGGCCCAGTGCGCCGACGAGTCCGCAGAGAAGGCGCGGACGGCGGCGCGCTTCCTCATCGAGGAGGCGTTCCCAGGGATAAGCTGGGGAAGAATCGCTCGCGCCGTGCTGTAGATTGTCAGGCTGCGGGAATTCCACGGACATAGCCCATTATCTGCTCAGCCAGCGACGGAGGACAGATAAGAAGGTCCGGGAGATAGGGATTGGCAAGGTTGTAACGCAGCGGCGATCCATCGATCCGCGAACAATGCAGCCCAGCCGCACTTGCGACGGCGACGGGCGCGCAGTTGTCCCACTCATATTGGCCGCCCGAATGGAGATAGATATCGGCTTCACCACGAACGACCGCCATCGCCTTGGCGCCGGCCGATCCCATAGGCACAAGTTCCGCATCGAGTTGCTCGGCCACCGCGACCGCCTCGGCAGCGGGCCTCGTGCGGCTCACCAACATACGAAGTCGACCGTTGTTCGGCTGCGGCAAAGGTGGGTTCGCGGAGTCGAACGTAACGCCGAGCCCCGGTAATGCGACCGCTCCGAGACGCGCTATACCGCCGATCGCGAGGCCGATATGAACCGCCCAATCGGTGCGGCTCTCACCATATTCACGCGTCCCGTCCAGTGGGTCTACGATCCAGACCCGATCTACCGCGCAACGTGCGAGGTCGTTCGCCTCTTCTTCGGACAAGATCGCGTCGCCCGGACGCTCACGGCGCAAAATATCCATGATGAAAGCGTTCGCGACGCGATCACCCTCCTTGCCCAATGCCTTGCCCTCAAGCTTTCCCGCCCTCCGGACATCGAGCAGAAGCTTGCCCGTCTCCTCGGCGATGAACACCGCCAATTCGTTATCGTTCATCGCGTACCCTCCAGGAGCAGGGCGATGATTTTCTCCGCGGCCTGCTCGGCACTCAGCACCGATGTGTCGATAACCAGCTCTGGACTTACAGGCGGTTCATAGGGGCTGTCGATTCCGGTGAAATTCTTCAATTCGCCGCTGCGGGCCTTTTTGTAGAGCCCTTTCACATCCCGCCGTTCCGCCTCGGCAAGGCTGGTCTCGATGTGCACCTCGAAAAATTCGCCAGGTACCATCATCGCCCGGACCATGTCGCGCTCGGCCTGGAACGGTGAGATGAAGGCGGTGATCACGATCAGGCCCGCGTCGGTCATCAGCCTGGCGACCTCGCCAACCCGGCGGATATTCTCCACCCGGTCGGCATCGGTGAAGCCGAGATCCTTGTTGAGGCCATGACGGACATTGTCACCGTCGAGCAGAAATGTGTGGCGCCCATGGGCCGTGAGCTTCTTCTCGATGATATTGGCGATCGTCGATTTGCCCGCGCCCGACAAGCCGGTCAGCCAGACGACCGCCGCCCTCTGACCCTTGACCTGGGCGCGCGTCTCTCGCGTGATGTCGGTCGCCTGCCAATGGACATTTTGCGCACGACGCAACGAGAAATGCAGCATGCCCGCAGCAACCGTCGCGTTGGACATCTTGTCGATCAGGATGAAGCCACCGAGCGCGCGGCTGCTTTCATACGGCTCGAACACGATCGGACGGTCGGTCGAAATGTTCGCGACGCCGATGGCGTTGAGCCCCAGCGTCTTCGCCGCCAGATGCTCCATGCTGTTCACGTCGACCTGATATTTCGGCGCCTGCACCGTCGCGGACACCATCTGCGTACCGAGCTTCAACCAATAGGATCGACCGGGCAGCATCTCCGTTTCCGCCAGCCAGACGATCGCTGCCTCGAACTGGTCCGCAACTTCCGGCGGCGAATCCGCCACCGCGATCACATCGCCACGCGAGCAGTCGATTTCGTCGGCGAAGGTCAGCGTGATGGACTGACCTGCGGTCGCCTCGTCCAGATCGCCCTCCAGGGAGACGATTCGCGCGACGGTCGAGGTCTTGCCGGACGGCAGGACCCGGATCGGATCGCCAGGCTTGACGCTACCGCCGGCGACCAAGCCGGCGAAACCGCGGAAATCGAGATTGGGCCGATTGACCCACTGCACTGGCATCCGGAATGGCCGCGAGCGATCCGTCGTCGTATCGATAGGCACCGTTTCAAGGTGATCGATGAGAGTCGGACCGTCATACCAGGGAGTGCGATCCGATTTCAGGGTGATGTTGTCCCCGTTGACGCCGGAAATCGGGATCGCAGTAAAACCCGCAATACCGATCTCGGCGGCAAAGGCCTGATAGGCGAGCCTAATCTCTTCGAAGGTCGCCTGGCTGTAATCGACAAGATCCATCTTGTTGATCGCCAGGACTATGTTCCGGATACCGAGCAGATGCGCGATATAGCTATGGCGGCGGGTCTGTGTCAGCACACCCTTGCGGGCATCGATCAGGATCACCGCCAGATCGGCGGTCGATGCGCCCGTGACCATATTGCGCGTATATTGCTCGTGACCGGGCGTGTCCGCGACAATGAACTTGCGTTTCGGCGTCGAGAAGAAGCGATAGGCGACATCAATGGTTATGCCCTGCTCGCGCTCGGCCGCGAGGCCATCGACCAAGAGGGCGAAATCGATATTCTGCCCTTGTGTCCCAACCCGCTTGCTGTCTGCTTCCAGGGCTGCGAGTTGATCCTCGAAGATCATCTTGCTGTCGTAGAGAAGCCGCCCGATCAGAGTCGATTTTCCGTCATCGACCGAGCCACAAGTGATGAAGCGCAGGAGCTCCTTCTTGCGCTGCCCTTCCAGATATGCATCGATATCTTCGGCAATCAGCGCGTCGGCTTCATATTCATAGGCGCCCGACATCAGAAATAACCCTCTTTCTTCTTCTTTTCCATCGACGCATCGCCGGCATCCTTGTCGATCGCGCGACCCTGCCGTTCCGATGTAGTCGTCAGCAGCATCTCTTGGATGACTTCGCTGAGGTTCGAGGCCTCACTCTCCACCGCCCCGGTGAGAGGGTAGCAGCCAAGCGTACGGAAACGGATCGACCTTTCGACGGGCACTTCGCCCGGATTGAGCGGAAAGCGATCGTCGTCGACCATCAGCAGCAGGCCGTCGCGCTCGACCGTAGGCCGCTTGTCGGCGAAGTAGAGCGGCACGATAGGGATATCGTTAAGCTGAATATATTGCCAGATATCGAGCTCGGTCCAGTTGGAGATGGGGAATACACGTATGCTCTCCCCCTTGCTCTTGCGGGCATTGTAGAGGTTCCAGAGCTCGGGGCGCTGGTTCTTCGGATCCCAGCCATGGGTTGCGGTGCGGAAGGAGAAAATACGCTCCTTGGCCCGGCTCTTTTCCTCGTCGCGACGCGCGCCACCGAAGGCGGCATCGAAGCCATATTTGTCGAGAGCCTGCTTCAACCCTTCCGTCTTCCACATGTCGGTATGCAGTGGGCCGTGATCGAACGGGTTAATGCCGCGCTCCTTGGCCTCCGGATTTTGATAGACGAGAAGCTCCATACCGCTTTCCTTCGCCATGCGGTCGCGGAGTTCGTACATTGCCCGGAACTTCCAGGTGGTATCGACGTGCAAGAGCGGGAAGGGCGGCGGCGACGGATAGAAAGCCTTGCGGGCAAGGTGCAGCATAACTGCGGAATCCTTGCCGATCGAATAAAGCATGACCGGCTTTTCGCACTCGGCCACGACTTCGCGGATGATATGGATGCTCTCGGCTTCGAGCCGCTCGATATGGGTCAGGTGATTTGCCATTCCGTTCCCCTAAATCGATATCAGAACGGATGCTCCAAATTAAAAATTGCAAGGGGGATAGTTGGACGAACGCGCGGTCGTGCAGGCCGGGCCGTGATCCGCGACGAACGTACGATCACCGCCGAGGGACCAGACGGCCTATCCCGCATGCTCGTCGAACGCTTAACCG
>Ga0068864_100002528_pt1 | contig 15105 bp, 14 predicted proteins | sample KBSSwiS72_FD_66586 | JGI IMG/M metagenome (GOLD analysis project Ga0068864, IMG submission 66586) | Switchgrass rhizosphere microbial communities from Kellogg Biological Station, Michigan, USA - KBS Switchgrass S7-2 | ecosystem: Host-associated > Plants > Roots > Rhizosphere > Soil ... | reverse complement strand
CTTGGCGACGACGACGACCCCGGAGGTGAGCTTGTCGAGACGACTGACGAGTGACGGTCGTTGGGGCGCCGGCCAGTCGCGCGCCCGCCAGAGCAGCGCGTTCATCATCGTGCCGCCCGCATGTTTGTATGTCGGGTGAACGACGAGACCAGCGGGCTTGTCGATCGCGAGGAGGTGCTCGTCTTCGTAGAGCACGTCGAGCCGGACGTCCTCAGCGGCCATCACCGCGCGCGGCTTCTGCTCGGGCACCGCGATCGACACCACGTCTCCGAAAGCGGCGCGGGAGGAGACACGGCGGACCGGCGTGCCGTTCAGCGAGACCAGCCCCTTCTCGATCCACGCCTGCACCTGCGTGCGCGTCGCGCCGTGGAGATCCGCGAGATGACGCCGCAGCACGAGATCGAGGCGGAGCCCCGCATCTCCGCGGTCGGCGATCAGGACGCGAGGCGGCGACGGCACAGTCGTCATCGTACCGCGGACGGATACCGATATCCGGTACTGGGTACCGGATACCGGTATCCGGTACCCGGCGCCTGATGCTGCCGGGCATATGATCGGCTCATGAGCGATCGCGGCAAGGGCAGGCTCGTCTACTCGACCGGCGTCGGCAGCATCTGTCCCGGCTGCGGCTGGCCGGAGAAGGACTGCAAGTGCAGCAGTCAGCGCGCGCCGAGCGACGCCATTCCGAATCGGATCGTCGCCAAACTGCGGATGGAGAAGAAGGGGCGCGGCGGAAAGACCGTCACCGTCGTCGACGGACTGCCGAACAACGCCGCCTTTCTCAAGGAGCTGTGTCAGGAGCTGAAGCGCGCGTGCGGAACGGGCGGCGCAATCGACCAGGGCCTGATCGAGCTGCAGGGCGATCTGCGCGATCGCGTACGGGACTGCCTCTCGAAGAAAGGCTTCATCGTCAAAGGGTGACCTACAATGGTCGGATGCCAAAACTGACGGTCGAGGGATACGGAACGTTCGACGTGCCGGATGGAAAGCGCCTCGTGCTCGCGATCGAGCAGGACGCGAAGGTCGACATTCTTCACGCGTGCGGCGGAAACGCACGCTGCACGACCTGCCGGGTGGAATTCATCGAAGGGGAACCGGCGACGCACACCGCCGCTGAAATCGAGCGCCTCACCGCTCGCGGCTTGACGGGCGTGCGCCTGTCCTGCCAGATCCTCTGCGATCACGAGATGACGGTGCGCGCGATCAGCCGCCTCGAAGGATCAGGCCGTCCCGATCCGGGAAGCACGCCGGCGCCCGAGATCACGCCGCCGCCGGTCTGGATGTGACGCGTCACCCTCCGTCTGAGCGCTACTCGGCCCGAAGCGCGAGCTGCGGGTCGACTCGCGCTGCGCTCAGCGCGGGCAATGCCGTCGCGCACAGAGCGACGCCCAGCAGTAGGACGCCGACCGATCCGAGCACGAACGGATCCGTTGCCGACTGGCGGAACAGGAGTGGCTCGATGGCGCCGCCGGCCCAGACCGCGATCGCGCCGCCGCTCAGGATCCCCACGATCACCAGCCGCATCCCGCCGCCGACGACGAGCCGGGCGATGTCTGCTTGCGTGGCGCCGAGCGCTATCCGGACGCCGATCTCCTGCCGGCGCTGGGCGACGTTGTAGGCGATCACGCTGTACAGGCCGATCGCGGCGAGCGCCAGCGCCAGCCCGCCGAACGCCAGAAACATCGTCGCGCCAAACTCCCAGCTCTTGAACATCGGATCGATCAGCCCGCGCAGGGGCTGCGCCGTCACGTACCAGCCGCCGGGCATCAGCGGCTGCAGCCGGCGACGTACGCCGTCGACGGCGTCGGCCGGATCGCCGGCGACGCGCAGAAACAGCGAGAGCACGGGCTCGCCGTACTGCGTGATCGGGATGTAATACGTGTATTCGCGGTCGCCGGTAAGGCTACGGATCCGCATTTCCTCGGCGACGCCGACGACGATCGTGCACGGCGCATCGCCGGGTCCGATGCGGAAGCACTCGCCGATGGGGTCGCGGCCGGGCCACAGCGCCCACGCCATGCCTTCGCTGACAACGGCGATGCGCTGGGTCCCGGCGCGGTCGGCGGCCACGATGCCGCGCCCGCGGATGATACGTGTCCCGACGGTCGCGAAGTAGTCGGCCGAGCCCGCCTGCAAGAGGAAGCGTCCGAGCCGCTCCGTGTCGTCGACACCGCTGACGCGCAGCAGGCGTCCTTCGTTGCTCCAGAACGGAATCGACGCCGCCGGCGATCCATGCGTGACGCTCGGGATCGACACCGCCTCGTCCAGCATGCGACGATCGAGCGCGAGCTGTTCATCCCTGGTCAGCTTGAGGCCGCGTTGACGCGCCTCGACGAACACCACGCGATCGACGTCGTAGCCGAGACGCATCGCGTGCACGTGCTGCAGGCTGCGGACGAACAGGCCGGCCCCGACCAGCAGGACGACCGACAGCGTCGCCTGGAACACGAGCAGGAAGCCGCGCAGTTTCGACGGCGGCGCGTGTCCCTCGCGCGCGTTGCCGAGCACCGGCGCGACGTCGGTAGCCGCCGCCTGCCACACCGGGATCAGCCCGGTGACGAGCGCTGTGGCGGCGATCGCGAGTGCGGCCCACAGCAGGGTCCGGCCGTCGGTGATCACCGCGCCCGGATCATCGCGCAGGAGCAGCTGTCGCAGCACGACGCCGCCCCATTGCGCGATCGCGAGGCCGGCGGCGCCGCCGAGGATCGCCAGCACCAGTGTGTCGGTGAGCAACTGGCGAATCAGCCGGCCGCGGCTGACGCCGAGCGCGAGACGCAACGCGACTTCACGGCGGCGGCGAACCGCGCTGGACAGCAGCAGGTTGGTGACGTTCGCGCATGCCATCAGCAGCACGATCAGCGACACGCCGCCGACCCAGTTGACGACTTGCGTCTCCCGGCTCGCCTGCGGCCCGCGCTCGAGCTGCACAGGTCCGAGCAGCGCGTGCGGTCGCGCGATTGCCGAGGCCCGCGGTCCGACGTTGTCCGTATCGGCGGCCCAGATGCGCTCGAACGCAGCGCTCAGATCCGCCGTCGCGCGATCGGCCGGGACGTCCGCTTTGCGCCGCGCCACCAGCTCAATCCAGCTCCAGTGGTACATCGACGTGTAGGCGGCGCCGCGCTGCGAGAAGGAGTACGCGGTCAGCGGCACGTGGACGGCCGGCATGAATCGAGGATCGAGGCCGGCAAAGCCCTCGGGCATGATTCCGATCACTGTTGCCGTCATATTGCCGACCTGCAGGCGCTCGCCGAGAACGTCGGCGCGTCCGCCGTACTCGGCCTGCCAGAATGGATAGCTGAGCACCGCGACCTGCGCGCCCTCGGGCGCGCGATCGTCGTCGTCGGTGAAGTAGCGGCCCAGCACCGGCGGCGCGTCGAACAGGCGGAACAACCCGGCGCTGGTCACGTCGACGTCCACCTCGCGCGATCGATCGCCGGTGCCGATCGCCACGCGCCGCACCTGGAAGGCCGCGATCGTGTCGAACGCGCTCGTACCGGCCTGCAGATCGACGAAACGCGCGAACGAGGTACCCCGTTCGAGGCGGGTAGTTCCGTGGTCGGTCCACGCGAAGTACAGGCGGTGCACGCGGCCGGCGTCGCGCAGGAATGGGGGCGGGCGGAACAGCAGGCGATCGACGATGCCGAACATCGCAGCGTTGGCGCCGATGCCGAGACCGAGGGTCAGCACGACGCCGAGGGTGAAGCCGGGCTTCGCTCGCAGCGTGCGGATGCTGTAGCGCAGATCCTGCATCGCCGATTCGAGCAACTGGGTACCGCGCGCGTCGCGGCTCTCGTCCTTGGCCCGCTCGACACCGCCGAAGGCGACGCGGGCGAGCCGCACCGCCTCGTCGCGCGGCACGCCGGCGGCCTCGTGCTTCCCGGTTTCGCGCTCGATGTGGAAGCGCAGCTCTTCGTCGAGCTCCGACTCGACGGCATTCCGGCGCAGCAGCGCGCGCACGCGGTAGCGAATGTCGCTCCAGAGCTCGCTGATCATGTCGCCTCCGGTGTGCCGCGTCAGCTCATATCGAGCACGAGCGCGACGGCGCGGGAGAGTTTGCCCCACGCGCTGGCGCCGGCCTCGAGCTGCTTCCGCCCGGCGCGCGTCAGGTTGTAGTACTTCGCTTTCCGGTTGTTGTCCGACGTACCCCACTCCGCCTTGATCCATCCCCGCCGCTCGAGCCGGTGGAGGGCGGGATAGAGCGACCCCTGCGGAATCTGCAGCGTGGCGTGCGAGACCTCGTGGATGCGCTCCGAGATCGACCAGCCGTGCATCGGCTGCAGGGCGAGCGCTCTCAGGATCAGCAGATCGAGCGTGCCCTGAGGAAGATTGACGCGGACATCGGACATGCAGGCTCCCTTTGCGCTTCTACAGGAGGCATCATACTGGTGCCCCTGTAGAAGTGCAAGGGGGCCCGCGGCCGTCAGGACCTCAATCCGATCCTCGCGCTGCGCGCCGACTGAGCAGGTGACGGAGGCGGACTAGTTGGTGTCGAGCTTGTTGACGTCGCGTATCTCGCGGAGGGTCCTGCGCATGTCTTCGACGACCTTCATGTGTTCGAGCGTCGCTTCCATCGTTTCAGCGGTTGCATTCATCGCGTCCATCGCCGCCTGCCGGATCTCCTCGGCTGCACGCCGTGTGTCCTCGCCGGCGACCCGCGTCTTCTCGCCGGCCTCCCGAGCGGCTTCGGCAAGGCTCCGGAGCGCTTCCGCCTCGTTCCTCGCGCGCTCCGTGTCCGGCTGATAGTTGGCCATCCGCGTCTAGCGTACACGCGACCGCAGCGGGGGGCATGTTCAGAAAGCGACACGGGCGGCTCTGCTCGCAAAGGCTGTGTCATTTTGAACATCTCGGCACGCCGAAGCCTGCGTACGATGGGCTGTCATGCTCGCTGAATTCGTTGCAGTGAACCGGGCAGAGCTCATCAGCCGGTGCCGGGCGAAAGTCGCGGGCCGAGCGGATGCAGGGGCCGCCAATGCCGGGGTGGATCGCGGCGTGCCGATGTTCCTCGATCAACTGCTCGCGCAGTTGCGGCACGGGACGTCGGCAGACGAGGACATCGCCAGGACCGCCGCGCAACATGGTCATGACCTGCTGGTGCAGGGATATACCGTCTCGCAGGTGGTGCACGACTATGGCGACATCTGCCAGGCCATCACCGAACTGGCCGTTGAGCGCGAGGCGGCTATCAGCACCGACGATTTCCGGACGCTGAACCGATGCCTGGACGATGCCATCGCGGGCGCGGTGACGGAGTACGGGCGCGAACGCGATCTGCCGGGCGAGAGCCCGATTCGTGATGGGCGGCGCGCAACGGTGGCTCGGGACCTGCTGAAAACGATCGACATCTCGAAGGTGGCGTTCGCGGCCATCACGTCGGGGAAGGTCGGTGTCGCCGGAAGCACGGGAACGGTCCTCGGCCTGGCGCTCGGAACTGCCCGCGATCTCGCCGCACGGCTGCTCACCGAGCTTGGCGCACCCGAAGCATGACATGACGAACAGCCCGATTCCACATCCGCCGATCGTGCCGAATACAACTATCGGAACAAGGCCGAGATGGCGGCGGCACAGGGGCACGACGTCAAGATGGAGGGCGAGGAGCACGCCTTGAGCGTGTTCTTCCGGCTGGACGAGGACCTGTTCCACACCTACGGCGGTTGACAGCGCCGTATAATCCGCGACATGAAACTCCGATTTGTCGCGATGGTTGCGGGGGTGGCGTTAGGAGCCTCCGGCCTCGGCGCCGCGCCGGCGGTGTCGAAGGCCGAAGACGTCGGCATGTCGGCGGAGCGCTTGAAGCGTATCCATCCCATGATTCAGAGCCACATCGACGCCAGGGATTTTTCCGGCGCAGTGACGGTGATCGCACGAAAAGGGAAAGTCGTGCACTTCGAGTCGCACGGCATGGCGGACGTCGAGGCACACAAGGCCATGACGAACGACACGCTGTTCCGCCTCGCATCGATGACCAAGCCGGTGACCGCCGTCTCGATCCTGATGCTCGTCGAAGAGGGAAAGCTCGTGTTGAGCGATCCCGTCTCGAAGTTCGTGCCCGAGTACAAGAACCCGAAAGTCGCTGTCTGGAACCTGCCGGGCGATCCGGCCGGCGCCGGGCTGCACCTGGTGCCGGCGGCGCGCGAGATCACCGTTCGCGATCTGCTGACGCATACCTCGGGGCTCGCGAACGCGTTCGAGGGTCCGGCCGGCGAATACGTGCGACGGGCGAACCTGCCGACCGGCGGCTCGCTGGACGAACGTGTCAAGCGGATGGGCAAGCTGCCGCTCAACTTTCAGCCTGGCACGCAGTGGGAATACAGCCCTTCGACCGGCTTCGATACGCTCGGGCGCATCGTCGAGATCCTCAGCGGCATGAGCCTCGATCAGTTCTTCAAGACGCGCGTGTTCGACCCGCTCGGGATGAAGGACACGTTCTTCCTGGTGCCGGCCGATCGACGGGCGGACGTGACGGTGCCATACCAGAAAAACGAGACCGGGCTGGTACGTCCTCCGGTATCCGCGCCGGCGACGGGCGTGGAGCCCACCGCGCAGTATTTTTCCGGCGCCGGCGGCCTCACGGGATCGGCGGCCGACTATTTGCGCTTCAGCCAGATGCTGTTGAACGGCGGACAGCTCGATGGCGTCAGGCTGCTCGGCCGCAAGACGGTGGAGTTGATGACGTCGGATGCGATCGGCCCGCTCGATCTGGGCAACTACGCCGGCGATCAGGTGTTGAAGGGATATGGTTTCGGACTCGGCGTTCGCGTCCGGCGCAGTACCGGCGACAACGGCTGGATGGGCAGCGCCGGCGACTTCGGCTGGGCAGGCGCCCTCGGCACCTACTTCTGGATCGATCCGAAAGAACAGCTCGTCGGGATTGTGATGATCCAGACGAGGAACACGAAGCTGCGGATGGAGTATCCCAACCTCGTGTACCAGGCGATCTCTGATTGACGCGAGTGTAGTGTCCGCCTTTAGGCGGACCATTCAGAAGTCCGGCTGAAGCCGGACACTACGTACTGCACAGAAACCGAGACCGCTCTGGTCTAGAACGCTCTCGGACCGCGGAGCAGTCTCGCCGGAAGCATGACGATTCCGCTGACCAGGCCCAGGACGCCGTCGACCGCAATGCCCACGATTCGGAATGGAATCAGAAGGATCCAGACCAGCGGGTAGACGACCAGCGCGATCAGCGCCAGCGGCCAGCACAGCACGAGCAGGACGCACCAGAGCAGGAATCCCATACCTCTGAATACGATGGCCAGAGATATTGGTTCGCGCTATCGCGGCAGTCGTCCCGGCGTATAGGGCGCGCCGATGCGATCCAGCTCGCGTTCGATCGCGGGCACCTCGGTCTCGACCAGCGCCTTCAGCGCCGTCTTCTGCGTGGCAAACAGCTCCGACGCGATCTGCAACTGCTGCTCGTGCGTCGCCGTCTGCCGCCCGAGTGTGCCGTTCAACTCGCCGCTGATCGTATTCACGCGCTCGGAGATGGCGGCCGGCAGCGGCACGCTGCGCGATCCGAGCGAGCGGTCGCCCTGCAGCTCGTCGAGGATTGCGTTCAGCCGCTTCCTCAGCGCGCGAGCCTGATCGTGCAGCGCGCGCGGCGCCGCCGGCGTCGCGTCGAGCGCTTTGATCATCGCGTCGAGCCGCGGGTTCGTGCTTGTAGCGAGCTCCAGCGCTCCCGCGAGGTCGCGGCGCATCACTTGAAGCTTCTGATCGAACTGCCAGCGGGCGCTGAGATCGGCGGCCGAATGACCCGCTTGCGGATCGATCACCACGTTGAACGACACCGGACCGCCGAGCGGTGAGACCACACCGCCGACCCGCTGCGCCATCGTGACGGTGTACTTGCCGGGCACGACGAAAGGGCCGACCAGCGGGTCGCCGAACAATTCCTCGAGCTCGCCGCGCGGACGGTTCGGCGGCAGCTGATGCGCCGGCGCGCGCAGATCCCACGCCACCCGTTGCATGCCCTTCTCGATCGGTCCCGTGATGACACGCAGCGGCGTCCCGGCGGCGTCGCTGATCGTCAGCAGAATCGCCGGCGCTTCTTCCGCCGCCTCGGCGCGGAGCTGCTCCGGCGTCGGGTACGTGATCGCCTGTCCGGCTTTCTCCGCGGCGGCCTCGGCGTCGGCGCGCTTCTCTTTCAACGTCTTGAGGCCGTCCTTCAGGCGATAGGTGAAGACGGCGCCGTACGGCGGGTTCGGCGCGGTGAAGAACATCTCGCCCTGGAAACCCTTGCCCTTCATGCCGTACTGCAGCGTCGGCACGTAGAGTACGGCGTCGCGCACCGAGTACAGCGACGCGGCCGCGGCCAAGGTTTGAGGCGTCGTCGTCCTGACCGCCGAGTAGTCGTCGACGATGTAGATGCCGCGGCCGAAGGTGCCGAGCACGAGATCGTTCTCGCGCTTCTGGATCGCAATCTCGCGGACGGCGATCGTCGGCACGCCGGCGATCTTGCCCCAGTGCTGTCCGCCGTCCTTGCTCCAGTAGGCGCCGAACTCGGTGCCGGCGAAGAGCAGCCGCGGATCGACATGATCCTCGGCGATGGCGTACGTCGAGCCGCGCGCCGGCAGATCGCCGGCGATCGACTCCCAGGTCTTGCCGCCGTCCCGGCTCTTCGCCAGATAGGGCGTGAAGTCGCCGTTCTGATGGTTTTCGGCGACGACATAGACCGTCATCGCGTCGTGCTGCGACGCGCGGATGCGGGCGATATACGCGTTGGCCGGTACGCCGGGCAGGCGCTCGACCTTGTCCCAGTGCGCGCCGGCGTCCTCGCTCACCTGCACGACGCCGTCGTCGGTGCCGACGTAGAGGAGACCTTCCTTCTTCGGGCTCTCGGCGATCGCCGAGATGTTGCCGTAGAGTGCCGTCGAGGTGTTTTTCGCGACCGCGTCCGGTCCCCACACTTTGCCCATGACCGCCAGCGTGTTGCGATCGAGCTGCCGCGTCAGGTCGGGTGAAACGATCTTCCAGCTGTTGCCGCGATCGTCGGAGCGGTACAGCATCTGTGCCGCGAAGTAGAGCCGCGTGTGGGAGTGCGGCGAGATGATGAAGGGGGAGTCCCAGTTCCACCGGGCGGCGGGGCCGCCCTTGTCTTCCTGCGGCTGGATGCCGATCCGCTCGCCGCTGCGCTTGTCGTAACGCGTGATGGTGCCGCCTTGCAGCTCGGCGTAGATAGTGTTCGGATCCTCGGGATCGATCCGAGAGACGAAGCCGTCGCCTCCCTGCGTGACGAACCAGTCCTGGTTGAGGATGCCGTGCTCCGACCGCGTCCGCGACGGCCCGCCCAGCGAGTTATTGTCCTGCAGGCCGCCGTAGACGTTGTAGAACGGCGCGGCGTTGTCGACGTCGACGTCGTAGTACTGCGGCAGCGGCAGATTGCTGAAGAAGGTCCAGGTCGCCGCGCGATCGTATGACCGATAGAGGCCGCCGTCGTTGCCGACCATCATGTGATCCGTATTCTGCGGGTCGACCCAGATCACGTGGTTGTCGACGTGCATGAACCGCTGTCCCAGCGAGTGCATCGTCTTGCCGCCGTCGTCGGAGACCTGGAAGATGACGTCGGGGATGTAGACGCGGTCGACGCTGGCGGGATCGGCGTAGATATCGCCGTAGTACATGGCGCCGGCGTTGTAGTCGGCGCGCTTCTCCCAGGTGACGCCGTTGTCGCTCGAGCGATAGATGCCGCCCTTGCGGTTCGCCGCCTCGACGTTCGCGTACAGGATGTCGGGGTTCACCGGCGAGATGGCGATGCCGATCCGGCCGAGCTGCTCCTCCGGCAGGCCGGTATTGACCTTCTTCCATGTCTTGCCGCCGTCGGTGCTGCGATGGATCGCGCTCTCCGGTCCGCCGTCGATCATGGTGTAGAAGTGGCGCCGCCGCTGGTACGACGTGGCAACGATGACGTCGGGATTGCGCGGGTCGAGGACGACGTCACTGACCCCGGTGTTCTCGGAAATCTTCAGCACTTGTGCCCAGGTCTTGCCGCCGTCGGTCGTCTTGTAGAGCCCGCGGTCGCCGCCGGGCGCCCACAGCGGGCCCTGCGCCGCGACGTACACGGTGTCGCTGTTCTTCGGGTCGACGACCACGCGGCCGATGTGCTCGGACGACTTCAAGCCGACGTTGGTCCACGAGCGTCCGCCGTCTTCGCTCTTGTAGACGCCGTCGCCGTACGCGACCGACCGCTGCGAGTTCCGCTCGCCGGTGCCGACCCAGACGATGCTGGGACGCTTCGGGTCGACGGCAATCCAGCCGATCGAGAACGAGCCCTCCTTGTCGAACACCGGCTGGAACGACGCGCCGCCGTTCACGGTCTTCCAGACGCCGCCTGACGCGGCGCCGACGTAGAACACGGCGTTGTCATTCGGATGGACGGCGATCGTCATCACGCGGCCGGATGTGACAGCCGGTCCGATCGACCGGGCACGGAGTCCAGCGAACGTATCGGCAGGTATGGATTGCGTTAAGACCGGAGCCACCGCGGCGGCAAGAAACAGGGCTGCGAGCGCGAACCTCTTCATAGCCGTGCAGTTTACACTTGGAGCCAGGAGGGTCCGATGTTGCGGGCGGCGCTTCTTCTTCACCGACCGCCAACATTATCCGGCCGCCAGCCGTTTACCGAGATATGAGCGGACTGCCAATGGCTGCCGTCCTGCCGGTCGCCATGCCGAGCGACCCCGGGGCTCGGCTGTCTGCGTTGTTCGACGCGCATCACGAGCGCCTCTATCGCCTGGCCCGGCGTCTCGCCCCGCGTGCTGACGAGGCGCTGGACCTGGTGCAGGAGACGTTCCTCAAGGCCGCTCGTTCACCAGGCGCTGTTCCCGCCGGCGCGACGAACGAGGAGGCCTGGCTCGTTCGCGTGCTCATCAACATTCGCCGGGATCAATGGCGCAAGACGATCGTCCGCAAACGTCACGATCGCGAGGTCGGACATTCCTCCGGTGTGGACGACAGTCAGGAAGCCGCGTTGATCGCGCGAGCCACGGTCTGGCGGGCGCTCGATATTCTGAAACCGCGGCGCCGCGCCGCCCTCGTCATGTACGAGCTCGAGGGACTGCCGATTCCCGCGATCGCGTCGCTGCTCGGCATCAGCGCGGTCACCGTTCGCTGGCATCTGTCGATGGGACGACGCGACCTCGCTCGCGTTCTCAAGGGTCAGGTGGGAGAGACGAATGAAAACCGTTAAGGAGATCCTGCGCGATAACGATCCGCTCCGCCGCGAACCGCTGCCGGATGATCGAGAGCGCGAGCGAATCCGTCGAACGGCGGTCGAGGCCGCTTCCAGGGCGACGACGGTCCGCACTGCGTATGCTCGCGCCCCGCTGGCGGCGCTGGCGGCCGTGGTGTTGATCGTGGTCGGTATCCTGGCTGTCGGCGCCAGGACGGGGCCGCGCGGAAGCGCGAGGGTCTATGCCGCCGTGCGATTCGAAGTGCGGCTCGCCGAGGATCGCGCCGCCGCCGGCCTTCGCGAGGCGCGGGTGTCGGGGGATCGCGTCGTCTACCTGCACGAGGAGATCGTCGTCACCAACGCCGACATCGAGCGCAGCGCGGTGGCGCAGGGCAGCAGCCCATCACGGTTCAGCGTCGGCGTGCGGTTCAATGCGGCGGGCGCGGAAAAAATGCGTCAGGCGACGGCGAACCACGTCGGCAGACCGATAGCAATCCTCATCGACGGAGAGGTGGTGGCGGCGCCGGTTCTCAGATCGGCGATCAGCGACTCGGCGCTTATCAGCGGCGATTTTTCACAGGCCGAAGCGGACCGGATCGTCAACGGCATCGGCGTTCGCGAACGGTAAGAAGGAACCGCGGAGACCGCAAGAGAACGCAGAGAAGAGAATCATCCGCGGATTGCGCGGATTACACAGATTACGTCACGGTGTCATGACGACAGCGCACGCGCGATCCTGGAGCGACGTTCGGCGGCGCGGCGCAGCCGCGCGGCTTGAGAGACGGATGGCGCGAACACAAGCCTGACGTCCGCCGATCGCTTGTGTTCACGCCGTCCGTCTCTCACACACCCGGCCGCTTCGCGGCCGGCGCCGAACGTCTCGCCGGTCAATCCGCGTACATCCGCGTAATCCGCGGGGAACTGCCTTCAGGCGCGAGAGAAGGGCTAGTGTGAGTCTAGAATGAGTGTGTGAACGCCGACGACCTGCGACGCTTTGCCCGCCGCGACTGGACGACGGCAGCGGCCAGCAAGCGAGACTACTGGGCGGAGCAGTACAGGCAGTTCGGTGCGGCGCCCGCGCGTAAGGCTTCCACGGCGCTCGCCCTGCATATGCGCACGGTACAGCCGGACTTTCCGTCGCGCACCTACCGCGATCAGGACCTGACCGATCATCGGTCGCTCCGGGAGCGTCTGGACCGCGCCGCGCATGCGTTCACCCGTCGCTGAGCTGCTGGCAGACCTCGGTGCGGCCTTTGCCGCCTCCAACGTGGAGTGGTTTCTCTTTGGCGCGCAGGCCGCGATTGCCTACGGCGTCGCACGGCTGACCGCCGATGTCGATGTCACGGCGCGCGTGCCGGCCGGTTTGCCCAACGACGTCTGGGTCGCCGCAGTCGAGCAACGCGGATTTCGATCGCGGTTCGACGACCCGAGGATCATCGAGGAGGGCCGCGTGCTGCCCTTCGTCCATCGCGCGACCGCCCTGCCGGTCGACATCGTCCTGGCGGGTCCTGGCCTCGAGGACGAGTTCTTCGCTCGCGCCGGTGTGCACGACCTCGATGGCGTGGCCATACCGATCGTCGATGTCAGCGACCTGATCGTGATGAAGGTGCTCGCCGACCGGCCAAAGGATATCGAGGATGTCGTCACGCTGTTGCGGGTCCAGGAGGCGAGCCTCGATCTCGCGCGCGTGCGACGCACACTGCGGATGCTCGAGTCGGCCCTGGGCCAGAGCGATCTGATTCCGGCGCTCGACCGGGCGGTGGCACAAGCGCAGCGCCGCTGACGGCGGTCCCGCAAGCGCCATTGAGCAGCTGGAGACTCCCACTGGAGATCTGATCAGCGGTTCGCTGAAACGTTCGGCTTCATACGCGTCAGAGTTGGAACGAACACCATTTGGCAAACTACTGGACGATCCATCACAAGAAAGCACCGAAGATGGTCAAATTGGTAAAGCAGGCAGGACGCCTGGCCGAAAAGTTAAGCAATGCCTGAAGTGAAAACAAACAGGACGGGATATGTCGAGTGACCACGCAACAATCCTTAGCCTCGTGCGCGCCGGTCAACACGGGGCGGCCCTGGAGGCTATCGCTCGTTCATTGGAGGATGATCCGGATTGTCCTTATGTGTTAGTCCTTCAAGCGATCTCGACCATGCTAAACGAGTCGTCGCACGGGCCCGGGCTGGAGCAAGCGGAGCGCGCGCTGCTTCGAGCGGTTGAGATTGATGGGACATATCTTCCGGCGCTGGAAGAATTGGCACACTATTACGATGCCGTTGCACCCGATCCTCAACGTGCTCGAATGTATGCATCTCGCTGGATCACTGTCGGCGGTCGCGTTATCGCCGACATGCACGCGATCGTCGACGGTCGAACATAGGCTGCGCACAGCCGATGCTGCGCTCTCCGCGCGCCGAGTGATCGCCGCGGCGGGGTCGGAAGTAATCCCGTACGATGTGTTGGATCGCTGCGACGGACGGTGCGAGGCCTGGCAAAAAAAGAAGTGCGGGTGTGGAAGTTGATGAGCTTCCTCAAGCGGGCTAAGTCACCGGCGTCGTAATCGGAATCTCATTATCCGGATGCGGGCCGAATCTTCCGGACGATTTGCCAACGCTGATCCAATTGATGAATCGAAATTCAGAAACGATCAGCGTAGACGCCACGCTCAAGGTATCGAGACTGTATGGCAACGCCGGTTTGCTGCGGGCTCTTCGGGACGGGCTGCCCACGGCTCGGGCTCGAGCGGCGTTTCGGCTACGAGACTTCAAAGATGGCGAGACCGAGCAGGCCCTGCTCGACGTGGTCGTTAGAGATCCCGACGCTTTTGTCAGAGTGCAAGCGTTGACAAGCTTGCAGGAAGTAGGCACGGCGCGCGCAATACCTGTCCTCCAGACGGCAACAATGGATCGGGACCCGGACGTTGCGCGCAATGCACGCAGCGCGAAAGGGGCGATCGGGGATCGAGCAACGAGTCGACGGAGGTGACGCAGTTGCCACCCCGATGTGATTGATCGCCGCATGTGCAGTTCCGCGACGAATATCCTCGGCAGAGGAACAGCCGGTTTTTGCGTCTGTTGCGAGAGGTGCGCTTCAAAATGAACGCTGGAATGACGATGCACTTCCAGGTTCGATGCGGTCAACGGCGTCGACCGTCCATGCCTCGTTGTGTGGTCGTGACTATGGTTCTTGCTGTCGCATGCGATCGAGGAGCATCAATGGGCGGGAACCAGCGTCGTGTACCGGCTGAGCCTGTGAAGATTGACGATGTGCGCGTCAGGACTGTGGATTCTGGACTTATGTTCCAATACCGCACGCAGAGGCCAGGCGCAGACTGCAAGGCACAAGCAGAAGAGCTGCCGAAGGTAAGGGATCTGATGGTGAAAGCACGTCTAACGGACTCTCATGTGCAACGGGTGATCTTGTTTCCTGGAGACCCTTCTCACCAATCTGTGAGCTTTGAATTCACCAGGAGCGCGTCTGGGTGGTCAACTGCGGCGCCCTGTCCGATTACTATTCTTCAGCGCTAGCCCCCTGGATCGGTGATTCCTGCCGCGCATGCGTTCACCCGGTCGCTGACCTGCTGGCTTCTCCCTCTGGTGCGCGGGTTCAACCCCGCGCCGAGCCGCGAGGAGGACGCTACTTGCCGTACACCTTCTCGAGCACCCTGTAGCGCGGCGTGCGCGTCTCGGGCTCGAGGCGCGGCTCGACGTCGATTCGCATGCGCTGGACCTGGGCACCGTCGTTCGCCGCCTGCCATTTCGGCAGACCGGGGCCGTTCGGGTTGCCCGTCTTGACGAAATTGGCGAAGTAGTCCTGCATCACCCGCGACACTTTGAAGTCGTCGGGCGTCCAGGCGAAGACCGTGTTCGTCGCCAGGTTGCCCATCGCGTACTCGATCTCCGCCGAATGGGCGGCGCCTCGCGGCGGCGGCGGACGGTTGGCG
>Ga0068864_100002520_pt1 | contig 15132 bp, 10 predicted proteins | sample KBSSwiS72_FD_66586 | JGI IMG/M metagenome (GOLD analysis project Ga0068864, IMG submission 66586) | Switchgrass rhizosphere microbial communities from Kellogg Biological Station, Michigan, USA - KBS Switchgrass S7-2 | ecosystem: Host-associated > Plants > Roots > Rhizosphere > Soil ... | reverse complement strand
GATCATTGCCGCGATAGCGCTGACGCACCGCAAGCGCCGCGAATCGAAGTACCAGAACCCCGCGCTGCAGGTGAAGGTGCGCCGGCGGGACCGCGTCCGGCTGCTGGATATGCCGTCGGAGAAGAAGGAATAACTTAGGTTGGCCGGCACGGCGCGGGTCGTGCGCGGCCGCATGGACTGCAACATCAGGGAGACTGCGTGTCACTGCTGACCGCGCCGACGCTGGCGCATTACCTCGTGCTGGGCGCGATCCTGTTCGCGATCAGCATGGCCGGCATCTTCCTCAACCGGAAGAACGTGATCATCATCCTGATGGCGATCGAGCTGATGCTGCTCGCCGTCAATCTCAACTTCATCGCGTTTTCCTACTACCTGGGCGACATGAGCGGCCAGGTGTTCGTGTTCTTCATCCTCACGGTGGCCGCGGCCGAATCGGCGATCGGGCTCGCGATTCTCGTGCTCCTGTTCCGCAACGCCGGCTCGATCGACGTCGAGGACCTGGGCAAGCTCAAGGGCTGATGGACGCAACGACATGACGATGCAGCAACTCTACCTGGTCGTGCCGATGGTGCCGCTCGTCGCCTCGATCGTCGTCGGGCTCTGGGGCAACAAGATGCCGCGGGCGGCGTCGCACTGGATCACGATCATCGCGGTGGCGATTTCATTCGTCGCGTCCGTCGTCATCTGGCGCGACGTGCTGGCGGGAAATACGTTCAACGGCGACATCTATACATGGGTTGCGATCGGCGACCTCAAGATGACGATCGGCTTCCTGATCGATCCGTTGACGGCGCTGATGCTGGTCGTCGTCACGTTCGTGTCGTTGATGGTGCACATCTACACGATCGGCTACATGGCCGACGACGACGGCTATGCGCGCTTTTTCTCGTACATCTGCCTCTTCACGTTCTCGATGCTCATGCTGGTCATGGCCAACAACTTCCTCCAGCTCTTTTTCGGCTGGGAAGCGGTGGGATTGGTCTCGTACCTGCTGATCGGCTTCTGGTTCAAGCGGCCGACGGCGATCTACGCGAATCTGAAGGCATTCCTCGCCAATCGCGTCGGCGACTTCGGATTCATTCTCGGCATCGGCCTCATCCTCGCGTTCTTCGGCTCGATGGACTATGCGACGGTGTTCGCGCAGGCGCCTAAGCTGGCCGCTACTACGATCAATCTGTGGGGCGACACGCAGTGGCTGCTGCTGACGGTGACCTGCATCTGCCTCTTCGTCGGCGCGATGGGCAAGAGCGCCCAGGTGCCGCTGCACGTGTGGTTGCCGGATTCGATGGAAGGTCCCACGCCGATCTCCGCATTGATCCATGCGGCGACGATGGTGACCGCGGGCATTTTCATGGTGGCGCGAATGAGCCCGCTGTTCGAGCATTCGGACGTGGCGCTGGCGTTCGTCACGGTCATCGGCGCCACCGGCGCGCTGTTCCTGGGCATTCTCGGCATGGTGCAGTTCGACATCAAGCGGGTCGTTGCCTATTCGACGCTGTCGCAGCTGGGCTACATGACGGTCGCGCTGGGCGTGTCGGCGTATTCGGGCGCGATCTTCCACCTGATGACGCACGCGTTCTTCAAGGCGTTGCTGTTCCTGGGCGCCGGGTCCGTCATCATCGCCATGCATCACGACCAGGACATGCGCAATTTCGGCGGGCTGCGCAAATACATGCCGATCACGTACATCACGATGGTGATCGGCGGATTGGCGCTCTGCGGCATTCCGCCGTTCGCGGGATTCTTCTCGAAGGATTCGATCGTCGAGGCCACGCACCTGTCGACGATCCCCGGCCACGGGTATGCCTACTTCTGCGTGGTCGCTGGCGTCTTCACGACGGCCTTCTACACGTTCCGGATGATCTTCATGACGTTTCACGGTGCGCCGCGCTTCGACACTTCGCCACCGCCCCCGCACGCCGTTGCCGCCGACCACGCCGCTGCCGCCGGCCACGACGACCACGATGATCACGACCATCATGGCGGACCGCCGAAGGAAAGCCCGTGGGTCGTCACGGGACCGCTGATCGCGCTCGCGATTCCATCGGTGTGCGCCGGTTGGATCGCGATGGAGCCGCTGCTCTTCGGCGGTTTCTTCGGCAATTCCATTTTCGTGCTGCCGGCTCACGATGTCCTCGCCAAGCTGAAAGAGGAATGGCATGGCGCAGCGGTGTTCATCGAGCACGGGCTGCTGTCGGTTCCGTTCTGGATCGCCATTGCCGGCATCCTTTCCACCGTCTACCTGTATCTCATCAATCCCGCGATGCCCGGCCGGATCACCGCGGCGCTGGGGCCGGTCTACACGCTGCTCGTCAACAACTACTACTTCGACAAGTTCAACGACTGGTTCTTTGCCGGCGGCGCGCGCAGATTCGGCGGCCTGTTGTCGAATGTCGGTGACGGCAAGGTCATCGAAGGCATCGTCAACGGGTCGGCAGCCATGGTCGGGTGGTGGGCGGCGATGCTGCGCAAGATGCAATCGGGCTACATCTACCACTACGCATTCACGATGATCATCGGGCTGTTTGCGCTGCTCACGTGGTGGGTCGTCACGTGACGCCGTACCTGTCGTTTGCCATCTGGGTGCCCATCGTCGCGGGCGTCGCGGTCCTTGTGCTCGGGCGCGACCAGGACGCCGGCAAGGCGCGCTGGACCGCGCTGGTCGGCGCGCTGGCCGGATTTCTGGTCACCATTCCCCTGTACACGCACTTCGACGAATCGACGTCGGCGATGCAGTTCGTCGAGCGCAGGGAATGGATTCCGTACTTCGACATCTTCTATCACCTCGGCATCGACGGCATTTCCGTGCTGTTCGTCATGCTGAACAGCTTCATCACGCTGCTCGTCGTCTGGGCAGGCTGGGAAGTGATCAAGGTGCGCGTCGCGCAATACAACGCGGCGTTCCTCATCATGTCGGGGCTCATCAACGGCGCGTTCGCCTCGCTCGACGCCATCCTGTTCTACGTGTTCTTCGAGGCGATGCTGATCCCGATGTACCTCATCATCGGCATCTGGGGCGGCGAGCGCCGCGTCTACGCGGCGATCAAGTTCTTCCTGTATACGCTGCTCGGCTCGCTGCTGATGCTGGTCGCGTTCATCTACCTGTATCAGAAGTCGGGCAGCTTCGCATTGCTGGACTGGTTCGAGCTGCCGCTGTCGCTCAAGGCGCAGGTGCTCATCTTCGTCGCATTCTTCGCGGCGTTCGCGGTCAAGGTGCCGATGTGGCCCGTGCACACGTGGCTGCCCGACGCGCACCCTGAAGCGCCGACCGGCGGTTCCGTCGTGCTGGCCGCCGTCACGCTGAAGATCGGCGCGTACGGGTTCATTCGCTTCATCCTGCCGATTCTGCCGGACGCCAGTCATTACCTGTCCGGCTTCATCATCACGCTGTCCCTGATCGCGGTCGTCTACATCGGGCTGGTGGCGCTGGTGCAGGCGGACATGAAACGGCTCATTGCCTATTCGTCGATCTCGCACATGGGCTTCGTCACGCTGGGATTCTTCCTGTTCAGCGTTCAGGGCGTCGAGGGCGGGCTCGCCATGATGCTGTCGCACGGCTTCGTGTCGGCCGCGATGTTCCTGTGCGTCGGCGTCCTGTATGACCGCATGCACACGCATTTGATCGCCGACTTTGGCGGCGTGGCCAATACCATGCCGAAATTCGCCGCATTCGTCATGTTGTTCTCGATGGCCAACGCCGGCCTGCCCGCGACATCCGGATTCGTCGGCGAATTTCTGGTGATCCTCGCGGCAGTGAAAGTGAATTTCTGGATCGCATTCCTTGCTGCGCTGTCGCTGGTCCTGGGCGCCGCCTATACGCTGTGGATGTACAAGCGCGTCATCTACGGCTTTGTCGCCAACGCCCATGTCGCCGCGCTGAAGGATCTGAATCGCCGCGAGTTCTGGCTGCTGGCGACGCTGGCCGCTGCCGTTCTCTTCATGGGCATCTGGCCCAAGCCCTTCCTCGACGTGATGCAGATGTCGGTCGTCGACCTGCTGGCCCACGTTGCGAAAAGCAAGATCTGACGCGCCGGAACCCCCATGACCTTGAACTTCCTGCCCGTCCTCCCCGAAATCGTCGTGCTGACGGGCGCGTCGCTCATCCTGCTCGTCGACGTCTTCATGAGCGACGACCGGCGCCACGTGAGCTACTGGCTGACACAGTTCACCTTGCTGCTGGCGGCGTGCGTGACGGTCAACACGAGCAGCATCGAGGTCGTCCACGCGATGCACGACCTCGTCGTCGACGACCTGGTCGCGGACGTCCTGCGCCTCTTCAGTTTCGTCGCCGTTTCGCTGGTCCTGTTCTATTCGCGCAGCTACCTTTCGCTGCGCGACCTCTTCCGTGGCGAGACGTTCGTGCTGATCCTGTTCGCGCTCCTCGGCATGCAGGTGCTGATCAGCGCGAACAACTTCCTCACGCTGTACCTCGGCCTCGAGCTCATGTCGTTGTCGCTGTATGCGTTGGTCGCGATGCAGCGCGACGAGCGCGCGCCGTCCGAGGCGGCGATGAAATATTTCGTGCTGGGGGCGCTGGCTTCCGGCTTCCTGCTTTACGGCATGTCGATGATCTACGGCGCGACCGGCACGCTCGACATCGAGAAGGTTGCGCTGGCGATGCTCGGCAAGAGCGAAAACCAGGTGCTGCTGACCTTCGGGCTGGTGTTCGTCGTGTCGGCGATCGCTTTCAAGCTGGGCGCGGTCCCTTATCACATGTGGGTACCCGACGTGTACCAGGGCGCACCCACGGCGATCACGCTGCTGATCGGCACCGCCCCGGAGTTTGCGGCGTTCGCGATGCTGCTGCGACTGCTCGCCGGCTCGCTCGGAGGCGCGGAGGTCAGTTGGCAGGGAATGCTGATCGTGCTGACGGTGCTGTCGGTGGCGCTCGGGCACATCGTGGCAATCGCGCAAACCAACCTGAAGCGGATGCTTGCGTATTCGACGATCGCCAACATGGGCTACGTGCTCATGGGGTTTCTCGCTGCCGATGTGACCGGATATTCGGCCGCGATGTTCTACATGGTGGCCTATGTGCTGACGAGCCTCGTCTCCTTCGGCATGATCCTGCTCCTGTCGCGCAAAGGCTACGAGGCCGACAACCTGGACGACCTCAAGGGGCTGAACACCCGGTCGCCGTGGTGGGCGTTCATCATGCTGCTGGCGATGTTCTCGCTGGCCGGGATGCCGCCGACGATCGGCTTCTACGCGAAGCTGCTGGTGCTGCAGGCGGCGGTGAAGGCCGGCTTCGTGTGGCTGGCGGTGGTCGGCGTGGTCGCCGCGCTGATCGGCGCGTTCTACTATCTGCGCATCGTCAAGCTCATGTATTTCGACGAGCCCGTCGACCGGTCGCCGATCGACGCGCGCGGCGACACCCGCGTCATGCTGTCCGCAAACGGCCTGGCATTGCTGTTGTTCGGCATCCTGCCGCAGCCGATCATGGGTCTGTGCGCGGTGGCGCTGGTACAGTCGCAATACTACTGACGCGTCACCGGCGCTCCAGTGGGGTGCGTGCTAAGATCGTCGAAATCATTCGTTGATCCGCCATGCGCGTCGGCTTCTTCGTGACCTGCCTTGTCGACCTGATGCGACCATCGATCGGGTTCGCCGCGCTGAAACTGCTCGAAGCGGGCGGCGCGGACGTGTATGTGCCGCCCGGCCAGACGTGTTGCGGCCAACCTGCGTACAACTCCGGCGATCGTGCCGATACCCTCGCGCTGGCGCGCAAGGTCGTGGGCGAATTCGAAGGCTGCGATTATCTGGTGTCGCCGTCGGGTTCGTGCAGCGGGATGATCAAGACGCACTACCCCGAGCTCTTCGCTGACGATCCCCCGATGCTGGCCCGCGTGCAGGCGCTGGCCACGCACACCTTCGAGCTGACCGATTTCCTGGCCAATGTGCTGAAGGTCGAGCGAGTGCCCGGACAGTTCGCAGGAACGATTACCTATCATGATGCGTGCGCCGGCCTGCGCGAGATGGGCGTCAAGCAACAGCCGCGGGCGCTCCTCGCCAAGGTGCAGGGGGCGCAATTGCTGGAAATGGCGGAGTGCGAGACGTGCTGCGGCTTCGGGGGCACATTCTCGATCAAGTTCGGCGAGATCTCCTCGAGGCTCGCCGACAACAAATGCCAGCATGTCGAAAACTCCGGTGCCGACGCCGTGGTGCTCGGCGACCTCGGGTGCATGCTGAACATCGAGGGCCGGCTGCGGCGGCGCGGGAATACAAAGACGAAGGTGCTGCATGTCGCGGAGGTGCTGGCGGGCGAAGGTTAGGATCCACAAAGAGACACAGAGGCGCAGAGCAAAGCAAAGCTGATTTCCTCGGCGTCGCTGCGGCTCTTTGTGGGAACTGTGTTGCGGAGGGGTGATGCAAGTCGCGTCGATGCACTTCAAGGAGCGCGCGCACGTCAAGCTGCATGACGCGCGGCTGCAGCACAACCTCGTCAGGATGAAGGACAAGTTCGTCGGCAAGCGGCGCGAGTCGCTAACCGAGCTCGACGACTTCGAAGGCACGCGCGAGGCCGCGCGGGCGATCCGCCAGCGCGCGCTCGACGACCTCGATGTCTGGCTCGAGCTCTTCGAGCGCAATGCCACCGAGCGCGGCGCCAGGGTGCTGTTTGCGCAGACGCCGGCCGAAATCAACAAGCTGGTGCTCGACATCGCGGCACGGCACGGCGTGCGCAAGATCATCAAGTCGAAGTCGATGGTGTCCGAGGAATCAGCGCTCGACCATGCCGTCGAGGGCGCGGGTATCGCGGTCGTGGAAACCGACCTCGGCGAATACATCCTGCAGATCAATGATTACGAGCCGCCGTCGCACATCATCGGTCCGGCGTTGCACAAGAGCATGGAGGAGGTCGCCGAGCTCTTCCACCAGAAGCACGGCACGGTAAAAAAGGTCGATATCGAGGAGTTGTGCCTCGAGGCACGCGGCGTGCTTCGCGAGCACTATCTGACCGCCGACATGGGGATCTCCGGCGGCAATTTCTTCGTCGCGGAAACGGGCTCGGTCGTCCTGGTGACCAACGAGGGCAACGCCACGCTGACCACGACGCTGCCCAAGGTCCACATCGCGATTTCGGGCATCGAGAAAATCGTGCCCACGCTCGAGGATGTCGCGACGCTGATGCGGCTGCTGCCGCGCTCGGCGACGGGGCAATCGATCTCCAACTACGTCGACATCCTGACCGGCCCCAAGGGACCGGGCGAATTCCACGGCGTCGAGCACATGTACTTCATCGTCGTCGACAGCGGACGTACCGAGGTACTCGCGAGCGACGTGAAGGAAGCGCTGCGCTGCATCCGCTGCGGCGCGTGCATGAACCACTGTCCGGTCTACCAGAACATCGGCGGGCACTCGTATGGCTGGGTCTATCCGGGACCGATCGGCTCGATCCTCACGCCGATGTACGTCGGCCTCGAAAACGCGCTCGACCTGCCGCAGGCGTCGACGTTGTGCAACCAGTGCGGTGTCGTGTGCCCCGTCAAGATCCCGCTGCCGGACTTGCTTCGCAAGCTGCGCGAGAAGGAATTCAGCGAAGATCTGCGGCCGTGGCATGAGCGCACCGCCGTCCGGCTGTGGGCCTGGTTTGCCCGACGCCCCGGCCTGTACGGGTTCGCATCGCGAATCGGCGTGCGCTTGCTGCGATCGCTGGCGGGACCGGACGGCATGATCCACAAGTTGCCGCTTGGTGCGGGCTGGACGTCCGGGCGTGACATGCCGGCGCCGGCGGGTCGCACGTTTCGAGAGCTGTATGCGCGGCACAAGACGCAAGGGGATCCGCCCAAATGACCATTCCGCACGGCGGCAACCTCGCGATGCCGCGCCTTTCCCGCCGGGCGGAATCGCTCGGCACCGAGAATGCCTTCGTCGTCCTGGCGGAAGTCAACGCGCTGATTCGCGAGGGCAAGGACATCATCTCGTTCTGCATCGGCCAACCCGATTTTCCCACGCCCGATCATGTGCAGAACGCGGCGATTGCGGCGATCAAGTCTGGCAAGCATGGCTACACGCCCAGCGCGGGTATCGATGAATTGCGCGCTGCCGCCGCGAAGGACATGGCGAAACGCCGCGGCCTGGTCATTACTCCCGACGACGTGGTCGTCGGCGCGGGCGCCAAGCCTTTCATCGCGTACACGATCGCGTCGGTCACCGATTACGGCGTCGGCGACGAGGTCATCTACCCGGTTCCCGGTTTTCCGATCTACGAATCGCAGATCAACGCCAACGGCGCGGTGCCGGTACCGATATTCCTGCGCGAAGCGCGCGATTTCGCGTTCGACCCCGCCGAGCTCGAGGCGAAGATCACGCCGAAGACGCGGCTCCTCATTCTCAACACGCCGCAGAATCCGACCGGCGGCATTCTTGATCGCGCGAATCTCGACGCGATCGCCGAGATCCTGGCGCGCCATCCCCAGGTGTGGGTGTTCGCCGACGAGATCTACTCGCGTCTCGTCTACGACGGCCGCTTCGATTCATTGGCGACACGGCCCGACATGCTCGAGCGCACGATCATCAGCGATGGCGCATCGAAGACCTGGGCGATGACCGGATGGCGGATCGGGTATGTCGCGAATCGCGCGCTGGCGCCGGTGTTCACGCGCTGGATCACCAATACCGAGTCCTGCGCGTCGCAGATTTCGCAATGGGCGGCGGTCACGGCGATCACTGGGCCGCAGGATGCTGCCGATCGGATGCGCGCAAGCTTCCTCGAGCGCCGTAACTTGATCGTCTCGCTGCTGAACGACATCCCCGGCATCAGGTGCGCGACGCCGGGCGGCGCGTTCTACGCATGGCCCAACGTCACCGAAGCGTGCAAGCGGACCGGTTGCGCCGATTCTGAAGCCTTTCGGAAGCGACTGCTGCATGAAGCGGGCATCGCGGTGCTTGCCGATATTCATTTCGGGCGGCGCGTGCCCGGCGACGGCCAGCACATCCGTTTTTCGTACGCGGCGTCCAACGAGGCGATCGAGCAGGGTGTTGGCCGCCTTGCCGATTTCGTGCGAAAAGGCGGAAAAACATGAGCGTCGCCCGGCCGTCCCAAGGTGCGGGACGGCGGGCTGCCTCCGGGGGCAGCGCCGCGGCGCCAGCCGCACGCGTGGGGGTCGTATGAGCGCCGCCGGGCCGCCCCAAGGCGCGAATCGCTCCCCCTCTGGGGGCAGCGCCGCGGCGCCAGCCGCACGCGTGGGGGTCCTTTGACCACGACCATCGACGACAACCGCGCATCGCGCGATGCGGTTCTTGGGCGCGTGCGCAAGGCGCTACGCCGCAAAGGCTCGGGCGCGCCGGAGCTGGTGGCGGCCGAGGCGTATATCGCCGCGCATCGACAGGGGCCGCGGCCTCAAATGCCCGCCGACCTCGTCACCCGCTTTATCCTGCGCGCGACCGACATGTCGAGCACGGTCGAGCGCATCGATTCACCGGCCGCGATTCCACAGGCGGTTGCGCGCTATCTGGATGCGCTCGAGTTGCCGCCAGCACTGGCCGCACAGAAATCGCATGCCGGCGTATGTTGGCCCGAGTTCGCATCGCTCGACTGGGTGGGCGCGGGTCTTGCCATCGAAGCGCGCACGACCGTCGGCCGCGACCGCCTCGGTATCACCGGCTCGTTCTGTGCGATCGCCGAGACCGGCACGCTGGTGTTTCTATCGGGCGCCGATACGCCCACCGCGACAGCACTGCTGCCCGATACGCATATTGCCGTCGTGCGCGCCGACCGCATCGTCTCGGGAATGGAGGAGGCGTTCGCGCTGATCCGCGCGGAACGCGCGACGATGCCGCGCGCGGTCAACATGATTTCCGGGCCTTCGCGCACCGGCGATATCGAACAAACGATCGTGCTGGGCGCGCACGGGCCGTACCGTGTTCATCTGCTCCTGCTCGGCTGATTGCTCCGGAAACAGGGCGCGTCAGCCCCCCTTGCCCTTGCCATTGGCATTGGCGGACCCGGTACCCTGGCCATGATCCGCATTGCTGACGTGGCCAGCGCTCCCCGCGCCGGTCACGACGCCGCTCGACATGCCGCGGCTGGCGCCCAGCCCCGACGCCACACCGGCGCCGCTTCCTGAGGCCGTCACGACACCGCGTCCAAACGCGTTGCCGTTGCCGTGTGCACTGCCGCTGGCGCTAACGATGCCATTGGTGTTGGCCCGACCGGTTGCGCCGTCCGCGGTGGTAAGGCCTTTGGCGCCTTGCCCGGTACCCGCCGCGGTCCCGGCTGCCGTCGTGAGGCCACGCGCTGCCGCCGCACCGGGCGCTGACGCCACCTTCGGCGCCGTGAAGTTCGACGCAGTCTTCGGCACGACAGTAGTCGTCGCGACCGGGTCTATCGAGCGCTCGCCAGCTCGGGCAGGGCGCAAAACCTCGCCACCCGCGGGCACCTGTGCCTTCGCCAGATCAATGCGCGATGCCGCAGTCCAGTGACGACAGCATGGCCAGGAGCTCGGTGGGAACAACCGGTTTGACGAGGTGCCGATCGAAGCCGGCTTCATGCGACATCTGCCGGTCCGCCTCGCCGCCCCAGCCGGTAATTGCGATCAGCACGACGTCCGCACCCTGGGTATCCCTGCGAATCGCCCGTGCCGCCTCGTAACCGTCGAGTTTCGGCATGCCGAGATCCATCAGGATGATGTCGGGTTGAAACTGCGCCGAGGCGGACACCGCGCCCGCGCCATCGAAAGCGGTGTCCACTTCGTTACCCTCCAGGCGCAGCATCGCGGCCAGCGTTTCCGCTGCGTCGCGATTGTCGTCGACCACGAGGATGCGGCGCGTCGCTGCGTGTACTGGTTCGGAAGTGCGCGCCGGCAATGCGCGCGGCGCCTGCTGCAATTTCGAAAGAATCGGCAGCCGTACGACGAATTCGCTTCCCTGGTCGAGACCGCCGCTGGAGGCTTGCACCGAGCCTCCGTGCAGCTGCACCAGTTGCCGGACGAGCGCGAGACCGAGGCCGAGGCCGCCTTGCGCCTCGTCAGCAGGCGTCTTGCCCTGATAGAACATGTCGAAAATCCGTGCCAGGTCGGGCTCCAGAATGCCGACGCCGTCGTCGCGGACTTTGACGACGACACCGTCATCCTTGGATTCGACCGCAACCACGATGTGTCCACCGGGAGGCGTGTACTTCACGGAGTTATTGAGCAGATTGAGGAACATCTGCGTCAGCCGCACCGCATCTCCGTCAAGAAAGACGGGGTCGGACGGGAGTTGCACTTCGATGTGATGGCGTTTGCGTTCCGCGAGCGGGCGCACGGATTCCATGGCGCTGGCGATGATCGGAAGCACATCGATGATGTCCTTGCGCAATTCGAGCTTCCCGCTGCTGATCCGGCTCGCGTCCAGCAGGTCGTCAACGAGCCGGACCAGCTGGTTGACCTGCCGGTCGATGACTTCTCGCCCCCACTGCAGTTGCTCGATCGTGGCCTTGGTCTGCCGCATCAGATCCACGGCGGAGCGAATCGGCTGCAGCGGATTGCGCAGCTCGTGGGCAAGCATCGCCAGGAATTCGTTCTTGCGGCGATCGGCCTGGGCCAATTCCTCACCCTGCAGGCGCAGGCGGTTCTCGCTCTCACGCAGTTGCGCGATGGTGGCCTGCAGCTCCGCCGTCCGTTCCGAGACGTGCTCCTCCAGCGTCCGGTTCATTCCCTCGAGCTCGGCCGTCTTCCGATAGAGATCGAGGAAGACGCCGATTTTCGCGCGGAGGATTTCCGGCACGACGGGAACTGAGACGTAGTCCACGGCACCAGTCGCGTAACCCTTGACCCGGTCGAGGTCCGTCAGATGAACGGCGGACACAAAGATGATCGCGGTCTTCTTGCAGCGCGGATGCTCGCGGATCATCTCCGCGAGCTCGAAGCCGTCGAGCTCAGGCATGTTTACATCCATGAGCACGACGGCGATATCCTCCTTCAGCAGATGCGCCAGCGCTTCGCGCGCCGTCTGTGCCTTGACCAGATGCTCGTTGAGATCGGCGAGCATCGCTTCGTAGGTCATCAGCTTCGCCGGCTGATCGTCGACCAGCAGGATGTTGAGCTTCTCCGTAGTATTCATCGGCGTCGCCTATCGATGCAGCCACATCCGCAGCGCGGAAACCAGCTGTTCCGTGTTGACGGGCTTGGCCAGATAATCCGAAGCGCCCGCCTGCAGACATTTGTCGCGGTCGCCCATCATCGCCTTGGCTGTCAGGGCGATGATGGGCAGCCGACCGTAGGCGGGAACCTGGCGGATTTCCCGCATCGTCTCGTAGCCGTCCATCTCCGGCATCATGATGTCCATCAGCACGATGGCCACCTCAGGCGTCGCCTCCAGCGTTGCGATGGCCTCGCGGCCGGTGTTGGCGGTCAGCACATTCATGCCGCGACGCTCGAGCACGCTGGACAGCGCGAAGATGTTGCGCACGTCGTCGTCGACGACCAGCACCTGTTTGCCGATGAGGTCTTCGTCGGATCCGTGCAGCCGCTCGAGCATCTGCCGCTTGTGCTCGGGTAGATCCGCAACCACGCGGTGGAGGAAAAGCGCCGTCTCGTCGAGCAGCCGGTCCGGCGATTCCACCCCCTTGACCACCACGCTGCGCGCGAGCATGCGCAGCCGCGCATCCTCTTCCGCCGAGAGCTCCTTGCCGGTGAAGACGACCACCGGCAGGTCCCGCAGCGCGATCTCGTCGCGAATGGTTTCCAGCACCTCGAAGCCGGTCATGTCGGGCAGCCGCAAGTCGAGCACGACGCAGTCGTACGATTGCTCCCGCAGCGCGATGAGCGCTGCCGTTCCGGTTCCCGCCGTCGTGATGTCGATGTCGTCGTGCGCCAGCAGTGCCGTGATGCTCTCCAGCTCCCCGGGGTTGTCATCGACCACCAGTAGCCGCTTGCGCCGCGGCGCGGCGAACGCCTTGATGCGCGACAGCGCGACGTTGAGTCCGTCCGCGGTGGTGGGCTTGCCGACAAAGGAGAAGGCGCCACGCGCCAGCCCGTGCTGCCGATCCTCGTCGAGCGTCACGATCTGGACCGGGATGTGGCGCGTTGCGGCATCGCGTTTCAGATGGCTGAGCACGGTCCAGCCGAGCATGTCAGGCAGGAACACGTCGAGCGAGACGGCGGTCGGCTGGTATCGGCGCACGAGATCGAGCGCATCGGCACCGGTACCTGCGACGAGCACTTTGAATCCATTGGACCGGGCCAGGTCGACAATGACGCGCGCGTAACTCGGGTCGTCCTCCACGATCAGCATCACGTGGTCGTTGACCTCCAGCTGGTCGCGGTCGTCCGGAATGGCGACGAGTGCGGGCTCGGCGCGGCGCACTGCGGGGAACGCCGGGCGCACGTAGGCATCAGTCGTCTCGCTTGCCTTGACCGTGGACTCGGACGCATGGCCCAGCGGTCCGACATAGCGCAGGGGCAGGTACAACGTGAAGGTGCTGCCGGTGCCGGGCGTGCTTTGCAAGGTGATTTCGCCGCCCAGCAGGCCCGCGAGCTCGCGGCTGATGGCAAGGCCGAGCCCCGTGCCACCGTACTTGCGGCTGGTGCCCGCATCCGCCTGCTGAAACGCCTCGAAGATTAGCTTCTGCTTCTCGGGCGGGATACCGATGCCCGTGTCGTGGACCTCGAAGCTCACCACCGTTTCCCCGGATCCCAGGATAGGATGCTCGCGCGTCCAGCCGCCGACGGCCGCCGCCACGCGGAGCCGAACGCCACCATGGGCGGTGAACTTGAAGGCGTTGGACAGCAGGTTCTTCAGGACCTGCAGCAGGCGCTTGGAGTCGGTGACGATGCGCCGCGGAAGGGTCGGGTCGATTTCGACTTCGAACACGAGCTTCCTGCGCTCGGCTTCGAGGTGGAACGTACGGCTGACCGTGGTGACGACATCGGTGAACATGAGGTCTTCCGCATCCACGGTTACGGTACCCGATTCGATCTTCGACAGATCGAGGATGTCGGTAATCAGGTTCAGCAGATCGGTGCCGGCGCTGTGGATCGTCCGTGCGTATTCGACCTGCTTCGGTGTCAGGTTGCGCTCCGGATTGTCGCCCAGCTGCTGTCCCAGGATCAGGATGCTGTTGAGCGGCGTCCGCAGCTCGTGCGACATGTTGGCAAGAAACTCGGACTTGTATTTCGACGTCAGCGCAAGCTCGGACGCTTTCTCCTCCAGCGCCCGCCGCGCCTGCTCGATTTCGCGATTCTTGCGCTCGACCTCGGCGTTCTGTTCGGCCAGCTGCTGCGCTTTCTGGCCCAGCTGATCGTTGGTCTGCTGCAGCTCCGTCTGCTGGGTCTGCAGCTCACCCGCCAGCTGCTGCGATTGCTTGAGCAGCGCTTCGGTCTGCATCGTGACCTCGATGCTGTTCAGCACGATGCCGAGATTCGCGGTCAGCTGTTCGAGGAACCCGAGATGCGACGGCGCAAATTCGTTGAGCGACGCCAGCGCGAGCACGGCCTTGATCTTGCCTTCGAAGATCACCGGGAACACGGCCACGCTGCGCGGCAGGGCATTGAAGAACGCCGGCCCGACGGCAATCGTGTCCTTCGGGACGCTGTTCACGATGATGCGGCGCTTGTCGACCGCGCACTGGCCGATGAATCCCTCGCCGAGGTTGAGCCGCGCCGGATACGGCTCGTGCGGCGCGTTGGCATAACTGGCCAGCATCCGCAGGTGCAGCGTGCCTTCGTCGGCCATCTGGTAGATGAGGCCCTGGTGCGCACTTACCAGCGGCGCCAGCTCGGACAACAGCATGCGGCCCACGGTGGCGAGATCGCGCTGCCCCTGCAACATGCCGGTGAACCGCGCGAGGTTCGTCTTCAGCCAGTCCTGCTCGGTATTGCGGTCCGTGGTCAGCCGCAGGTTGTCGATCATCGTGTTGATGTTGTCTTTCAGATCTGCGACCTCGCCGCGCGCCTCGACCTGGATCGACCGCGTGAGATCGCCCTTGGTGACGGCGGTGGCCACCTCCGCAATGGCGCGGACCTGGTTGGTCAGGTTGGCGGCCAGCAGGTTCACGTTGCCCGTCAGATCCTTCCAGGTGCCCGCCGCGCCCGGCACGTTCGCCTGGCCGCCGAGCCGTCCTTCGACGCCGACCTCGCGCGCGACCGACGTCACCTGGTCGGCGAAGATCGCGAGCGTCTTGGTCATGTCGTTGATGGTGTCGGCGAGCGC
>Ga0068864_100002517_pt1 | contig 15142 bp, 12 predicted proteins | sample KBSSwiS72_FD_66586 | JGI IMG/M metagenome (GOLD analysis project Ga0068864, IMG submission 66586) | Switchgrass rhizosphere microbial communities from Kellogg Biological Station, Michigan, USA - KBS Switchgrass S7-2 | ecosystem: Host-associated > Plants > Roots > Rhizosphere > Soil ... | reverse complement strand
CTACGACTCGGTGCTCGAGACCATTGGATGGACCCCGCTGATCCGGCTGGCGCGGATCGGGAGTGGAATTCGCACCCCGATCTACGGAAAAGCGGAATACGCCAACCCCGGAGGTTCGGTCAAGGATCGGATTGGTCTCGCGATCATCGAGGACGCGGAGCGGAGGGGAGAGCTGAGACCCGGCGGGACCGTCGTAGAGGGAACCTCGGGTAACACCGGCGTCGGGCTTGCGATCGCCGCTGCACTCAAGGGGTACCGCTGCATCTTCACGATGCCGGACAAGATGTCGCAGGAAAAGGTGCGGCTACTAAAGGCCTACGGAGCCGAGGTGGTCATCACCCCTACAGCCGTCCCGCCCGATCACCCGGACAACTATGTCATGAAGGCCAAGCAGATCGTCGCCGAGACTCCCGGGGCGATTCTGGCCAACCAGTTCTACAATCAGGTGAATCCCGAGGCCCACTACCGGACCACCGGTCCGGAAATCTGGGCCCAGACCGAAGGACGAATCACTCACTTCGTTGCGGCGCCGGGGACGGGTGGCACGGTGAGCGGGGCCGGGAAGTTTCTAAAGGAGAAGAATCCGAAGATTCGGGTGATCGCCGGGGATCCCCAGGGTTCATTGTATACCGGCTATTCGAAAACCCGCGCCATGGGCGAGGGACACCCATACAAAGTGGAGGGGATCGGGGGAGACAAGATTCCCACCACCCTCTGGTTCGACGTCGTAGACGAGTTTCGTCAGGTATCGGACCGGACGTCGATGGCCATGGCGCGCCGACTCGCCCGGGAAGAGGGGCTCCTGACTGGCGGATCATCCGGTTTGAATGTTGCTGTCGCTCTTGAGATAGCCCGCGAATTGGACGATCCGGAAGCCGTCGTAGCCACTCTGCTCTGCGATACCGGAGAGCGCTATCTCTCTAAGGTGTTCAACGACGAGTGGATGCAGGAGAATCAGCTGCTGGAGGTCCCCCGAATCACAGTCGAGGAGCTGCTAGCTCGGCGGCACGGCAATGCGCCGGCCCTCGTGAGCCTTGCACCAGCGGCCGCTGTTCGCCAGGCCCTCAACCTCATGAGCACCTGGGAAGTGAGCCAGATCCCCGTCGTCGAGGATGGCAAATGCATCGGGGGCTTGGTGGAGAGCTCACTCATGACGCAAGCGCTGGCCCAGCCATCTCTGCTGGATCGACCGGTGCGTGAGGCCATGGAGCCGCCATTCCCGGTGGTCGATGCCCAGCTCTCCACCGACCGTCTGGCCCCGCTGCTGACTCGGGAGAGCCCTGCCGCCCTGGTGCAGAAGGACGGGAAACTGATCGGGATCGTGAGCCGTTACGATGTCCTGCAGCAGCTGATCGGGACGCGGTAGAAACAGCCCAGAAGGAGCCGCGGATGAACGCGGATTTCTGCCTCGGAGCGCGGTGGAGTGGTTTTGACCTCGGGGACTTGTTGCGGCACCGTATGGGCAAAACCACCGAGGTCAATCCGATGGCCTGCCATTCCAGCACCGGCTTGGCGCACGAAGAACTGACCGGAGAGATCCTTTCGGCCTTCTATCTGGTCTACAACGAGCTGGGTTATGGATTCCTTGAGTCGGTCTACGAGTCTGCGTTGACGATTGCGCTCCAGAGGTTGGGACTCCAAGTGCGTCGGCAAGCGGAGTTGCAGGTCTGGTTTCAGCGTCAGCGAGTCGGAACGTTTAGAGCTGACCTTGTGGTGGAGGATCGGGTTATTGTAGAGCTAAAGGCTGCCCGAGCGCTCGAGGCCTCCCACATTGCGCAGCTACTGAATGCACTTAGGGCGACCGACATTGAAGTCGGCCTCCTGCTCAACTTCGGACCAAGAGCGGAGTTCAAGAGAATGGCCTTCACGAATTCAAGAAAGCAGATTCCGCCTGACCAGCGTTCATCCGCGGCTCATTCGTGAAAATTACCGTCCTCACCGGCGGCTCGTCCGAGGAGCGGGACGTCGCCTTCGCCAGCGCGGTGCAGATCGTGGTCGGGCTGCGCGAGCGGGGACATCAGGTCGCAGTGGTCGACACAGTGACCGGAGTGCTCTCCCCGGAGGAAGAGCGCGGGGTACTCAAGGGGAGTGTCGGCATCACCCCGCCGTCGACCCGGGAACTGGTCGCCCGGGAACGAGCGTTCCTTCTATCGGGACTCGGTGCTCTGCGGGAAGTCCAGGAGGCCGACGTGCTGTTCCTCGCGCTGCACGGAGGGCGAGGGGAAGACGGGACGATCCAGGCCCTGCTCGACACCATTGGAGTGCCTTACACCGGGAGCCGTTCGCTGGGCAGTGCGCTGGCAATGGATAAGGACGTCTCCAAACGGCTATTCCGCGACGCGAGCGTGCCGACCGCTCCCTGGCTGATGGCTCCGGTTTCGGCTGGAGACGTGACCAAGGAACTCGGGTGGCCGGTCGTTGTAAAACCTTCGAAACAGGGGTCTACCGTAGGATTGACCGTGGTGAAACGGCCCGAAGATTTGGAAGCAGCAGTCTGGTACGCGAGTGAGTTCGATGATGAGGTGATGATCGAACAATTCATTCCCGGGCGGGAGCTGACTGTCGGCATTCTCGAGGGCCAGGCTCTGCCGGTGGGGGAAATCATTCCCAAGCACGAGATCTTCGACTACGAGTGCAAGTACACTCAGGGAATGTCCGAGGAAATCTTCCCGGCGGACGTTTCCGAATCGGTTGCAGCAGAGTCCGGCCGACTGAGCGTCATCTCACACCGAGTCCTCAAGCTGGGAGGCTACTCCCGAGTCGATTTTCGCTTGACACCCAATGGGGGATTGTTCTGTTTAGAGGTCAACACCCTTCCGGGCCTCACCTCGGCCAGCCTCTTCCCCAAAGCGGCGATGGCAGCGGGCATTGAGTTTGCGGACCTGTGTGAAAGGATCTGTCGGGCGGCACGAGCGGGCTTCCCGCCGGAACAAAAGGTAACTTCATCGGGTTTAAGTAGTTAAGAGCAATGGCCATCAGCAACCCTTCCCTGCCCAGACCGACCCCCGTGGTGGCTCGACTCATCGCGGCGTGTGTAGTCGTGCAACTGCTGCTGGCCACGCTTTTCACTTCCGATGCCGTAGTCGCGACACTCAGGCTGGATCCGGCTCGCGGACTCCGGGCTCCGTGGACCCTCTTCACCTACATGTTCGTCCACGCCGGTCTATTGCACTTGGCCGCGAACATGTTGGTTCTCTACCTCTTCGGCACCGCGGTCGAGGCCCGGATGGGGTCTCGGCAGTTCTTCGTCTTCTATCTCTATTGCGGCGTGGGCGCAGCGCTCTTCGCGCTCGGCCTCAATCAGTTGACCCCGCTGGTCCCGTTCATCGGCGCCTCCGGTGCGGTAATGGGCGTGGCGCTGGCGTTCGCGGCCTACTGGCCCGATGCCGATGTGATGGTCTTTCCGATTCCGATTCCCATCAAGGCTCGGACCCTGATCATCGTACTGGCGCTGATTGACCTCGTGCTCGCGCGGGTTACCACGGACGGCATCGCGCACGAAGCCCACCTGGGCGGCCTACTGTTCGGATGGCTCTACTTCCGGATGGCCGCGCTGCGCCAGCGGCGGCCGGGTCCCCAGCCCCGGCAGGTCGAGCGAGTCGTCATGGTCCAGACGGCTTCCCGAGACGCCGAGTCCAGAGGAGCCGCGCCGATTCGCCAGGTCCCTCGTCCCGGATCCGATCCGGTTGCGGCCGAAATGGATCGGGTGCTGGACAAGATCAGCGCCAAGGGCATCGCGAGCTTGACGCCGGAGGAGCGCCGTTTCCTGGATGAGGTATCAAAGCGGAAACAACGGGAAGTGAACTGACTCCCGCTTTAACCTGCTGAAATCGAAAACCCTCCGGCGGAAATCTCCGGAGGGTTTCGTTTCCTGCTTCCCTGCCTACTTCCGAACGAGGTACCTCCGCGCCGTCTTACCGTACCCTCCGAGATCGGGCAGCTCGTCCTGAGCGACCGTCGCCTGAATCGTGCTCGGCTCTGCCGCCGGTTCCGTCGCGGTGCAGCCATCAGGCATGGGGCCGGTGACCCAGATTGCCTCGCCGCCATCTTCCAGTTGCCAATCGCTCCTCGTGACCGGCGGCGATCCCTGCGCCACCGTGGGCGACGAATATCCCAGGCAGCGACCGGTGACTTCAACCATTCGTCCCACCAGCGCATTGCTCGCCAGCAATTCGTGAACGGTGGTGGTGGTTGGTGGCCCGGGAGCGGGCGTTTGAGCGCCTCCTCCGTTCGCCGAACGACAAGCACCCACGATGATCAGTGTAAGGCCAAGTAGTGTCGGCTTCATTGCGCACCTCGCCTGGTCGGGAAAGTAAGCTGCCAGGGGCCGAGCTGGGTCGACGGCGTGCCCTGCGTCTGCTCTTCAGCCCTCGTAGCCCGCAACTTCCTGATCGTCGCCACCTGCGCCGCCGTGAGATCGTGATGATTGCTGCTCGGACGGCGAGCGAGATTCCGCGCCACGCCGAGCGGCGCCGGCGGGGCGGGATAGGTCTGTATGGCAACATACTGCAGATCAGTGTAGTCCCCGTTTTCCGCCTCAGCGAGGGTGGGGGTGGGATCATTCTCCACCGAATTCACCGTCGAGAGCTGGGGGAAGTTCGGAGCGTACAGGAGTTGGAAATCGGCCGTTTGGTCGGTTCGATAGGCCAGATCGTATTGCGGACGGAAGTCCTGGGGATCGGTCCACAGGTTTGCGTAGATTTTGTACTCGCCGACCTGCACATAGCGGTTAGTCAGGTAGCCCTCGAAATTGACCCCGGCGTCGCGTGAATCGCTGGAGAAGGTCCCGTTCGGTGAGACGCTTCCGAGGGCTGGGATATAGAGGTTGCCATCCGGTTCGAGTACCCAGAAGTCCACATCGGCGCCGGCTGCGATCGCGTTGTTATCCCACACCAGGTAGGTCTCCAGCTGGGTCCCATCTCCCTGGTCGATGGTAGCCGTCGTGCCCTGCCCCCCTCCATTCACGTACGCACTCAGAAACGCCTCCCACGCCAATCCATTATATGCCGCGTGGTAGGAAGCCAGGCTTCTCGATCCGGTCTCGTTGAAAACGTCGGGAGCGGCGCCGCTGGGCAGCACGATATTGATGCCGGTGGATCCGCTGACGTCCGGCTCACCCTGGCCACCGACGCCGTTGCGAGCCTTGCTGGCGATCCTGAAAGCAGGAGCGGTCGCCGCGGTCTTGAGTGCCGCAAGCTTATTGAGCAACTGGGTCTGACCTGCCACCAGCGGAGTCAGATGATCGACAAAACTCCCGATGTCGGTGAGTTCGGGAATGGTGTACTTCTGGCTCGCCGCAGCGGCCTGACTCACCTCGGTTCCGACTCCGGGGAGCCCGGCCGAGAGTTCCGTTCCCACGTCGTTCACAGCCGAGAGAAAGGTCTGGAGCTGGGCCATATCGTAAGCCGAGATCGTGGTAGAGGCCTTGTCTCCCTGATAGGAGGCATCGAACCGGTCCACGATGAGTTGTGCCACTTCGCGCGGAGTCATCGTGGGATCGGCCTGGAGTCCGTCGATGATCGAGGCATATGGATTGCCAGCTCCGGGGACGACCTCTTCCGAGAATACCACCTGGCTGACCAGGTCACCGACCTTCACCAGAGTCTCGTAACCCGCCATGAGACACATGTCGAAGTCGAGTACATCGACCCCGCTGCCGGTGAGGGCGGTCTTGAGCTCGTCCACCGACATGAGGCCGCTACCCGATGACGTCTGGTCCTGGATCAGCCCGGTATAGCCGCCCCCGTGATTCCACAAGACCAGGAGATAGTGGTTGGCCGGATAGGTCGCCTTCGCGTAATCGATGAAATTCTTCAGCGTGGTGGGATTCGTCATGTCGACGTTCCCGATATCCGTCGCCGGGCCGTTGGGCCCGTTTACATCAGTGCCCTGCCCCGTGATCTCATAGCGGAAGGTGTTGAAGTTGGGGCGGTTGAAGCACGAGGCATCGCAGCCGTTGTACTGCGCAATGACATCCGGACTGAACTCGGCTTGCACGACGGTGGTCACGCTCGCCGTGACACCGGCCGCTTCCATCTCGTCCATGTCGAAGACGCCTTGCGCCGCGAGACTGTTATCGGCCGCCATGTACACCATGACGGTCCACTCTCGGTTGCCACCCGGCGGCGGGTTGGTTCCGCCATTGTCGCCACCGCCGCACGCGCCGGCCAGAAGGACGCCTGCCAGTAGTGCCTGTCGTATCCTCGTCATTGGTTGCGTCCTTTCAGTCCATGTTCCAGGGATAGAATGCCGCAGCATCGGATTTGGCGCAGTGCAACAGCAGGGCGTCACCGCCCGATCGTCCTTCCCGAATTCCATTCATCCTGCCCAGGAGCAGGACCAAGCCCCAGACCGTGGCCGCGACGTCTGCCGCGGTGGCACGTTCGAACCCCCCCCCTCGCCCCAACCACCACGGCGAGCAGCAGCCACGACCCGAGAACGGCCCGCACCGGGTTCACGCAGGATCCACCTTGAACTGCGTGACCATGCCGTGCATCAGGTGCGGCTTGCCGTCCTTCGCATCAGGCACGAAGCAGATCAGCGCGTAGTTGCCGGCGGTCAGGTGCGCATCGATGTACGACTTGCTGCCAGAGGCGAGGCCAACCACTCCACCCAGGAAACTTCCCGGAGGCGGTCCGCTCATGGTCTCGACCCAACCGAGCAGATCCTCGAGAGTCTTGCCGTCCTCGATCCTGGCGATGACTACCTCGTGCGACTGTGGCCCGGTGTTTTCGACAGCGATCACCTGATGCCCCGCCCGCACCGGACCGCTCAAGCGGAAGCTGTAGTCGGCCAGGTGGACGGTGACATCGGCCTTGGGCTCAGTCGCCCGCGATGCCGTATTGCCGCCTACCACATCGAACTCCTGGACCATGCCCTTCATGAAGTGCGGGACCTTGTCGGGTCCAGGAATGAAGCAGAGCGCCACGTAATGACCGGGGTCCAGCGACTGGATCGTGGCGCTGGTGTCCCCCGGCTGAGCCGCGTTGGGTCCGCCGACTGGAATAGCCCAATCCGGCCTGGTGTCGCTCTCGATGGCCTTGGCCAACTCGGCTGCAGTGTGACCCTCGGCCAGACGCACCAGCTGCACATGGTGCAGTTCCTGACCCTGGTTAACGATCCGAATTCGAGATACCCCAGCTGGAATGACGGCCGGGATCTGGTAGCCGAATTCGTGGGCGGTGATGGTGACTGTCGGCAGCGGCGTGTCGGCAGCGGACTTGGCACACCCGACCAATCCGGCGAGCAGAAGGGCGATCATAGACCTGGCGGTACTACGAATCATGATCCTCTCCTTGAGGGGCTCCGAAAGCCCGGGATGGTTTATCTGCAGCGAACAACAGCAGTGACTTTGGTGCCTTTGTCGGTCTGACCGACGACGGTCAGAGTGCTTCCACCTGCTTCTTCTCCGATCTGAACCGATCCGGTGCCGGCATGGCTCGCCGACTCCTGCCTAGTGTCGATTTCGTAGACCACACCGTCGCTCAGCGTGCCGAACACGAGACCCAGGTAGAACTGTCCGGTATCGGCCGACTGGGGGATCACGAGTTGCAGGCTCCGGAGTCCTTCTCGCGGACCCTTCCAATCGCTGAACTGGACACTCCAACTGCCGGGGCCTACCAGACCAGGCAGGCAGGCCGGATCCTGCGAAACGGCGTCGTAACTACCGGAACCCGCTCCATCCTCAAGAACCACCCGGACAGTGGTTGCCGGAGCGGGAGCCTCGTGGCTGCACCCATTCGCCCCTATCGCCAGAGTGACGAGCCCCACCGTTACCCTCACCGAAGCACCTCGGTCAGTGGAGCCTTCGGCAACGGACCCTCCCGGTCTCAGTTTGGCGCTTGATCACCCGTGCGACGACGGATACACTAGGGCGCGCCATCACCTGCCAGTCGTCGTCGGTGCCAACTCCGGATCAACTCGCGTAACGTGCTGCGACTAAAGGTCTTCGGCGGGCTATCCATCGAGCGCGGCCAAGGTCCCGCAGAGGGGGCGGGGGCTCAGCGGAGACGGCTTGCCCTGCTTGCTCTGCTGGATGGGGCAGGAGACCGGGGGCTCACCCGCGACAAGATCCTCGGTTTTCTGTGGCCGGAAAGCGAGCCGGAGAAGGCGCGTCGAATACTGACCCAGGCGCTCTACGCGCTCCGCCGTGACTTGGGTGAAGAAGACCTGTTTCTGGGCAGTAACGAGGTCCGTCTCAATCCCGACGTGATGACCAGTGACAGAATCGACTTTCAAAGGGCCATTGAGGCCGGCCAGCTGGATCGAGCTGTTTCCTGCTATGCCGGACCATTCCTCGACGGCTTCTACGTGCCAGAAGCACCGGAATTCGAGCGCTGGGTTGAGGTAGAGAGAGCCTCGTTTCAGAATCAGTATGCCGGCGCACTCGAGGAGTTGGCCGCTGCCGCTGCGGTTCGGGGAGAATCCCGGGCCGCAATTGTTTGGTGGCGAAAGCTCGCCGCAGTGGATCCTCACAATGGTCAGGTGGCGTTGGGGTTGATGAAGGCCCTGGTCGCGAGCGGCGACCGCAGTGCGGCCCTGCAGCACTATCGAATTTTCGAGGCGCTCTGCCGCCAGGAGCTTGATCTCGACGTTGAGCCCGAGGTCGCGGTATATGCCGCATCGCTCAAGCGACAGGTATCAAATACTCCGGGACTCCAGCCGGCCTCGGCGCCACCGACACCAGAGGCAAGAGCTCATCCCCATCCTCCGCCCGCACCACCCGCCAGAAAACCGATTTCACCTCACACGGACGAATACGCTCGACCGCGCCCGGTTCCTGATCGTCCGGTTCCCGGACTAGAACCGGCTCAACCCTCCAGGCAGGATTGGGCGGTTGCTCCCGCGGCCGCGCCGACGACGAAGCGGCGAAGCACTCGACCGCTCGCCATCGCATCGGGGATTGTTGCGCTGCTGCTCATCCTGGGCGTTCTGGTCGCCTTGATGACAGGCCGCTTTCCAGGGCGAAGGAGGCCGCCAGTCGTGGCAGTCGGGCTGATTACCGACTACACCAAGAGCGATCAGGAGATGGGTCGCCCGCTCGCCGACATGCTGGCAACCGACCTGGCGCGCTCCCCGGGCCTCCAGGTCATCAGCACAGCCCGGATGTATGACCTGTTAGGCAAGATCGGGCCAACCACGGACAGCTCAGGAGCAGTCTTTCGCGCCGCGCAGGAAGCGGGCGCCACTGAACTGCTGGACGGCACCCTGTTCGATATGGGTGGCGGACGTCTGCGGCTCGACCTGAGGAGAACCGATATCGAGAGCGGAAATCTCCGCCAGGCCTACAGCGTCGAGGGCCAGGACCTGTTTGCGCTGGTCGAGAGCGGGACTCGTGAGCTGGTAGCGAACCTGGGAGGTCAGCGGCCAGGTTCCTCGCTCGCCGAGGCTACAACCTCCTCCCTGCCGGCCTACCGACTTTACGAACGTGGGCTGCGGGCTCTGTTCAGTGGCAGGCCGGGTGCGAGCGATCTGTTCGAGTCGGCCCTGGAGGAAGATTCGAGCTTCGCGATGGCGGCCTACTACCTGGCGATCTCCTACGGCGCCGATCGCGACCGGATGATCCCGGCGATGGAACGTGCGGTGCGACTCGCCCAGCACGCGTCGGATCATGAGCGGCTCCTTATCGAGGGCGGCTGGGCCGACGCGACCGACGACCTCTCCCGGCTGGCCATCGCCGAAACCCTGACGGTCCGCTATCCCACTGAGCCCGAGGGCTATCTCTTCCTGGGTCATGCCCGGATCTGGGACGGCGACTTTCTCGGAGCGCTCGGTCCCCTCCGCCACGTAGTTTCAATGGATTCGAGCAGCCTTCGGTTCGATCCGCGATCCAACGACGCTCCCGCTCGTTGCATGGCGTGCAGTGCTCTGGGCGAGATGATCGCGGCTTACATGTTTGCCGATTCTTTCCCGGCGGCGGAAAGGGTCGCTCGACAATGGACCAGCACCCAGCCCGGATCGGGGGCCGCCTGGGGGAACCTTGCCAATGTCTACTACTTCGCCGGACGTTTTCAGGAAGCGCTGGCGGCCAATCAGACCGTCGTCGCGCTCGCCCCTCATGTGAACCAGGTGCCGTTCCGGATGTCGCTGCGGCTTCGCTCAGGAGACTATGCAACCGCCGACCAATATTTCCGGGAGCAAGTTCAGGAAGGTGACCCCGCGTCCCACGCGGCGAACCTCGAGTGGCTCACCAACAGTCTCCGGATCCAGGGCCGCCTCAGCGAGGCGGTGGGGACCGCCGCTCTCCTGCGACGGGCCCACGGACCCAACGAGGCTGGAGAGCCGCAAAAGCTTCCGACTGGATCCGCGCCGTACAGCGCGCTGTGGGAGGCACAGGTCAACTTCGAGCTGGGACGCTACCCGCAGGCGGCGGCCCTCTTCGACTCGATCAGCAAATCGGGCGGGGGAGAAACGCCTTCACGGAAGGCGCGGCACCGGGCCTGGACCCAGACGTTGCGTGCCGAGGCACTCGCGACCGCTGGCGATACCCTGCTGCTGGACCAGATCGCCGACAGTGTCCGGATCTGGGGCCAGCAGAGCGGCTATGGTAGGGATCGGCGTCTCCACCATCATGTCCGTGGCCTGCTGCTGGCCGCTCGCGGTCGGTTCACTGAAGCCGAAGACGAGTTTCGTGCCGCCATTTTCTCCCCGGTGAATGGCTACTCTCGCACCAACACCGAGCTCGCCCAGGTGTTGCTGCAGCTCAAACGGCCACTTGACGCTGCCGCTCTGGCAGAATCTGCTCTGCGTGGGCCGTTCGATGGTCCCAACACCTACGTAACACGTACCGACCTTTTCGAACTGGCAGGCCGCGCCTACGATGCCGCCGGTAAGCGAGACAGCGCCCTCGCCTGTTTTCGTCGAGTCGAGGAGGCCTGGCAACATGCCGATCCGATTTTCGCGGAGCGGCGCCGTCACGCGGAGGAGCGGATCCAGGCCCTCGAGGAGTCGCGCTAGAAATTTTTCCCCTTGCATCTCCGCACGAACTTCCGATATTTCCGCTCCGTGCTGATCAATCTCATACCAGAATTCCTCGCAGTACTCCAAACCGCCAACCGCGAAGCGGCCTTCCAGGACTACCTCAACGCTCATCGCTCCGTCCTGAGCGCGTACTGGCATAACTACGTCCTGGATCTCGACAGCCCGCAAGCCTCAGCAATCGTCACCTACGCGCTCCACGCCGACCGTAGCGATCTGCACGAGGTTCTAGCGTCAACCGACGTCGAAGGCATCGTGGAAGACGCGATCGCCCAGTCGGAGGACCTGCTCCAGGTGGACCGTCCCACCGACGTGTACCTGATGGTGGGTATGGGTGCTGCAAATGCGGGGGAACTGGTCGTCGGGGGGCGGGGGGCGGTCTTCATCTGCCTGGAGCATTTCACCGGGCGGGCCAATCCCGAGACATACGGGATGGGATTGGCGCCGGAGCTGCTGCCACTTTGGGTGGCGCATGAGATGGCTCACACGGTTCGCTACACCTCGCCGACCAGCGAGAGCGAGCTAAAGCGGCTGATCGCCGAGCAGGGAGGGTATTACGACTACTGGGCGACGGGAAGCCGAGCCACCCTGAGGGAACTCCTGGTGAACGAGGGTCTCGCGGTCCACGCCTCCGAAGCTGTGGCCCCTGGGTTCGATCCGGCCAACTATTTCGGTTATCCCCGACGCCAATACCGCAGGCTTCGTGAGCTTGAGGCCTTCCTGCGGCGAGTGGTAGAGCTGGAACTCGACGGGACCGGAATCGGCCTTCGGCTGCGCTATCTCTCCGGCGGTATGAGCCCGTCCGCCCGACTTGTCGGTGGTCGCGTGCTGCCCGAACGGTCAGGCTACTACCTCGGCTATCGGATGACGGAAGCTCTGGTCGCAGGGCGCGGAATTGCTGCCGCGCTGCGCGCGCCGGCCCAGGATTTTCAGGCCGCGGAGGACGCCTCGCGAGGCATCCAGACCGCCTGACGCCGACTCATTGCCCGCCAAGCAGTTCCCCACCGGACCCTTCAAGCCGTCCCAACCGCTTACGACGAGCCGAGCCGGTCTCCTCCCCGACCTACCCCAATAGGCTTAGCTTTGAGGCCGGAACCGGTCACTTTCTCTGGAGCCCGAGTACAAAATGGCGGACCAGCCACTCAATCAGCAGATCGTCGACCTTCGAAATCGCCTCAGCACGATAGACGGCCAGCTCAACAAGGTCGGCGATGCCCCGGAAGGATTAGAGGACCTCAAGGCCGCGGTGGACAGCCTGCGCAACAACGTATGGGCGATCCTCTCCGCTTCGCGGACCAGCAACTACCATGTGAATGTCGAACGGTTCCGGCTGCGCCGGGCCATCGAAATCACCAAGGGGCTCATCGGAGAGATCGACAATGGCCAGATGAAGACGCTCCACCCCGAACACTCGGAGCTTCAGATCGTCCTCCAGCAGCTCAACGAGCGGATCGGCCGACTGCGTCTGGGAGGCAAGTAGTGGAAGGATCAGGTCCGCTTCGTATCACCTGCAAACCGCTCGGCAGTATCGTCATTCCAGGACCGGTAATAATCCAGGATGCGGACGGGAATGAACTCCCTCTGCCTCCCAGAAAGGATCCCTCGGTCGTCAAGTTGTGTGGCTGCGGCCGGTCGGGGAATCGCCCTTTCTGCGATGGATCGCACAAGCGAGTTCCTTCACCAGCTTCGCCGCCACCCGAGCCGTAAGATCCCGCAGGTCGTTGTCCGGGTTGTATTCCACGATGTCCGCACCAATCAGCCCCTCAACCGACTGGATCAGGCTCAGCGCCTGTCGAGTGGTGAAGCCGCCCGGTTCCGGATGGGAAACACCAGGCGCCGAGGCGGGATCCAGCCCGTCCATATCGAAGGAGATGTAGACCGCCCCTTCGGACTGTAGCCGCCAGCCGTCCTTCCAGTCCTTCATTTCAATTATTTCGGTTCCGAACCGGTCGGCCTGCTCTCGTTGATGGTGGTTCATCGTCCGAATCCCCACCTGGACCAGGCGGTCGGCGAGACCTTCTTCCATAACGCGTGCGAATGGGCAGGCGTGGGAGTACTTGTCGCCCTCGAACTCGTCGTACAGATCCGGATGGGCGTCCACGTGGAGGATCGTGAGCGGGCGGTAGTGAGGGCGGAAGGCCCGAAGCACCGGCAGGGTGATGGAATGGTCGCCTCCCAGAACGAGGGGGGCGCGGCCCAGGTCCAGCAGGTGACTCACCGCGGACTGGATCGCACCGAAGGGATCCGGCGAGCGATCGAGGACCAGATCATCCGCATCGGTGATGAACCCCGGCGCCGCGGTGTCCACCAGTGATTCACTCCAACTGTTGCTGGAGTCGTTCCGAAGCGCAGCACGGATCGCGGGAGGAGCCTTGGCAGCGCCGCGCTGGTAGGACGATGCGGCATCGTACGGCACGCCGAGCAGAGCGACGGTCATTTCAGGCCAGGAGCACCGGATCACCGATGGCGAGTCGGCCGACGCCGGAATGGACTGCGTTCATCCCGAAGAGTACGTCGTTCCCCACTCGGCGGAAGGTGGCCATGGTACGGAGGGGCTCCTTGCCGATCATCGCCGTGTCCTGGTCGGTTGTCGTGACCACGCAGCGCTCGCAGGGCTTCACCACTTCCAACTCGAGAGACCCGATCCGGATCTGACGCCACCCGTCTTCGGCGAACGGCTGCGCTCCGCTCACCACCAGGTTGGGCCGGAACCGATTCATCGGGAGCGGTGCCTCCAGTCGGCGGTTCAAGTCATCGAGCGACGACTGGCCGATAAGCAGGAACGGATACGCGTCCGCGAAGCTGGCCTGACCCCCATTGGGCGCCCAAGAGGGGTTGAGGGGACGTTTCACCCGATCCGGCATGTGTGCGAGGCGGACATCTTCGCCGAGGAACTCGCTGAACCAGCGATCTGCCTCGGGGTCGGGGCAGCAGGCATCCATCACATCTCGCCACACCACTACCCGAACCGGACGCAGCTCCGGTGGGTAAAGGCTGACCTGAATCGCGGGCTTCCCTTCAGTCTCGACGGTGAAATGTTCGTCACCCATCGTGATTCTGACCAAGGCAAGGCGTCGGTGCGTCCGCTGGCTCAGAAACACGCCCCGCTCATCGATCAACATCCAGCGCCGATCAAACTGGAAGCCGAACTTGTCCACCGGCCAGGAGTCGGGACTCAGTCCTCGGCACGATTTGATCGGATAGACGTGGATGGCGGAGAGGTGCATGCCCCGAGAACGTGAGAAGTGAGAAGTGAGAAGGTAGATCAGACACAGTGAGCGGCAAGTGCCCATCCCCTCTCACTTCTCACTTCTTACGTCTCACGCCGTTTCACTTCCCGACGCAGAACCCCGCAAACAGCCGGTCCAGCACCTGCTCGAGATCGACCGTCCCGATCAATTCGTCGAGGGCTTGAGTCGCTTCGCGCACATGGTGGGCCGCCAGGACAGGATCGCCGGTTAGAGACAGATGCGGCGCGGCTGCGACCAACGCGTCACGCGCTTTCGAGAGGGCTTCGCGATGTCGGGCGCGGGTGAGTGCGGGTTCCAGGTCCATGAGCGAGACCTGATCGCCGAAGATTCGCTGCGCGACGCGGAGCCGGAGCATGCCCAGGCCGACGCCGGTTACAGCGGAGACCGCAACACCGGGGCCGGAGGACTCCCGAAGATCGCTCTTGGTGGAAACGAGAAGGACGTTGTCGCCGGTGATCGGGTCGGAATTGCCCGGCCGCCCATCCTCACAAGACAGAATGAGGTCGGCTTCGCCGAGGTAACGCCGGCTCATCGCCATTCCCAGAGTCTCCAGCCGGTCCTCGCTCTCCGCGAGTCCCGCCGTGTCGATCAGCCGGACCGGCCAGCCGTGAAAATCGGCCGGCGCCTCGATCGCGTCACGGGTCGTGCCGGGAATTTCGGTTACCAGCGCGCGATCCACGCCGAGGAGAGCGTTGAACAAGGAAGACTTGCCGGCATTGGGTGGCCCCGCGAGAACCACGACAGCCCCTTCCCGAACCCGGGTGCCGACGGGCGCGCTGGCGAGTAGTTGTGAGGTTCGCGCGGTGACGTCCGCCAGCCGTTCAGCAAGCTGGTCTCGCGAAATGGGACCGTCATCCTCCTCCGGGAAGTCCACGTCGTAGGCGAGCTGTGCCTGGAGATCGATCAGCGCATCG
>Ga0068864_100002511_pt1 | contig 15167 bp, 8 predicted proteins | sample KBSSwiS72_FD_66586 | JGI IMG/M metagenome (GOLD analysis project Ga0068864, IMG submission 66586) | Switchgrass rhizosphere microbial communities from Kellogg Biological Station, Michigan, USA - KBS Switchgrass S7-2 | ecosystem: Host-associated > Plants > Roots > Rhizosphere > Soil ... | reverse complement strand
TTGTAATGAAAGCTTTGTATGCCGGCTATGCATCGGCCGGTGAAGGACGAAAAATAGCTATGCCATTCTCCGCCCAAGGAGTGAAGAAGCCGATTGATCTGTGGTTCCGAGGGCCGCAGTATAGCCGGAAGCGCTCACCACGCTAACTTGCGGCCACTTGATCCCAAGGGGCCAGTAGCTTGGGGAATGGCTCTGCCCTGCCCCGAGCGACATCGGCTGGAACTGCATTGCTGCTTACGATGATATCGATTCCTCGCAATGCGGAGGTGTTATGGAGTGGTCTCGCGTTGTTGTGGGCAAAAGGCTCGTACTTGCTCTGGTTTTGGTCCTCACAATGTTCGCCAGGTCCCAGCCAGCCCATGAGGCAAAGACGTGGCGCGGCATGTGGATTGCGACAGCCGGCCAGCGAACCTTTCGTGGGCGCTGGTGGGCAAGCATGAATTCCGGATCCCACAACATGGCAAGCGGATCATGGACACTGCTGAGCGATAGCAATCAGATTGTCCTTGAAGGCACATGGTCAGCGCGAAAATCTCAGCAGGGGTGGCAGGGCACATGGTCAGCGAGAACCGATCGAGGTGCGCCCCTTTCAGGTACGTGGACTTCCAATGTACCCGAGATCAGTGCCAAGACCTTCGAGGACCTTCTCACGGCCACCGCGAACAAACAAGTTGCCGGGTCATGGCAAAAGGGTCGCATGGAAGGAAACTGGTGGCTACAGGCTCCTAACTAGTTGACCACCCCGTGATGCGCTCGCGGCTGCTGCGCTGCAGTTTGCCTCGCAAGGAACGAACCAGAAGTTGGCTCCCCCAGAGAGGTTTGAACCTGTGCCCATTCTGGCAAGTGTCTTGGCGACTCGAGAATCATCTTTCGGTAATGCGGGGAAAAAATGGAAGCAACGCACGAATCTCTTCTTCGCTCGGATGATGTCCGTATTCTGTGATTTCAAAAGCTTCTGCGTGCTGAACGCTGGCGGCTTGAGAACCATAGCGCTTCACCAACGCTTGCTGCCACTCAGGTTGGAGTGTTCTGACTGCCGACGGCCACTTCGCCAGCCACCTCATCCTCTCCGCTGGGTCCTTGGGAACCTGATCCAGTACTCCCTCTGTCCAGGGCAGCCACTCATAAAATTGCGACACATGTGCGTCCAGCATATTGATCTTCTTGTCAAAGACATCATCAATCGAGACCACGATATCCGCACGGAAGGGTTGCGGTCGTGTGAACCGGTCACTGTAATATAAAAAGACGGGATTGCGGGTCAACGGCGGTGCGTCCGGCACCAGATTCGGCACGATCACCATGTATGAGGCATCCTGCACCAGCACTCCTGTGTATCGGTGATCGGGATGGTAGTCATTGGGCCGGGGGGCGATGACAATATCCGCCTTCCATTGCCGAATTTCCCGGATGACTTGTTCGCGAGCCTCGAGTGTGGGTAGCAACTTGCCGTCGTGATTGTCGAGTACCTCGTACTCGATGCCGATGCGTCGTCCCGCCTCCTGCGCTTCCGCACGCCGACGCTTAGCTAGTTCTTCTCCGTGTTCTGATTGATGTCCAACATCTCCATTCGTTAGCGATACGAACTTCACTTTGTGACCGAGCATTGCGTATTTGGCCGCAATGCCTCCCGCGCCGAGGTCGCAGTCATCGGGATGGGCGCCGAAGGCAATGACGTGCACCGGCTTGTTTTGCGCCAGAGTTGGCGATGCAGAAAATAACAGCGCAGCCATGCACAAAAGCCATGCTGCGTAGAGGCAGGAGATTGCAGAGAACCGTTTCAGTGATTTCAGCATCGCTGCACCTCGCCCAAATCATATAACGAAACAGATGGCCAGAAACTTGGTTGAAAAATCCGCACCTGCGTCTTCCGTGTACCTAAGAGTTGTCCACAAACGGGCATCGGGCGGATCGTGGCTTTGCAGTCACTTGAAGCACAAACGAATTTCGAAAAATCAAGTTCTTGCGTCCTCGGCGGCCTGCTTTCGGAATCTCTTCTTTCTGAACTATTGCCTAAGAGCCCGTACCAAAACCCTCTCAGATCGCAGCGACCTATTCTCCGACGGAGATCAGCCACTTGAAATTCCCAGAGGCCGAGAGGGGGACAACTGGCCGAAATCCAAATGCGCGCATAGGGCGTTGCACACCGAAGTGGGGGCGTTAACTTGGCGTGAGATTGACCTTGGCCGATGTGACGCGTTTCAACTAGGAATCTTGAGGACGCCCCAATACACGGTGAATGGAACTCGATAGGCCATATCGGTGAAACGAGCTTACGGCGGGATACCGACGCATCGAAGAAGGTCGGCGAATCGTGGATCTGAGCGAATGGGGTCCCAGAGCGCATCTACATTGAGGTAAGCGAGGCGATTGAATCGCTCCTCGTAAGCTTTTTCTAGCCAAGTGAAGGCCTGGTCTTTGTTTTCCAGGCCGGTGTAAACCAGTGCGACGAAAAGTGCAGGTACAAAACTCCGCTCCGAAGCTGCCTTAAGCTCACTGATGATCTTGAGCGACTTCTGATGCTCACCTGTCCGAGCATTCCCGTATCCAAGAAGGGCAAGAGAGAGGGAGCTGTTTCGGGTTAGTGCTGAATACTTTTCGAGCGCGGAAAGACCCTCTCGATACATTTCTTTCGAGAGATATGCCTCTCCTAGCACTGCATATGAAATCGCAAAATTCGCATCCATTTCCAGCGTGTCATGGGCCTGCTCAATAGCTTGTTCAAATTTCCGTGCGAGGTAAAGCTGTACGGCCAGGCTATGGCTGACGGCGGGAGAAGCAGGATCGAGATCTAGGGCGCGTTTCGCCACCTCCAAGGCTTCCTCTGATCGCCCGAGAGAGCTGAGATAGAAAGGATAGAACGTGTGAGCTCTGGTATAAATCGGATTCAGGGCAAGGGCCCGCTCAAAGTGCTTTCCGGCAGCTGGCCAATCCCCATCATAGGTGAAACTGATGTATCCCATTGATACGTGCGCTTCTGCGAGGCCTTCGTCTATCTCCAACCCTTTTTCAGCGGCAGTCTTCGCTTTCGGCATGGCTTCCCTTGGGGCAACGACATTGAGAAACGACAAATAGGCGTAGGTGTCAGCCAAGCCTACGTATGGCAGCGAATAACCTGGGTCCTTCTCGAGAGCCTGGCGGAAGTACTCAGCCGCTTTCCGAAAGTCTTCCGGGTTCCGCTTGTTCCAGTGGTAGCGTCCCTTCAGGTAAAGCCGATACGCGCCGGCGTCCTCCGTGTAGCGCTTCGTCAAACGCTGCTTGTCATCTCCGGTCAACTGCAGCCGTAGCTTCTCAGCAATTTCTCTGGAAAGATCTTCCTGGAGGGCAAAAACGTCTTCCGCATGCCGGTTGTATTGGGCACCCCACAGCTGCGCGCCCGTGGCAACATCCATCAGTTCGGCCCGGACGATTAGGGTACGGTCGCGCTGCAGTAATCTCCCCGAGACCACGGCGCGAACGTGAAGATCGTTGCCGGCCTTTTGAGGGTCAGTGTCCTTTCCTCTGTACCGGAACACCGTACTGCGCGCGATTACGCGCAAGCTGCAGATTTGCGAGAGATTGCTAATGAGGCTTTCGGTAATGCCGTCACTCAAGTATTCCGCATCGGGATCGCTGCTTTCATTCGCAAAGGGTAGCACTGCAATTGATTCGATGCCCTCTGGCCGGTTGACAGGAACCGCGTTGACCGGAGCAATGAAACGGTAGCCCTTGCCTGAAATGGTTTCAATGAATGCTGGTGAATCGCGTGAATCCTGGAGAGCCTGCCGTAGCTTACGAATCGCTGTATTGACTCCCATTTCGACATCAACGAATACGCCTGGGTTCCACAACTTTCTTGCGATCTCGTCTCGCGAGACGAGCTGATTACGGCGTTGCAGCAACATGATGAGCAGGTCCATGGGGCGGCGCTCAAGATGGACCGGCTGCCCGCTTCGGCGCAGCTCGTAGGCCGATAAATCGAGCTCGAACTCATCGAATTTGAAGGTTAATTGTGAATCAGGCTGCGACATAGTCCAGATCGCCACACCGGGCGAACCATGCTATCACCGCTTCAGAAAAACTACAGATTAACTTCAGATTCCTTCTATGTTTATCAATGCTCGCCGATGTTACGATGCCCCCCTAGTCGCCCATTCCGGCGCAAACCAGTAGCGACATTCACAACAAGAAGGAGAAGGCAGATGACGTTAAGAAATCCGAATCGCTTTGCGGCTTCCGGTCGAACGGCAGTATTGGTTCTAGCCGGCATGCTTTTCTTGGGGTCGGGAATAGCAGCTCACGCTCAATCCGATGACGACAATGCTCAAAGAGGTCTCGAAGGAGCATGGCGCTTGCAGGTCACGGTCCGCGACTGTAACACGGGTCAGGCGCTGAGGACGTTCCCTGCCGTGTTCACGTTCTCCGAAGGGGGTACGGCAACCGTAATCACCGCAGGCCAGCTCCCCTCCCTGGCCACCCCCGGTTTGGGAGTTTGGCGGCACACCCAGGGCCACGATTACAGCGCGGTCACCGACGCCTTCGTCTTTAGTGCTACCGGGGTCTGGATGCAAACACACAGGCTCACACGCGCCATCCAGGTTAGCATTGACGGCGACTCGTTCACTGATCAAATTGCCCTTCAAATCCTGGACACGGCCGGCAACCTAATCGCAACGGGGGGCTGCGCCACGAGCGTCGCTAACCGAATCGAATGAAGCTTGGGGAGAAGCGGTTCGATCAAACCCAACAACGTATCAGGAACAAGCACGGCAGCCATGCGAAGATCCCCAAGAGCAGTGGAATGCCGGAACGCTACCCTGCTACAACGGAGTTTTGTCACAGACTCTAAATCCGATTGTTATCGTATGGGAATAAGGAGCCAAAAAGGTCTCACGTCGAAGATTTTACGCTCCGGATTGGACGAGCCGAATAGATCGAACAAGACGATTTCATACCCCCCGACCTCCGAAAACCCCGAGAGGGCTGATTACGTGAGGCTTGCGAGGGCCTCAGGCGCCCGGTCCGGTAAAGGCAATAAAGAATCACGACGTGCATCTTCGATTATGAGATCCGCCGCTTTCTCGCTAATCATGTAAATCGCCGATACGATGAAATATCCCGGTATTTTGGGAAACACGGAGGCATCCACTACCCGTAAACCCTTCGTTTTTCTTACGCAGAATCGACTGTCGAGTACCGCCATCGGATCGTCATCCGCGCCGATCTTGTTGGTACAGGATGCATGATGGCCCCAAGCTTCTCTTTGAATGAATTCCCGCAGTTGTTGTGGAGTGTCGTAAGCCGGGCCCGGACAGAGTTCATTGACACTTCCAAGACTTTTGTTCATCTCGCGCACGAATTGGACTCCCTCAACGACGGCGTCAAGATCGGTTCCCTTCGTGTCAGTACCCTCGCAGAAGTAATGAAAATCAATACGCGGCCACTTGGTAGGATCCTTTGACTGTAACGTTACCCGCCCCGCTCGGTTGTTTGTGTAGGCCTTCAATACGGCCCAAGTGAATCGGTTGCGATAGCGTTCAAACAGCTGCGAATAACCTGGTTCGTACCCGTGGAAGAATCCGGGCAAGCCAAAGATGTACAGGTCAGGTTCTAATCGGATTTTCTCGGAGCGCTTCAGTATTCCTATTAGTGTGCCATTCGATGTGTACAGGCCTTGCCCTTTCTCCCACAACAGGAAAGAAGGATCGGGGGGAGCACCTTGGCTGGGTGGGCCAAATGTGGCCCCTTTCAACAACGCGAAGGGATTCTCGAACTCTGCTATAACTCCCACTTCGTAACGGTCTTGCAAGTTCTCCCCTACGCCAGGCAAGTCAGCGACAAGATCTATTTGAAGGTCGCGAAGTTCCCTCTCCGGCCCTACTCCCGACAGCTTGAGAAGTTGAGGGCTGTTGAAAGCACCGGCGGCGACAATGACCTCCCGTGACACAAAAGCCTGGCTTGTGGCGGGAGGAGTTGCCTCTGGACCTTGCGCGCGAGCGGCGGGATCCGCTTCATAGAGGTGCTTTCCCTGGTAGAACTCTACGCCGATCGCCCGCGGCAATGCTGGCGGGTCAGGCTTTTCGAACAGGATTTTCGTTGCCAGGCAATGTTTCCAGATCGTGAGATTCGAATGGGCTTCCGCCGTTTTCACGACAAACTCTCGCGGACCATTTCGTTTCCCATCGGCTACCGCTAAGGGTGTAAAGGCCAAGCCCTCGCGCATGTCAATGCCACTACGCAGGTCATTAGGATCGAGACGTGTGAGCAGGGCAAGAAATGGGTGTTCAAGCCCAGTTTTGAGCGCCAGTTTGATCGCCTTAAAGAGGAGCCTCAGAATTACTTTGTCTTTGAGAACGAGATGCGGATTGGCTTCGCTGGTGGTTAGCCATCCGCTAAAACCATGTCCGTGAGCCCAGTCCTGCCAATCTTTGCGCCCTTTCAGCAGAGCGATGACCGACCAGAGGAGACCATTCAGAATGTATTTGAAGCTGCCGGGACGCGCGACATAACAGCAGTTCTCCAGGCGCGCAAAATACTTATTCATGTTTTCGGCGGACCAGGTTTCATCTCCGGTAAGGGCTGCTATGTAGTTCCAGTCCTGATCCTGTGGCGTCACTGTGATCATTGCATTGTGGGCGGTGCAGCCGCCCAAAGTTCCCGCGCGCGGATACCAAACGCCATTTACGCTTGCTTTACTAACCGGATCGTTCGACACAAACTTCTTGTCTTGTTTTTGCTTGGTATCATCGGCGTAGTGCCGGACGAAATAATCCCACTGACATTCTTTGTATTCCGTCGAAAGGCCGTGGAATATCGGAACTTCGTACATGAGACGACCGGCTTCGCTTTCCGAGCAGGGATCTCCGCCGGCTTCCATCAGCAAGACCTTGAAACCCGCCTTCGCGAGGTTGGCGGCGAGCGGACCGCCGCCTGCGCCGGAGCCTATGACAATGTATTCAAATTGCGCATCGGTCATATGTTTCCAACTCAGAAGGTCTTCAGAAACTCGATCAGATCTTTCTTGTCCTCATCGCTGAGAGCAGTTTCCTGATCGTAACCGGTGCCGAAGTAGTGCCCGCGGTTGACAACGTAATCCGGACACTTGCTTAACTCCATCAATTGTGCAGCGAGAGGTTTAAGTATTCTTTCAGCATCTTCATTGGTAGGGTTCGGAGGGAGTTGTTTCAAATCCTTGTTGATTTCGAGCAGGAGATGCAGAACCTTGCGGTCGTGTTTAAGCCTCCCCCATAGGTCCTTTTCTTCTGGCCTTACCATCAAGTTAGCCAGCAAGCCGACAGGAGTGCCCTTCGGAATCGGACCAATCTCAATGCCACCGTCTTCGACCCTCGTGTTCTCGCCCGAGCTGTCGGTCCCCTCCAGTCCGCTTTTCTTGAATACACCCGGCAGCAGCCACTTCCCCCAGCTTTGGAGACCTTCGGGTACGTAACCGGGTGAGATGCGGAGGTAGCTAGTCTCGGTCGTGCGATCGATCACGCCGTGATCGTGCAGGAATAGGTCCTTGTCCCGCTTCTCCGGCCAAAGCATCTTTGTGATGCCATCTTCGAAATACTCCATGCGTTTCTCGACTGAAGGCACAGGATTGTAGTCATACGTGTATTTATCGTTCTTGGCTTCGCTGCTCTTGCCCATACTGTTGTTTAGAAGAAATGGCGCAGTTGACCACAGACTTACCAGCGACGCAGGCCGCGTGAACCCACGGCCTCCGCCCGGCAGGTCATAGGTTTTTGGCTCTCCCGTTATAGGGTCTATGACCCCAATAGACCCGACCGACGGAAGTTGCTTATACGTCTCTGAAGAAAAGTTGTCCCAAATATTGTTTCGGATGGCATTGGTGGCGAGGGGACTGCAGGCATTGGTCTTCAATAGTGTGACTGGGACCCGGTGTTCGGCGGAGAGAAAGTTGCCCTCAAGGAAGTCCGGAGCTAGGACCTTCTCCCGCATTTTCGACTTAAAATCTTCGGTCTTGGTCCAAGCCCAGTACTTGTTCCAGCACTTCAGGTAGTCAGGTCCAGCGCACCCGTCCGGATCGAGACCCTCCGCGGGTGTTGGCAGTTTGCTCGAATGGCAGCGAGCGCAATTCTCCGCAAAGACAATCTTGCCCTGATTGAGCTTCTTTGCATACTCCTTGTCTTTATCGGGGTTGCCAAGATACTTCATTCCTCCGGGCGCATCTTTTAATTTGTGCGGAGTCGCGGTTTTAAGGAAGAATAGAGCCATGTTGGCGGTTTGCGCTTCTGTGGCTTCCCAATAGGCCGAATTCTTGCGCGCAACCTCAATCTCAATCGGAGTGATTTTCTTGCCGCCAATTAGTGGCCGGAAATGTAACAGCCATTCCTCACTGAACAAGCCAATGTTGAGATAGACGCGATTGAGGGCACCGAGTGCGCCGACCGAATCGGCTGCATCTTTGAGAACTCGCGGCGAATAAACAGTGTCCGGTTTTACGAAGAACTGGGCCAATGGTGAATCGGAGGGAACAAAGTCGTTGAGCTGCTTGTTGTTAAGACTTCCCCCCGCCAGTGTCTCCTTGCCGAAGCGCTTTGCCTCTAACAGTCGCGGCCAGAGATTGTAGATCGCATTCATTGTCCGCGGATTGTTGATGTTGTCGGTTGAGACGAGCGATGTATCGAGCGATCCGGGTCTTGAGGTATGAAACATCTGGAAGATGTAATTGGAAGGATCTGCGTCCCAGTCGAAGATGCGATCGACCCAGAAATACTGCGCTCCGACATTGTTTGAAAGATTTTCCCACTTCGGATTTTCGGGATCAGCTGGTGGCTTGATAGGATTTGGGCCTGCATGACAAAAGGCGCACGACATGCCAACCCTGTACGGCCTAACCAAGCCTTTGCGATTGTAGTAGCTGGGATCGGTGTAAAACTTCTCGGGGTCCCAGTCCCTGGCCGCTTTTTCATCGAAATCAGGGTTGGGGAAAAGCCGAAGGCCGACAACACCGGTTGCGTAGCCATAATACGAACCTACGGGCATGGTCTTCGGCAAGTATTTGCCTGGGGGTAGATCCTTGCCTCGCGAACCGATTTTTACACCGGGATACATCGATTCGTTTTCGAATGGATCAGGCGGGCAATTTGGCGAGCGTTTATCCAGCCGCAGTCCGAAACGTTCCGGGTCCGGCCCGGTAGCTTTCTCAAAGCAGGGCTCATTGACTAAGCCCAAGTAGCTCCATCGATTATCTCTGCTGAACTTTAGACTTGGGTGGGACGAGAGAGTCTTTAAGAAATCGAGCACTCCAAAACTGTCGTTCGTCAGATGGTTCCAAAGGCGATCGTTGCCGCCCGTCCACACCAACCAGGTGTTCCGCCCTTTGACCTCCTCCGGAGTGAGAGTGACCACGCCATCTTTATTCCGGTCCATGTCATGGAAATAATCTTCATCGGCTGCAGGAAACGAACTCGCAGGGCGGTTAGCCAGCCTGGCCTCATCCAGCACCGTGCCGGGTTGTGGTCCCCGATGGACCCACCATGCGCGAAGCACGAGGAGAACAACGATTAACACGACAATTGCGAACAAATAGGCGGATTTTCTGACTATGGGTTTCATGGTGACGCTCCCCTTTTTTCCAATTCATCGATGGGCATGAAAATCGTGATAATGCGGGTTAATCTCGGCTGCCATTCGCAGATACTTGTTGCCCTTGCCATTCCCATTCGCAGCTTGATATATCGTTCCAGCCTGGAAAAACAGGTGCGCGTCGACCGCACCCGACGAAGTTGCCTCATCCATGGTTTCGACGGCTTCCTCAAGCTCGTCCGCACGATAGAGGGCCCAAGCCAGGGCTGCCAGCGTAGAGAAATTTCTACGGAGTGCTATATCTTTGCGCGCCCACTTCACGGCTTCCTCTCCATCGTGGACCACGTCGCAGTAGAAATCTGTCAGGTGATGGTAGTAGCAAACTTCACCCTTTTGCGCCGAGTCCAGGTACGTGGAGAGCGCCTGGTCATGCCAAGGTTTGGCCTGTTCGGGCTGCCCCATGGACTGATAGAGCTCGCCAAGCGCTTGCTGAAATTCTGGCCTGGGTACAGCGGAAATAACTTTCCGGTACAGGTCAACGGCCTCATCGAATCTCCCCAGCGCACCGCACAGTTCGGCCATGTGTTCATCGACAAGCCAGTAACCTGAGTAAGCCAAGGCAGCCATTCGATAGTGATTCTCGGCCTCTTTATATAAGCCGCGCCTGAGGCCTACCAGTCCTCTCTGTAATTGAACCCAGGCAAAGCTTCGCATTTCCTTGGCGGTTAGTTCGTTTTCGGCGTCGATATAGCATTGCTCAGCACCGGCAAAGTCCCCCAACTTGAATTTAAGATGGGCGAGCCTGGCGAGATTGTCCCAAGTTGGTTCATCCTGTATGAGTGCCTCATATCCGCGTCGTGATTCGCCGTACCTGCCTTCTTGAAAGTCGAGGTCAGCCTGCAAAGCCTTTCCCTGTGGACTGTCCTTCAAACCCCGTCCAGTTTCGAGGTCTTGTTTTACAGCTCCAAGCCGGTGAAGCTTGAAATCAAGGTTGGCCTTAAGAAAATAAAGATCTCCCGCAGGACCGATCGCCTCAATTGCAGCCGTGATCGCAGTCTCGAGAGCGGCCAATTCCGTCAAACTTCCAGCCAACGACGCCCGCTGATACATGAGATAGACGAATTTCGTCGCACTCTCGCTGTCCGCAGGTTTCGCGAGCGCGTCCCGCTCACACGCCGCCATTAGCCGGGTGATGCGTTCGAGTTCATTGTCGTAATCACTGGTCTGGTTAGGCATGTCCACTACCATGGCTCAGCCAAATATGGAAAGTCCTGGAGAAAATCCTTGTCATTCTTGAGTGGATTCGGAGGCGTCTTGGGCTCGATAGGCGCGTGCTCCCAGAGGGACTGATCGTTGAGCAGGTCAAGATGGTATTTCTTCCCCTGGAATTCAGCTTGCATATCAAGGAACATCGCAAGGAAGCGGGTTGCTACCTGATCTTCAGGACGCCTCCCGAACGGCCAAGTTCCTGTTGTATCCATGTCGATCGCACAAACGTTTGGCACAAAGATGTCAAGTGGGCTGCGCAGGGAAATATCAAGGCCTTTTTTGTTCCAGCTGTCGTCTGGCATGTTCAGGTTTTGAAATAGTGTCTTCTTGACTCGGGGGAATGCCTGCAGCACGGATCCGTACGTCTTGTGCACAGAGACCGGCGAATTGTCGTGGTCGAATGAAGTTTGCAGGCCCAAAGCAGTGATCGAGGGACCAAAACCCCAACCCAGGTGAGCGAGACGTTTGATGAAGTGCGGAGCGAGCCAGAAATTATTCGCGCCAAGCTGCCGGTTATCTTCGCGCTCGCTTAGAGCAGCATCGGCGAACGGCTGGCCATCGGTGTCGACCAGTTTGTACTTCTTCAATTCCTCATCGAGGCGGAAGGCGTCCAACAATACGTGGGGGTGCTCCAACCAGAATGGGTGATCGGGGATTGTTTCGACCTTGTTCGCAGCTTTGAGAACCCAACTCTCGCCCCAGGTACTGACGACGCGGTGCTGATTGGGCGACTTGGTTACGAAGGCCAGGGGGATTTCCAAAATGATCGCATTGATATTCTTCCCTGCCTGGCAATCGATCCCGCTGTACACGAAGCGATAGTTGCCATTCTTGTCTCTGTAAAATCTGTCGCCATTCCATACCAACGGCTCGGCAGGTAGGTTCTTCTTGTTGCCGTGATATCCCCATTCCGGGAAGTTTGGGTCGTAATTGAAGAAATGATTGCCGTCAAGCTCAAGCAGAGTTTTTGGAATCTTCGCTTCACGTACCTCGGTCATGGTGTGCGGCACGTGATAGAACTGAGGCGCATAATTGATGGAACGGAAGAACCCGGTCAGGTCGTTGAAAAACGCATCATCACGGCCGCCAACATAGGCTTTGATTGCCAAACCTTCCGGAGTATCGATTGTCACCGCTTTGTTGGTGTCAACCACTTTCACAAAACTGCCGCCGGGAAAATCAATAAACCTCATCGTGGCCCTGTTGGACGAGTCGACGGTGACTCGAATCTCCGCGGCTCCGAGCGGACCAAGATACTTCTCCCGCAGAGCATTGAAGTAACGGAGTAGATCGTCCAGGTTATGATCTTCCCGAAGTGAAGAAGGCACCCTCGGCTCAGCCAAAACCTGGATTCTGTAAAGCATGTCAGTATCCAGAATTCCAGGCTCTGGAACGCTTGCGAAGGTTAGCGCAATCACCACCTTTTCTCCATCGGTTGTGTCTGCGCTGGGAAAACCGAAAAGATCGTATAGGTCAGCTGCGCTCACATCGATGTCGGAAAAGATCGAATTAACTGCATTCGGATCATTGTGGTCAGCCATGAGATCCTCCCATGTTGAAGGATTTTTTAGGGACCAGGGAACGCCTCTCGCCAAACCGTCGCTATGAGCGAAGCCGCCGGTTAGCAGCAGGCACTTAAAGCACGCGAGCTACCGCGTTCTAGGACCAGGCACCTTCGCTCGACAGCGCTGTCGCCGGGCCTTGAGATGCCAACGTCAAAAAATTTGCCTCCCAGGGCAACACTCCCACGTATATGGCCGCCCAAATGGAGTAGTGCTCACCGCGTAGAGCGCGAATTTTAGTCTCCGCCCGCTACGAGAACACGAAAATAGTTATTTGTTACGAAAACGGAACAAAGGATACTACAAAATGTGCTCTGCCTCGCAATCCGTGGGTGGGGCAGAATGTTAACCGCTCGCCACGCACGATTTTTTAGTTCGTCAACCTTCGGTAATCGCGAGCTGCCCTGAGCGGCTCATCGCTTGTATCGCTAGAACCCCATTTGATTACTCCCTCCGCTGTAAAGGAAATGTGATCATCCCGATCAACGTATACAGGCGTTTTGGTCCAGCGCTTGTTCGCCGGAACTGCGATAGCAATGAATTGCGGAAGGAGACTACCAAAACTCTTCAGCGAGCGAACGGTCGAACGAGTGTAAGTTCTTATTCCGCAAGATGTTCCGTCAGATCTCGCGCATACTGACCCGGTAGTCGTCGCTCTTCGATTGGATTTACGCGGACACCACTGCCTATGGCGACGCGGAAGCGCTGCCTTAGTTTGTCAGTGGGCCGAAGCGAAAGGTGTTGCTCCCCTTAAGCTGAAATTTTTGTACTTGCAGACAAGGTCTGCTGTATCTTGATTTTCTAAACAGGAGCCACCCGGGCGATCAGGAGGAACTACGTGGCCACGTTGTTTCTATGGTCAGCTTCGAACGAGTACGGCAGAACATCAACCCAGCGTAAAGCAATCAGGCATTAATGAACCTGATCGAGCAATCTCCGGACAAGTTTCGCCGCACGAGATTGAAGGGCGGAAGACCTGGGATTGCCATGGTGGGTGGAGCGGCAGGAAGCTCGGGCTCGCGTGGACAAAGCCGATCAGCTCATCCTTAGTGGAAGAGCTTTCAAGGGGTCCTGACTAAGGAGCACTCAGATGAACCGCCAGGAAATCGAAGAACTGATCTATGGCAGGCCCGAACAACGACGTCGCTTCACGCAGGATTTCCCGATCTTGCCCGATGTATGGATCGCTTATGCCGAGCATCCGCATGAACCCATAGAGCTCTTATTGAGCCCTCACGTTCGCAGTGACGCAGCAACATTGGCGCGCGCCCTTCGTCACCGGGTTGTCGAAGAACAGGCCACCATAGATAAATACCGTGCACGCCAGTCCAAATCCAAGGCCAGGAAACTCAAGCCTCCACGCATTCTGTTCAATGAATCGGTCGTGTTCGCTAATTTCACCTTCGAAGAACTGATGCGCATCGCCATGCCCCTCACGGACTGGTGGAAAAGCAATGTCGTTGTCGCGACTGAAACAGAAGACGATGTTTGGGACCGCTTCGATGTAAAGAGGTTTGTGGACAGTGTTCAGGGCCCCGTTCCCAAAGAGAAAATGCCGCACGGTGATCCTAGACTACTCCGGAAACTGGTGCACATAGTTGGCACGATTGAGTGTGATCGAAACGGGAAACGCTACGCAAGGAGCGGTGGAGACGAAAACAGAATTCCTCCCGCACAGGCACAGGCGTTCATTGAGCTGCTGTCGGGTCTCACCGCCCCTTCGGAGCAACGCGGGCTATTGTGGGCAATCAGTCGCAACCGCATTGCACATACCAGTGTCTGGCGCTCCCGCAACACCGTAAAAGCCGACGCCGCGGCTCGCGTCTTCGACGTCGATACGTCCGGAATATGCTGGGCTGTGCTTGATGTCGGAGTCGATGCTATGCACACCGCCTTTGCTCGTCGAGAGGGTACTGCGGTTAAAAACCCCAATGAAGAACTCGACGAGCATGGACAAAAGCAGTTCGCCAGCCGCATCGTTCGCACTTATGATTTCCTTCGAATCAAGGATCTACTCGATCCCAGCACCGACATCGAATGGAAGGGCACGTACGCGCAGACCCTGCCCGCAAAGAAACGTAATGCCTTGATCGCCGATCTCAGGCACAACCTTGATTCTGGACACGCCCTTGATTGGAGTCTGATCGAACCCTTCATTCGAATTCCCCACGTCTCCCCAGTTTATGACGCCTTTCGAGCAAACCTGAGTGATAGCCACGGCACTCATGTAGCCGGCATTATCGCCGCCAACTGGCGCGAAGCTGACAGCACCGCTCTCGACAGAGAGCTCTGCGGCATCTGCCCCGATCTCGAACTTTACGATCTGCGAGTGCTGGGAGTCGATTCCAAGGGAAATCCTGGAGACGAGTTCACCGTCATTGCCGCCCTTCAGTTCGTTCGGTACATGAATGCTCACAAGGATCTGATGACCATTCACGGAGTCAACCTGAGCATGGCGGTTGTACATGATGTCGCTAATTACGCCTGCGGTCGGACTCCCGTCTGCGAGGAATGCGAGCGGGCTGTGGGCAATGGGGTGGTCGTCGTCACCGCGGCCGGTAATCGCGGATTTAATAAGCTTGCAAATCCGCAAGATGGCGCAATGGGCGACTATCGCTACATCAGCATCACGGATCCCGGTAATGCCGAAAATGTCTTGACCGTGGGATCAACGCACCGCTTCATGCCGCACAACTACGGCGTCTCCTACTTCTCAAGTCGCGGACCGACTGGGGATGGCCGGAATAAACCCGATCTCGTCGCCCCGGGCGAGAGAATAGATTCCTGTGCTCCAAGAGACGAGTT
>Ga0068864_100002509_pt1 | contig 15171 bp, 14 predicted proteins | sample KBSSwiS72_FD_66586 | JGI IMG/M metagenome (GOLD analysis project Ga0068864, IMG submission 66586) | Switchgrass rhizosphere microbial communities from Kellogg Biological Station, Michigan, USA - KBS Switchgrass S7-2 | ecosystem: Host-associated > Plants > Roots > Rhizosphere > Soil ... | reverse complement strand
AACCAAGATCGGTATACATATCAATCCTATTACTATTTTCAGATTCGTATCAATTTGAATTTGACTATACTCTTAAATACAAAAAGATTTGTTAGTTCTGATGTGTCTTCTGCATCACCAGAAAGTCATCCTGTTACAGAGCAAATATCGTTTAATGCCTGGAAAACTATTCTGATTTTAACTGGTACTATCATTTTGTTTGTCTATCTTAATACTGGGATGGGACCCGCAATTCCGAGTGTAGCCGAAGACTTTGATATTTCTGAAACTTCTGCGTCTTGGGTGATGACTGCGTACATGATATGTGGAGCTGTCATGACGGTGATAATGGGACGGTTATCTGACATTGTTGGAGCCAAGAAAATGCTGATGATGATGATGATATGCTTTTCAGTTGGCACTGTCCTGGCACCTTTTTCTCATAACTATGCAACACTACTTGGGCTCAGGGTACTTCAGGGAGTAGCAATAGCCAGTACCCCGATATCAACTAAATTAATTAGAGACGGTGTTCCAAAAACCAAGTTCCCTATTGGTTTGAGTATATATCTTGCTGGATATTCCTTCGGCTTGGCGTTAGGAGCTGTAATGGGACCGGTAGTAGTTGCTGATGCAGGATGGCAGGGGAACTTTTATTTCTGTGCTCCTATTGCAGTAATTTTGACATTAGTATGTTGGAGGTTCATTCATTCAGATGAAAGTAAAAGGATTTATGAGCATGATCACGTTGACAAAGTACCTCGACCCGATGTCCACAAGGCTAAGAAGCAACGTATGGACTATATGGGTATTGCAACGCTGACTGTGACAATTGTCAGTTTTCTTTTAGCAATAACATTTATTGGATCAATTGCCACCAATTTGACTGCATTTGTAGCGCCCCTTATTATTGGAATTATATCTCTTGTACTTTTTTTAATAGTGGAAAAACGAGTAAAACCGCCGTTGGTCAACTTGAAGTTAGGGTTTAATAAAGCCATTTTAACTGGAAACGTCATAATGTTGATGTATGGTATTTTAGAATATATCGTTATTACAGGTACACCACAGTTAGGAGCTTCGCCTCCGCCATCTGGATTAGGATTAGACCCCCTTCATACTGGATTTTTACAGTTGGCTTTCGGCCTATCATGCATGATCTTTGGGCCGATAATCGGGATAATGGTGGCAAAAAGAAAGGGATATAATTTGAAGTTGTTAGTACCTGGTATAGCAGTTAGTGCCATTTCATTTTTGATTCTTTTGTTTTTCCACTCTGCAGCACCAGGTATTAATACTGGCCTCTTTATTTTTGGTATAGCTAGTGCAATGATACCAAACACGGTCATTGTCACCATCATTGGACTTACACCTACGCAATATACTGGAATCTCCTCGGCTTCTACTAATATGCTTAGAATTATAGGAGGTGCGATAGGTCCGGTGATAACAACTGTAATTATAACATCAGCTACAATTCCTATTACCGTTGATAGTATCGAGAAAAGCTACCCGGATCCCATTACTTGGAATATTCTTTTTGCAATCGGGGCTGCGATGGCAATTGTAAGTGCGATTCTAGCCATCAGAATGAAGCGCCTTGCAACTAAGATGAAGCCTATAACAGCCGAGGAATTAGCCTGAAAGAACAATATTCTTTTCCTCACAGAATTAATTTGCTTATTAACTAGCCAGCTGAACTACAATAATCAGACTTTTGCCTATACTAAAGAGTGCTCCCAGGTTTTGGATAGTGCATGAGTGTGAGGCATTAGAGAAGTCCTCGAGCATCGTTTCTATCAGTCATTTCGTTTAGGCTACTTTTCTCTCGTTGGACTTAAATATTGGAATCTAGTGAGAAAGATGTTGCAGAAATTAGAAGAATCTCCCCCTTGGCTCCGAATGTTGCGCATTGTCTTAGGGTCAATTTGTGTTATACTTTCTTTATTCATAATTATTTACATTGGACCTGCTGTTTTCGCTTTCATTGTAATTACTTCTGTGGTATTGCTTGCAATTGGAATCGAACGAGTAGCTATTGGGATAGCACATCAATTATCTACGTCCTTACGCTTCGTTAATATTGGAATTGGATTGTTAATAATTGGATTTTCGATATTTCTAATGCAATTTCCAATATTTACCTTTGGACTGTTGATTTTCCTTGGTGCTATAGCATTATTCCTCAGTGGTGTTTCAAGGATAATTCATGGTATCAGGAGTAATGCTTCACGTCGCTTCAGGGCACTGGGTATAGGCGTAGGAGCCATAAGCATCGCATTTGCTGTTACAATAATGGTAAATCCTGTAAGTGTTGGAGTTCCGTTGTTAGCTATTATAATCTCTATTGCATTTCTGATAATCGGAATCGAAATGATAATAACTGGAATAACTGGGAGATCTAGGGATAGAATAATTAGCTGAACTTAGTCTATCTCAAAATATATCTCTCTATACAACAATGCAATATCTCAAACATACTAATGCAGAATAGTTTTCCAATTTCCTTTCATATCTATCTAAAAGTTTTCTGAAGATGATGTGCCTAGAGCTCGTTCTATTTTATTGCCAATATGATCATAGTCTATGAGTTTTCCATCCGGTAATAGAAATTCCCCTTCAATGTTTTTATTCGTATCATATTATTTATTTTATGCCAAATTGCTGTTCCTTTTATAGGATTTCCTTTTTCATTTTTTGCAGGATTGTATTTGATATTGTCGTCTGTAGCCCGCTTTAGCTCTAGTTGGGGCTATTATTTCACTAAGCTTAGTGGCATTGATGTTTATTATGGAACGAAGAGCGTTGAAAATGGGATGCCGTCGACCAAATAAAATGACAAGAGGCCATTATGATATTTTGTATGTGTAAGTACACCAATTAACGTTCGAAGAAAAGGTAAATTAACTGGGTTTTGTGCTAACGCTACTTCAAAATTTTAAACCCGTATGTCACCTATTTGAAGATCTTAAGAATATTCTATAGCCTTGATAAAATTACAGGCTATATAAAAAGAATGGTAGGAGGTATTATTGAGTGCTGTTGTTTCTCAGATCTTGGAGCTTCTGAATCAGCTTGCCAAGGTCAGCACCAGCTTGTTCTTTAAGTTCTTCAGTCTTGTTTCCTTGACCTAGTTCCTGAACCGCTTGTGAAAACTTTTCAGATAACTCTTTGAATGCGCCTGAATCTTTCAATTCCTGTAACTTTGCTGAAAGGTCGCCATTCTGTGGAAGTGTTAGATTTACATTGGAATCTTTGAGGATCTTATTAAATTTCTGAGCCAACTCAAATAGCTTTTCCTGTGCTTGCTCATTTCCTTGGGTTTTATTCTCAGATTGAGAATATGCCATCATATTTGTTGACGGAAATACAAACAGGGATAGAGTTGCAAAAGCTCCTATTGCTATCAAAATCAACTTTCTTTCAGGGTTCATATACATTTCTAACTGAAGATAACATTGTCAATTATAAATGTCTTATGTCTAGTGCCAGTTAAAATCAAGGATGATTATGTGAATGCGATTTTAAAAACGGCCTTTTTTTTAGTTCCCTCTAGAATCCAAGATTATTTGTATAACTTTATATAGAACAGTAGAGGGTATTCATATTATGAAATTAGCTTTAGTTTCTGTTACTATTGCCTTTAGTATTATTGCTGGAGTATTACTGTTAAACAGTCAAGCGATGCAAGTAGATGCGCTAGGAAACACAACTGCTACTCAATCGGGTGCATTACTAGGATATGGTGGACAGATTTTTGGACTTGCAGATGTTTCAACAGATGATCATTGGACGAAGATCAATATTGCATCAAATTTCCTCCCTCCTTCTGGTAAAGTCTTTGAGGTTTGGATGGTGGACGGAAATTATGCTGCTTCCGGATATCCATTGAGCCTAGGTCAAATCTCTCCAACAGGAACGCTGAAATACAATGAAAATTTGGTTTACGCTCCGACCTATACAGATTTAGTAGTAACACTGGAACCACAAAATGATAAAGATCCTAAACCTGCTTGGTCTCAATCAGTAGCAGCTTATTGGATGATTCCTCCCTTTGGACAATAGCTAACATCACCGAAATTGCAGATAGAGTTTTGGAATAATCCGGTTCTGGAACTAAAGATATATTTTTATTTAATGGCTTTTGATATTGGATATTCATAACTTGGATTAATCGAATTAGTCCCACTTGTTGATTATTTTATAACAGTCGATATCTTTCTTCCCGAGAGATTGGGTGAATTATTAAGAGCGAATGATAATGGTGACTTTTTTACTGATGTAAGAAATGTTCTGCAAATCGTCATTTCCTACCCATAAGCCGTCTACAATATATGATTCATTTTATGATTATTTAGTTGTCAAATAAATCTACCCTATTGTATCCGGTAAAGAAATTTAAATGATGTCTGCCGTAAGAAAGATGTGCAGCAGCATAGATTAAAAGTTCTCACAATAATTTCAATTGCAATTTTTGTTGGCGGAATAGTATTCATAGCTTTAGGGATTGGCATGTTTAGCAAAGCTGCGAATTTTTCAGAAACTGTCATACAAGATTATCTCTATAACAAAACTTCTGGAGTCAAGTCCATAATAGCCAAGACGGTAACCGATGCATTAAGCCCCACCATTAAAACATTAACGCATGTTAGCAAGGGAATCACGACATCAATAGCTGCATTCCTAGTTTTAGTGGGGATAGGTATCTGCGTACTTGGAATAGGTTTATTCAAAGCCAAATATTTGGCATGGATAATAACTGTGGTGTTAATGTTTGTAGCAATAGTAATAGATGTTCTAGGCCTGGGTTTTGTGGGTGGCTCTTTTCCTAGCTCTTCAGATGACAAAGGTATAATGTCAACTGATTTTGCTTACCTGTTGATAGGTATAATGATAGCTCATCTACTTGCCAATGCTTTTATAATATATTACTTGACTAGAAAAACTACAATTTCAATATTCAGGACTTTGTAAAAATGTTTAGAATTCGCAAAGTACTAGACATTTCATTCCGAAGGAACGAACAGGTACTTTAGCTTAACAATTCTCCGCTTTGAATATCATTAATAGATGATTAATACTTTGTTTACATATACATAGTTCATTGGTTACATTTATGGTAGTAACTAATTAATAAAAAAATTATGGTTAGCCAGCAGTAGAATTGCCACCAGCAGTAACATTACCGGCAATTTCACCTAATGGAAAAGCCACTGTCTGTACTCGGAATATAATTTTTCCATCATTTATCGCTTTGACGAAATCTGCGAGAGTCTTCCCTTGTAGCGGCCCTATCAACTCAGATTCCGTAAAATTACCACTCAAGGCCCCTGTACCTTGCCCCAGACCACTTTGAGAGGCTGTTCTAATTATCACAACATCAGGAGCTCTGCCGGTTCCTGTCTCTTGAGAAATAGCTATGTCAGTAACGTTGTTCAATCCAGTGGCGTCAATGTTATACTTTACAGCTTTGTCTTGAAGTTCTAATGTAGCCGTTCCCGAGGCACTTGAACCTGACCTAGGCATAAGATCTGCAGTAAATTTGCCTGTAACCTGTGCATTTCCTGATTGAGTAATCGAAATTGCTGACACTAACAATAATGCCGAAATCACTGAAGCTTGTAGTATAGATGAATTTTTCGTTACCATGAGTGAATAAGGTCGCACACTAGTATTTAACGTTTTTTTTTGTGTGAGTGGATATTGGTAGGTCCTTAGCAAATTGAAAACACAACTGGGAATTATTAAGAATGAAAATCAATAGGCTGTCTGATGAAACTAGCTATGTCTGTCTTTATTTGACTCAGCGAACTAAATTTATGGCAATCCGCAAAGAGTCTAAACTCAAATATTCACAGAATTAACTAGAACCTAGTTGTATTACTTTTGGAAAAATTTTGAAACGATAGTAAAAGTAATAGAATCGCAGGTATATTTTCAGATTCGTTGTAAGAAGAAGTAGACACATTCCGTGACCTGGCCTAGATTGTGGACACCCGGTTTCATCCAAGATTTTGTATCCAGTCTAAGGAAAGGCCCGACTATTCAGATATGGTACGTATTCCAACTAAGAAGATGGACAAACATACGGTAATAATTGCTCAATCTGGTTCACGAAAATCTTTCTTCCTTGGAAGACTCATTGAAGAATAACGATCAAATCAAAAGCAAGATGTCCGAATTTGGACCCTAATGTCGATTTCAGGAAGATTAGTGAAAGTAAAGAAGAGGTGTAGAGTTCTAATCAGGTTCTAATGCAAAAATATGATATTAAAACGGGCGTGAGGAAACTCACGCTCGAGACCAAGAACGAATTTGCAAAAAAATGGGAAACTGTGATAGATGAATTTTTCATTAATACTAATAGAGTACCAGAGGGGCTTACCCTCAAATCCGCAATCTCGGCATGAATCCTTAGTCAGAGAACAATTTTGTATTATAGCGGCCGAGGGAAGAAAGTTTGGTTTGTTTCTTATTTTGGTCAGTCAAAGACTATATAATCTTTATGATTTGGTTCTTATCCCAGTGCGGTAACAAGGCAATATTGCGTCTTGATTCCCGATCAATGATTGATAACGTTATCAAAACGCTAGGACTTGACAGTGACATAGAATCAATTGAACGAGAAATGACGGTAAACTGTAAACATGTGAGAGTTATTATTCCAGGTAACTGGACATGTATTCTATTGTGCAGCAAGAAGAACTCTAGAAGGGGAAGAAATCTGGAATATAAATACTGGGCAAGGCCTAATCTTGATATTCCTAGCTTTAATAATTTAAAGTACCGTTAATAACTCGATAATATTTATAATTTCAGGAGATCATCACAGATGGGGGAAATCAACACTACCAACTTGGGAGATAAAGGGCAAAAAGTCATTATCGATAAAATTTCTAAAGCAGCTCAAGAACTGAGCTTTCCTAATGATAAAATGGCTTTCATAGAGCAGATGATCTCTTTAAGTAGGTTATTGATGAGGTATGACTTACATATATCAACCACATTTAGAACTATAGATGAAAAAGCACAGGATCCAATGTACTTCGTAGCTACGTACTTTGATACTAAAGATATACAACAAGCATTATGGGTATATAGAATGGTAAGGCTTTTAGCTAGATATATTCTTGTTTATGACAGATATTTTGAGACACGAAAAAATAGATACGCTACCCTGGCGAGAAAAGTACGTAAATCCATAAATAAAATGCTCGTGAATGAAATCGATAGCAATCATCTTAAATATTCAATAGATTTTTCATTAAAGCAATTTTGGCCATTTTGGAAATTTGAGCAGATTCTCAAAAGTCGTATAATTGAAGGTAACACTTTTTCATATAATGAAATTAGAAATTTTAATCTATTCAAGTCCTCGGATGCATCATTAATATACGCAAGAGTTTTAGATGCCAAGTTGCCAAGCTTTAGTGAAAATGTTTCGTTAGTTCTTCATTATAATCAAGCCTTGCTTGATCTAATAGACGACTGGGAGGATATAGAAGAAGATATTCAAGAAGATATGCCCAATGTCTTTGTTATGGCTGCCACTGAAAATGTTCCTTACAACGCAATAAAGAAAGGTAACGTTACTAATATAAGGGGTACCATATTAAATTCATTAGAATCATCAAAATCCCCTATTATTAGATTGGTAGATGAATATTACGCATCAATCAAAAAAATTTCTATTCCTAGCAATCTAGTCTTCATAAAATTGCTCTCCCATCATCATGCTGAAACATTAAGACAGATGATATCTTGATAAATATCTCCTGACTTTGGACGATGAGTACATTACCTGCTGATGGCTAGTCATACGGAGATTGGAGTGCACTGCAGGTGAGAGCAAGACACTTTAATCACTAGTTTTAAATGGTGTCCTTCATACAGCGGTGTTATGAAAAGATTTAGAAACATCCATAACTTGAAATTATTAGCTCTCATGTCTCTATCTTTGCTGGGACTCCTATTCATTGTTACTTGTGTCTCACCAAGCTATGCCAGCATTGGAGGTAACAATATCAGTGCGACCCTTACTCCAAATCAGATTGCAGCAGGTGGACCTATTTCTCCTAATTATACAATGGCACTACAAGAAGCAAATGCGCTGTAGAACAGGAGAACGTTCCTCTGATAGTATATCTTTTTCTGAATAGGAAGTTTCACATCTAGGACAGTGTAACTTCTTACGATCTTCGTGACTTTAAAATTAATTTGTTTCCGGGATGTGTGACACTGTTTGTTTTGTGGTCGCTCCCTTGGAAGGTTAAACTATTATATTTAATTTTATTTTCTTTCACCCATTTCCCATTTCAACATCTAGACGCCAATCTGCAGCCCTAGCACATGAGTTGTATATAAACTGGTATTCTTGATCGGTTTATTATCATTAGCAGATTTTCAAAATGTTCAAGAGTACAAATCGTCGAAGAAAATAAGAAAGGCTATTCATAAATTGGTGGATAATAAGTCAAAGTTTTCATAGCTTTTATTGCCGTAGATAATTGCAAATTCGTTTAGATAAGTTTATTTATACTGGATATCCTAATCGATATTATGAGAGGTAGATGGGCATCAGCGGCAATAGGTGCAGGGATAGCTAGAAATCGTGCAGGCAGAGAAATGGAAGCTCAAGAAGCGGCTCACCAGCGTGAAATGGATCAGATGAAACAGCAATACGAACAACAAGCTCAATCAAAGCCTCAACAATCATCCGGTCAGGAAGATGTAACACAGAAACTGCAAAAGTTAGCAGATCTTAAAAAGCAAGGAATTTTATCCGAGGAAGAATTTCAGAAAATGAAGATGGATTTATTAGCGAAGCTATAAAACTCACTTTCAACTTTAGACTTCAATTTTCTCTTGATCAAAAATAACGAAAGATAGGCGATTTATTTCTAGGCCGTTCCAAGTAAGCATATCAATTAACTACCGATTAGATAGTTTTTGAATAGATCGTTTATGGAACCTTGGGATTTTTGATTAGGATTTGAGCATATTCATTATTTTGATAGATGAATGGAAAGCTTTAATGCTAGCTTTAAAGGAATGAGGGCATGGCACAACCAGATAACAAAACGGTTGCTCGAGGATTTGTTCAGACTATATTTAATGAGAGAAAAATAGATGAGGCAAAAAACTTTGTTACTCCTGATATAACCTATCATGGGTTGGAAGAAGTTAAAGGTCTGGAGAATTTCAAACAGTGGATAGGCGAAGATCTCAAGGCATTTCCTGATATGAATATCACAATAGTAGATTCATTTGGGGAACAAGATAAACTTGCCATGAGATGGAACTTGAAAGGCACATTTGTAAAGGAACTTCGTGGTAGTCAACCAAGCCATGAGAAGTTTGAGACTCAAGGAGTCGAGATATTTCATTTCCAAGATGGCAAAATCAAGGAAGCATGGACAATATTTGGAAGCATGGACAGTTTTAAATAACCTGAAACTGGCTTGCTTCTTAAAGTTATTACTCCAGTAGGGTAAAGCCTGTAAACTATAAAAACGTACTTATAATCTTACTTTTTTCTCTTACTTAACATTGAATTCTACTAATGATTTCCAAAGAGCTTTAGTATTCCAAGGAGGTGGTTCACTAGGAGCGTATGAGGCTGGAGCTTACAAGGCATTTTATGAATTGGCTTCTGAAAGAGACAAAAATATAGGAAGGAAAGATAAACCGTTATTTGATATTGTTGCTGGCACTTCCATAGGTGCTATGAATGCATCTATTCTTGTAAGCTACGTGAAAGAAAAAAAGACTTGGAGAGGATCTGCGGAAAGGTTAATTGAATTCTGGGAACATTTGGCTACCGAATCAGTTGTTGATAAAATGCCAGGATTTAGTCAATGGTGGGATTATTCCCATTCTCTTAACAATATTGTAGCTACAAGTGAATCAGCTAGAAGATATTACAATACAAAGCAGTTCATATTTACTGGAGTGCCTAATGTATTCAAACCTTCTCAGAGTCTTACGGATAAGACTTTTTTGGATCCTTCTAATGTGTGGTACCTTTATAGTAACGAACCATTGAAGCAGAGTCTAGAGAAATTTGCAAAATTCCCGATAGCGACCAGTTATGAGAAAAAAGAACCCAGGCTACTCTTGGTGGCTGTAGATGTACAGGAGGGAAGCACAGTTGTGTTTGACAGTTATGAAAAAGCAGATGGTAGTCGCAAAACTGAATATGGACGTTACGGCCAAGAGTTTGCACATAATGGTAATGAAGGATTCGAACATGTAATCCGATATAATAATGGAATAGAGGTTGAATTTGTCCTTGCAAGTGGTTCTGTACCTGTTAACTACGATTATACAAAGATAGTGGTAGAAAATTATAGTAACAAGCATGAAGTCAAAAACAAAAATGAAGAAGGAAAGAAATCCGCGAGTCGATATACCATTAATAAGAAAGATCACTACTTTTGGGATGGTGGGATAATTGCCAATACTCCACTTAGAGAGGCCGTGTTGGAACACCGCAGATATTGGCATTTTGTTAGAAAATCTGAAGTTCCTCTTCTGCGCGCTTTCATAATTAACGTACACCCAATTAGACAAGAATATTTACCGACTAATTATGATGGGGTGGTGGACAGAAAAAACGACTTGACGTTTCATGACAGAACTTTATTTGATGAAAGGATGGTAGTAATGGCTACGGATTACGTTACTATCATTAAAAACCTCATTAAACTGGCCAAAGATAATAAAATTAGAGAGGCCTTAGTAGACAACATTTTACAACAACAAGCTCTATCTAAGAATTTTATGACCGGCAAGCATTCTACATATGGGGATCTCATTAAAAATATGGTATCTGTCGACCTTGTAGTTAGAATAGAACGCAAAAACGATATACATACAATAGCAAATAAGACATTTGATTTCTCAAGGGCTACAATACAACAGCTAATAAAAGACGGATATGAAGAAGCACTGGACCAAGGAACTAAAATAGTGCGGCAGTGGGACTTGGAACGGCATAACGAAAACAGTAAATAAATTAGCGTGAAATATCCTAAGGGAATTTTCAATTTATTTTTTATTTCTTTCTCTACAAGTGACGTCAGAGAATGATATGTCCTCGATTAGCTGGACATCCTAGTTCTCTTGTACTTGCCTCTAGTGCTACCAGAGTAAATGAGTCTGCATGGAGCCAATAGAGTTTCTAAAATTGGAACATTTATAGAATATTAATTCTACCGTTTCTGCTGTCAAGATACAAGAGCTCTGGAGGATTAGAAAAACTTCTTGGTAATGTTCACTAGAATATGATTTTTGAGCAAGGAAAAGGGCTATGATAGTTCCCTACTTATTCGATGCAAAATCAGAAGAATAATTAATGTGAATATAGGAATCAGAAGCATCACCGAGGCAAATAACCACACATTCTTTGAGATTAAACTAAATGTTTGAATACCAAGAACATTGCTGACTACAAACGTGACAAGCAAGACAGTTACAGGAATTATTAGTGATAAAATGGCCGCGGTGAAATATTTAATTTCTGTTTTTTGGGGTCTAAACGCTAATTGTATACCAAATATAGTAAAGGCCATGGCTACAAAAAAAGATACGATTGATAGAACAACTTGACGTGGCGCATTTTCCTCCAGCACAGTTCTAAATTTTCCTAGTTCATTAATCATGATTTGTGTTTTATCGTCGGTTCCATTTTTATATAGGGTATCATTTTTGGACGTTAAAACCTGATTTATTTGTAATGACCCTTGCACGGTTTGATAAGGTATAGTCAATAAAAACATTACAGTAACCAAGACGACAGGTATGGATATGGCAAGCATTCTAAAAATATTGATGTCAACATCTTGTTAATGAATTTTTGTTCTTATAGTAGAATTGATTCCTTTAGTGAACAAACCATTAGACAAAAACGGTTGTAGAATCTGTGATTTGTTAGAGTATACTTGCAAATATAGTGGCTCACATGAGTATACAGAAGATTAATCTCATCAGACCACACTCCATACTGCTGGAATAATGTTAGTTGTCTGAAATCCCACACTACTTCATTGTATGACAACTGTAATTTTGTTAAAGGAAATTTTACTCTCTAATGCTCGGTGTCCTAACAGTGATGAGTTTTTCATATAGAATGCTTCGATGTCTTCACCACAGTAGTCACAGGTTTCCAATAATAGATTGAAATTGACAACTGATGTGAGGAGCTGAAATGAGTGTATGAAGAATGAGAAATAATCATGGACATTCCAGTTATCCTGAACCGTTAGAATAATATATTTAACAAACAATAAAACGATCATCTTTTCGTAACGATTGTTTGGATAAGCTCAGTACGATTTGTACTATAGTAACAAAAATACTTTAAAACAACCACATCACAAATATTCAATTATGAACATAAAACGATTTTCGACCTAAAGAAAAGAAACTAGTATTCATTGAAAAATAGAGCTACGTCTTTGTTCCACAAGTTGTTTCTGCGAGTTACAAAATGTATTGATGTCCTGAAGATCATACTTAAATCTAGGTCCGAATTTTGTAGTTTATGGCCTTGGGTGAATCACTACTAGTAAGCTTGATGCTCGGTTTTAGTCTGTTACTCGTTATTATATCAGCAGTACACCGTTACACGAAAAACATCATCATACCAGGAGTTGCAATTTTGATGTTTCTTGGAGCAACCCTAGTAGTAGTTCCTAATCTCACTCATGAAGTAGAAAATTTTTACAGCCTTGTCGAAAGAACACCGGAAATAATATTATATGTTATTATTCCTATCTTAATCTTTGAATCCGGACGCAAATTATCGATTAAACAGATAAAAAGTGAAGCAATACCGATTGGTTTCTTTTCGATTATAGGAGTAATAATAACTATCCTAATCATAGGAATTGCAGTTACTACTATATTTCAGATTCCATTTATCGACGGCTTACTTTTTGGAACTATTCTGGCTGCCACTGATCCTGTAGCTGTAGGTATAATTTTCAAGAAGTTTCCAATTCCTCATAGATTAAATCTAATCATTGAGGGAGAATCGTTGTTTAATGATGCAACTGGGCTTATTTCTTTTAATGTTGTTAAAGGGATAATCTTCTCTGGGGTGATCTTTTCCCTGCTAGATACCTCTTTCTCCTTTCTTTGGACAATGGTGGGTGCAATCGCATTTGGAACTGGACTAGGGTGGATAGGCGGAAAAATTCTTAACAAGTGGAAGGCTGATGAGTACGTGGATTTCACTTTATCCTTAGGATTGGCCATTGGTGGCTATATAGTAGCTGACCACTATCTACATGTCTCTGGAGTAGTAACTACTTTATTTACTGCAATCCTGATCGTTACAACACACAAAGAGATTTCGACCGGCGTTAGAATACTTTTTCACAAATACTGGGATTACTTAGGTTTTATTACAAACAGTGTGCTGTTCTTTCTTATTGGAATTCCATTGCTTTCTGTGGAATCGTATGAAAGCGCTTCAGTTCCATTGATACTAATTTTAGTGATTCCCTTTGCTATCATGATGTTATCTAGGGCTGTTGTTGTCTATGGTGGAAGCACATTTTTAAGAATATTTAGAGTTAAAATTCCTCTTCAATGGCAAAATGTTCTTACCCTCGGAGGTTTAAGAGGAGGGGTTGCAGTAGCATTAGCTCTCTCAATTCCAGCCGCTTATGAATTCAAGGATCTATTCATTAGTCTAGTGGTACCTTTAATTGCAATTAATTTGGTGCTAAATCCCATTTTATTAAACTGGTATCTGAAAAAATCAATGTCCTCGAATACAGATGAATCTCGAATTTCTGAAGCGCCTCAATAATCATAATAATCATAATATGTACGTTGCAAATAGACTCAGATATAGTTTCTGTTATAGAGACCGATAATTAAAAGGCTACGGCACCAAAAGCGGTTTATCCAGCAATAATTCTGAGTCATACCGATCAGATATCTGGGCCATGTACCTTATCGGATGATTCTGAACTAATACTGACAGAATTGTTTAATTGGGTTTTTAAGTTGTTTAGGACTTACCTTCCACAACTCATCATGATATTCTTTGGGTATTAGGATATACGTTTATCATCCAATCATTACCATTTAAGTATTTGATAGTAAATTAAACTATACACAATTGAGGCGACGATGAGTGCGGCTATACCACCTACTATTAATAGCGTTCCACTTCTCATTACTAGGTAGAATTAGAAGTAACTATAAATACTTTGCAAATGTTAAGGCTCGCGCCAACGTGTTGTTTTTATTAAACATCTGATAAGGCTGAGTGACTCCGAGAAAGAAGAATAGTAATAATAAAACCGACATTTCAAGATGATACTACTGCTGCATATTTGGGAAAGAACCTAAAATTAAGTACAATACAAGGTTCCGATTGGGATCATAAAAAAGGAGAATTTAAGAATAATGAATTTTTTGTATATTTAAAATAGGCGAATACAAATATAGCGAAATAGCAAAGGGGAAGATCAAAGTACATTTTCTCTAGTTAATCGTAGTTTGAATTCCAAAACTCTATAGATACACCATTGAAATTCGTCATATCAAACAGACTAATCTTCCAGAATTAAAAAGACTATCACCTTGAGTTGCTTTAGACCTATTAGTTCACTTGACTAAGGAGAAATATAATATTGGTGTCTACTGGTGCTCTAAGTGTAATTGCATAGACAAGTGGGGGTTCTTTGCTAAATTATGCATAAATCGCCAAAACTGAACGTTTACAATCTATTGCATCTAGGGTAATAGATCTAATGTCATTTTTAGTTCTGCTATTTCTTTTATTACCGCACTTTTCTCCGTTTCATCAATAGTATACTTCAATAGTCTCTCACAAGCTTGTATCTGATCTAACATAATGTCTTTCTTGTCAAGGCACAAACTGTGATAGGTATCAACGAATGAATACGCTATCTTTACAGACTTTTCTCTACATCCACAAGTTTTGGCTTCAATACACGATGATGATTCCATATTTGCGATATTCAATGTCCAGTCAGCACCTAATATTATTTGCAAATTTCAAGACAACATCTTTGGAATGACTATAATCGAAAAAACCGTTTTTATCATCGGCAATTGGCATAAAATCGATTTCTCCATTATAACAAAGAGGACATCTAGTAAATGTTGTTTGGTTCCTGATATAAGATGCACACCAGAGACAAGATTCAC
>Ga0068864_100002506_pt1 | contig 15183 bp, 13 predicted proteins | sample KBSSwiS72_FD_66586 | JGI IMG/M metagenome (GOLD analysis project Ga0068864, IMG submission 66586) | Switchgrass rhizosphere microbial communities from Kellogg Biological Station, Michigan, USA - KBS Switchgrass S7-2 | ecosystem: Host-associated > Plants > Roots > Rhizosphere > Soil ... | reverse complement strand
AGTATGAAATAACTAATTACCAAAAGTTAAGCATCTTTTGTAAAGAATGTTTTAACTCTTTTAAAGTAAATGCAGCATATTTATACTGCTGTAGTTTTTCATAGTTCCTTTTTTTGACAAAAGAAGGTCGATTATTGGATTCGCTTATATGAATGGGTATTTTTGCTTTATTAAGCTCTGCTACACTGAAACCGGGGATAATTTCTTTCTCAATAGCTTCCACATCTATTGCCTTATTCAGTTTTATATTGATGCATTGGACTACTGCTTTGCGAACTTCGGTATATAAATGTACAGATATGGAAAAATCAACAGGCAATGTTGACCGGCTTTCCCATAACGCAATAAAAATATTCCTTACTATTCTTTTTGAATCTTCTTTTGAATTTAGCTTGCTCATGCAATAAGAATACAAAGGATAGCAATACCGGCGTGAAAGTTCCTCAAATGCTGTGGTATCGTCGAGAAGAAGTTTATCAATAAGAGTTTGGTCGGGGGTAAAATTCCTGCGCATACACTTTAGTTTTCATGAACAAATCAATTAGCTTGGTTTATTTCGCAGGAAATTGGGATACGAATATGATTGCAAAGTAAACAGAAATTACGGTGCCTCAAAGTAATGACACCACTTTATTGAGTAGTAATGTTACTATACCATGTGCAAAAGTTTGATATTAAATAACAAAACAGCTTATTTAATCAATAGAATTTTTTTTAACCGTAATTATACGTTATGCAGTTTTATTAGGCTGCTTAATTATTTGCAGTAGCATTATAATCCGGGTATTGATTCAATAAATCATTCAAGCCTTGTTGATCAAATTCACTTTTAGTTTTGAATCTTTCCACCAGGGGCTTGGCCTGTTCATATTTATTTTGTTTAAGATAAAATTTTATAAGTTGTGTTAATCCTTCTTCGAAAAAAGGCATTGTGTTAACCAGTCTTTTAAGGTACTCTTCTTGTTTTTCACTGTTGTAAAGAAGATTATAACAAAAAGCCCTGTACAGATCAAGCAAGGGATCTTTGTTGATCATACTGTCAAGCTCATTTACGGATTGCAAGGCCTTATCATAGTCGTGCCTGGCAACATATGCATCAATCATAAGCAAAGGAATGGCCCTGTCATTTGGGAAAAGTGTATTGTATTCATTCATGGCTTTTTCATATTCTTCATTGCCAAGACCCGTGGCTACCTGCAGGTGCAGAAGCTGAAAAGCATGACCTGATCTTACATCTTGAGGGATTTGGTTGAAGATATTATTTGCTTCATCATATCGACTGGAATTAATAAGTGTATGCATTTCGGGAATTTTCTTTAACCATTGAGAAGCTGTATTTGTAGCATTATCATCCATCTGCATGTAAATGCTACGCATGGTCTCAGAAAGATTTTCACCGGTAAGATAAACAAACACATCTGCTACTTTGGTTTGTCCATTCGTATTTATTAATTCAAGATCATGATAATTGATCATATAGTCCTTGAACATTCGAAACACAAGATGCTGAACATTATCTTTTTCATATTGTTTAACCAGGTCATAATTGCCTTTACCAGTTAAAGTATTTACGATGACAGTACCGAGTTTCATTCCATCTTTTAAACCACTGCTTAAGCCTTTTGTTTTAGCATCACCGGGCAGATGCATTCTATTAACCATTGTTTTGGTGTCAATAGCATCATCCAACAGAGTTGCATCGCCTTTTCTTATAGATATTTCAATTTGTTTTGCAAATTCTTTTGCTTCTTCTTTTGAAACTGGTTTTGCGTTATCCTTACAGGAAGTAATGAATACAAGTACTAAAAAACAAATGGAAAGGGCTGATAATTTTTTTGTGATCATTTTGGTGGTTTATAGATGAAGATAATTATTGTGGCCGAATAAGCTGGATGTGTGTGTAAGTTTCTGGTTCAATAGCTCTGCTGAAAAAGAACAGGGAACTGGTTTCTTATCTTTCGTTGTTGCCTGTTTGTAAGATCCTCATACAACTTCTTGTGCAGTTGAAGACAAATATCTGTAAGGGCTTTTTGCTGGCTTTCCTTAATAGCTTTTTTTACATTTTGGTCTATTTCAGGTAATACTTCGCCTGTATGTTGCAGGTGAATGGAATGATACATTTTACCTGTGCCGAGGTAACTTTTCCATAATCTTTTTTGTAGTTCTTCAGCAAGCTGATCAGTGGTTAAAGTGTCCTTTCCAATAAAAATCCATCCTTTTTGATCTACCGTAACGGTAATGGTTTTTTGCGGTATATTTTTGTCGGAGTAACCAGTAGCATTAATACTAACAAAAACAAAAAGAAATAATGTAACGATAGTAAAACGTGTCATGGCAGAATTTTGAACTACAAAGAAAGTAACAAATTTAATGCTGGAAATAAAAATTAAACCAGTTCACTTAACTCCAGCCAGCGGAACTCTTTTTGATCTATTAACCTGGTTACTTCATCAAAGCGATTGGATAACTGTTGGAGTTCTTCATATGGGGTATCGCCACTATTTAATTTCCCGCTTATTATTTCTTTTTCTTTTGCAAGCTTAGTTAGCTCTTCCTGCAATAATTCAAACTCTCTTTTTTCTTTAAATGTGAACTGTCTTTTTCGCAGGGTGGAAGTATGCAGCTTAAGGTCAGGTTGAGAGTTTGATTCAGACTTCAGATTTCTTTCCTCTGATTTCATTTCTGTAAGCCTGTACTGGGAATAGTTGCCCGGAAAATCACGAATGATACCATCACCCTCAAAAACAAATAAATGATCTACCAGACGATCCATAAAATAGCGATCATGCGAGATGAGGATAAGGCATCCGGGAAATTCGCTTAAAAAATTTTCTAAAACAGCAAGAGTAGGCAGATCAAGATCATTCGTCGGTTCATCCAATATCAAAAAGTTAGGGTTACGAAATAATATAGACAGCAGCAGTAATCTTCTTTTTTCGCCACCGCTTAGCATACTGATATAAGTATATTGTTTATCGGGATCAAAAAGAAAAAGTTGTAAGAATTGGGAAGCGCTTAATGTGCCGCCGCTTGCTAATGGGAAGTTCTCGGCTATGTTTTTTACATATTCAATAACCCGCATGTCTTCCTTTATAACCAATCCTTGTTGTGAATAGTTGCCAAACACTACTGTATCTCCAATATTGATTTTTCCGCTATCGGGGTTTTCTATTCCTTGCAGAATATTAATAAATGTTGATTTGCCAACACCGTTTTTCCCTGTAATGCCGATCCTTTCTCCTTTTTTAAAAGTGTAATCAAATCCTTTCAATATTATTTTATCGCCATAACTTTTGTACATTTTTTTTAATTCAACAACCTTTCCACCAAGCCTACTCATTTTTACCTGCAACTCCATTTGGTCATCTGTTATTCGTTGCTTCGCTTTTTTTTCTACTTCATAAAAATTATCCTGCCTGCTTTTGCTTTTCGTCGTTCGGGCCTTTGGTTGTTTTCGCATCCACTCCAGTTCACGGCGATAAGTATTTTTAGCTTTATCAATACTTGCAGCTTCGTTCTCGATCCTGGCAGCTTTCTTTTCCAAAAAATTTTCGTAATCTCCTTTATATATATAAAGGCTGCTATTAATTGTACCTCCTTCTAATTCCCAAATTTCCTCGCATACTGCATCTAAAAAATGGCGATCATGTGTTACCAGTAAAAGTGTAACATTCTCTTTGTTTAAAAAATGCTCCAGCCATTCTACCATTTCAATATCCAAATGGTTGGTGGGCTCATCCATTATAAGTAATACATGTTTGTGCTGAAAACCTATATCGATCAGCGCTTTTGCAAGAGCCACTCTTTTTCTTTGACCACCACTTAGGCTGCTTACAGATTGCTGGAGATGATGAATATTCAATTTGCCTAACACTTGCTTTACTCTTGTGTCAAAATCCCAGGCCCCTAATTCATCCATTTTTATGATTGCACTATTAAGTTTATCTGCATTTCCTTCTTCACTGATAATTTCATATTCTTTGATAGCATTGATAATTGGATGATCATGAAAAAAAATATTATCAATTACAGACCTGCTTTCAATAAATACAGGATCCTGCTCAAATAAAACGACGTCCACACCCTTATTGATCCAGACCTTCCCTTCGTCAGGAGTTTCTTTACCAGCCAATATTTTTAATAATGTCGATTTGCCGGAGCCGTTACGGGCTACCAGTGCGATCTTGTCGCCTTCTTCTATATTAAATGAAATATTTTCAAACAGCGGCTGTATGCCATAACTTTTTGTCAATCCTTCAGCAGAAACATAATGCATGAGGCAAAGATACTATCCATATTAATGGCTTACGAAATAGATAAGTATAGAAAGAATGATGGTTATAATGACAATAATCAATGGTCGAAGCTTTTCTGATTTTTCTTTTTTTTGCTGCCTTTGTAAGAAGTCGGTAATAGCAGTTTTACTTATCATGTCTTCGCCAGCAAGTTTTAGTAATTGATCATAAATAATTTTACTATTGCTATAAGGAAGTAATGCTGCTAATTTTAACAGACAATCTATAATCGACTTGTCAACAGAAATTTCTTTAAATATTTTTAATTGCAGGATTACACTATCGGGAATAAGTTGTAAAATATAATCCGATAATCCTTCTTTATTCATACGATACTTGTCCAATGTTGCAACATATTTGCTCAATTCAAGGCATTGCTTTAAAACTGATGCTGGGGTAATAGCAGAGTCGTCATTAAATTTCCTGCCTTTACTTTGGTAGTACCATCGTTGCTGCAGATAATATTGCTTTTTTAAAGGATTGGTCAACACTTCATAAGCTTCCTTGATCTCAGCGAACTGAACGGAGGCATAAGGATCATTGTTATTTTTATCAGGATGGTACTTTTGAGCCAACACCCGGTAAGCTTTTTTAATTTCTGAAAGGGTTGCAGAAGGCTTTAATTGAAGAATGCTATAGTAGTCCTTAACCTGCATTAGAGCGAAGATAACTGATGATTATATTGCTGGAAAAGATATAATTCTTTAGCTTTGGCAACGTCAGCGAGTTCCTGAAAGCTTCCAAAGATTCTTTTTAAAACCGGCCGGATAACCTAACCAAGCCAAGATGAAAAGAATTTTACTTTTTATTTTTTTTACTTTTCTTTTTGTTGATCTGTATAGTCAATTACTTACTGTAAAGGATTTTCTTACTGTATCTTCTGTATCTCCCAAAAAATTTGATAATTATATTGGTAAAAAAAGTTTTGTACTTGTTAATAAGTGGTACCAGAATGATACACTTGTTAATACTTATCGCTTGAAAACAAAAAGCAAGCCGGGTGATTCATTATTGCAAATAAAATTTATAGAAACCTATCAAAAAGGCGAAGATTTTTCTTTTGCTTTTTTTACTTCATCTCAGGATGAATACCAAGGGATAAGGAAAGATATAAAAAACGCAGGTTTTTTTTGTGGCAAAGAAGCCGAAGTCGATAGTATTGGCAGATCTACTTTATTTCAGAAAAGAAATATCTCAATCAACGCCAGCACTGTTTTAAAAGATGAGGATACACTTTACAGTTTTCGTTTTTATGAAAAAGAACTTCCGATACCGGCAAGCATAAGATATGCAGAAGATCTTTTGCAATTTACTTCACATGAATACCTCGTCAGTATGTTCGGTGAAAAAAATGTTGTGAAGGATCTTTATTACTTTTCTGAAAAAGAAATATCTAAATGTTCCGTACTTTTTCCTCATACAAAAAGGCAGGCCGTTTTTATATGGGCGGATGAAATGAATATGTGCAGGCTCTCCTATGTTCTTGTTGGCGGTAATATGACAACTGGCACCCTACTTAATTATAATAATGTGATAATGGAAAATACCTGGATGTCCAAAGAAGGTATATATGCTGGTATGAGTTTAAGTAGTCTTGAAAAATTGAATGGAAATGATTTTAAGATATATGGAAAGAACTCAGAATTTCCCTTGATGATAGTACCGGAAAATACAGGCAAAATTAATTTCAGGAAAAATATAGTTGTATTAAGTTACTTGAGCAGCAATGGTTCCCCATTGCTGAATGCTCCTACAATTACTGCTGAGGAAATCATGGCTGATAACCCAGGACTTTTTGTTTTTATGATTATGCTATTACCCGGCAATCACGACGCAAAATCTAAGTGATTCTTATTTCAGGTATTTTTTAAAAAAATCTATGGTACGCTGCCAGGCAAGTTTAGCAGCAGCTTCATTATATCTTGCCGGAGCAGTATCATTATGAAATGCATGATTAACTCCATCGTACATGTATAATTCATAAGTGATGCCTGCTTTTTTCAAAGCTTCTTCATAGGCAGGTATTCCAGCATTTACTCCCTGGTCAAGACCAGCATAATGCAATTGTACAGCACATTTTATTTTAGGAACATCTTCAGCAGCAGGCTGTCGTCCGTAAAATGCCACTGCTGCCTTTAAAGAAAGAACATTCACAGCAAGATTATTACTCATTCCACCGCCCCAACAAAAACCTACACATCCATATTTGCCATTACAATCTTTTCTTGTGGGCAAATAATCGAACACTTTAATAAAGTTTTGCAAGTTGTCCTCAGGCTTCAACTGTTGGAATTTGGTTCTTGCTTCATCTTCATTTGCAGGGGTGCCACCTAATGATGAAAGCGCATTAGGTGCAATGGCAAGATAACCTGCATTAGCGGCACGTCTTGTCACATCTTCTATATGTGCATTCAATCCACGATTCTCATGTATCACCACTACCGCGGAATATTTCTTATCTTCTTTTGGCCTTGCAACATAAGCTTGCATATCGCAATTAATGCCGGGATAAGTTATTCGTTCAGTAAACAGATCATCTTCTGAAGTTACAGCAGCATGTGCATAGTTAACCTCGATCATTGGTAATATAGCCATAGCCGTTGCTACACTACCAGTCAACACGGTAAGTCTTTTTAAAAATTCATTTCTTGAAAGAGGCTTGTGTGTGTACTCATCGTAGAGATCAATGATGCGTTGATCCATATTAATAAATTTTAAACAGAAAGTTACAGTTAAATACGAGTTGCAACCGCAAGAATTTTATTATATTTTTACACATACCATTTCCTTAATAAATAATTATCTATGAAAATACAATTGATTAAACTGATTGCTGCCTGTACTTTCTTTCTTTGTTTTGTCTCCTGCCAGAAAAATGTTAATGCTCCTTCTACACCAACACCTGAACTTCCTGTTAATGATAATGTAACAGCAACAGCGAGTGTACGTGGTGTAGTAGTGAATGAAAATGATCAACCTGTGCAGGGAGCGGCAGTTAGTAGCGGGTCAAATAATACTACAACAGATGCCAGCGGTGTTTTTCATTTTAATAATATCAGTTTATCCGCAGCAAATGGATATGTGAAAGTGAATAAGACCGGTTATTTTACGGGAAGCAGAACCTTTATAACTATTGCTGGAAGAATTATCAATGTTCGTATTAAATTATTGCCCAAAACGAATACCGGAAGTTTCACCGGAAGCTCTGGTGGTTCCGTTACCCTTACTGGTGGCGGTAAATTGATAGTGCCGGGTTCTGCCATTACTGATGCTGCCGGTGTTTCTTATAGCGGCACTGTAAATGTCGCAATGACATGGATAAATCCGGCATCAGCTGATCTGCCTGCGATGATACCCGGTGACCTAAGAGGTGTGACAACTGCAGGTATAGAAAGGGGTCTTCAAACTTTTGGTATGTTAGGTGTAGAATTAACAGGAAATACAGGACAGGTATTAAAAATAGCTTCAGGAAAAACAGCGGAACTTACATTTCCTGTTCCATCTTCGCTGCAATCTATCGCCCCTGCAACAATAGATCTCTGGTATTTTGATGAAACTACCGGACGCTGGAAGCAGGAAGGAACAGCAACTAAAACCGGAAGCAATTATGTGGGGCAGGTAAGCCATTTTTCTTTTTGGAATTGTGATGCGCCTTTTCCTTTGGTGAAATTGTGCATGAAAATGGTTAATGCCGCAAATAATCTTCCATTAAACAATTCAGCAGTCAGGATAAAGAGAACTAATCTTGTTAACAGTTTCGCATCTGGCTACACTGACTCATCAGGTAATCTTTGCGGAGCAGTTCCTAAGGATGAGCCTCTGGTGTTAGAAGTGTTGGACCAATGCTGGAATGTTGTGTATTCAAAAAATATTGGCCCTTTTAATGAAACGACGGATATGGGGCAAATTTCTGTCACGATTCCGCCAAATAATTCGTTGACTATAACTGGTACAATTGTCAATTGCAGTAATGCAGTTGTAGCAAATGGGGCAGCCTTTATTTCTACGGGCGGAGGATATTCTTATTCTGCTCAGACTAATGCTACAGGAAATTTTTCATTCACAATTTTACGGTGTAATGCATCAGCTCTTAATTTTTCAGTAACCGGAGTTGATTATACTACTTTACAACAAGGTAACACAGTAAGTAATGCCGGAACTATAGGGACTGTTAATGCGGGGACCCTACAAGCTTGTGGTACTACAGCCAGTGAATTTGTGCAAGCAACGATTGACGGAGTCTCTTTAAATTATATTGTTCCTGCGGATAGCTTAACAGCATATTCCTATCCTGATTCGTTCAATACTGTTTCAACTAATGTTTTTGCGATGCGTTTAAATGGTTCCAATCCAGTTGGATTTAGTTTTAAAAGCAATGCTGCTACAACCGGAATATATCCTCTTATAAGTTGCTATATTGTGGCAGGAGGGACAACCGGAACTTCTCAATCTATTGTTACCGCATCGCCAACAATAACCATAACAGAATTTGGCCCGGCTGTTTCAGGTTTTGTAGCAGGAAACTTTGCTATTCAAATGAATTTTGCCGGTACCATAAGAAATGTAAATGTTAATTTCAGGGTACGCCGGTATTAAAGAGTTTAATATTTTATATATCCCTGGTAAAATCTATCATGTAATTCAATTTTGTTTTTTTACATCAGCTTGTATTCGATACAAGCTTTTTTTTGTGAAAGAAAACTAAAGCAGGCCCTTTTTTTGCCAACCTTTTCATAAGAAATCATTAAAGCTTTTTTTATTTGATGCTCATGGCATACAAATAGCGTCATAAGAGCAGATATTTATTCAATTGTATGAATAAAAATTATTTGTAAACAAAAAGACCTCTTATTGATTTCTTTTAACTCTAAAATCCCGGACAAATGAAACGTATCTTAAAAATAGCTGCTCTTTCGTTGATAATAGCGTTGAGCAGTTCGTTACGAAACAAGGCATCTGCACAGTATAGTATCGATGCTGATATCACTTATCAAACATTTTATGACGACCTGAGTCCTTATGGAGATTGGATCTATTATCCAGAATATGGTTATGTATGGCAACCGGATATGGGTCCTGATTTCCGGCCATATAGCACGGGCGGACATTGGGTATGGAGCGACGAATATGAGTGGATGTGGGTATCAGATTATGACTGGGGCTGGGCTCCTTTCCACTATGGCCGTTGGTTATACGATCCTTATTACGGATGGCTCTGGGTGCCGGGATATGAATGGGCACCTGCATGGGTAGTTTGGCGCAGTGGTGGCGATTACTATGGCTGGGCTCCTTTAAGACCAGGCTTTAATATAAGTATCGGTTTTGGAAATTATGATGCACCTTATGATTACTGGTGTTTCGCTCCACGTCGTTATATCACTTCTTACAATATTTATGATTATTGTATTGACAGAAGACAGAATGTTAACATATTTAACAACACTGTAATCATTAATAATTACAATTACAGTCGTAATGTATTTGTAACAGGTCCACGCAGAAGCGAAGCGGAAATATATACAAGAGAAAGAATAAGGCCGGTACAATTCCGCCAATCATCAAGGCCCGGTCGTACTGAATTCAGAAATAATGAAGTTTCTTTTTTCAGACCCAATGTAAGGCGCAATGGTGAGAACCAATATACACCACAACGATTTGAACGTTATGATCAGAATCGTGTAGCTCAAAACGATCGCATTGGCAATAATAGTAGGAATTTTAGAAATGGAAATAATGGTAGAAGAGATGAAAATATAAATCGTGGAAATAATTTGCCGCAGCAGGGTAATGGTTCACCTTTTGAAAGAAGGGAAAGAGTTCAAAGCGACCAACGTGACAATAATAGATTTGATCGAAATAATAACAATACTGATCGTATAGATAATCCGTCTCCAATGCGTCGTGATCAAAGACAACTTGATCAAAGCCGTGAAAGAAATAATCAGCAGGGTCAGTTTGAACAAAGACGGCAACAAGAGAATCACCAGCGAGAGTTTGAACAAAGACGCCAACAGGAAAATCAGCAACGTGAAGTTGAACAAAGACGTCAACAGGAGAATCAACAACGTCAATTTGAACAAAGACGTCAACAAGAGAACCAGCAACGAGAAGTTGAACAAAGACGCCAACAGGAAAATCAGCAACGTCAGTTTGAACAAAGACGTCAGCAAGAGAACCAACAGCGTGAATTTGAACAAAGACGTCAGCAGGAAAATCAGCAACGTCAGTTTGAACAAAGGCAGCAACAAGAGAACCAACAGCGTCAGTTTGAACAAAGACGCCAGCAAGAGCAACAACAGCGTCAATTTGAACAAAGGCCCCAGCCTCAACGCCAGGAAATGAGACAGCAACCTCAGCCGCAACAACAGTCACAACCGCAACAAGAAAATGGCAATGGCAGAGGACACGGTCGGAGTCGCGGGAATTAATAATATTCTTGATCTACCATAAATCAAAAAAGACCCTTCGGGGTCTTTTTGGTTTTGGTGAAACTGTGTAAAACTTCTTAGCTGATCTTTTTTACATTCACTGCATTCATGCCTTTCTTGCCTTCCTGCAAATCGAATTCTACTTTATCTCCTTCTTTTACCTGGTCGATTAGTCCACTCGAATGAACGAAAGTTTCTTTAGAAGAGTCGTCGTGTTTGATAAAACCGAACCCCTTTTCGGAGTTAAAAAATTTAACGGTGCCCTGGTTTTTGTTAGCCATATAAATTGTGTTGGTAATTAAATGTATTAAAGTTAGGCTTTAAATAATAATAAACAGGATGTTTCTAATTCTTCTTAAAAATCAATTTCTGAATTCCTGGCTTATCATTAACCCATAGAAACCTCCATCCAGAATGCCAATACCCAAGCGACCAAAGGAAGGATTGAGAATATTTGCTCTGTGGCCAGGCGAATTCATTAAGTTGGTGTGTGCAATTTGAAGCGTTTGTGCCAATGCAAGATTTTCACCGGCTGTTGTAAAGCTCACATGTGCATCCTGCATCCGGTCAAAGGGATCTTTTCCTTCAAGATTTTCATGAGCAAAATAGCCTTTAACAAACATATCCTGAGAATGCGCTCTTGCCACATTGGTTAATTCCGGGTCGGCTTGCAAAGGTTTTAATCCTTGTTTAGCTCTTTCTTTATTTACCATTTCAAGCATTTGAGTTTCCATATCAGGACGGGGAATAGCCTTACTATAAGTGAAATTCAGAGTGACTCTTTCATTTGATTCAGGTTTTACTGTAAGGCTATTCATTGTTTGCCTGATAGCCTTGTCAAAGACCGGAGCTAATTTTTTATTGGCCCATTCGGATTGCATGGCGAACTGTCCTGCCAGCTTACTGTTTCGGGTTTCATTGGTAATGATATCTTTCAGGGGTAATGCTAATAACAGCGCAGAAATAATAATAGCATATAGCCATCCATTAATAGCGCCGGGAATTATTCCAAGGAATTTATTGATCCCATTCTCGTTCGCCGTTTCGGGAACAAGGCGAATAATAAACCCAGCTGCAATACCCAATAGGATCCTTGCAACAATAGCTGTAAGTATAAAAGCGACTGGCAACAGCCAAACCCCAATGGAAAGAAAATTGTCAAGTGCCCTGGCAGTATAAGAATAAAAAGCAAAAGCTAACACAACACTGCCGATCCATGTCAGCAGGTCCAAAGATCCAAGGATAAAACCACGTCGCCATCCTGCTAATACTGATACAAGAATAACTAATAAAAGAATGATATCAACCCAGTTCATCTTCCAGATTTAAAAACTTAAAGCTAAAAGCAAAACAAATAATATGCCTTTGATGGAAAGCATAAAACTTTATTATTTAACAAACTATACCTGCAGAAAGAGTAATTTTTTATACACCTGGGCATCTTTTTAGATAGTGGTCAGGGTATTAAGATGGGAACTTATCCATTTTGCCTTTCATCAAATACCAGGAGTGTTCAAAACTATTATTTTTAACTTGCGCAATTAAAAAATCAAGATGAGTAAATATTTTCTTTCAATTGTTTTCCTATCATTTATCTTCTCAATAGCCAGATCACAGGAATTGTATATGCCGCGGAATATAAAACAGGCATATAAAAAAGATACAAGGGCAATGGATGGTAATCCTGGTAAAAATTACTGGCAAAATTATGGACGTTATAATATTACTATTACTGCTATGCCGCCGGATAGAAATATCAAAGGTTCTGAAACCATAACTTATATTAATAACAGTCCCGATACTCTACGTGCTACCTATATCAAGTTGCTTTTAAATATTCATAAACCAGGTGCGCCAAGAGAAGGTGGTGCAATGGATGAATATCTTAATGATGGTGTAACTATTGATGCCTGCAAGATCAACGGTCAGTCGGTAAATGTTCGAAACGATGTTTTTACTACTCTTGCGCTTCGTTTGCCAAAACCATTGATGCCGCATGATTCAATGCAATTAGTTATTGATTGGCATTATGATATATCATTACCAAGCCCGGATATGGGCCCCCGGGAAGGCATGATTGATTCTACCACTTATTTTCTTGCTTATTTTTATCCAAGGATAGCTGTATATGATGACCAGGCCGGTTGGGACAGAATGCCTTTTGTGGATTCACATGAATTTTACAGCGATTTTAATGATTATGTCGTTACTATTAATGTTCCCAAAAATTATATCGTTTGGGGTACAGGTACATTACAACAGCCGGAAAAATTATTGCAACCGAAAATTCTTGAACGTTTTAAAAAATCTTTCACTTCTGATCAAACAATTAATATTGTTACTAAAGAAGATATTGCCTCAAAAAATATAACTACTCAAAATGCAATGAATAGCTGGCAATTCAAAGCCAACAACATTCCTGATATGACGTTTAATATCAGTGATCATTATGTATGGGATGGTGCAAGTGTACTAGTAGATAAAAAAACAAACAGGCGTGCAAGTACCCAGGCGGCATATAATGATACTGCAAATGACTATCATTATATGGTACAGTTTGCAAGGCACTCGCTTAACTGGTTTTCTAATAACTGGCCGGGCATTCCTTATCCTTATGAAAAGACAACAGTGGTTCAGGGCTATGGGGATATGGAATATCCTATGATGGTAAATGACAATACTACATCGGATACAACTGAATCAAAATTTGTAGTTGAACATGAAATAGCACATACCTATATGCCATTCTATATGGGTATTAATGAAACCCGTTATGGATTTATGGATGAAGGCTGGGCTACAACTTTTGAACTATTGATTGGAAGATCTGACCAGGGAATTGAAAAAGCCGAAAATTTTTATAAGCGTTTTCGCATCAATAGCTGGGCGAACGATTTTGTTTCTCCCGGCCAGGATGTGCCAATAACAAGCCCGGGCGATAATTTGAGTGGGGCAGCCCTGGGTAACAATGAATATGGAAAAGCTTCGATTGGTTATTTGGCAATGATGGATTTGTTGGGAGAAGACCTTTTCAAAAAATGCTTACATGCATATATGGATCGCTGGCATGGAAAACATCCTTTACCATGGGATTTCTTTTTTACATATAATAATGTTTCAGGTAAAAACCTGAACTGGTTTTGGAACAATTGGTTTTTCAGTAATAACTATATTGATCTTTCTATAAAATCTGCCAATAAAAGCGGTGATAAGTACAATATTACTATTGATAATATTGGCGGTATGGCTGCGCCGGTAAATGTGATAGTAAATTATACGGATGGTACAAAAGAAAGCTTTCATCAATCGCCTGCTATCTGGGAAAAAAATCAAAAGCAAAGCATAGTGAGCATTGCTCCAAAAAAAGCGGTACAGTCTATTAGTTTAGATGGTGGGATTTTTGTTGATTCCGATAAGAGTAACAATGAATGGAAGCTAAAAGGATTTTGAAATACTTTTATAGATCATTTAATCAAAATCGTACCTGTTAATTTGTGACTGAAAAATCTGTCAATGATTACTACTTTTCCATCATCTCCATCACACCATCCCAATTTTGAGGAACACCGGTTTCAATAATTTGTTTTGTGTGATTGAAAAAGAATTTCGCAGTTCTGTCACCGGGATTTTCTGCTAACACTTGCTCAAATGCAATATTTGCGAGATTAAAAGATCCGGCCAAATAATGCAATACAGCGCCATTAAATATTGTAAGCGTATCGGATTTTTTTTGGAGGTCAGATTTTGAATGATCACTAAAACATTCATGGATCCTGATGGATTTATGTTTGCCTTTTAACTGAACAGAGCCAAGGTTACGCAAATGAAAATTTTCTTTTCGTTGAATTTGCTCCAGGCTTGCCTCGCTAAGAATAATGTTTGCTTTATAATGTTTGGTAAGACTCTCAATTCGTGAAGCAGTATTTACGGTATCAGAGATCGTGCACGCATCCATCCTGTTATTATCGCCGGTAAGACCCATGATCAGTGAACCAGTATGCATACCAATCCCGATTTGAATAGGAGGTTGATTTTGCTGTTGACGAATCTTATTAAATTCCTGAACTTCTTTTTGCATTTCAACAGCTGCTGCAAGGGCATCGGCAGCATTACCCGTAAAAATAGCCATGATAGAATCACCAAGATATTGATTCACGAAACCATTATGCTGTCGGATAATTGGTCCTATTCGCTCATTGAAAGAACATACAAAACTAAAGTTCTCTTCCGGGGTCATTTGTTCTGACAGTGTAGTGTATCCCCGTATATCAGAGAAAAGAACAGTTACAATTTTTTGAGCATTGTCACCAAGTTTTACATCAGTAATTATTTTATGACCCAGTGACCTGATAAATTCATGAGGAACAAATTTCCCTGTTACTTCATAGATCCTCCGCATAGCTTCTTCTTTCTCTCTTGCTTCACGAATATTCTTTTCATAAAGCATAGCACTTTCTATA
>Ga0068864_100002504_pt1 | contig 15194 bp, 10 predicted proteins | sample KBSSwiS72_FD_66586 | JGI IMG/M metagenome (GOLD analysis project Ga0068864, IMG submission 66586) | Switchgrass rhizosphere microbial communities from Kellogg Biological Station, Michigan, USA - KBS Switchgrass S7-2 | ecosystem: Host-associated > Plants > Roots > Rhizosphere > Soil ... | reverse complement strand
GCATCGAGCGGGAAAATCGGAGCATCGCGCAACGCGCTGGCCGCGAGCAACGCAACAATCTGCGCCTGCACTTCGCACACACGCGGCGCATCGGCACGATCGATTTTGGTCAGCGCAACCGCGCCGCGCGCGACGCCGAGCAGATCGAGTATCGCAAGGTGTTCGCGCGTCTGCGGCATCACGCCATCGTCGGCCGCGATCACCAGCAACGCGAAGTCGATGCCTCCGGCACCGGCAACCATCGTGTGCACGAAGCGCTCGTGACCGGGCACGTCAACGAAGCCGAGCACATCATCGCCATCGCCCGAGACACCTTCGACCGGCACGTAGGCGTAGCCGAGCTCGATCGAAATACCGCGCGCTTTCTCCTCCTTGAGCCGGTCGGTGTCGACACCGGTCAGCGCTTTGACGAGCGTCGTCTTGCCGTGGTCGATATGTCCGGCGGTGCCGACGATCATGTGTCCAACCGACTCCATTGCGCGGCGAATTCGCTTTCTTCGACAGCATCGAGACAGCGCAGATCCAGCCACAGCGTCTTGTCGGCGATGCGGCCGAGTATCGGTCGCGGTAGGCCACGCAGCGCTGCATCGAGCCGGTCGAGAGTATTGCGCTGCGCCTTGCGCGCCCGCATCGCGAAGCCAAAGCTCGCGAGCCGGTCGGTCGGCAGCGCACCACTGCCGATCTGGCTTTGCATCGGCTCAACTGTCACGTCGTAGCGCTCGCCGAGTGCAGTCTGCACAGCAGATAGCAAGCGCAGCGCCTGCGCTTCGATCGTTGCGACGGGCCGCGTCAGGAGACGCAGTGTCGGTAATCGCTCGGCGAGAAATTCCGGCGCGCGATAGAGGGCCAGCACAGCCTCGAGCGCCGCGAGCGTGAGTTTGCCGACACGCAGCGCGCGTTTGAGAGGATTCTTCTTGAGCTTTGCGATCAGCGCGGCACGGCCGGCCAGAATGCCGGCCTGCGGGCCGCCGAGCAGCTTGTCGCCGCTGAACGCGACGAGGTCGGCGCCCGCCGCGAGCACATCGCGCGCGAGCGGCTCCGGCGGCAGACCCATTGGCGCAAGATCGACGAGACTGCCGCTGCCGAGATCGACCGCGAGCGGCAGCCCACGCACGTGCGCGATCGCCGCAAGTGCCGCGGTGTCGACGCTCGCGGTGAAACCGGTGATCGCGTAGTTGCTCATGTGCACCTTCATCACGAGCGCTGTGCGCGGCCCGACCGCATCAGCGTAGTCGTGCGCGTGTGTGCGATTGGTCGTGCCGACTTCGACGAGCCTCGTGCCGGCGCTGCGCATCACATCGGGAATGCGGAATGCACCGCCGATCTCGACGAGTTCCCCGCGCGACACGATCACCTCGCGCCGATTCGCGAGCGTGTTGAGCAGAAGCAGCACCGCCGCGGCGTTGTTGTTGACCACGGTCGCGGCTTCGGCGCCGGTCAGCTCGCAGATGTATCGTTCGACGAGACCGTCGCGATCGCCACGCCCACCGGTGGCGAGATCAAACTCCAGATTGACCGGCGCGGCCAGTGCACGCGCGACGGCGTGCACGGCCTCGTCCGGCAACAGCGCCCGACCGAGATTCGTGTGCAGCACCGTGCCCGTCAGATTGAACACCGGGCGCAAATGCGGCTGCGCGGCGGCGATGAGATGTACCTCGACGGCGCTTGCTATCGCCTTCGCGTCGAGGGCATCGCGATGGAGCTTGCCGGCGAACGCAGCGCTGCGCAGTCGATCGAGCTCGCCGCGCAGCGCAGCGATAACCTGGGTGCGACCGTAACGTTCTAGCAGCGGCACAACGGTAGGCGCGTTGAGCAGGCGGTCGATCGATGGCAGATCGCCTAACTGCGCGTTGGCGCCCTCGGCATCCATGCGGCTCAGGCTTCCGCGGACTGCCACAGCAATGGGTTGCCGCTCGCACGCGCGTAACCGTGCTCGCCGAGCAATAGATCGAGCGCGACGCTCGCGAGATCGTCGGCGACCGGTTCAACCGCGGGATTTTTTTCCTGATAGAGGATCTTGCGGTAGCAATGACAGTGCTCGCAGGTCTCCGCGCGTACCGCCGCATCCACGACTGCGGCATCATCCGCGGCGGTTGCGCTGGCCAGCGAGTGATAGGCGATATCCTTGCCTGCCGCGCCGCACTGGCTGCACTGCACGCGCACCATGTGCCACTCGCATGCGCACAAGGCGCAGTGCAAGTAACGGTAGCCCTGATACGGCGTCTGTGCGTAGACGATACTCGCGACCGGCAGGCTGCCGCAGAGCGGGCACAAGCCTGGCACATCGAGCGGCTTCACGGCGTCCGGTGCGAAGCAGCTCGATAGTGCCACCCAGTGCACTTGCAGCGCGGCCATCAGGAACGGCGCGGCGGCGGCATCGATTTCGCCCTCACGCGTGCCGAGCAGGACATCGGCCTGCGTTTCGAGGTCGTCGAGTGCGGTGCCGCGAAGACGTGCGACGAGCCGCGCGACTTCATCGGGCAACCGCGGCTGCGCGGCGACCGCCGTGCAGATCGCCTGCAATTTTGCGCGCCATTGCGGCGGTCGCGGCCAAGTAGTCGCGGAAATCGGCGGCATGTGATGCATCTGTGCCGTTTCAATTTGTGCTGCGCTCGGCAGAGCGACAGAAAAATCCGCGAGCGCCGCGTGCTGCGCATCGGCCACGGCGGCGAACAGACGCAGGTAGTCGCCAATCGGCGACGCCTGCGCCAGCGTGCGCAGGCGCGCGGCACGGTGCATGAATAATTTCGCGCGATCCGGGATTCGGATGCGCGGTATCGAACGCTGGGCAAGCGTTTCGATCTGGCCGGGTTCGAGGACGCGTTGTGCCATACGGCAGATGCTACGGGAAGCTTGTCGGCAAAGCCACGCAGGCGTTAGTTCGCCGAATCCTGTCGTCCTCGTCCAGAACGGCCCCGGTTGCTAGCTAGTGGCGTTCGACGCCCGGCGATGCCGTCCGCGCAGCTCATAACGAAGCTCCACGATGCCGTTCTTATAGGCTTTGATTTCCTCCAGATGGAGGGGCGCGTCTGCGTCGAGTTTGCCGAAAAACGGGATTCCATCGCCGATCAATATCGGCAGGATCGAATAACGAACTTCGTCCGCCAACCCGAGACGCAGACATTCACTGCACACTACATTGCCTCCAACGAACCAGATTGCACGGAATGCGGGGCGCAGGCGCCCATTCACGAACTGCGTGAGATCGCCTGAGTAGAATTCGACGGTATCCCGGGTCTTCGGCAAATCGCGACTCGTGAGGACAAAAACGGGCTTGTCGCCGTATGACCACCCAAACCCTTTGGCTTCGAAATTCAATGCAGTCTGATAGGTTCGTGACCCCATGACATAGCAATCGATCGCCTTGAGGAATGTCTCGACGAATGCCGGATCCAGGGTGTCCCCATCTGCGAACTCGTCCGAGGTTTCGAGCCAGTCGACGCGCCCGTCCCTGCGCGCGACGAAGCCATCGAGACTCGCCGCCATGTGTATCGTTACGCGGGAGCCGGTATTTCCCATCGCGTCACTGCATCATCCGTGTGAAAGCGTCAACACTAGTTGAAAGGGTCACGTGAGAGCAGGAAAATTCCCACCGGCGCCCAGCGTCGAGCTACTTCTGCGATCCTTTGGTCACTTCGCGAAACCACGCGCGATGATGCTTCCAGGCCCAGCCGTAGCTGACCGTGCCGCGCGTCATCGCGCGCACCGAGCCCTTGACCCAGATCGCCGCATAGATGTGGACGATGATCGCGCAGATCAGCACGAACCCGCAGAATGCGTGCAGCAACGAAGCGAAGCGGATCAGTTCGACCGGGAAATACACGGCGAAATATGCGCGCCAGATCACTATGCCCGACAACAGCAGACCGATGATACAAAGGACAATCGTATAGAACAGCAGTTTCTGCCCGCCGTTGTACTTGCCGACGTCCGCAACCGCCTCTTCGCGCTTGTTGACCACGTCCTTGAACTGGCGCAGCCATTGCCAATCGCGCGGCTGCATTGCGTTCTCGCGCCACAACTTCGCAGCGAGCAATGCGAACATGATGGCCATGACGAGGCCGATGAACGGATGCAGGATGCGCGTCCACGAACCGCCTCCAAACAGATCGGTCAGCCAAAACAGGGCCGGATGGAACAGTGCGAGACCGGACAGCGCGAGCAGCACGAAGCTGATCGCGACGATCCAGTGGTTGATCCGCGTCGCCGGCTCGTAACGGACGATCTGGTTGGATTTGCGTTCGGCGCTCATGGCGTTTTCTCCAGTTCGCGCTGTGCGGCTTCCTCATCGGCCGCATCGGCCTCGTTCGGGCCTATGCCGATGTAGTGGAAGAAGCCAGCCGCCGCGGTCGCGAGGATCGCAAGCAGCCCGAGCGGCTTGCTAATGCCTTTCCATAGGCCGACCATCGCACTGATCTTCGGGTTCGCCGGCAGGCCGCTGTACAGTTGCGGCTGGTCGGCATGCTGCAGCACGTACATGACATGCGTGCCACCGACGCCGGCGGGGTCGTACAGACCCGCCTGCTCAAAGCCGCGCGACTTCAGATCCACGATCCGTTCGGCCGCATGCTGCTGCATGTCCTCCTTGCTGCCGAACGTGATCGCACCGGTCGGGCAGGTCTTCACGCAGGCCGGTTCCAGGCCGACCGCCACGCGATCCGAACACAGCGTGCACTTGTACGCCTTGTTGTCCTTCTTCGAAATGCGCGGAACGTTGAACGGGCAGCCAGTGACACAGTAGCCGCAGCCGATGCAGTTCTCTTCGTGGAAATCGACGATGCCGTTGGCGTACTGCACGATCGCGCCCGGCGACGGGCAAGCCTTGAGGCAGCCCGGATCGGCGCAGTGCATGCAGCCGTCCTTGCGAATCAGCCATTCGAGATCGCCTTTCGGATTCTCGTACTCGGCGAAACGCATCAACGTCCACGACTCGTCGCTGAGGTCGGGCGGATTGGTATAGCTGCCTTCGCACGTACCGACCTCATCACGCAGGTCGTTCCATTCCATGCACGCAACCTGGCAAGCCTTGCAGCCGATGCACTTGGATACGTCGATGAGTTTGGCGACCTGGCCCGCGTGCGCGCCGCGCGCCTGCGGCTCGGGCAATGTCGTCGCCGAACGGCGGATGATGTCGAGCGATTGCAATGCCATGTCCGCTCTCCTATGCCTTCTCGACCTTGACCAGGAACGACTTGAACTCGGGCGTGTTCGTGTTCGCATCGCCGACGAATGGCGTCAACGTATTCGTCAGGTAGCCCGGCTTGGCCACGCCGAGGAAACCCCAGTGGATCGGCATGCCGACCGTGTGCACTTTCTTGCCCTCGATCATCAGCGGCTTGATGCGCTTGGTCACCATCGCGACCGCCTCGATGTGGCCGCGATTGGAACTCACGCGCACGCGGCTGCCGTTACCGATGCCGAGTTCATCGGCCAGCGCCGCGCCGATCTCGACAAACTGTTCCGGCTGGGTGATCGCGTTGAGGCGCACGTGCTTGGTCCAGTAATGGAAATGCTCGGTCAGGCGATACGTGGTCGCGACGTGCGGGAACTTGTCGGCCTTGCCGAACGCCTCGCGGTCTTCCTTGAACACGCGCGCCGCCGGGTTGTTGAGCGCCTGCGGCTGGTTGGGGCTTAGCGGATTCGCCGCGAGCGGTGTTTCGAACGGCTCGTAGTGCTCGGGGAACGGCCCTTCCACCAACCCACCCTTGGCAAAGAAGCGCGCGACACCCTCCGGATTCATGATGAACGGCCCCATGCCGTTGGCAGGGTCTTCATCGGCCTTGAAGTCCGGCACGTCGGCGCCGCCCCAAGCCGTGCCGTTCCAGGCGACGAGCTTGCGCACCGGGTTGAACGGCTTGCCGCTCGGGTCGCACGACGCGCGGTTGTACATCACGCGCCGGTTCGCCGGCCACGACCAGGCCCAGTTCAGCGTATTGCCGATGCCGGTCGGATCGGCATTGTCGCGCCGTGCCATCGCGTTCCCGTTCGGGCCCCATGAACCGGCAAAGATCCAGCAACCGCACGCTGTGCTGCCATCGTCGCGCAGTTCGGCGAAGCCGGCGACCTGTTCGCCAGCCTTGCGGATGACCTTGGTCGCGTCCTTCGGATCGGTGACGTCCTTGAGCGCCTTGCCGTTGTACTCCTTGGCCAGTTCCTCGGCCGTCGGATTGGCGGGCTGGGCATACGGCCATGACAGCTTGAGGATCGGGTCAGGGAACGCGCCCCCGTCCTTCTGGTACAGGGTACGCATACGCGTGAACAACCCGGCCATGATCTCCAGATCGCTGCGCGCCTCGCCCGGCGGATTCGCACCCTTCCAGTGCCATTGCAGCCAACGCGAGGAATTCGTCAGCGACCCGTCCTCCTCGGCGAAGCAGGTCGTCGGCAGGCGGAACACTTCGGTCTGGATCTTCGCCGAGTCGACGTCGTTGTGCACGCCGTAGTTCTTCCAGAACTCGCTCGTCTCGGTGGCGAGCGGATCGATGATGACGAGGAACTTCAACTGGGCGAAACTTGTGCCCAGCTTGGCTTTGTTCGGCGCCGCGGCGAGCGGGTTGAAACCCTGGCAGATATAGCCGTTCATCTTGCCCTGGTTCATCAGCTCGAAGGCCTGCAACATGTCGTACTGTTTGTCGAGCTTGGGCAGGTAATCGAACGCCCAATGGTTCTCGGCCGTCGCTGCGTCGCCCCACCACGACTTCATGAAGCTGACGAAGAACTTGCCGTAGTTCTGCCAGTAACTGAACTGATTCGCCCGCAACGGTTTTTGCGCGCGCGCCGCTATGTAGGCGTCGTAGTCCTGCTCCTTCTCGCCCGGCAGGGTCATGTAGCCCGTCAGCAGGTTCGACATCAGGCCCAGGTCGGTCAGGCCCTGAATGTTCGAATGTCCGCGCAGCGCGTTCATGCCGCCGCCGGATACGCCGATGTTGCCGAGCAGCAGCTGCACCATCGCGCCGGTGCGGATCATCTGCGAACCGACCGAGTGCTGCGTCCATCCGAGCGCGTACATGATTGTCATCGCACGGTCCGGCGTCGCGGTCGAGGCGATCATGTCCCAGATCTGCTGCACCTTGTCTTGCGGCGTGCCGCAGACACGTTCGACCATCTCCAGCGTATAACGCGTGTAATGCTGCTTGAGCAGGTTGTAGACGCAGCGCGGGTCGGTCAGCGTCGGATCGGTTTTGACGAAGCCGTCGTCGCCTTTCTGGTAGTCCCAGCTCGACTTGTCGTAGCTGTGCTTCTCGGCGTTGTAGCCGGAGTAGATGCCGTCGGTGAACGTGAACTCGTCCTTCACGAGGAAGGGGAGATCCGTGTAGTTGATGACGTACTCGCGCTGGATCTTGTCGTGCGTCAGCAGGTAGTTGATCAGCCCGCCGAGGAAGACGATATCGGTGCCCGTGCGGATCGGTGCGTAGACATCGGCGACCGATGCCGAGCGTGTGAAGCGCGGATCGACGACGATCAGTTTCGCCTTGTTGTGCGCCTTCGCTTCCGTGACCCATTTGAAGCCGCACGGATGCGCTTCGGCGGCGTTGCCACCCATGATGAGAACGAGGTCGGCATTCTTGATGTCGACCCAGTGATTCGTCATCGCTCCTCGGCCAAACGTCGGGGCAAGACCTGCCACCGTCGGGCCGTGTCAGACACGTGCCTGGTTATCGAACGCCAGTAAGCCTAAGGAACGTGCGACCTTATGCGTGAGGTAGCCCACTTCGTTGCTCGACGCCGACGCGGCGAGCATGCCGGTTGTGAGCCAACGATTGACCGTAAGGCCATCCGCGTTCTTCGGCACGAAGTTCGCGTCGCGATCAGCTTTCATCAGCTTGGCGATGCGATCGAGCGCGTCATCCCAGGAGATGCGCTGCCACTTATCCGAACCCGCGGCGCGGTATTCGGGATATTTGAGCCGGCTCTCGCTGTGGATGAAATCAACGAGGCCCGCGCCCTTCGGGCAGAGCGTGCCGCGGTTTACCGGATGATCCGGATCGCCTTCGATGTGGAAGATGTTCGATTCCGCGTTCTTCGCGCGATCGCCGAGGCTGTACATCAGAATGCCGCAGGCGACGGAACAGTAAGGACACGTGTTGCGCGTCTCGCTCGCGCGCGCGAGCTTGTATTCGCGCACCTCCGCGAGCGCCACGCCCGGTGAAAAACCCATGAGTGCCAGACTCGAACCCACCAGGCTAGTCCCGGTGACTTTCAAGAACTGGCGTCGAGTCAATTCAGACATGACGTTTCCTCCTCGTTCATTCGCCGCAATCGATCCGCCGACGACCTTTATGACCTCACCTTGCAAGACTTGTCGCCGGCTGATTCGAAACCGGCTGGACCATCATAGTATAAGCAGAACGCGCTGACGAAACCCGATGGGAAAAAGCCTCGACAAGCCGAGGCGCGGTGGGGGCATCCCGGACGCTCAGGCGCGCTGAACTGGCGATCGCGGGAAACGCGCGTGTTCCAGAGAGTGAAGCCAGCCACCGTCTGTCAGAGCGTAGTTCTGCTTGCGCTTGCGGAAACGTGAAACGACCTTTCAAAGTACATAGTGCAGACCAACTGACGCGAACCGGGTCGCTTCAAGCTGCAAGCCGTTCACGTGTTGATACAGCGGCACCTGAAAAAACGCGTAGGCCGAAAAGCGTCGGGATAGATTCCACGTCACCCCGGGGCTCAGATAGATCAACGATGCGCCGCTGTTCTCAACATCGCCGTTCGTGCCGCTTTCGCGTTTTTCGAAACGCGCGTTGAGCTGCAGCTGCGGGACGAAGCTGCTGTTTGCGGTGTAGCGCAACCCGGCGTTCAGATTGGCGCCGAAGCCGGGCCGAAAGTGGTCGCGCGAATCGAGCGGCTCAGTCAGCAGTGCCTGCACGGAATACCCCCAATCGGGCGAGAGCGCGCCGAAACGGAATGCGCCGAACAGCAAGTCAGCGGTACCCGACCCGAGTTGCAGCCCACGATCCAGCAACTGGCCTGCTTGCGGACCGGTACGGAAGTCCTGCGTGAAACGTCCGGTCGGCAGCTTGATCCCGAATTCAATGCCGGCCTGCCGCTGCGCTGCCAATCCCGTATAGCGGGCCAGGAAGCGCAAGTCGCCGATACCCTCGCTATGCGATGTGGAAATTTCCGCATCGCCCTCGGCGATCGTCGCATGCGCGCGATCGTACCAGGGCAAGGAAACGCTCAAGCCCCACGCCTTGTTCGGGCTGTAGTCGAGAGCAAACGTGTAGTTGCGATTGATGGTGTACTGCTGAATTTCGCGGTCGTTTGGCAGTTCGAGGCTTGCGCGCGAAATGGGATCAGTGCCGGATCGAAGTTGCGTCTGGTCGAAATAGTCAAAGCGTACGTCGGCGCGCCAGCCTCCTCCCGCGGCGAGGCCCTGGCTCGCCCAATCGGTGCTCAGCGTGCAGCCGCACGCCGAACACGCGAGTGCCGTCGGCGTCACGCATGCGGCAGCTGCCACACAAAAAATTTGCGCTAGACGCCGCACTTGCATACTCCGCTTCAAAAATCACGACGCGCAAGATAGAACTTGCGCGTCGGTAAGATAGAACGAAGTTGCACGGAGCTCTACGACATCATTTGTGCAGTGAAGCAAAAAACGCGCGGAAACTCGCGCGGCTCACGTCGCTGACCCGAACACCCCGCACTGTCGAAGGAATGAATCCATCTGCCTTTTCAAACGCCTGCCGACGCACAAATCGATCCCGGCTATGAACCCGCATCGAATGCATCATTACCTGCGCAATCTGGTCTGCTTCGTGCTTGCTGCGGCGCAAATTGACAGCGGTGTCAAAATTCTCCAGACTCCGCCAACGTTGATTTGACAGCGCTGTCAATTGGCTTCAAATCATGCCGTTGTTCGAGTTGCGCGGGGGCGCAGTGGGCACAGCGATCGAACATCTCAATCTGCACGCAAATCTCGCGACACAGCCGTTTCTGGCTGCGGATGTCGGCGGGACGCATGCCCGAGTTGCGCTGGTGCGAGTCTCGCCCGGGCAGGATTGCGGCCTCGATGTCCTGAGCTATCGCAAATTCACTTGCCGGGAATTCCCGAGCCTGTCGAAATTGCTGAAAGCGTTCCTTGCCCAGGATGCGCGAGTTCCGGTGCGCCACTGCGTGCTTGCTTGTGCAGGCCAAGTGATGGGCGACGAGGTTCTGCACGACAACATGGCGTGGCCGATTCACCTGTCGCAGCTGCGCCATGCGCTCGCCTTCGATGACGTTGCGGCGCTCAATGATTTCGAAGCGTTTGGCTACGCGCTCGATGGCCGCCTAGCCCACTCCGGGCGTCTGTTGTGCGGCCCGGACGTTCGCGAGCCTGGTCCGATACTGGCGATCGGTCCGGGCACAGGATTGGGTGCGGCCGTGCGCTTGCGTGGCCCCGGGGGCAGAGTACTGACTACGGAAGCTGGCCAGATGGATTTCGCACCGCACACACTGCGCGAGCGCGAGATCCTCGCCTGCCTTGCTCCGAAGGGCGGCTACGTGGCCTACGAACGCATCACATCGGGTCCGGGCCTGCTCACCTTGTACACAACGCTTTGCGGGCTGCACGGAATCTCGCCGCGACTCGCAACGCCGGAAGCCGTGACCGCGGCCGCGCTGACAGGCGCGGACGCGCAAGCCGCCGAAGCCGTGGAGATCTTCTGCGGCACGTTGGGCAGCTTTGCGGGCGGTCTGGCCATGGCCTTCATGACCACGGGCGGCGTCTACCTCGTCGGCGGTTTCCTGCATACGATCTTCACGCTGCTCGGGCGAAGCGCTTTTGTCGAGCGATTCCTGCACGGCCGCAGCGTGCGCGCGTTCCTGTCGTGCGTGCCCGTGCGCGTCATGGAGCACGGACGCCACGGCGTGCTTGGCGCTGCCAACTGGTACTTGCGGCGCGCGGCCACCGCTGGGGGTGCTACGCCGCGCCAATGCATCACTGAATAGGAGTTGTCGGGACACGCGCGCTGTCAGCGGTCCCGACAAAATTGCAGCCCGACAGACAATGAGAGGGTAAAGACCATGCCGACCGCATATCGCAAACACCCACTGTCATTTGCCATATCCATATCGCTGTTCGCAGCGATGGCAGCAACCTCCGCCGTTGCGGCCCCACCGGCGGGTATCCAGGCGGACCGCCCGGATGCACAAACTGCCGCGGCGCCCGGCGCACAAGCCGCGGATTCGTCGCAGCAACAACAGGACGACAGGAAGAAACCCAAGAAAGGCGAAACCGGCAAGACCGACGAGCCGAATACCTTGTCGGTGGTCGAAGTCGTCGGCGTGCGCGCCTCGCAGATGCGTGCGATCGAATTGAAGCGCACGGCTCAGGACATCCAGGACAGCATCACGGCGGAGAGCATCGGTCAGTTGCCGGACGTGACGCTCACCGACGCGCTGCAACGTATCACCGGCGTGCAGATCAACCGCGACGCCGGCACGGGCACCTCGGTGGACGTGCGCGGCCTGCCTGAAGTCGGCACCATGCTCAACGGCGAAGTATTCATCACGCCGGATCAGATCGATTCACAGCAACCGGACTTCACGATGCTGCCGGCCACGCTGTTCCGCGGCGTGGATGTGCTCAAGTCGAAAACCGCGAGTACCACCGAAGGCGGCATCAGCGGCGCGCTCGACCTGCACACCTATCGGCCGTGGGATCTGCCGAGCGGCTTCACCTATAGCTACTCCGCGAACGGCGAGCGCGGCGACACCACGGGCAAATGGGGGCGTGCCGCCAGCGGTCTGGTGTCCTACAACGATGGCCGCTGGGGCCTGCTGGTGTCGGCCGATTTCTCCGACACGACCCGGCACAATGCCACGGAGGGATTGGATCAGTATGGCGTCGTGCTCAATGGCGAAAATGCTGCCAGTGCGGGCGGCTACAACGGATTCCTGACGCCTTGGAACGATGCGCCGATCCCATCGCAGATCCATCAGAATGCCGATGGCAGCGTCGACGTCAACGGCGACGGCAAGTCCAATGGCGTGTTCATGGGCAGCCAAGACATCAGCTTGTACGACATCACCACCCAGCGGCGGCGCAAGTCCGGCAACACGTCCTTCCAGGCGGACTTCGGCAGCGGTTTCACGCTGACCAGCGATTTCTTCTACGCGAGTCAGTCCCAGCACGATCGCAATGTCGGCATTCAATTCAATTCCACCAATTGGCAAGGCGCGACTTACGTGCCGCTGCGCTCGCGCGATACGGGAAGTCCTGTTGCGGGCTCATACGGCACGCCCGAAGACGGCTGGGACAACATGCATTTGTATACGACACAGGTCTACCAAAAGTGGCCCGGCGACGTGGAATCTTTCTCGCAGGTCACGGCGAAGGACTCCATTGCGCGCAACTTCAACGTGCAGGTGGATTTCGACAATGGCGGTCCTTTTACGGCCAGCCTGCGCGGCGTGCGCGACACGGCGCACCAGCAGAGCGTCGAAACGGACATCAATATTTCCGATTCCGACGGCACCCTGTGGCCCAATGTGCTGAAGGACGGTGTCCCGGACGACGCGGTGCCGCCGGGGGTGTTCATCTATCCCGACCAGTTGGGCGGCAATCGCGTGTTCAACGCCAATGGCCTTCCACAGAATACGATTCCGATGACCGCGGATTTCAGCAACCGCAGCCTGGGGATCAGCTTGCCCACGACGTTCGCGAATCATTTCGCCGATCCCAACGGCTGGACGTTGAAGACCTTGGAGTCCTCCGACGACTACGACCGCAAAGTGGGTCTGAGTGCGGTGCGCTTCGATGGCCACTACAACTTCGAGAACAACTTCAAGCTCGATTTCGGTCTGCGCAACAGCATCCGCAGTGCCGACAATTTCGGGTTCACACTGGTCGCGCCGGTGTACGCCGGCATGGGTGCGAGCGACCCGAACGGATGCCTCGTGCGCTACGTCGGCGCCGACGTGGTTTTGAACAGCGGCTCGTGTACCGCGGGCAATGACTTGGGTTATTTCCGTGGCGGGCCGCTGTCGGCGCAACAGTTGCCGCAGACCCCGCCGCCGCTGGCGAACAACTGGAAGGAGTACGCCAATCTGCTGGGGTCGGGAATCACCTTCTGGGCGATCGATCCCCATGCCATGGACAATCCGGAGGCGTACTGGAAGTCGCTCTATCCCGGCACCATGCGGCAGGAAGATCCGGGAACGACTTGGGCGGTATGGATGAAGGAAACTTCAGGTTACTTGCAGGCGAATCTCGAGGGCAACATCGGCAGCATGCCGTACAGCGGCAACATCGGTGTGCGAGTGATCGATACGGACCTGAACGTCACGAAACATCTGACCGGTGACCCGGGCGCCTACGGCACAGAGGCCGCAGACGTCGGCACCCAAGTCACACGCCGCAGTTTTCGGGACACGCTGCCAGCGGCCAATTTCGCGCTGGACATGACCGACAGCCTCAAGCTTCGCCTCGCCTACTCGAAGAACATGATGCCGCTCAACCTCAGCACCTGGGGTGGTGGGCTGACGCTGAACTATTCTCTCGTGGAAACGCCACAGGGGCCGTTGTTCCGCGTCGCGGCGGGCCAATCGTCAGGCAACCCGAACCTCGACCCGTGGCGTTCGACGAATTACGGCGCGTCGCTCGAGTATTACATGAACCCCACGAGCATGATCAGCCTCGCGTTGTTCCGCATCAATGTGCAGAGCTTCATCAAGAACGGCAGTGTGTCCGATTGCACTTTGCCGGACGAGGACGGTGTGGTCCGCGATCATTGCATCGTCATCACCGAGCCGATACAGGGCACCGGCAACAGCATCCACGGCGCCGAATTCGATTATCGCCAGGGGTTCACGTTCCTGCCCGGATTGCTGTCCAACACCGGCATGGAGTTCAATGCCACCTGGGCGCCAAGCGACTCGGGGAAGACCGATCTGGCCGGGAAGAAAATTCCATTCCAGGATAATTCGACCAAGTCCGGAAACCTGATCCTGTGGTTCCAGAACGACCGGATCCAGGCACGCGTTGCGTACAACTACCGTTCGCGGCGAGCGGTGGCCGAAGACGAGGGCAGCATCACGGGGATGGAACTGTACGAAGCGCCGCAGAAGTATGTCGACGCGTCGATCTCGTACAAACTCAACAAATACGCCGAGCTGTTCCTGCAGGGCACCAATCTCTCCAACGAATACCAACGTTTTTATTTGGTGTGGCCGGACCAGCCCGCGCATTCGAATTTCTTTGAGCGCACGTACATGATCGGGATACGCGGGCAGTGGTGATCGGCCGCGAGGCGGACATGCAAGTTTCCGAGACGACCCGGCCTGACCAGCGCGCCGGGTTCCATCGGTCGATCGGGCTGTTTTCGGCAACGGCGATCAACATGACGCAGATGTGCGGCATCGGGCCGTTCATTACGATTCCGCTCATGGTGGCCGCGATGGGCGGGCCGCAGGCAGTCGTCGGCTGGATCGTCGGTGCTCTGCTCGCCGTGGCCGATGGGATGGTGTGGGCCGAACTCGGCGCGGCGATGCCGGGTTCCGGCGGCACATACGTCTATCTGCGCGAAGCTTTTCAGTATCGCACCGGAAAACTCATGCCGTTCCTGTTCATCTGGACAGTACTGCTCGCGACGCCGCTGACCATGTCGACCGGCATCATCGGCATGGTCGAATATCTGCAGTTCTTTTTCCCGCACTTGAGCTGGCTGGCCGTGCATCTGATCAGCCTGATCGCGACCGGCCTCGTCGTTTTCCTGCTGTACCGGCGCATCGAATCGATCCGCTCGATCACGATCGCGCTATGGATCATCATGCTGGTTTCCGTCGTCGGCGTGTCGGCCGCGGGGCTCATGAATTTCCACGCGGATCTTGCGTTCAAGTATCCGGCCGACGCGTTCGGCAGCCATTTCTTCGTCGGTCTCGGCGCGGGGCTGATCATTGGCATCTACGATTACCTCGGCTATTTCACGACCGCGTATATGGGTGATGAGCTGCGCGATCCGGGCCGGACGATGCCTGGCTCGATCATCATCTCGGTGATCGCGATGATGTGCATCTATCTGGTCCTCAATATCAGCGTCCTCGGCGTGGTCCCGTGGCATGACATCGTCGAATCCAAATCCGTCGCCTCGCTCGTGGTCGAGCACAGTTGGGGGCACGCAGCGGCGAGCGTCATGACCGTGCTCATCGTCGTGACGGCGTTCGCCTCGGTGTTCGCCGGCCTCTTGGGCGGATCGCGTGTTCCCTATCAAGCG
>Ga0068864_100002497_pt1 | contig 15205 bp, 14 predicted proteins | sample KBSSwiS72_FD_66586 | JGI IMG/M metagenome (GOLD analysis project Ga0068864, IMG submission 66586) | Switchgrass rhizosphere microbial communities from Kellogg Biological Station, Michigan, USA - KBS Switchgrass S7-2 | ecosystem: Host-associated > Plants > Roots > Rhizosphere > Soil ... | reverse complement strand
ATCCCGGTCGACAACATCGTGACGGGCACCTTCGGCCTGCTCGGGAAGAAGTCGGCGAGCGCCTCGGCGACCGCCGGCACGGGCTCGAACACCGCGTCGGCCCAGAACCAGGTCGACACGGGCGTCGACAACGCGCTCGCGATCCTGGAGGGGCCGAGCTACGTCGCGCAGGGGACGGTCTCGGCGAACTTCGAGCTGCAGAACAACATCCGCACGCGCCAGCAGCTCGGCACGCTCGGCCCGGTCAGCCTCGGCACGGGCACCGTGAACGTCACGGGGCAGCACCGCGCCTACTACACCGACAAGGGGATCATCGACAAGGCCAACAACCAGACCGTCTCGGCGCTCGCCTACGTCCTGGAGCAGTCCGCCGGCGCGAACGCGGTGGTCTTCGACTTCCCGTCCATCAAGTACTCGGCCGGCAAGCGCGTCACGCCTGGCATCAACCAGGACGTGATCGCGGACATGACCTGGACCGCGTTCCGCAACGCGACAGAGGGGATCACCTCTCGGATCGTGCGCTTCGTCTGATTCCGAGGCCCGGAGACGGGCGACCCCGCAACTCGACACGAGAGAAGAGAGCACCCCGCAATGCGACTCGACGACATGAGGACGGACCCCGCGCTGGAGAAGGAAGGCGCGTGGGTCCAGTGGAGAGGCGACGTCCGGCTGAAGGTCCGCCGGGCCAACAACCCCGAGTACCGGGCCGCGGTCACGGAAGGACTGCGGCCCTACCGGGCTCTAATCCGCGCGGACGCGCTGCCGCAGGCCGACGCAGACCGCGTGAACTGGACGGCGCTCGGCTCGACGGTGCTCGTCGACTGGGAGGGGATCCTCGACAGGCAGTTCAAGCCGATCCCCTACTCGGTCGAGCGGTCGCAGGAGTACATGAACGACCCGACGCTGCACGACCTGCGCGACTTCGTGATCTGGCAGTCGTCGCTGATGGACACGTTCCGCAAGCAGGAACAGGAGGCCGACCTGGGAAACTCTCCGAGCTTCTCGAATGGTGCGTCGAGTGGGGACCCTTCGAGAAGCAGCTCCGAGCCGTCGCCCGTCGCGGCAAGCCCGTCCCAGCCCTCGAACGGAAGCCCTACCTCGCAGGGCACCTCGAGACAGCGTGGGAAGCCTTCTGCGAGCACTTCAGCCGCGACGAGCGGCTGAAGCTCTCCGAGCTGGCTGTGTGGCTCACCGAGCACGGCGTCTACTCGCCCGACGAGCGGCGCGAGGTGATCTGGCTCGTGCGGCGGCTGGAAGAGCACGGCCTGAAGTTCCTGACGAAGATCGACCTCGACGAGGCCGAGCGACTCGTGGAAGAATCGAGGAGGAGCAGTAGGGCGAAGGCCCGGTAGCTGAGGCGTGGCAGAGAACAAGGTCGCAGTCGGACTGGACGCGAGCGGCGCTCAGGTAGGCGCCGACGAGTACCGTCGTGCCTGCGACACGATCAAGGCCGCGAACGCGCAGCTGATCGAGCAGATGCGCTCGGTCGACAAGTCGTTCGACGAGGTCAACAAGCGCGCCAGCTCGGGGCTCGTCAACCTCGGCGAGTCGTTCAAGCGCGCGGCGGCGACCATCGCGGGCAGCGGCGGCAACCTACGCGCGGGACTCGGCTCGCTCTCGGGCGACGTCCTCTCGACGGCCAGCAACGCCGAGGGCATGGCGAAGGCGCTCGGCCTCTCGGCAGGCGCGGTCGGGCCCCTCGCCGCGGTCGCCGCGGGCGTGACCGCGGTCGGCGGCGCGCTCGCCTACGGCACGGTGAAGGCCTTCGAGCTGGAGCACGCGCTCTCGCACCTCGCCGCGCGCACGCCCACCGGCAACGTCCAGCCCTACGAGGACGCGGCGCTCAAGCTCTCGAAGACGCTCGGCGTCGACGCGGTGCAGGCGGCCCAGACCTTCGAGGCGGCTGCCTTCGCCGGCATCTCGAAGTTCACCGACCAGGTCAACGTCGCCGGGATCGCGCTGAAGCTCTTCAAGACCGAAGGCACCGACGCCGCCCAGGCGGTGCAGCTGATCGACGCCGCGCTCGACGCCTACAACAAGCCCTCGAGCGAGGCGGCCGACGTCACGGACCAGCTGCTCTCGCTCGCGAAGTCGGGCGAGACGAAGTTCGCCGACATGGCGGCCGCGATCGCGGCGGTGGGCCCGAAGGCGAAGGGCCTGAACATCGACATGGTCGAACTCGGGTCGGTGCTCGCCGCGCTCGCCCCGAAGAGCGGCGGCGCGCTCAACGCGGCCAGCTCGCTCAGCCAGCTCCTGATCCGGCTGTCGGACCCGACGAGCCAGCTCACGAAGGACCTGGCGGCGCAGGGGATCATCTTCGACGTCAACACGGTCAAGGCGAAGGGCCTCGGCGCAGCGCTCGCGGACCTCGCGCGTCAGTTTGTCGGCAAGGAGGACAAGCTCGCCGAGGTCTTCGGCAACCCGCGCGTCGCGCAGGCGGCGTTCGTGCTCATCGAGGACGGCGGCAAGCGCGTCAAGGCGGCCTCGGACGCGGCGAAGACCTCGACGGGCGAACTCGGCGAGGGCTTCGAGAAGACAGAGGCGCTCGGCAGCGCGAAGTGGGAGAAGCTCGTCGTCAACGTCAAGTCGGGCCTGACCGAGATGACCGAGGGCCTCAAGGGCCTGATCGGCGACCTCTTCGACCTGCCCAACGCGATCGCGAGCCTCGGCGACAAGACGGAGGCGGCGTTCAAGAGCAGCGTCGGCAAGTTCGAGGTCAAGAACCGTCCGAGCGAGTTCTTCAGCGAGGAGGACATCAAGCGGCTGGACGAGGCGCGCGCGAAGATGGACGCGGTCGGCGACTCGTCGAAGGTCGTCTCGATCCGCGCGCAGGCGACGAGCGACTACCTCAAGGGCGGCTTCACTGAGTTCTCCGAGAAGATGCTCACGGTCGACCGCGACCAGCTGCGCGCGCTCGACGAGGCGATCGACAAGCAGAAGACGCTGACCGCAGAGAAACGCGCGGCGCTCGGCGGCGACGTGACGATCGCGCCCGAGGACCAGCCCGCGCTGCGGCCGATCAAGAAGCCCGACATCGCGACGCTCATCCCGGGCGAGAAGCAGGGCCCGGAGATCGAGAAGGGCTTCGAGGAGAGTTCGAAGGCCGCGAAGGACCTCGCGAACACGCTCGACGAGAAGCTCGCGGCGTCGCTGAAGAAGCAGGCCGACGAGCTGAAAGGCACGACGGACTCGCTCGACCTCTACCGCGGGGCGTTGCAGGCCACGCTGGCGATCGAGGAGAAGTCGCTGCGCAGCGGAGAGGAGGAGCTGCAGAAGAAGATCGAGCTCTACGAGAAGCTCGGCATCCCGGTCGACGACCTGAAGGCGAAGCTCTTCCTGCTCGCGGCCGAGGACGACCGGCAGATCGCGTTGAAGCGCGAACTCGTCCGCGTCCAGATCCTCGACTACCAGTCCTCGCAGCGCACGGCAGAGGCGAAGCTCCACCAGGGCCAGGCCATCCACTCGCTGAACGACGCGACGGCGCTCTACGTGCAGGGCCTGAAGGAGGTCGTCAAGTTCGCAGAGCTGAGCGCGAAGCAGGACAAGGCCTTCAAGGAGGGCCCCGAGAAGTTCGTCGAGGACTTCAAGGTGCAGACCGAGGCGATCGGGAAGACCGCAGACGAGCAGGAGCGCCTGACGACGCTGCGGCAGTACGACGACATCGTGATGCGCCTGCAGGAGCAGGGCATGACGGGGCTGAACGACAAGTTCGCCAAGACGCGCGAGGAGCTGATCAAGCAGCTCGACAGCGCGGCGTTGAAGCGCAAGGCGGCCGAGATCGGCCACGCGATCGCGGACCCGATCTCGCAGGGCCTGGAGAACGCGGTCTTCAGCGCGGGCACGGCCAAGGAGAAGCTGAACGCGATCGTCAACGACCTGATGCGCAGCCTCTTCCGGACGATCATCACGAACCCGCTGAACCAGGCGCTGTCGGGGCTGCTCGCGGGGCTCTTCGGGCCGAAGCCTACCGGGCCGGCAGCGCTCTTCCCGTTCGGCTTCCCTGGCTTCGCGATGGGCGGGGTCCCCGACAGCACGTCGAACTACGAGCGCGGCGGGGTGCCGCGGACGGGCTACGCGATGGGCGGCGTGCCGGAGGTCGCGGACACGGTCCTGCAGAACATGCCGCGTCGCTACGACATGGGCGGGCTGCCGCAGCTGCCGCCGTACCAGGCGATCTCGCAACAGCCGATGCTGCGCTTCGAGTCGGGCGGCGTGCCGGGCGGGTACGAGCCGCCGAACTACGCCACGAGCGGCGTGGCGATGCCGACCGTGCCCTTCCTGCCGCACGCCTCTGGCGGGATCGTCGAGCACGCGACAGGCTCGGTACGCTCGCTGTCGAGCCTGCCCGACCTCGGCAGCCAGCCGTCGCTGTTCCAGATGGCCGGCGGCAAGACTGGCTCGATCCGCGAGTACGGCAAGCCCGAGGGCATCTTCCCGCTGGTCGCGCGCGGCCCGAGCGGGCGTCTCGGCATCGAACTCGTCGGGCAGTCGCAGCGCAACCAGCAGCCGGTCATGCAGAGCATCGACCAGCGCCGCTCGATGAACGTCACGTTCAACCTCTCCGACCGGCTGGACGCGCGCAGCCGCCGGCAGATCGTCAGCGACCTCGACCGCGCGTCGAAGAAGGTCTGACCCGCGATGGGCTTCCACGACGTTCAGTTCCCGCTCGACGCCGAGTACGGCTCGCAGGGCGGCGACGGCTGGAACACGGGCATCATCGAGCTGGACTCCGGCACGGAAGAACGCGTCGCGCGGTGGTCCAACCCCAAGCGCTCGTACGACGTCTCCTACGCGGTGAAGACGCGGACGGTCCTGCGGGCCGTCCTGGACTTCTTCAACGCGCGGCAGGGCGCGGCGAACTCCTTCCGGTTCCGCGACTGGATGGACTACGCCTCGACGGCCGACGGCGGCGTGATCTCGTTCGGCGGCGTCACGTATCAGGCCGCCGCAGCCGGCGCCGCGAACATCACCAACGCCGACCAGCAGATCGGCACGGGCAATGGCACGACGACGACGTTCCAGCTCGTCAAGAAGTACACGAGCGGCTCGCAGACCTACACGCGCAACATCACCAAGCCCGTCTCGGGCTCGCTCCTGATCTCGTTCGACACGGGCGCCGGGCCGGTGAACCAGTCGTCGGGCTTCTCGGTGGACACCTCGACCGGGATCGTCACGTTCACCACAGCGCCCGCGAACGGGACGCTGATCCGCGCGGGCTTCGTCTTCGACGTCGAGGCGCGCTTCTCCGACGACACCGACAAGCGCGGCATCCGATGGCAGTTCTCCGGCGGCGACCAGGTCGGCACGGACGCGATCGTGCTCGTGGAGGTCCCCTCGAGCAGCTTCGTGGACGAGGACGACATGCCTGGCGGGTCGGCGGACCTGGGCGTGGTCACGGCGAGCTTCACGGTCAACCTGGCGCTGGGCCGCGTGCAGCGGTGGACGGTGAACACGGCCTCGCTGAACGCCACGATGCCCGACGGCAACCTCTTCTCCGACGGCGACCGGCACCTCTTCGTGGTCAACGACGGCAGCCAGTCGATCCAGGTCAAGCGGTCGAACGGCACCAACGAGTTCGTGATCGCGGCGGGCGCGAAGGTCCGCTTCGTCCTCGTGACCCAGACCGGCGCGGCGACCGGGAAGCGCTGGTACGGGTTCTGAGCCGTGATCTCGGAGGCGAAGTACCAGGGCCTCTCGCGCGAGTTCTTCACGACGGGCTCGCAGCTCGGCTGGGGCACGCGCGTCTTCCTGATCAGCGCCACGGCGGCCGGGAACATCTTCACGCTGCCCGACGCGCGCTCGCTGCCGAAGGGCTACACGGTCCTAGTGGGCGGAGTCGGCGCCAACTCGTTCGTGGTCAAGGACGCCGGCGGCAACACGCTCGAAGCGTCGCACGCGCAGTTCACCTGGACGTGGTTCACGCTGTTCATCAACACCACGGCGGCAGGCACGTGGCTGCTCGACGCGAGGACTAGGCTCACGTGACCAAGCAGCCTCCGAAACTCCGGCTCGTCGAGACCACTGGCTTCGAGCGGTTCTCGAACTCCGGGCACCGCATCGGCTACCTCGGCGCGGGCTGGTCGACCGGCGGCGGCGGCTCTGGCGTGCCGCTGACTCCTGGCCTGCGTGGCACGGGGCAGTACCTCTCGTTCGTGCAGGACCTGAGCTACTCGACCGTCGGCAACTCGAAGGGTGGCAACTGGGACTCGGGCGGCGTCTGCTTCGACTACCGCGGCGGCGCCGGACGGATCTTCGTCGAGGTCTACACCGGCGGCCCGAACCCGATCCAGGTGCGCAGCGACATCCTCACGGGCCAGTACATCGTCCGCAACACGAACGTCTCGCCGACCGTCGACTGGGTGGCGAGCGCGAGCTACCCCGTCAGCTCGCCGCCCGTCGTCAAGATCGAGTTCCTGTTCTACCTGAAGGGCGGCACCTCGGGCTTCTTCCAGCTCTGGGTCGAGGGCGTGCTCGTCCTCGAACGCTACGGCGTCAACCTCGGCAACAATTCGAACGTCGCGGGCAACCTCGCCGGGTTCCGCTGGCACGAGCAGGGCGACATCGACAACGTCTTCATCTCGGTCGGCGTCGGCGGCTTCACCGACGGCGACGTGCTCAGCGACACCGCAGGCAACCCGCAGCTCTTCGCGCTCTCGCCTGGCTCGCAGGGCAACTACCGCGACGGCACCTCGACTCCGGCGGGCGGCGCGGCGAACAACTGGGACAAGGTCGACGAGACCGTGCTGAACGAGAGCAACACGACGGACTTCGTCGCGCTCTCGACCACGACGACCGTCAAGGAGAGCTACATCCCGCTCGCGCTACCTGGCACGGTCACCAAGGTGATCTCGGTCGCGCCCTACTTCTCGCACGCGACGGACACCGGCGGACAGCCCCAGCCCTTCACCTTCCTGCGGTTCAACCCGCAGACCGGCGTCGCCATCGACGTGACCTACGTCGAGCCGATGCTCACGTCCTACGCGAGCACGACCACGCTGGCGAACGGCCAGTGCTTCCACGGGATCTTCCGCAAGAACGGCATCAGCGGCCGCGCCTTCACAGTGGCAGACGTGAACACGATGGAGTTCGGCTGGGGACCGAGCACCGGCGCGGCCGGCCTCTCGCGCGTGGGGTGCGCGTGGCTCGAGGTCGGCTGCTACGACTCGCCGCCCGCGGAGCCGTCGATCACGAGCCCGGCGCGCGCGCAGCTCACGCAGAAGACGCACCGCTTCTCGAACCTCTGGAAGATCGAGCCCGTCTGGGGCTGCCCGCTCTTCTTCACCGACCACGACCGGCCGCTGGTCGTCGGCGGCGTGACCTACGTGCCGACGGGCGCCTGGAGCCGGACGAACGAGCGGCGCGAGCTGGGCCTGAAGGAGTCGGACCAGGACTTCTCGGGCGTGATCAACTCGACGGCGATCACGACGAACGACCTGCGCGCGGGACGGTACAGGCAGGCGCGCGTCACGCAGATGCTCGTCGACTGGCGCTACCCGACGATCGACATGCGAGGCCAGGCCAGCGCGATCACTATCCGCTACTTCACGATCGAGGACACGCGGTTCGACGGCGAGAAGTGGGTCGCTACGATGTCGGGCCTGCTAGCTCGCATGCAGAACAAGGTCGGCGACGTCTACGCGCCGCGCTGTCGCGCGCGCCTCTTCGACCGCGACTACCCGCTGCCCGGCACCACGCCCGACGTCGAGCGCCTCTGCAAGCTCGACTCGATGAGCTACTACCGGACCTTCGACGTGACCGGAGCGATCACCGACCGGCGCATCTTCGCGATCACGGTCAACGGCTCGCCCTCGCTGCCCTCGGGCTGGTTCAACGACGGCCTGCTGGTCTTCGTGGCCGGCGCGAACACCGGGGTCGTCGGCGAGATCCGCGACTTCTCGCTGGGCGTGGTCACGCTCCACCTGCCGCTGCCCTTCGACGTCAGCTCGCTGGAGAACGGCATGGTCTGGCCCGGCTGCAACCTGCTCGCGGGCTACGGCACCGCGGTCGGCGACTGCGTCGACAAGTTCAACAACGGCGTCAACTATGCGGGCTTCGACACGCAGCCCGGCACGGACGAGGCGATGCGCGGAGGCGAGCTGTGATCGAGGGCAGCCTGCGCGAACGGCTGGTCGCGGAGGCGCGCAAGCTGCTCAAGCGGCCCTTCGTCCACCAGGGCCGCAACGAGTTCGGCGTGGACTGCGTCGGGGTCGCGGTCTTGCCCATGCGCGCAGTGGGGATCGACCCGCCCGACCTGACCGCATACGACCGCTACTCGGCGGGCAAGGCGCTGCCGACGCAGCTCGCGCTGATCGCCGTGCGCATCGACCTCGACGACGCCGAGGGCGGCGACGTCCTGACGTTCCCGCACGAGTCGATCCGCAGCCGGGCAGAGAAACGAGAGGAGCACTTCGCGTGGCTCGTCTCGCGGTGGCGGATGCTGCACGCCTGGGACCAGACGCGCGGCGTCGTCGAGCACGAACTCGACGAGCGGTGGCGGCGACGCGTCACGGGCGTGTGGCGGCTGCGCGCCGTCGCGGAGGACGACCGCGCGCGCGTCCACGCGGCGATCGCGAACCTCGCCTCGCGGGCAGAACCGGTGGAGCTGGGCTGATGGCCACGATGGCGCTGTACGCCTGGGGCCTGCCGGCGGGCCCGCTCGGCTGGGCGATCGCGCTCGGCGGGATGTACGTCGACTCGAAGATCCAGGGGCTGCTGCTCGGGCAGAACACGCCGCACTTCAAGCCGCAGGACATCAAGCTGCAGACGGCTCAGGAAGGCACGCCGATGTTCTTCCTGATGGGGCCCGAGGTCCGCGTCGCGGGCCAGGTGATCTGGAAGTCCGCGGTGCGCTCGGTGCGGCAGGGCGGCGGCAGTGGCGGCGGCTGTGGCACGGGACCAGCGCCGCCGACGACGTACGCCTACTACGCCGACGTCGCGGTCGCGATGGGACAGCCGCCGGCAGGCACGCGCATCGTCCAGATCGACAAGCTGTGGTTCGACGGCAAGGTCGGCTGGAAGAACAGCCCCGACATCGACATCGTCTCGTCCGTCGTCTCGGTCTCGCTGTACGACACCTACTCCGACCCGGGGCACGTGATCGACGCGCACTCGGACACGTTCCATCCAGGGCAGACGCTGATCTTCGAGGACGGCATCGGCCTGCACAACGGCGACCGCGTGCGCATCACCGGCGCGACGGGCGCCACGTCGATCAACGGCACGTGGGTCGTCGCGAACGTGGACGACACGGGCGAGTTCTTCGACATCCCGACGACGCCCGGCGGCACCTACACGGGCAACGGGATCATCTCGAAGATCACGAGCTACCAGCAGATCGACTCGCCGAACGGCGGGCCGGACCTCTCGCAGTTCCGCGCCGGCTACGACGTGGTCGTCTCGGGCTTCGCCAGCTCGGCCAACAACGGCACGTTTCGGTGCATGACCTCGTTCAAGGACACCGTCACGGGGACGTCCTACGTGCGGCTCCTGAACATCAACGCGGTAGCTGTCGCGTCTGGCGTCACGGTGACGCTGCACCAGGACCTGCCGCAGTTCAACCCGAAGTATTTCACGAACGTAGTCGTGCACGACGGCAGCCCGTGGCAGCCGCCGGACTCCGTGATCGAGGCCGCGCTCGGCGTGGGCAACGCGTCGGGCAACCACGGCGTGATCTACGTCATGCTCCAGAACCTGAACCTGACCGCGTTCGGCGACCGCATCCCGAACATCAACGCGCAGGTGCAGGTCGCCTCGACGATGTCCGTCGCAGATGGGATCACGAACCTCGTGGCCTGGGGCGACTACGGCAGCGTGGAGATCGACGTCTCGGCGCTGACCGCGATCCCGATCAAGGGCTACCAGGTGCAGGGCGTCGGCTCGACGATCAACCGCCTAGGCACGGTGATGACGACCTACGACGTCGTCGGCTACGAGCAGAACGGCAAGATCGTCTTCGTCCAGCGCAAGAACCTCGTGCCGAGGGTGATCCCGACGACCGACCTGGTGGCGCACCGCTACGGCGACGACGGGCCGCGCAAGTGCGAGGTGACCGACGCGCGCGACCGCGACCTGCCGCGTGAGGTCTCGGTCAACTACTACAACCCGTCGAAGGACTACCAGAACGGCACCGAGACGTACCGCATGGCGGGGTCGCGCGGCGACTCGCCGGAGCAGTTCGACACCGGGATCACGATGACGCCGAGCAACGCGCAGAGCCTCGCGCGGCGCATGCTCTGGAGCACCTGGGCCAACCGCCAGGTCGTCGAGGTGGTCCTGCCGCCCTCGTACATCGACCTCGTCGAGGGCCAGGTGCTGCAGTTCACCGACCTCGGCCGGACCTGGACGATGCTCGCTGGGCAGATCGACCTCGGTGCAGACGGCACGGTCAAGGTGCGCGGGCCGCAGGACGAGGCGGCGGCGCTGACCTACGCCGGAGACCCGGCGACGGGCGGCGGCAGCGACAGCGGCGGCGCCGGCATCCTCGAAGAGCTGGACCTCGAGATCATCGACATAGCTCCGCTGTCGGAAGGCGCGGTGAACCAAGTCGGGCTCTACTGGGCCGTCGCGCCCAGGCGCGCCGCGTCGTTCTACCCTGGCGCGACGCTCTTCTCCTCGAACGACGACGTCGACGCGGACTTCGTCGAGGTCGACAGCGCGGCGAGCGCGTCCGACATGGGCACGGGCTCGGGCACGCTCGGCGGCGGCGTCACGCCCTACATGCTCGACTACAAGAACACGATCGACGTGGTGATGCAGACGGGCTTCCAGCCGCAGTCTGTCGCGGTGGACGACATCATCACGCTGGGCAAGAACGTCGTGCTCGTCGGGAACGAGTTCATGGCCTACGCGACCGCGGCGCTCGTGGGGACGAACACCTACCGCCTCTCGGTGCTGCTGCGCGGGCTGCGTGACACCGACGACCAGATCGACATCCACGTGCCGAACGAGCGCGTGGTGTTCCCTGGCGGCGGGTCGCTGAACTTCCTGCCGCTCTCGATCACCGACCTCCAGGTCATCAAGAACTACCGCGCGGTGCCGTCGAGCGGCGCGGTCGAGGACTACCCGAGCGTGCCTGTCGCCTTCCGCGGAGGTACGACTCTCTGCTTCTCGCCGACGGCGGTGCAGGGCTTCCGCAACTCCGCTGGCGACTTGACGATCAGCTGGGACCGGCAGACGCGCTCGATCGTGAAGATGTTCTCCACGAACCAGATCCCGCTGAACGAGCCGCGCGAGCTGTACGAGATCGACGTGATGGACTCGAACGACGTCGTGGTGAAGCGCACGCTCTCGATCACGGCGGCCACGACCGTGACCTACTCGGCGGCGAACCAGACGACGGACTTCGGGAGCCCGCAGGCGAGCGTGCGCCTGCGGCTCTACCAGATCGGCGACACGGACGGACGAGGCCGCGCGCGGCGCGCGACTGTTTGACAGCGAGGAGACCGAGGAGACCCAGCCATGACGAGCGCCAACTTCCTCCTGCCCGAACTCACGGCCCAGCAGTCGGGCGCGGAGACGCGGTACAACTTCATGCAGGCGCTGTTCGACGCGCTCTGGGGGCACACGGTCAAGAGCGCGACGACCACCGCGCAACCGGGCTCGCCGACGAACGGCGACGTCTACTGGATCCCTGGCTCGCCCAGTGGCACCGACTGGACGGGCCACGCGAACACGCTGACAGTGCGGATCAACGCGGCGTGGTACTTCTTCACGCTCGGCGCCGCGCAGGAGGGCTGGCTCTTCTACGCGCAGGACTCGAACATCACGTACTCCTGGGACGGTGCCGCGCTCAACGCGTTCGTGGCGACGGGCATCGCGGCAGCTGGGACCACGCAGGGCGCGGCGACGCTGCTCTCGATCAGGAACTCGATCGTGACCTCGGCTACCGGTGGTTCGGCGGATGGCGTCAGGCTGCCGACGGCGTTTCTCGGGAACGAGTTCACGGTCTACAACGCCTCGATCGCGACGATCAACCTGTACCCGCCGTCTGGCGGGACCATCGACGCCGGGTCGACGAACGTGCAGATCACGATCGCGGCGAACAAGGCCGCGCGGTTGCTCGCGCGCGACACGACGAACTGGTGTTCCTGGAAGGGCGCGTGAGCTAGGCCGCGAGCGCGGGCTCGGGCTCGCGGTCCGTGGCGCGCGTGCGGAACGCGCCGTGGCCGTGGTGCGCATCGACCTTGCGCAGCCGTTCGACGTCCTCGCGGGACCAGCGCACGGCCACCGTGCCGACCCGCACGCCCTCGATGGCGGCGGTCGAGCGCATGGCGAGCCAGTAGATCTCGGCCTCCTCGGTGGGCGTGAGGCGCGCGTCGAGCGCCTGGGTGAGCAGGCTCGCGAGGCGGCCGAGGTCGAGGTCGAGAGCCAGCTGGCGGTCACGGTCGAGACGGTCGGTCGCGTTCTTCATGGTCGTCGTGTTCATCGGGCCACCTGTTGGATCCCGGCGGTGTGCAGCATCGCGTTGAAGAGGATCGAGGCCTTGGCGACCGCGAAGAAGAGGATCGCGCCCGCCACCACCACCGCCAGGAACTTGATCTTCATGCCGTCTGTTTCGACCAGCCCGCGGGGCGGGCCGGAGGGAATCGAGAAGGGGCGTTCGGGGATCCTCCGGGCAACCCGGCGGCGCCGGGGCGCATCAGGACCCGCCTGAGGCCTACCGGGCGGCCTCGTCCTGCGCGCGGGCGGCTTCCAGCAGCAGCGCGGTCGGGCTGGCGTCGAGCGGGCCCGTGGGCGTGCCCGGGACGGCGCGGAAGGTAAGGACGCCACGTCCAGCCAGCATCGCGCTGACGACGTCCTGGGCGCCCTGGCTGGCCTTCACGACCCGGCCCCCGGCGAGGCGCAGCCAGGCGTCGCCCAGGCGCAGGGTCCCGTTCGCGCGGCCTTGCTCGAGCAGCTGGAGGATCCCGGCGAAGTCGAAGGCCGGGAGGAGGGCGGACAGGGTCGGCTGGAGGCGGGTCTGCGTCGGCTGGTTCGGTTGGACGTTCTTCATGCCCCGTTCTTCGACCAGCCTGGGGGCTGAACCGGAGAGGATCCACATCGGACCCGAGACGCCACCCCGGGCGCCCGGGCGCGTCCTGGCAGCCTGGAAAAGATTGCCGCCTCCGGTCCAGGAGAAGCCCGGAGGCGGCAACCGGCGGCCCCAGGCGGGTCAGGTAGAAGATGGTCCCCGCCCGCCCGAGCGCCGCGTGCTGGCGTTCAGTCGAACCACGCGAGCGGGACCAGGGCAAGGCCCTCGGCCTCCGCGCGCGCCATCAGCCGTTCGAGCGTCGCCGGCCCGGCGCGCTCGACGCGTTCGGCCAGCTCGACGCCGGCGGCGGTGTACGCGAGGTACTCGTCCGCGCAGAGCTTCGCCGCGCTCGGCCCGTCGAGGCGTACCACCTCGGCGAGGCGCGCGGGCTCGACCGCGAGCGTGGCGAGGCGGTAGGTCTCCAGCCGCTCGTCGCGCAGCGCGGGCACGGCGCGCAACGCGGCGAGGTCGGCGAGGCCTTCCTGGACGACGCCGGGCAAGAGACGGCGCGCGCGCGGGGGAAGGTCGTAGTGCGCCAGCTCGTGCGCGACGAGGAAGCGCAGGCGGTCGGGCCCGGCGTGGGGATCGACAGAGAGGCGCACGCCCGCGGACGAGGTCAGGCCGTCCGAGCAGGCCGTGTCGCTCCAGCGAGCTTCGATCGGGACAGGACGAGCCGGCGCTGCGCGGGCGGGCAACCCACGCAGCGCCGACTCTACCGCGACGGCCAACCTGTCGTCTTCGGCTCGCACGTCGAAGAACGCGGACTCGCGACGCGCCGAGAGAGCGGAGCAGCTCGCGAGTACCAGGAGGAGGGGCAGCCGGCACGGGTTCATAGCAGGGGTCTCCTAGCTTCTCTGGTTGGAGCGCCCCGGGTCACTGGCTGTAGTGGACGATGCTGTAGTCGGCCGTCTCGGGCGCGGCGCCGCCGAGCTGGTAGCGGAAGGCCGAGCTGTTCCAGTGGTCGAAGCCTTGCACGTCCGAGAGCGCCACGGGCGCGTCGACGACGAACACCCCGGTGACGGGCTCGCTCTGCGTCGCGTTGACGCCGAGCACGGCGTAGTTCTCGGTGCCGTTGAAGTCCATCTCGAACGCGCGGAACGCGGTGCGCGAGAGGCTGTAGACGTGCGCGCCGGAGGCGTTCGCCGACACGCGCGACCACCACAGGACTTGCACGCGCGGGTCGATCGGCTGACCCATCGGCGCTCGCAGCGTCGCCTGCGTGATCAGGTCTGCCTCGGCCTGGTCGTGCGCGCGCACGACGAAGCTGTAGCTCGCGTTGCCGGTCGGCGAGTTCTCGTCGTAGCGCAGGGGAAGGCCGAAGCAGGTGAAGTAGCGCAGGTGGTTCCAGCCGATCGAGTGTCGGTAGCCGCCGCTCTGTTGCTGGCTGCCGCCGCCGCCGCACGGCTGCTCCGTCGCGCCGTAGGACGTGCTGCCAGCCGGCACGCTGCCGCCGCCGCCGCCCGCGCCGACGTCGGCCTCGCCGGTCTGGTTGCCGTCCTTGTCGTAGAACTTCAGCTTGAAGCACTTACCCGTGTTGTTCTGCGTCTGGTACGGCTGCGTGCCGTCGGCCGAGACGCTGCCGTTGAACGTGATCTCGCCGCCGCCCGGCGTCGGGACCTTGCCGGCGACGCCGACGTGGCCGCTCATGCCGACGCAGGCGACGGTCAGGCCGAGCACGAGCGCAGCGGAGGCTGCGACGAGGGCGAGACCGCGGAACTGGCGCGCGCGTAGAAGTAGACGTTGCATGGGAGCTGACTCCTTTTCGAGGCCCGCCCGGTCGGGCGAGCGAGACGAAGGGCAGAAAGGAAAGAGAGCTATGCAGTTAGCGAGTAGGCAAGCCGTTTAGCAGTTAGTTAGCAACTGAGCGATAACGGCTCAGTCGAGTTCCTGTTCTGGAAAGCGCGCGGCGGCGCACAGCCGAGCGCCTTGCACGAGGTCGCGCCAGAACTGGCGGTCGCGGTCGACGGCGCGCTGCGTGTTCCAGTGGCGCGAGACCCGCGACGGGTGCGGCACGACGAACGCGTGGAACTGGCAGACCTCCGCCGGCAGCATGGTCGGGTCGCCCGCGGCGCGGCGCTTCTCGTCGTCGCGCAGCTGTTGGTCGCGCGCGAGCACGAGGCCGATGACCGGCGAGGGACCGTTGCGGTCGACCGGGCAGTACTGCGCTCGGTAGCCGCAGCCCGCCTCGCCGAGCAG
>Ga0068864_100002493_pt1 | contig 15218 bp, 10 predicted proteins | sample KBSSwiS72_FD_66586 | JGI IMG/M metagenome (GOLD analysis project Ga0068864, IMG submission 66586) | Switchgrass rhizosphere microbial communities from Kellogg Biological Station, Michigan, USA - KBS Switchgrass S7-2 | ecosystem: Host-associated > Plants > Roots > Rhizosphere > Soil ... | reverse complement strand
CGAGACGTTGGAGCTGTCGCCGCGCGCAATCCGCTTGATCGGCTCCAGCGTAAACGGGGTGTTGTGCGGATACGTGGGGAGCTGCGCGTCGAGCGGCACGGTGACGTCGATCAGCCTCATGACAAGAACCGGATGTTAGCATAGCCCCGGACCCCCAAAACCCGGCTGAAGTGCTGCCTGGAGAAGGGTTTGACTTGACCGGAAGGGCACGCCTATTATGGGCTGATCGAGTGAGCCCTTTATCCTGGGAGACTAGGCTTTATGAAACAGCGGCGTGGCGTCTTTGCGCTTTTCGTCCTCGCGGTGTGTGCGTCGTCGATCGGGCTCTTTGCGCAGAGCAAGGACGACAAGAAGAAAGACGAAGCGCAAAAGAGGGAAATTCAGAGCATCGTCAAAAGCGTTGACGAGCTCGCGGCCGGCCAGCCGGGCGCCAACGATCTGTCCATGACATGGCTGCGCGAGGACGTCCTCAAGGCGCAGGGGCAAAAGGAATATGTGCCCTTCACGGTACAGATCGATCCCTCCAAGATCAGCGGCGGAACGGTCGCGTTCTACTGGCGCGTCGTGTCGAAGGGAGGAGCCGCGGCTCCCGCCGCCGAGCCCGGCAAAAAGGACGACAAGAAAGACAAGGACAAGAAGTCCGACTACGCCTACGAGGACATCAGCTTTCTGCCGGTGACCGCGGGTCAGACGTCGATGAAGATTTCGCGCTCCTTCACCGTCCCCGCCGGCAACTACGACGTGTTCCTGATCGCCAAGGAGCCGACGCCGGAAAAAGCGCCGAAGAACGCGCCCCCGCCGAAGATTTCCGGGATCAAACAGAGCGTGAACGTCCCGGATTTCTGGAACTCCGAGCTTCAGACGAGTTCGGTGATCGTCGCCCAGCGGATCGACCCGCTGCCGGCGCCGCTGACGCCGCAGCAGCAGGCGGATCGCCCGTACGCGCTCGGCATGATGGAGATCCTGCCGACCTTCGAAACCAAGTTCACGAAGAAGGCCGAGCTCTCGACGTTCATGCTGATCTACAACCCGAAGGTCGACAGCGCGAACAAACCCGACGTCAGCGTCGAGTACAACTTCTACCAGAAGCTGGCCGGTCAGCCGGAGAAGTTCTTCAACAAGACGAACCCGCAGAACCTGAACGCGCAGACGCTGCCGCCGAACTTCGACTTCGCCGCCGGACACCAGCTGCAAAGCGGCCAGGCCGTGCCGCTGGCGTCGTTCCCGGAAGGCGACTACCGTCTCGAGATCAAGGTCACGGACAAGATCGCGAACAAAACGTTGACGCGGGAAATCAACTTTACCGTCACTCCCTCGTAACGCAGCCGCGCGGAGAACCAACCAGATGAGCACCAGTTCACGGATGACGCGTCGTGCGGTCGTCGGCGGTCTGGTGCTTCTCTGCCTGCCGGCGGTGTCGACGGCACAGAACGCGGGACAGCTGCGTCCCGTCACGCACATCGCCTCGATCGCGGCCGGTTCTATTCAAGGTGTCGTGCAGGACGAGCAGGGGGCGCCGATCGCCGGCGCGACGGTGTCCGCCCTCGGCGCCTCGTCCGCATTTGCCGTGAGCGATCGCGCCGGTCATTTCGAGATGCGAACGCTCTCGCCGGGACCGTACCTCGTGCGCGCGCATCAGACAGGGTTCGTCGCGTCGCGCGGGCAGGTCGTCGATGTGCGGCCGAGCGCGCGCGTCTCTTCTTCAATTGCCCTTCGTCACGTGACTGCGGTGAACACGCCCGCCACATATCCGGTGCTGGCCGCCGGTATCGCCTCGGCGGCTGACGCACCGGCGGCGCCGCCGGCGGCCGATCCCGCGGGCACGGCAAACACTTCGGGTACGCCCGGCAACGACGATCACGGCGAGCTCGCGTGGCGCCTCCGCCACGCGCGCCGGACCATCCTGAAGGACGCCACGGTTCCCGAGGCGATGGTCGCGAGCGCCGACGCGCCGTCTGGCGATGCCGGCTTCGGCGGTCAGAATGTGTTTGGCCGCGTCACGAACTCGTCGGCTCGTCTCGCCTCGAACTTTTTCGCGGCAACACCGTTCTCCGGCCAGGTCAACCTGCTGACGACCGGGTCGTTCGATACGCCGCAGCAGCTGTTCTCATCGGACAACTTTGCGCACAACACCGCGTATCTCGCGCTGGGCGCGCCGGTCGGCGAGCACGCCGACTGGACGGTGCGTGCCGCGCTGACACAGGGCGATATCGCCTCCTGGATCGTCGCCGGGGAGTACACGACTCGTGCGCCCGCGCGTCACCGCTACGACATCGGCCTGGCCTACAGTACGCAGCGCTACGAGGGTGGCAATTTCGCGACATTGCGCGACGTCACCGACGGCAGCCGGAACGCGGGCACGATTTTCGCCTTCGACACCTTCTCGATCTCGCCGGAGCTGACGCTGACCTACGGCGGCCGCTACGCGCGCTACGACTACCTCGAAGGCGGCAGCCTGATCAGCCCCCGCGTCGCCCTGACATACGAGCCGGTCGAACACTTCCGTGTCAGCACAATGCTCTCGAGCCGCGCCGTGGCGCCTGGCGCCGAGGAGTTCATGCCGCGGATCGACAGCGGCATCCTGCTGCCGCCCCAGCGCACGTTCTCCTCGATTGCCGCGGGCAGGCCCTTCGAAGCCGAGCGCACGAACCACCTGGAAGTCGAAGTCGAGCGCGACGTCGCATCTGCCACGATCTCGCTGCGGGCGTTCCGACAGCACGTCTCCGATCAGATCGTGACGCTATTCGGCGTGAACATGCCGAACGCGCCGTCGGCCGTCGGCCACTATTTCCTCGGCGACGTCGGCGACGTCGACGCCTCGGGGCTGAGCGCCGGCATCCGCGCCGCGATCGCGGGCCGCGTCCACGGCTCGGTCGAGTACTCGATGACGCGCGCGCACGTCGCGTCGCCGGACCTCGGGTATATGGTGGTGCTCGACCCGTTGGCGCTGCGGCTCGACCGACAGCAGATCCACGACGTAGCGACGTCGATCGAGACCGAAGTGCCGGAGACGTCCACGCGCGTCGTTGTGCTGTATCGCGTGAGCAACGCGTACGCCCGTCCGGCGTCGCAGCAGACGCCGGGCCCGGCGGTGGACGCCCGCTTTGACGTCCAGGTGCGGCAGTCGTTGCCGTTCATGGATTTCAGCAATGCCAAATGGGAAATGCTGGTCGCGGTCCGTAATTTCTTTCGCGAAACCGCCTCGGATCAGTCGATTTACGACGAGCTGCTCGTCGTTCGTCCGCCCAAGCGCATCGTCGGCGGCCTGACGCTGAAGTTCTGAGGCGCCCCCAGCCCCAGCCTCAGCGCAAGCGATCCACAATATTGAAGATCAGGGTCCGCATCGTTGGAGTCGAGGTCTGTTTTCGACTCTTGACTTGACGAGAAAGCTATATATTTCAGTATGTTATGCGCGGCAGACGATGCCGCGATCGAGGTATGGCCTTTGCTGTCTCAGCAAAGGTCGTAGTGTTTCTGCGAGCGACCATCTAGTCCAGCGATCATGGCCGATACCGAGTTGAATCACGCCGAACCTGTCGAGGCCCGCTGGCTCGTCTGGGGTCGATCCGTGTTCGCCGTCGTGATCGTCCTGCTGCTGGTTGCGCTCGGCATTGCCAATGTCGCGATGTACTCGCGGTGGCACGAAGTCGAAGACGGCGTCCTCTGGTCCGCACGCTCGGAGGGCGTCACCGCCACCGAGGTCGCCGCCGACACCGCGGCCGAGGCCGCGGGGATCCAGCGCGGCGACGTGCTGCTCGCCGTCAACGGTCTCCCGATTCAGTCGCCCTCCGACGTCATCGAGTATCAGCATCGCGGTCACGCCGGAACCCGTCTCGTCTACACACTGATGCGGTCCGGTGCCCAGCAGCCGATCGCGCTGGTGCTCGCGCCGGCGCCGCGGGGCAATGCGCTGTATTTCGTGCTCGCCGCAGTTGGCCTCTTCACGCTGCTCGTCGGTGCGTCAGTCCGGGTCCGCCGTCCGCGCGATCAGGCCACGCTGCATTTCTTCTGGCTCTGCGTCGCCTTTTTCGGTGTCTTCACCTTCTCGTTCAACGGTCCGTTCGATCGCCTGGACTGGGCGTTCTACTGGGGTGACGCGATCGCGTTCGCGCTGCTCCCGCCGCTCCTGCTCCATTTCACGATGGTCTTCCCCGCGCGGCCGCGCGACGAACGGCGGGCGACGAACGTCGAACGGCTCGACGCGCTGTTCGTACCGCTGATGTACATCCCGGCTCTCGTGCTGGGCGCGGCGCGCGTGATTGCCGTGACGCGTGCCTCGCAGGGCAGCCTGTCGGGCCCGCTGTTTTCACGCATGCTCGAGTGGCTCGATCGCTCGGAGCCGGTCTACCTGTTCGTCTATGCGGCCGCGGCTCTGGGTGTGCTGGTCCGCGCCTTTCGTGAAATCACGTCGGTCACCGGCCGGCGCCAGCTGCGCTGGATCGCGTGGGGCACCGCGCTCGGCGTCGGGCCCTTCGCGCTCGGCTATGCGCTGCCGTGGGTCTTCGGCGTGAACCCGCCGATCGAGCTGCAGCTGACGGCGGTGCTGCTGGCGGTCGTGCCGCTGACGTTTGCCTGCGCGATCGTGCGCTACCGGCTCCGCGACGTCGAGATCATCGTCAAGCGCGGCTTCGCATACACCGCGTTTCTCGCGGCCAGTGTGGCGCTCTACGCGGGGCTGCGCAAGGTGACCGCCTTCGTGTTCGTCAGTGACGCCGACGACCACAACTGGATCATCGCCGCGCTGGCGACGCTCGTGATCGTCCTGCTGGCGCGCCCCGTGAAGGACGCGGTCCAGGACGCGCTCGATCGGGCGTTTTACCGCGATCGCTACGACTACCGCCGCGCGCTCGTCGCCTTTGCGCGCGACTTGAACAGCGACCTCGACATCGTCCGTCTCAGCCAGCGACTAGTGGCACGCATCGTCGAAACACTCGTGGTCGATCGGATGGCGCTGATGCTGGGCGATCCCGGCGAGGCGGGAGACGATCGGCCGGGGGACTTCAGCTCGATTGGCGACTACGGTTTCGCGCAGCCGGTGCCGCGCCTGCCGCGCCGGTCGTCGATGATGTCGCGGCTCGATGGCGGGCACACCGTCGCGCTCGACGATCCCATCGCCGCTGCCCGCTTCCTCGCCGAAGAGGTCGAAGCCTGGCGCGATGCCGGCATTTACTATTTCGTCCCTTGCCTGTTCGAAGGGCGCACGATAGCGGTCCTCGCGCTCAGCCGCAAGGAGACCGACGAACCGTTCAACAGCGAAGATCTCGGTCTGCTGACGGCCGTCGCCGGCCAGGTCGCGACCGCGATCGAGAACGGCCGGCTGTACCGGCAGCTCCACCTCAAGGCTGAAGAGCTCGGCCGGATGCGGGAGTTCAACGAGAACATTCTCGAGTCGCTCGACAACGGGCTCGTCGTTTTCGACGCGGAAGAGAAGATCGTCCGCTGGAATCGCGCGCTCGAGGAGTTCTACGGCGTCGCGCGCGAGGCGGCGATCGGCTGCCGGCTCGGCGATCTCTTCGACGCGCCGTTCGTCGAGGCGCTGCGCGCCGCGCGTCAGGACCATCCCTACGGCGCGACGCTCTATCGGGTGCCGCTGTCCTCGCGCGACAGCAGCATGCCGCGGCTCCTCGTCAACGCCACCGAAGTGCCGCTCCAGAACACGTCTGGTGACGATGCGGTCGTCGGGATGCTGATGATCATCGAGGACATCACCGACCGGGTCCAGCTCGAAGAGCAGCTGCAAATCTCGGAGAAGATGGCATCCATCGGCCTGCTGGCGGCTGGCGTCGCGCACGAGGTCAATACGCCGCTGACCGGCATCTCGAGCTTCACGCAGATGCTGCTCGAAGGCGCCGATCCGGCGGATCCGAGAACGGTCCTGCTCGAAAAGATTGAACGGCAGACCTTCCGCGCCGCCAAGATCGTCAACGGCCTGTTGAACCTGTCACGTCCCGGTACGGCGTCTAATGAACGGGTCGAGGTGGATCTCAACGCCGTCATCATGGACGTCTTCTCGCTGCTCGAACACCAGTTCGAGGTCGGGAGCGTCAAAGTGCGCCGCGAACTGTCGCCGGTGCCCGTCAACGTGCTCGGCATCGAGCATCAGCTCCAGCAGGTGTTCCTGAACCTCTTCCTCAACGCCCGCGACGCCATGCCGAGCGGCGGCTGGCTGTCGGTGGCGACGCGCGTAGACGGCGATCGCGTGATTGCGGAGATCGCCGACACCGGTTCCGGCATTCCGTCCGAGCAGATCGCACGCATCTACGATCCGTTCTTCACGACAAAAGCGATCGGCCGGGGTACGGGTCTCGGTCTGTCGATCACATACGGCATCGTGCGTGAGCACGACGGCACCATCCTCTGCGACAGCGCCGTGGGTCAGGGCACGCGGTTCACGATGGCCCTGCCGCAGGCGCCGGCGGCGGCCCGGGCGGCCCGGGCAAACTGACCATGGCCACTTCCCGCAACGGCACGCTCCTCGTCGTCGACGACGAGGAGATCATGCGCGAGATTCTCGAGACGCTGCTGACGCGCGAGGGGTACGACGTGCGCGTGGCGTCATCGGGCGCCGAGGGTCTCGAGATGGCCCGCGCGCTGCCCTTCGACGCAGCGATCGTCGATATCATGATGCCTGGCCTCAACGGCATCGCCACGCTCGACGAACTGAAGCGCATCGACGAAGACCTCAACGTCATCATCATCACGGCGTACGCGTCGGTCGAAAGCGCCATCGCGGCGATGAAGACCGGCGCCTTCGATTACATCACCAAGCCGTTCAAGAACGACGAGGTGCTCGTCGTTGTCCGCAACGCGATGGAGCGGCGGCGGCTGCTCAACGAAAACCGCAGCCTCAGGCAGAACATCCAGGAGCGGTACCACAAGTTCGCGAACATCATCGGCCGCAGCCCGCGCATGCGCCAGGTGTTCGATCTCATCATCCAGGCGGCGCCCAGCCGCTCGACGATCCTGATCCAGGGAGAGAGCGGCACCGGCAAGGAGCTGGTGGCGCGCGCCATCCACGCGAACTCGTCGCGGTCGGAGCGCTCCTTCATCACCGTCAATTCCGGCAACCTGCCGCCGGATCTCCTGGAGTCGACCCTCTTCGGCCACGTGAAGGGCGCCTTCACCGGCGCGGTCTACCCGAAGAAGGGGATGTTCGATCTCGCCGACAAGGGCAGCATCTTCTTCGACGAAATCGGGAACGTGCCGCTGGAAACGCAGGCCAAGCTGCTCCGCGTCATCCAGGAGCGCGACTTCATGCGGCTCGGCGGCATGGAGACGATCAAGGTCGACGTGCGCATCATCGCGGCGACCAACGTCGATCTGCGCCAGATGATGGAAGAGGGGAAGTTCCGCGAGGATCTCTTCTATCGTCTGCACGTCATCTCGATCCAGCTCCCGCCGCTTCGCGACCGCAAGGACGACGTGCCGCTGCTCGTCCATCACTTTCTGGAGAAATACGGCGAGGAAAACAAGAAAGGTCCGCTCGAGCTCACGCCTGACGCGCTCGATCTGCTGACGGAGTACGACTGGCCCGGCAACGTGCGCGAGCTCGAGAACGTCATCGAGCGCGCCGTCGTCCTGAGCCCCGGCAACGCGATTGGCGTCGAGATGATCCCCGATCATGTCCGCAAGGCGCCGAATTTCCAGATGCCGCAGTTCATCGTCCCGCCCGAAGGGATCTCGTTCAAGGATGTCATCACCGATTTCGAGAAGCGCCTGATCGAGTCGACGCTGGAGGCCGCGGGCGGCGTCCAGAAGCGCGCCGCCGAACTGCTCCACATCAAGCCGACGACGCTGAACGAGATGATCAAGCGGTACGAGATCCGGCCGCGGCGGAAGCGGACCGGGAGCGGCAACGGCGGGGATGCCGCGTCTGCCGTCGAGCCTCAGGTGCCGGCGGAGAGCGCGGCGGGCGCCGTGCCGCCAGCCGTGGTGTTCGACGAGAAGTAGCTAGCGCGCGTTTCTGATCTTGGCGAAGAGCCGTTCGTACTTCGCCAGCACCACATCCCAGCGGTAGTTCTGGCGGATGTAATCGGCGCCGTTGCGCCCCAGGGCGGCACGCAGCTGGTCGTCGGCGACCAGCAGCTTCAGCGCTTCCACGAACTCATCGCGATCTCCGTAGTACAGACCGCCGTTGCTGCGGACGCAGTGTTCGACCAACACGGCGCTTCGCGCGTTGGCGAGGATCGGTGTGCCGACCGACAGCGCTTCCAGCGCCAGCAGCGACAGGCTCTCGTACGGCGACGGGCAGGCGACGACCGTCGCCGCCTCGAGCGCCTGCAGCCGCTCGCGATCAGAGAGCCGGCCGGCGAATCTGATGTACGGCTCCTCCGGCAGCGCCATGAGCTTGGATCCCATGAGGACGAGCGTGGCATCGCCGCCCTCCTTCACATATTCCGTGAAGTAGTGGATCAGCTCCTCGCATCCCTTGCCAGGATCGATGCGCCCGCCGTACAGCAGCATCGGACCGTAGAGCCGGTGGCGGCGTCGAAACACGGCGCCGCGCGCCCGCAGATGTTCGGGGAAGTCGAGGGTCGCGGCGGTGCCCTCGAAATCGGTCTCCGGTTCGGTCGCGTCGCCGCCGGCGGTCGAGGGAAGCAGGTCCTCCTCATCCGACGGCGCGGGAATGCGAGGATAGACCTGCTGCTGCGCCAGATCGATGCCGACGCCGACGGTTTCCTCGAGCATCGGCCGCTCCGGGAACTGCACGTCGACGAAGCGGCGCTCGCTCTCGGTGAGGTAGCAGAGCGCCGCCGGCTTGCGGAACACGTCTTTGAAGATCTCAAGCTTAATCGCGGGCTCGTCGTGCGCGGTCGACACCAGGATGCTGCGCTGCGGCGCGATCTCCAGGCCGAGCACCGTCGGCGCGTAGAGGTAGGTGAAAAAGATCAGAACGTCGTACTGTTGATGGTTGCGCCGGAGGAACTCGATGAGCCCGGGGCACCACGGCCCTTGCTGCTTCAGCCACTCCATCTCGTCGGCGCGGCTGTGCGGGTTGTTGAAGATCCGCTCGGAGTACGCGTTGAACGCGTCGATGTCGCGCGTGACCGAGGTGGCGAAGCGCCGCACGGTGACGCCACGGACGCGATCGGCCCCCTCCGCATATTCGTTCTTCCAGGTGACGTAGTCCTGCGCACAGCTCGTCAGCACGTCCACGTCGTGGTTGCCGGCCAGACGTTCGGCGACGAGCCGGCACAGGTGCTCGGATCCGCCGAGCACTTCCGCGCCGTACCGCTGGATGACGAAGGCGATCTTCACGACAGGGTCTGGAGGAGCGTGGTGAGTTCGCGCGTGACGCGGACGTCGCCGAAATCGGCGAGCCGCCGGCGCTGTCCCGCGACGACCTGCGCGCGCAGGCTGTCGTCGAAGGCGAGGGCCCCGAGCAGTTCGGCGGCGTATTCGAGATCCTTCGGCGAGAACTGGACGCCGGCGCCGCCCAGCGTGTCGGGTACGGCGGCGGCGGCGTAGGCGAGCACCGGCACATCGGCGGCCATCGCTTCGACGAGCGGCACGCAGAAGCCTTCGTGCTCGCTCATCGAGATGTACACCGCGGCGTGGCGATAATACACCGCCAGCTCTTCGTCGGACACGGGGCCGGTGAACAGAAATCGGTCATTGAGGAAGCGGTACTCCGTCATGAGCGCGCGAATCATCGAATAATACCGCGGCACCACGTCGAACCGGCCGACGAAGATGAAGCGGTAGTACGCGTCGACGTAGCGCTTGTAGAATTCGGCGAGGCGGATGATGTCCTCGATCTTCTTGTTCGGCGCGATCCGTCCGACGAAGAGGAAGTTGACGAGGCCGTCGTCGAGGATCGTGTCGAGCGCCGGCCGGACGGACGGTTGCGTGACGCGCGAGGTGTCGACCGCGATCGGAAAGACCCCCGTCCGTCCAAATCCCAGCGCCTCGAGCTCGCGGCGGTTGTACTCGGAGTCGCCCAGCGCGAAGTCGACGCGTCCGGCCAGCGCCGCGAGCTGGTCACGCCCGAGCGAGGCGAGACGGAACAGCGACGGATCGTACGGCGCGAAGTAGGCCGCCGGCGTCACGTTGTGGTACTGCAGCACCCGGCCTGAACGGAGCGACGCGAATGCCTCGGTCATCGGCGATGGCAGCGCGTAGTGGAAGATCGTCAACTGACCGTCTTTCGCCGCCGGATCCGCGAACGGCCGCACGTCGTCGCGGAGATCGTCGTCGATGGTCAGGGCATACAGCTCCGATTCGTGTCCCATCGCGCGGAGCAGATCGCGGACATGCCTCGCGCTGTCGCCGATCGCGTCGCCTTTGTGCGCCGCGGGCACCCATTGGTTGACAATCAACTTCGACCTTCAGCCTTCGTACTTCTGACTTCCGGCGGCGGAGCCGCCGGCAGAGCTTGGTAGATGGCCGGGCGATACATCCGCAGCTCCTCCAGCTCCTGCGCGGTGTCGAATTGTCCCCAGAAATCGAAGGCGACGTGCGGCGCGGCTGCCCGCGGACTGGTCAGCATCCGATCGACGAACCCGAGCAGGGTGCCGGCGAAGTCCTTCGACTGCAGCCGTTCGACGGCGGCGAGCTGGCCTTCGACAATCCGATCCTGCAGATCCGCATTCGAGACGATCGCGTCGATCAGCGTCGCGACGTGGATCGGATCGCGGTCCTCGAACAGGACGCCCGCGCCGTCCATCGTCGAGGGGACGGCGGTGGCGGCGTAGGCGAGCACCGGGACCTGTTTGTAAAACGCCTCCACGATCGGCACGCAGAAGCCCTCGTGCTCGCTCGCGCAGAGAAACAGATCCGCGGTTTCGTAAAAGGCGACCAGCTCTTCGTCCGACACATGACCGATAAAGTGCACGTGCGTCGCGCCCAGCCGGCCGACGAGCTGGTGCAGCGACGCGAGATAGCGCTCGAACCCGCTCTGGGCGCCGACCAGCAGCAGCCGGGATCGCGGATTGAAGATCGTGTGGTAGGTATGAAACCAGGCGATCACGTCCTCGATTTTCTTGTTCGCGATGACCCGGCCGACGAAGACGATGTTCGTCCATTCGTCGTCGAAGTCGCGGGCGACGAGCCAGTTCGGCTTGTGGTCGAGGTGCGAGAAGTCGGGGACCACCGGCAGCACGGCCGTACGGGAAAAACCGAGCGCCTCGAGATCCTGCCTGTTGAACTCGGAATCGCCGAGCGCCAGATCGCAGCGCTCGGCGTATGCTCGCAGCTCGCGCCGTCCCCGGAACGTCTGGCGCGCGAGTCTGCGGTGTACGCCGACGAAGTACTCCGGCGGCGTGATGTTGTGGTAAATCAGCGCCATCCGATCCGGCAGCGCGTATGCCGTGCGCGATGCCTTCGAGCCAAGCGAGAAATGGTGGAGCAGAAGGTTGTCGCGATGACTGACGTCGACGAGCTCACGGTAGTCGCGGGTCTGCGGCTCGAGCCGGTGGTCGGCGGTCTCGACGAAAATCTCGGACTCGTAGCCGGCCGCCCGCAGCACGCGCTGGATGCCGAGCACTTCGTGTCCGATCGCGTCGCCGTAACCCAGCGTGGCGAGGACCTGGTGAATCCGGATCACCCGTGCCTCCCGGCAGGTCCTTTCGGCAGCTTGGCGAGGACGTCCTGCGCGGCCGGCAGATCCTGGCGCCGGCGATCGAACCAGCCGGGTAATGGATCGCCGCCAGGCCCCGGCACCTCATTCTTCAGCCGCTCGAACATGTCGAGGTATTTCCGCTCGATGACCGGCCAGTCGTAGTTGTCCTTGAAGTACTGGCGGCCGTTCCGGCCCAGCGAGCCCGCCAGCCAGCGATTCTGCTCGATCGCCTCGAGCGTGCCGATGAACTCGCCCAGCGTCTCGTAGAACAGCCCGGCATTGCTGCGCAGGCATTGCCCCTTCAGGACGTCGCACTTGCCGTTGGCGAGCACCGGCCGCCCGAGCGCCCACGCCTCGAGCGCCACCATCGACAGGCTTTCGTAATACGACGGCATGATCAGCGCATCGGCCGCCGCCATCGCCTCGAACTTGTCGGTGTCGTCGAGGAAGCCAAGATGGCGAATCCGCTTGTGTTCCGGGATCGGCAGCAGCGTGTTGCCGATCAACACGAGCGACAGCTTGCCCGCGGGATCCTTCAGATAGCCGTCGAAGAACTCGAACAGCTCCTTGCAGCCCTTGTTCTGATCGATCCGGCCGACGTAGACCGCGAACGGACCCCGGATGTTGTACTTCTGCCGGAACCGCGCGGCCTGCGGGTTGTTCGGCACATCCGATCCGATGCCGACGACGACGCCCGGCACCGATTCGTTGCCGGCGACGGCATGGATCATCGCGCGTTCTTCGGGCGAGTTGTACATGATCGCACGGACGCCGCGGAAGAGCGGCTGAAAGATTGACAAGCCGATCGTCTCGTCGCGCTCGGCCGTGGGCACGAGAATGGCCCGGCCCCGGCTCGCCCGCGCGCCGTAATACGCATGGTAGTAGCGGTAGCTGAAGAACAGGCAGTAGTCGTAATCGCTTGCGTGCTTCGTGATGTAGTCGATGAGCGCGGGGCTCGTCGGTCCTTCGGCGTCGAGCCAGTCGAGCTCGTCGCCGAGCGAATGGAGCTGCTCGAAGACACGGTCGGACCGCTTCCCGAACACCAGCGGATCGCGCTCGTGCTTCACCTTGAAGCGCCGGACAGGAACACCGTTCACCTGTTCGACGCCGGGCTCCAGCTCGTTGCGCCACGTGACGTAGTCGGTCGAACAGGTGGTGAGGACTTCAACTTGTCCATGTCGCGCGAGGTGCTCAGCGATGTAGCGCGCGTGCAGCTCGGCGCCGCCGTTGATCGCCTGACCGTAGCGCTGAACGACGACCGCGATTTTCACTGCGGGTCGTGATCCGCGGGGTCGCGCGCCGGCGGCGGAGCGGCCGCAGGTTCGGCCGGAGCAACAGACGAACTCTCGGTGGCCGATGGCGCGGCGGGCAGCGGCGCGACGAGTTCTACACGCGGTTGTTCGACATGCGCGTGCTCGACTGGCGCCTGATCGACCGCTGGCGGTTCCGCCGTGGATGCGGCGTGATCCGCCTCGGCGATCCCCGTTTGCTCAACTTGTTCCGCGGCGGCGTCGTGCATCTCCTCCGAATCCGGGGATCCGTCGTCGTCGATGCGATCTATCGCGTCCATCTGGTCGACCGATTCGACGGTGCCAGCTGCGCCCGTCGACCCGGGCTGCGCGGAACCCGGAGCGCCCATAATGGTCGCCGCCGCTCCGCCGCCGCGGCGTCCGCGCCGGCGCCGTCGTCGCCGGCTTCGTTGTCCCGGGCCTTCGCCGGGTACGCCGGCTCCCTGGGCCTGGGGCGGTGGCTCCGTCACCGCCGCCGGTGGCGCGATCGCGGTTTGCGTCGGCGGCGCGACGGGAACCGGCGCGGTATACGACGGCTGCGGTGGCGTGTATCGCGGCTGCTGCTGCTGCGGTCGAGGTGGCGGCTGCTGGCGCGGCTGCGGAATCTGCGGGGCGGGCCGCTGCGGCCGTGGTTCGTCCGGCTCCGTCGATCGGTAGACCACTGCGCCTTCCAGCGCGCGCGCGCGCCGTTCGTTGAACTCCAAACGGCTCGCAATCGACTCGACGCGCATCTTCAGGTTCTTCACTTCGATGCCCGTTCGGGTCGTCTCGACGACGAGGTTGTGCACCAGCTCGTAGTAGAGCTGGTCCATCTGCCGTCGGGCGGCTTCGCGTCTCGCATCGCGCTCCGCGTTGATCGTGTTCAAGCGCGACTGAATATTGAGCGCCTGGATCAGCGGATTCGGATTGAAGAGCAGCTTGAGGAGCGGCATCAGCAGCTTGCGAATCCACCGGATCGGGGCGCGGTGCGATTCGAACAGCGTCGCGTCCTCGAACGCGAAGTTCGGCAGCTCGGGCGGTTCATATGCCGGCTGCGCCTTGCGGAACTGATCCAGCAGATCCGATCGCACGCCGCGGGGATCGAGAAACTTTTCCAGCTTCACCGCCGCGAGCTCGCGGATCTGCTGTTCGGTGTAGTCGACGCCGCGCTTTTCGCGGATTCGCCCCCGGATCTGCTCCATGATCTGCTCGACGTTCACCGAGTCGGAGCGGACGTTGAAATCGGGCATAAGCAGCTGTCAGCTTTCAGCAGTCGGCTCCCGGCTGGAACCCGCGCGTTCCGAGAGCGGCGGGCAGAGAGCCGGGCGCGACATGCGAAGCCTCATACGGAACGGTAGATGATCACGGCCACGGTGGCCGCCCACAGCGCCACGCACGCGAGCAGCGGTCGATCGCTCAGGAGCAGATCGGCCGGGCTCCCGCCGCCTTCGCGCTGGTGCACCAGATACAGGTACCGGAAAATCCCGTACAAGGGAAATGGAATGGTCAAGCCGAGCCACGCCGTGCCGAACTTGGCCTGCGTCTCGGGGCTGATCGTGTAGAAGATGTACGAAATCAGCGTCGATGCAGTGACGACACCGATCATCTGATCGAGGAGGTACGGGCTGTACTCACCGAGAATCGGCCGGTGGTTCATCGCACCGCCGGCCAGCAGGACGATTTCATGACGCCGCTTCGCCAGCGCCATGAACAGCGCCAGCAGGATCGTGCAGACCAGCAGCCAGTGGCTGATTTCCACACGCACGGCCAGGGCCCCTCCCACCGCGCGCAGCACGAAGCCGATCGCAATAGTGAGCACGTCGAGGATGACCATGTGCTTGAACGCGAACGAATAGAGGATCTGCAGCGCGAGGTAAAACGCGCCGACGCCGGCAAAGCCAGGACCGATCACATACGCGCCGGCGAGGGCGGCCGCGCCGATCGCGACCGCGGCCCCGACGGCGACCGGCACCGGCACCGCACCCGATGCGATTGGCCGTTTCGATTTCAGGGGATGCAGCCGGTCGGAGTCGCGGTCGACGATGTCGTTGACGAGGTAGACCACGCCCGACAGTGCACAGAACACGGCAAATGCCGCCAGCGCCGCGACCACCGCCCCGAAGTCGAAAAGCCGCATGCCGAACAGCAGGCCGGCGAAGACGATGAGATTCTTGCTCCACTGGGCCGGGCGTAGGGAGAGGAGAAGGCTCAGGGCAAGCGAACGCCGGGGAACCGGGATGGTCGCGGTACCGGATGTCGCCACAGGGGTCGAGGTGCTGCGCGCCATCTAGCGCGGGAGGCGGACTAGACCTTGGCCGATGCCGAAAAACTCCGGACCGCCTCGTTCTCCGAGTCAAACGTCTCGAACACGGTCAGCAGCTTCGTGATCG
>Ga0068864_100002485_pt1 | contig 15230 bp, 15 predicted proteins | sample KBSSwiS72_FD_66586 | JGI IMG/M metagenome (GOLD analysis project Ga0068864, IMG submission 66586) | Switchgrass rhizosphere microbial communities from Kellogg Biological Station, Michigan, USA - KBS Switchgrass S7-2 | ecosystem: Host-associated > Plants > Roots > Rhizosphere > Soil ... | reverse complement strand
GATCTGCTCAACCGCATGCAGACGGTGGCGGCGCAGTCGAGCATGACGATCAAAGGCTTCAAGCCGTCGCCGACGGTGACCAAGCAGCTGCACGCCGAATGGCCGATCGCGCTCGAGCTCGAAGGCACGTACCACAACCTCGCGATCTTCTTCGACCGCGTCGGCAAGTTCACCCGCATCGTCAACATCAGCGGGCTCGACGTGAAGGGCAAAGACAAGCCCGACGCCAACAACACCATCGCCGCAAGCTGCGTCGCGACCACGTTCGTTCTGCTGGACAAGCCGGCGCCGGCGCCCGCCAAACCGGGCGCACCGGCAGGCGCGGCTCCTCCGGCAAAGGGCAACTGATGCGACGCGCATGTCTTGCGTTCGTCATGCTGACCGCCGTGTTGCTGGCGGCCGTCGCGGGCGCGCAACCGCCAGCCGCCAGGCCGTCGACGACCCCGCCGCCGCCGACTCCGCAGACGCCGGCGTCGGCGGCCGCGACACCGCCCGCGCAGGAGGCGTACACCTATCGCGCCGACGGCCGGCGCGATCCGTTCCTGAGTCTCCTCGGACAGGGCAGCGAAGGCAAGCTGACGTCACGCCGGGGCGAGGGGCCCGGCGGCCTGACCGTCGGCGAAGTCTCGGTCCGCGGGATCATGCAGAGCCGCGGGTCGCTCGTGGCGATGATTCAAGGACCCGACAACAAGACTCACATCGTGCACGCGGGCGACAAGCTGCTCGACGGCACGATCAAGAGCGTGACGCCCCAGGGGCTGATCATCGTGCAGGAAGTCAACGATCCGCTGTCGCTGAGCAAGACGCGGGAAGTTCGCAAGTTGCTGCGATCGCTCGAGGACGCCAAGGAATGACTGTGAACCGGGGCTTTGCCCTGCTCTTGACCGTTGCCGCCGCGGGCGCGCTCGTGAACGCCGCCGCGCCGCCTGCTGGCGTCGCCGCCGTCCGGCTGACGGCGATCAGCGCGCGCGTCCACGCGAAAGGCGCGTCGCTTGTCATCGAGGCGAACGAGCCGGTCGCCTACACGACGGCGCGTCCCGATCCGCTGACGCTGCTGCTCGATTTCCGCAACGTGGCGGCGACCGACGTCGCCAACTCGGTGACCGCGGACGTGAAGAGCCCGATCGCGCGCGTCTCCGTGGAGGCGGCCGAATCGCTCGGCGCGCCCGCCTCGCGCGTGCGCGTCACGCTGTCGCAGCCCGTCGCACACCACGTCCGGAGCGAGCGGAATACCATCGTGGTCGATTTCGACAGGCCGTCGGCCAAGGCGGCGCCGTACGCCTTGCCGCCAGTCATGCGAAGCGCCGGCCCTGCGCCCGATGCGATGATGGCGCTGCGGCAGACGCCTGCCGTGGATCCGATCGCGTCCCTCGGCCTGGACAACGGTGCAGGCGGACCCTCGGCTTCGTCCACGCCGGGCGTCGTCGTCGCGGCGCCGATGCCGGAGTCCACCGCCGGCCAGGTTCCGAACGCGGCGCTCGCGCGCCTCGCCGCGGCGCAGCCGCCACAGACACCGGCCGCGCCGACGCCGACCGATCAGTTGAACGGCGGATCGCGCGGCCGGCAGTTCACCGGCCACCCGATCAGCCTGGATTTCCAGGGCGCCGATCTGCGCGCCGTGCTCCGCACCTTCGCCGAGATCAGCGGCCTCAATATCGTCATCGATCCGACGGTGCAGGGCACGGTCGACGTCGCGCTGCGCGACGTGCCGTGGGATCAGGCGCTCGACATCATCCTGCGCGCGAACAAGCTTGGCTACTCGGTGGACGGCACCATCGTGCGCATCGCGCCGAACACCGTGCTGAAGACCGAAGAGGACGAGCGCAAAGCGCTGCTCGACTCGCAGAACGATGCGAGTCAGCTCGGTACGCTGCAGCGGCAGTTGAGTTACGCCAAGGGCGAGGAAGTGGCGACGCTGCTGAAGTCGGCCAACGTGCTGACCAAGCGCGGACAGGCCAACGTCGACCCGCGGACCAACACCCTCATCGTGCGCGACGTGCCCAGCCAGTTTCCCGAGATCACGTCGATCATCGACAGCATCGACCGGGCACAGCCGCAGGTCGAGATCGAAGCGCGCATCGTGCAGACCAACAAGTCGTACGCGCGCGCGCTCGGCGTGCAGTGGGGCTTTGGCGCCCGCGTCGATCCGACGCTCGGCAACACGACCAACCTCGCGTTTCCCAACAACGGCAGCCTGACCGGCCGCGTCGGCGGCACGCAGGGGCCGGCGACCGGATCCACGACCGGCCAGCCCACCGCCGTCAACCTCGGCGTGGCCGGCCCGAACAGCGCCGTCGGCCTGGCGCTGGGATCGGTGAACGGCGCGTTCAACCTCGACGTCGCCCTGACCGCCCTCGAGAGCTCGGGCAACGGCCGCCTGCTGTCGACGCCGCGCGTGACGACGCAGAACAACGTCGCCGCCGAGATGACGCAGGGCGTGCAGATTCCGATTCAGACCGTCGCCAACAACACGGTGACGGTCAGTTTCAAAGACGCCGCCCTGACGTTGAAGGTGACGCCGCAGATTACGTCGGCAAACACCGTGATCATGCTGATCTCGGTCGAGAACGCGACGCCGGACTTCAGCCGTCAGGTGAACAACATTCCGCCGATCAACACGCAACGTGCCATCACGCAAGTGCTGGTCAGCGACGGGCAGACGACGGTGATCGGCGGCATCTACGTGAGCAACTCGACCGTCGCGAACGACAAGACCCCCGGGCTCGGCAACGTGCCGTTGCTCAAGTGGCTCTTCAAACGCGAGCGCGTGGACGAGTCCAACACGGAACTACTCATCTTCATCACGCCGCGCATCATCAAGAGCTGACGGCAGAGGACGCCATGCGTAATGCCACTCGACTGATTGGACTCGCCGCGCTGGTTGCGGCCAGCGTTTCGTGCGGTGACGTCGTGCGCCAGGGCAGTTCGCCGGTGTATCTGGTCATCGACCAGCTGCAGGGCATCAAGGGCGGCGCCAGCGCCGGATCGCCGTCGGGCTTCCTGACGTCGGACGTCGTCACGAACGTGACGACACCGGAGCCGTGCACGAGCGCGACCCCCTGTCCGACCGTCTTCGACGACAGCGGCAGCGTGACGCTCCGGGCGCCGCTCAAGGATCCAGGCGCGACCGCCCCCCTCTCGCCGACGACGAACAACGAGGTCACGATCAACCGGGTACATGTCGAATACGTCCGGGCCGACGGCCGCAACACGGCTGGCGTCGACGTGCCGTACGCCTTCGACGGCGCCGTCACGGGGACGATCGGCGCCGGCAGCTCCCGCACATTCGACTTCGAGCTCGTCAGAAGCGCGGCGAAGCAAGAATCCCCGCTCATCCAGCTTCGAACGAGCCCGACCGTGCTCACGGTCATTGCGAGGGTGACCTTCTATGGCGCGGATCGCGTCGGCAATGCGATCAGCGTCACCGGGCAGATTCAAATCAACTTCGCGAATTTTGGGGATTAGGATGATGCGGTTCACATTGACCCGGCGCGCTGCGGTGTTTCTGGCGCTTCTGGCGTCGGCCGGCTGCACCGTGAAGAACACCGAGGCGCCGCCGCTGAGCGGGCCCTCCAGCCTGGCGCTCCTGCTGACGGTCAACGCGATTCCCGACAGCATCCGTCAGGACGGCGGCGACCAGTCGTCCATCAGAATCACCGCCATCGGTCCCGACGGCAAACCGGTGTCGGCGCTGCCGATTCGCGTCGACATGATCGTCGACGGCGTGCCGCAGGACTTCGGCACGCTCTCGGCGCGATCGGTGGTCACCAACGGCGACGGCGTCGCAACCGTCATCTATACGGCACCGCCGAGCCCGGTCAACGGCATCTTCGGCAACTGTTCGGGGCTGCCCGGCAACTGCGTGTCGATCGTCGCCACCGCGACCGCATCGAACTTCGTCACAGCGAGGCCGCAGACGGTGCAGATTCGTCTGGTGCCGACCGGTGTCATTCAACCGCCGGCTACGACACCGACGGCGGCGTTCACCTTCTCGCCGACACCGGTGAACTTCAACGTGCCGGTGATTTTTGACGCCTCGTCGAGCTGTGCCGGACCGTTGACCGGCTCGTCGTGCTCGAGCACCAGCACGATCACCAGCTATGCCTGGAACTTCGGCGACGGTTCGTCGGGCACGGGCAAGACCGTATCTCATACATTCACCGGGTCCGCCACGTCGTTCATCGTCGCGCTGACGGTGACGACCGATCGCGGCCTCAGTGCGACGACGTCTCAGACCGTGACGGCGGCGAACTCGCCGGCGCCGTCCGGCGACTGGGTCTTCTCCCCGGCCGCGCCCAACGTCGGCGAGACCGTGTTCTTCAACGGCGATCCCGTTCGGCCGGCGCCCGGCCATACGATCGTGCAGTCAAGCTGGAACTTCGGCGACCCGACGTCCTCGACGAACTCGGCCGGCGGTCTCCAGACCACGCATGCATTCCTGGCAGCGGGGACGTATACGGTGGTCCTCACGGTCACTGACGATGCGGGTCAGAAGACGGTCCTGCCGAAGACGGTCACGATCGGCTCCGGCAATCCGACCGCGGCCTTGAACGTGACCAAAACCGTCGGGCTCGGCGTTCGAGCCGACGCCGGCGGGTCCACCTCGGCGAGCGGCACGTCGATCGTGAGCTACACGTTCTTCTGGGGCGACGGTTTGTCAGACGCCGGCACGTCCGCGGTTCAGTCGCACACCTACGCCACGAACGGAACCTACCAGGTCAGCGTCAGAGTGACAGACAGTCTGGGCCGAACAGGAACCGCTACCGCTTCAGTGACTGTGCCGTAAGGTGAATGGCGGACAGCCAGCGGATTGAAGACCTTCGCCGCCGGGTGCAGAAGGATCCGGCGTCGATCGCCTTCGCCCAACTCGCCGAGGAGTGCCGCCGCGCCGGCCTCCACCAGGAAGCCATCGACATCTGCCGGGCGGGTCTCGAGCTGCACCCGGGCTATGTATCCGCGCGGGTGACGCTCGGCCGGGCCCTGCTCGAGGTGAACGATCTCGACATGGCGCTCGCCGAGCTCGCGCACGTGCTCCGGAGTGCGCCCGACAACCTGGCCGCGATCCGCAGCGTCGCCGATATCCATCGCCGCCAGGGATCGCCGGCGCTGGCGCTCGGACAGTACCGCGCGGCGCTGGCCCTCGCGCGCAACGATCCCGACTTGCAGGAGATCGTCGCCGAGCTCACGCGCGAGGTGGAGCCTGCGGCCCCTGAGCCGGACGTCCAGGCTGCCGGCCCTGATGACCAGCCTCTCGCCGCCGATCAGCCGACGGCCACCGACGGGCAAGACCAGCGGGTGATTGCCCGCCTCGAGCAGTGGCTCGACGCCATCCATGTCGCACGCGCCCAGCCTCGCCCTTAGCCGGCGCCAGCAGATCGTCCGTGAATCGCTCGCGTCGAATGCGCTCGATGCGCTCGTGATCACGTCGCTGCCCAACATCCTGTACCTGACGAACTTCACCGGCAGCTCGGCGATCGTCGTGCTGACAGCGGAGCAGCTGTTTTTCATCACCGATTTCCGCTATCTCACCGTCCTGAGCGAAGCTTGCGGAACGCCGCACGAGTGTCCGGGGATGGAGGTGGTGACCGTCGAGGGGTCCTACGACACGACGCTCGCGGAGCAACTCGCATTGCGCCGGTGGCGCCGCATCGGGTTCGAGGTGGCGCATCTCACCGTCGACCGCTATCGCTGGCTCACGGCGACCCTCGCGGCGAAGGGACCGAAGGACGCCGAGCTCGTCGGCACCGAGCGGGTCGTCGAACGGGCGCGCGTTCGCAAGGATCCGTACGAGATTGCCACCTTGCGCGAGGCGGCCCGGCGGTTATCCATCGTCGCCTCGGCGGTGCCGGCAGACGTGCGTCGCGGCGTCGCGGAGCGCGACGTGGCCCTCGCGATCGACAGGCGGGTCCGCCAGGCCGGGTTCGAGCGTCCCGCGTTCGAGACGATTGTGGCCAGCGGACCCCACGCCGCCTTGCCCCACGCGCGTCCTGGAGAGCGAACAATAACCGAAGGTGACCTCGTCGTGCTGGACTTCGGCGGTGTCTACGACTCATACTGCGTCGATCTGACCCGGACGGTATCGGTCGGCCCGGCCGCGCAACGGGCCCGCGAGGTCTACGCCGCTGTGCGCGAGGCTCGCGACCGGGCGATTGACGCGGTGGCGCCCGGCCGGTCGCGGTTCGAGATCGACGCCGCGGCGCGGGAGACGCTCGGACGCCACGGCCTGGCCGAGGCATTTGGACACGGGACGGGGCACGGGTTGGGTCTCGAAGTGCACGAGGATCCGCGGATCTCCAAGAGGCGGGCCGACGTGGACACCGACGACGAATACGTGGAGTCCGGCATGGTCTTCACGATCGAGCCCGGCGCCTATCTGCCCGGGTGGGGTGGTGTCCGCATCGAGGACGATGTGCTCGTCACCGACAATGGAGTGGAAGTGCTCACAGACGTCACGACGGAGCTCATAGAGATTTGAGGAGTTGAGGAACTCCACAGATTCCGCCTCATGGACCTACAGCAAATCAAACAGATCCTCGACCTCGTCCGCGAGCACGATCTGTCGGAATTCGAAATCGAGCACGAGGGGCTGCGGCTCAAGATCCGCAAGGACGCCAACGGCGCCCACCTCGTGACCCACGCCGCTCCCGTCCTGCCCGCCGCACCGCCGCCCGCCGCCGCGCCGCCGCCGCCGGCGGCCGGAGGGATTGCGACGCCGGTGGCCGCCGACGCCGACGACACCGAGATCGAGCTGGCCGTCGTGAAATCGCCGATCGTCGGCACGTTCTATCGCTCGTCCGAACCGGGCTCGCCGGCGTTTGTCGAGATCGGCTCGTCCGTGAAGAAAGGCGACGTCCTCTGCATCATCGAGGCGATGAAGCTGATGAACGAGATCGACTCCGAATATGACGGTGAGATCGTGAGCATCTACGTGGAGAACGGACAGCCCGTGCAGTACAGCGAGCGGCTGTTCGCAATCCGCACTAAATAAATGTTCAAGAAGATTCTGATCGCGAATCGCGGCGAAGTCGCGCTGCGCATCATCTATGCCTGCCGGGAGCTCGGCATCAAGACGGTCGCCGTCTACTCGGAAGCCGACGAGAACCAGCTCCACGTGAAATTCGCCGACGAGGACGTGTGCATCGGTCCCGCGCGCAGCGCCGACAGCTACCTCAACGTGCCGGCGGTGATCAGCGCCGCCGAGATCACCGGCGCCGACGCGATTCATCCTGGCTACGGCTTCCTGTCCGAGAGCGCCTACCTCGCCGAGGTCTGCGAGGCGTGCCACATCAAGTTCATCGGTCCGGAGCCGCAGGTCATCCGTCTGATGGGCGACAAGGCGCGCGCGCGCCGCGTCATGAAGAAGGCCGGCGTACCGATTCTCCCTGGCAGCGACGGCCCGATCGACAACGAAGACAAGGCGCTGAAGCTCGCCAAGGAGATCGGCTTTCCGGTGATCGTCAAGGCGACCGCCGGCGGCGGCGGCCGCGGCATGCGCATCGTCCGCGCGGCGGGCGAGCTGTCGCACGCCGTCAAGACCGCGCAGCGCGAAGCGGAGGCGGCCTTTGGCGTCGGCGACGTCTACATCGAGAAGTACGTCGAGTCGCCACGGCACATCGAGTTCCAGATCCTCGGCGACCATTTCGGCCAGGTGGTGCACCTCGGCGAGCGCGAGTGCTCGATCCAGCGGCGGCATCAGAAGCTGATCGAAGAGTCGCCATCGCCGGCGCTCAGCGAGAAGATGCGCCGCAGGATGGGCGGCATCGTCATCGACGCCGCCAAGGCGGTCCAGTACACGAACGCCGGCACCTTCGAGTTCCTGATGGACCCGGAGGGGCGCTTCTACTTCATGGAAGCCAACACGCGCCTTCAGGTCGAGCATCCGGTGACGGAAATGGTGACCGGCATCGACATCGTCAAGGCGCAGATCCGGATCGCGGCGGGCGAGCGGCTCGGGTTCAAGCAGGCCGACGTCGTGTTCACCGGCCACTCCATCGAGTGCCGCATCAACGCCGAGGATCCCGAGACATTCGTGCCGTCGCCGGGGCTGATCCACGTCTTCAGCGTGCCGGGCGGCCCGGGCGTGCGCATCGAAACCTTCGCGCACTCCGACTGCACGATCTCGCCGTACTACGACTCCATGATCGCCAAGCTGATCGTCCACGGGCGCGACCGCGCGGAGGCGATCGCGCGCATGAAGCGGACGCTGGAGATGACGACCATCGAGGGGATCAAGACCACGATCCCGCTGCACTTGCGGATCCTCGCCGACCCCGAATTCGTCGCCGGAAAGCTGAGCACCTCCTTCATGGAACGGTTCCTCGCCCGCCCTAATCAGGCGGGGGGGCGCCTCGCCGAAGCGGTTTGAGTAACGCGCAACTCTCAGCTCTCACGTCTCAACTCTCAACACTGACCGCCATTGTCGACGCCGACACGGCTGCGGCCGCCGGCTGGCCAATCCTCGATCTGGCCGCCGCTTATCTGCGGGGCGGCGCCCGCCTTCTGCAGCTGCGCGCCAAATCGCTGAGCGGCGACGCGTTCCTGGCGACGGCGTCCGCCGTGGTGCAGCTGGCACGGAGGCACCAGGCGCGCGTCATCGTCAACGATCGCGCCGACATCGCCCGCCTCGCGGATGCTGACGGTGTGCATGTGGGTCAGGACGATCTCCAGCCCGCACAGGTCCGGGCGCTGATCGGCGGCGACGCGATCGTCGGCCTGTCGACGCACACCATCGCGCAGCTGGAGCGGGCGATTCTCGAGCCGGTGAGTTACGTCGCGATCGGCCCCGTGTACCCCACCTCGACGAAGGTGACCGGGTACGACGCCATCGGCCTCGCGACGGTCCTCGATGCTGCCCGGCGCGCACGCGCCGCGGGCGTACCGCTGGTTGCCATCGGCGGGATCACCCTGGACAACGCGGCGCCGGTGCTGGCGTCGGGCGCGGCATCTGTCGCGGTCATCGGCGACCTGCTCTCGACCGGCGACCCGGAGGCGCGGGTCCGGGCGTTTGTGGAACGCCTCTCGCGTTCCGAGTGGCCCCGCGTATAATCGCCGGGTCTTCACAGCGCGCGTCTTTCGAAACGAGAGGGTACATAGTGGCTGGAGCATTGACTCGGACGAAATCCATCGATCGCCTCATGGGAGAGGTCGCGGCGACCGGTGAAGCGACACTGAAGCGGACCCTGGGTCCGCTGTCGCTCGTCGCCCTGGGCATCGGCGCGATCATCGGCGCCGGCCTCTTCGTGCGCACCGCGGCGGCGATCGCCGAGCGCGCAGGCCCATCCGTGACCCTCGCCTTCCTCGTCGCCGGCCTGGGCTGCGCCTTCGCCGGCCTGTGCTATGCCGAGTTCGCCTCGATGATTCCCATCGCCGGCAGCGCCTATACCTACTCGTACGCGACGATGGGCGAGCTCGTGGCCTGGATCATCGGCTGGGACCTCTGTCTCGAATACGCGGTCGGCGCGGCGACGGTCTCGATCGCGTGGAGCGAATACTTCAACAAGGTGCTCGAGTACGTGGGCATGCACGTGCCGTATGAGTGGTGCCACTCGCCGCTCGAGATCAGTCCGGAGGGCGTGCACGGCATCATGAACGTGCCGGCGGTGTTCATCCTGCTGATCCTGTCCCTCCTGCTCATCCGCGGGATGCAGGAGTCGGCGTTCGTGAACAGCCTGATCGTGATCACCAAAGTCGCGATCGTGCTGATGGTGATCGCGATTGGCTGGGGCTTCATGAACCCGGCGAACCACACGCCGTACATTCCCGCGCCGACGACCTACACGACGCCGCAAGGCGTGACCCACCCGTACGGCGGGATCATGGGCATTCTCGGCGCCGCCGGCGTCGTGTTCTTCGCGTTCATCGGCTTCGACGCCGTGTCGACGGCCGCGCAGGAAGCGAAGAACCCGAAGCGCGACATGCCGATCGGCATTCTCGGCTCGCTGGTCGTTTGCACCGTGCTCTACGTGCTGTTCTCGCACGTGCTTAGTGGCGTGGCGACGGTCGAGGATTTCCGGACCGCCGGCAAAGAGGCGTCGGTCGCCTTTGCCATCTCGAAGTACATGATCGGCTACGAGTGGCTGTCCAAGTTCGTGACGATTGCCATTCTGGCCGGCTTCTCGTCGGTCATTCTCGTGATGCTGATGGGGCAGTCGCGGGTGTTCTTCTCGATGAGCCATGACGGCCTGGTGCCGAGGATTTTCTCGGAGGTGCACCCGAAGTACCAGACGCCGTGGAAAGCGAACATGCTGTTCTTCGTCTTCACCGCGGCGTTCGCCGCCTTCCTGCCGGAGAGCATCGTCGGCGAGATGACCAGCATCGGCACCCTGTTCGCGTTCATGCTGGTGTGCGCGGGCGTCTGGATCATGCGGATCAAGCGGCCGGAGCTCGTGCGCGGGTTCACCGTGCCGGCGCTGCCTCTCGTCGCGGTGCTGGGCATCATTGTCTGCGGCGCGATGATCTACGGCCTCGGCTGGACGAACTGGCTGCGGCTCATCGTCTGGCTGGCGATCGGTCTGGTCTTCTACTTCTCGTACGGGATGAAGCACAGCCGGCTGCAGACGCACCCGAGCGAAGCCGGGCGCTGACGCCCGTTGGTGGGTGCGACCAAGGGCGATCGCTGGTTCCGGGCTGAAGGTCCGGTTTTTGCGGTCGCCCTTCTTGTTTTGATCATCGCCGGTGGTACGGCCGGCTACGTCGTGATCGAAGGGTGGAACGCGTGGGACGCGTTCTACATGACGATCATCACGGTGACGACCGTCGGCTACGAGGAAATCCATCCGCTGTCGCGCACCGGCGAGGTGTTCACCGTCGCCCTGCTGCTCAGCGGCGTCGGCGCGGCGCTCTATACGTTCACCCTGCTCGCCACGGTCGTCGTCGAAGGCGGGCTCCCGAAGCGGTTGCAGCGGCGCCGGCACGAACGCATGCTCGATACCATCACCGATCACTTCATCATCTGCGGCTACGGCCGCATCGGCAGCATCGTCGCCCATCAGTTCCGGCGCCAGCGGATCCCCTACGTCGTCATCGAGCGCAACGCCGAACGGCTGCAGACGGCGATCGAAGAGGGCGCGCTCGGCGTGGAGGCGGACGCCAGCCGCGAAGACGTGCTCAAGCGGGTCGGCATCGATCGCGCGCGGGGTCTCATCGCCGCCGTCGGCACCGACGCCGAGAATGTCTATGCCGTACTAAGCGCGCGCGTCATGCGGCCCGACCTCTTCATCATCGGCCGCGCGGAAACCGACGACGCGACGATTAAGCTGAAGCGCGCCGGCGCCGATCGCGTCATCTCGCCCTATCAGATCGGCGGCGTGCAGATGGCCCAGACAGCGCTTCGCCCGGCGGTGGTCGACTTCATGGAGCTGGCGACGAGCTCCGAGAACCTGGAACTGGGGATGGAACAGATCACCATCGCGACCGGCTCGACGATGGCCGGTCGGACCATCCTCGAGGCGAACCTGCGCCAGCGGCACGGTGTCATCGTGATCGGCATCCAGCGCGAGGACAGCCGCATGGAGTTCAACCCCGAGCCGGACACCGCGATCAGGCCGGGCGACAAGCTCGTGGTGCTCGGGCGTCCCGAGTCGCTGAAGCGGCTCGAGACCGAGGCCTCGGAGGGGACGCGCTGATGGCGGCGCGCCTGCTGGATGGGTCCGCCGTCGCCAACGCCATCCGCGCCGAGGTCGCGCCCGGGATCGCGGCGTTCACCGCCCGCGCCGGACGGCCGCCGGGTCTCGGGATCGTGCTGGTCGGCGACGACCCGGCATCGGCCATCTACGTGCGCGGCAAGCTGAAGTCGGCGGGGGAGGCTGGCCTGCGCGCCGATCTCAAGACGCTTCCGGCGAGCGCGTCGCTGGACGATCTGCTCGCGGTCGTGGAGCAGCTGAATCACAGCGACGGCCACGACGGGATTCTGGTGCAGTCGCCGCTGCCGGCGGTGATGGGCGCGGACGCCGAGTACCGCGTGTTCGACGTGATCAGGCCCGACAAGGACGTCGACGGATTTCACCCGGTGAACGTCGGCCTGCTCGTCCAGAACCGCGCGACCCTTGCCTCGTGCACGCCGTCGGGCATCATCGAGCTGCTGGAGCGGTCGCAGGTGCCGATCGCCGGCGCCCGCGCGGTCGTCATCGGCCGCAGCGACATCGTCGGCAAGCCGATGGCGCTGCTGCTGATGCACCGGCACGCGACGGTGACGATCTGCCATTCGCGAACCAGGGATCTGCCGGCCGTGGCGGCGGAGGCGGACATCCTCGTGGCGGCGATCGGCCGCGCGGGCTTCGTCACGCCGGCGTTCGTGAAGCCGGGGGCCGCCGTGGTCGACGTGGGCACGACCCAGGTTTCCGACCGCGCCGTCGTTGAACGGCTGTTCGCGCCGGACAGCAAGCGGCGTGAAGTGTTCGAGCGGCGAGGATCGATCGTCGTCGGCGACGTTCATCCGGACGTCGCGGCTATCGCCGGCGCGTTGACGCCGGTGCCGGGCGGCGTCGGCCCGCTCACGATCGCGATGCTGCTCAAAAATACGCTCGCTGCGGCGCGCCTTCGCGCCGGAGAGATCGGGTAGGGCGGGTGGGGCAGGTGGGTCGGGGACGGCCGGTCGGGCGGGCAGGTCTGTCGGTAGTGTCCGGCTTTAGCCGGACCGTGATCGCATGCTGAAGATCGCCTTGACCGGAGGAATTGCCACCGGCAAGAGCTACGTGCTCGATCAGTTCCAGCGGCGGGGCGTGGCGTGTCTGGATGCCGACGAGCTCGCGCACGGGGTGATGGCGGCCGGGACCGAGGCGACGGCGGCGATCGCTGAACGATTCGGAGCCGACATCCTCGCGCCCGACGGCTCGGTCGATCGGACGAAGCTCGGTCCCATCGTCTTCGCGGATCCGTCAGCGCGCCGCGACCTCGAGTCGATCGTCCACCCGGCGGTCTACCGCGCGATCCAGGCGGGTCTGCGCGGCTTCGAGCTGGTGGGGGACGGCGCTTTTGCAGTGGTCGCCGTGCCGTTGCTGTTCGAGACCGGAGCGGAGGACAAGTTCGATCGGGTCATCGTCACCGCGTGTTCCCCGGAGACCCAGGTCTCGCGCCTGCGCGAACGCGGCCTGAGCGAGGAGGCCGCTCGCCAGCGGCTGGCGGCGCAATGGCCGACTGAAAAGAAGGCCGCGCGCGCGCATCACGTGGTGAATACCGACGGCACTTTCGAGGACACCAAGCGGCAGGTCGACGAGATCTACCAGGCGCTCACGAAATAACCACGAAAACACGAAAGGCGGTTCGCCGGCCGGGTTCGGTTTCGTGCCTTTCGTGGTGTCGTCGTCAGACCTCGACTTCAGTCGGGTCCTGAGCCGGCGCGATCCGCTCCTCGACGAACGTATTCCAGTCGTGGCAGTGCGGGCACTGCCAGAGCAGTTCCGTGCTGCGGTAGCGGCAGCGCATGCAGACGTGCGGGTCGAGGTAGAAGACCGCGTGCTGCGTGAGCTCACCGTAGCGATCCACCAGCGCCGAGGGATGATGCAGCTGGCCGAGCGCACGCCAGATTGCCTGGTGGATGCTGAGCGCGTGCGGGTTCTGCACCAGCGCGGCGAAGAGCAGATCGAGCGCTTCGCGCGGCTGGCCGCTCGCGGCCATGTGACGCGACAGCGCGAGCCGCGCGCGCCAGTCCTGCGCGTTCTCGTCGATGAGCCGGCGGCAGAGCCGCGTGAACCGCTCCGGGCTGCCCGTGCGCAGGGCGAGCGCCTCGAGCCGATCGAAGGCGAGATACGCGCGGTCCGGTGCGACTTCGATCAGCCGCTCCCAGACCGCGGCCGCCTCGCGTTCGTTGCCCTGCGCGACCCGGACGTCTCCGAGATTGAGATACGCCGGCACTGCGCGCGCGTCGAGATCGATGGCCGCCTCGAACCGGCGGATCGCGTCCGGGTACTCCTTCCGACGCATCGCCTCCAGGCCGATTTCGTTTTCCAGGAAGGCGAGAATGGCGTGGCTCTGCGGCCGCGCGTCGATATCCGCCAGCTTCGACAGGCGCCGCCGCGTGTCGTACGCTTCGGTCCACTGATGCTGTTCCTCGTGCAGCTTCTGCAGGTTGAGCAGCGCGTACTCGTTCCTGGGATCGAGCCTCAGCACCTCGTTGAACGCCTCGAGCGCACGGTCGACGAAGCCGCCGCGCTTGTAGTCGAGCCCGAGGCAGAGCAGCACGTAGGCGTGTTCGAGCTTGCTCAGGTTCGGCCGCTGCAGCAGGTTCTGATGCAGCGGGATCGCCTTGCCGACCTGCCCTTTCTCGCGGTAAAGATTGCCGAGAATCATGTGGACTTCGAGGGCCTCGCTGTCGAGGCTCGCGGCCTTGCTCAACTCTTCGATCGCCAGGTCGATCTGGTTCGCGACCAGGAAGTTGAGGCCGAGGATGTAATGCGGCGACTCCCGCGCCCGCCGGCGGTCGATCCACCGGCCGTCGCGCAGCTTGTAGCGCTCCCAGGCCTTGCCGATCGTCAGGCCGGCGAGGAGCGCGACGAGTGCAGCGAGGAGCGGCGCGTACGAGCTCATGACTGCTGACCCTGGGGTGCGGTGAGGTAGCTCGCGAGCACCGACTCCCACAGCCCCTGCGCGCGGAGGATCAATTCGATCAACTCGCGCGCGGCGCCGGCGCCGCCCCTGGCGTTCGCGATCCAGTGAACATGCGCGCGCACGTCAGCGGCGGCGTCCGCCGGCGCGGCCGCAAGGCCGGCGCGGGCGAGCACCGGCAGATCGAGAATGTCGTCGCCCATGTATGCGATCTCGCTGTCGTCGAGCATCAGGGTCCGGACGATGTGTTCGTAGGTCTCGAGCTTGCTGGCGACGCCCTGATGCACGAGGGTGATGCCGAGCTGTGCCGCACGGTGCGCGGTGGCGGCCGACGAACGGGCCGAGAGAAAACCAACGGTCAAGCCAAGCCGCTGGGCCCACACGATACCAGTGCCGTCTTTGATGTCGAACACCTTGCTCTCCGTCCCGTCGGAGTGCAGCAGCAGCGTGCCGTCGGTGAGCACGCCATCGACGTCGAACAGAATCAGACGCACACGCGCGGCTTGATCGTCGATCACGATCGTCGATGCCTTCCGTCGGGTTCGGCGTTCATGGTTCAGCGTTCAGGGTTCGTTCGGGGTTCAGGGTTCAGCGTTCAAGGTTCAAGGTTCAAGGTTCAAGGTTCGAGGTTCGAGGTTCGAGGTTCGAGGTTCGAGGTTCGAGGTTCGAGGTTCGAGGTTCGAGGTTCG
>Ga0068864_100002482_pt1 | contig 15238 bp, 14 predicted proteins | sample KBSSwiS72_FD_66586 | JGI IMG/M metagenome (GOLD analysis project Ga0068864, IMG submission 66586) | Switchgrass rhizosphere microbial communities from Kellogg Biological Station, Michigan, USA - KBS Switchgrass S7-2 | ecosystem: Host-associated > Plants > Roots > Rhizosphere > Soil ... | reverse complement strand
GGCGCTCTTCGGCTGGTTGTAGATCACCGTGACAAACGCCATCGGCTCCGGTTTGGTCGCGGCCGGGGCCATTGCCGCGGTGGTGTCGGCCGCCGGCTTCTCCGCCGGCTTGCTGCAAGCCGCGGCAGCCAACATGGCGAAGGCGCTAACGAGGGAGATACGACGCATGCGTTACATCCTTTCCGCGATTGAGGAGAGAGTCAGGGATACAGCGAGTGTTTGAGTACATCCGGATTCAGGACGCCAGCGTGATGGGTCTTCCCCGATGTCACACTGGTCAGCCACACCTCGGCGGGACTAAAGAGAAGCGGGTCGATCTTGTAGAAGTCCTTGTTATAGCGCTCGAAGATCTCGTAGAACGGCTTGCCATAGTCCCGCGACGCCGATGCGGGAAGCTTCAGTACGAGTTCGGCGAGCTCCCTGTCATCGGCGCGAACCAGGTAGTGGGCCTCGCCGCCATACAGGATGCAATCGTTGGTGCGGCCGATCGCCCTCAGGTCATTCTTGGCTGGAGGTGGAAGCGGCGCGGTACCAAAGCCGCTTACGATCCGCTGCACGTCGAAGCCCAGGGTTTCGATCTTGTGCAGGCCCGTCTCCAGCACTCGGGCCGAGATCTGGCTCCCGCCCGCCAGGCTCGCCGTGGGCGCGATGACGATCGTGAGCTGCGCCGGCTTGAGTCGCGCCTTGGTGGCGATCCATTCGGTGACCTCCGCTGTGGGAAGCTCCCGTCCTTCCAACACCAGAACGCCGTGGTCGGCTTCTTCGGCGTAGGTCAGCTTCGAGAAGAGCTCCTTTTCAACCCGCGCATGTGACCGGAGCGGCCCCGACCCCATCGCGAAATACTTCCCGGTCGAGATTGCCCATCCGGCATACTGGGACGCCATGCATGAGATCGCCGGGTGATCCGTGGTGACCTGCACTCCCGGCCAGTTTTCTTCTCCGATCGAAATCGTCGCATTGACGACTCGGCCGAGGCCGCCCATGCAGATCTCGCTCAGCAGAAGTCCGGCTTCAAAACCCCCGTCCACCTGTACTCCGGCATCGATGACCCGGGTTCCGTTGTCGAGGGTGTGCACCGCAACCCGGAGCCGATCGGCCTCCGCCACCATGCGCTCCGCCAGCTGGCGGGCGCGCCCATTCATGCCCAGTCCGGTCATGCTGTGCACCATTCGAGGATTTCACCCTTGCCCAACTCGGCCAGGTCGCCGCTATGGCGGCGATACAATCCATGGACCTGCGCATCCGTGAGGTGTGCGCCAAACGCCGTTTTGAGGCGAGTAAGAATGAGGGGGACATGCGGTGGACGGTAGGTGCAGGCCAAGCGGAACCCCTCGGGGGGCTTGATAGAGCCGAGCGCCACCAGGCTTCCTCGCTTGATACCTTGACCCGCTCCTGCGCCGGGGCGGCCGCCGACCACCAGCGTTCCCGCGATCATCCCACGTCCTGCAAACTCTCCTGTCGACCCGCCGACGTAGACCAGTCCACGGCGCATCCGCTCGGCGACCCAGGTACCGGCGGCGCCGAGGACGACGATTTCTCCGCCCACTACGCCTCGTGATGCCCCGGGCAACGCCCCCGCCAGATGATCGCCAGCGTCGCCGGTGACGCGGATCGTGCCACCCTGCATCGCCGTGCCGCAGTGGGAGCCGACGTTCCCTTCGACGTCGAGCCGACCACCACGCATTTCTCTTCCCAGCCCTTCTCCCAAGCGGCAATCGCCTTTCACGTGTACGGAACTGGAGCGCTCTCCCTCGATCGCGAACAGGTCTCCCAGGCGAAGCGGGATCCTCGGCGCCGCCGCACTCCACACCGGCAGGTTCCCCAGATCGCCGTTCGACAACTCGGCGAACCGATCCGGCACGACGCACGACAAATCGGTCGCGTGCGAGAGCGCTGCTCTTAGAGTCAGGACTATGTCAGTCATTGCAATCCGTCACAGCTTTCGCCTCCGTCTCGCCATTCCGCCATTCCGCCATTCCGCCATTCCGCCATTCCGCCTCACCCCATGATCTTCCGCAAGTGGAAATGATGCGGCCCCAGCTTCCCACCGTAATTACCCGCCGTGATGCTCCGGACGCCTTCCCGGCATGCCGCATCGATGCCGAGTCGCATCGCTCCCTCGATGGCCGCCCCGTCCAACCCGTTCAACACAATTTCCAGCACCGAGTTCACCCCTTCGGGGATCTGACTCGCGGTCACTGCCCTGAGCGTGGGGCAAAAGGCATCGTTGGTTGAGGCAATCATCGTCTTCGAGGTCCGGCTTCCAACCTTGCTGCCGCTCCGCACGATTCCTCCCGGAAACGGCATGATGACCCCGGCGCGTCCCGCCATCGCGGAGACCGCAGCTTCCGCGGCGGCCAGCGCCGTCTCGACCGTCTCCGCCAGAATCAGGAAGTTTCCGCCACCCACGGCCTTTTGCATGCCGAACTTCTCCTGGACCAGGAACTCCCCTTCCATCACGGGAATTCGCCAGAAGCGCTCTCCGTTGATCACCTTGCTCGCCTGGAAACCATCGCCGAAGTACTTGAGCGAACTGCCTACAGCCACCCGGTCGGGGACCTCGGGGAGCCCGTCGAAGCACGCCGTGGTTGGGCAGGTGAGAACCGTCTGACCGATCCGTTCGATGAGACGCTTGGGCATGTCATCCTTGCCCATGGTCATGAAGAGCACGCTCACGCCGGGCCGTCCGTCCGGCGTCTCCTTCGGATCCAGCTCACGATCGACGCCTGCCTCGCACTTGCATTGAATCACCGAGGTGGCGAATCCGGTGAGCTTGGTCGCCGCGTGGCGGGCCCAGGTCAGGCTATGCGCGGTGATGATGATCCGCGCCGCCCGCATGGTGAACGCCTCTGCGAAGGTGTCCTCGATGAAGGTGCCCCGGATTCGCACTAGCCTCTCCCCCCGTAGTTTGCCAGGGAAACCGAGGAGTACTGCTCGAAATGCCGCTTCAGATGGCCCTCGATGGATCCGTCGTATTGTGGCGTGATCGACAATCGCGCTCCCGCCGGTGCGCGCCGGAGTTGGCCTTCCTCAACGATGACCTGGCCGGCCTTCACCACGTAGCGCGGCGTCGCAAACATGACGCTGATATCGTCGTTGCGGCTGTAGACCGTCACATCAGCGTCCGCCCCGGGACCCAGGTGGCCTTTGGCGCCGAGGCCCAGCAGCCGGGCCGGGCCGGCGCGGGTGATGATCGCGATCTCGTTCAGGGTGTATTCGCGATGGAGTCCATCCAGCAGCGCGCTGCCGGCAAGGAGCCGCAGGTTTATGCTCTTGAGCTTCTCGTCCCGGTAGGTTCGATCCATCAGCAGTCGGATCAACTCCGGATAGGAGAGAAAGGTTCCGCCGTTCGGGTGATCGGTGGACAGCACGACCCGCCACGGATCGGCCGAAAGCAGGAACAGCTCGAGACCGACCGCCCACTGAAGCGCCGCGACTGCGGCCTTCTCCCGGTAGGAGTAGGGCACGATGCCACAGCCACTTTCCAGCTCGATGTCCACATTCACCCATTTGCGACCGCTGCTGGCGTGCAGCAGGTACTCTACTGCGCTGTCGGCGGTGACTGTGGTCGCGGCTCCGAACATCACTTGGCCCACGTCCACGCTGACTTCCGAGTGTTGATTGACGTACTCGATGAGTTTTGGCGCGGCGGAGCTCCAGCCCCCGGGCGCTCCACCACCGGGTCCGTCTCCGTAAGCATGGAACTGGAGATGGGTGAAATGCGCGCGCCGGCCAGCCACGGCTTTCATGCTCTCAAGCGTCACCGCCGCATTTCCCGGCCGTCCCAGGTTGTTGCAGTGAATGTGGACCGGATGGGGGAGGCCTAGCCCGTTCCCCACATCAGCCAGCGTCTCGAGAATGCGCCGGGGCGTGACGGTGCTGGACCCTACCGCGTCGTCGAGTCCGTTGACATTGCGGCCACCATTCTTCCACTGCTCCACGCCGCCCGGGTTCACGATCTTGATGGCGTAACCGCCGGTCCGTTCCAGCAGCCACGCAGTGTAGTCCTGAGCCCGCGCCTGCTCGTCGGCGGCAATCTGGCGCAACAGGAAGTCATCGTTCCCCAGCAGGATGAAGAATCCCGCGTCAATGCACGGCGTGTCGTCCAGCTCGAGATGGGTGTGGAGGGCGCCAAGCGGAGCCACCGCCGCGTCGAAGGCTGTGGTATAGCCCAGCCCTGCATAGCGGTAACCGGTCGTGAAGGTGCTCGGAACGGTGCCACCTGTGCCGGAGCGCGGGCCGTCCTGCTTTTCCAGGAGCCGCGGCGCCGGCGCCGGATCCCTCAGGTGCTCCTCGGGCAGGAGACGCCTCGCTTGATTGCAGCTTGAGCTTGCCACGTGTGAGTGGATATCCACTCCTCCCGGCATGACGACCATCCCGCTCGCATCGATCCTCCGGGCGCCTTGCGGCACGCTCTTCACGATCTTGCCGTCCTCGATGCAAATGTCCTGCACCTTCCCGTCAATTCCATTCGCCGGATCGTAGACCGTGCCGCCGGTGATTCGCAGCTGGGTCATCGCGAACCTCCATTCGCGAACACTCGCGCGTTCAGCGCCTGCAGGACCTCGCGGGCCGAGGGAGGACCGGTGAATGCCAGACGCAACGGGATGGGGACGTCGTCCATCCGGTAGGCTGTGCCCTCCTCATGAATGCCCGCGATTCCAGTGTCGATCGCGATGTGATAGCCGGGCGATGCCTCGCTCACTCGCGGTCCGATCGCGACAACCTGCGCTGATCCCAGCGCGGCACGCACCGGCTCGGGCACCGTAGCCGGTGATCCGGCAAGGAGCACCAGGTCGACTCCACCCCCCATGAGCAGACGTGAGGCGCTCTCATCGGGGAGATAGCGCGGGAAACCTCGAGAAAAATCCACGGCGAAAGGGAAACCGGTCTGCCAAGTGCTGAGCGCTTCGATTCCGCTTCGGTTGCCTCCCGCTCGCAGCGCAGTCAGGGCCGCCCGAGAGGGTCCGTTCAATGCCTGCGTGAGGGCGACCAGCGCTTCGGTCCGAAGCTGGCTGGCCGGAAGCGCCGACGGTTCCGCGTCATACACCAGACTCGAGTACCTGGCCTTGGTCAGCCGATCAACCAAATCGACGAGCGGACTCTCTTCGGGTTGTCGCCGCCCTGCGACTCCCGCGCGGAGGGCACCCAGCGCCGCGATCTCATGGTCCGGCGCCAGCGAGACACGGTGATCGGCATCCTTCGGCCCCTTGCTCGGACCCACATCAACCGCGATCAGAGTACGACTCGCTCGCCCCTCCGGCGCCGCGAGTCCCTTTCGATCCGCTGAGTAGCGCTCCCTGAATCGCGGGTAGTGTTCGGCAGGATCAACTCCCCAAAACACCACGACGTCGGCACGGTTGAACAACTCGCCCAAGGTGGCAGTCGCCCTACCCCGCGCCTGCTGGGCGACGAGGCCCGCCGCCACCGTATCGGAAGCGGGACTGTCGAGCCGTGCCCGAAGCCGGTCCGCGATCGCCAGCCCGTGGCGGGCCGCTTCAATCGTGAGATCCCCGGCGAGATAGACCATCGGATTCTTCGCCGCGGCCAGAATCGCCGCCGCTTGATCCAGCGCCTGTTCGAGCGTCGCGGTCTTGCCCCCGATCAACACTTTCGTCGGGACCACCCCGTCACCGAACCAAGTCCTGCCAAGCTCACAGGCATTCTCCGCCTCTGCGATGCGTCCACCCTCGACCTCCAGAGCGATGTCGTCACAGGCGCAGCCGCAGCCAAGACAGGTCCGGTAGGGCAGCGTAGCCTTGTCCTTCGTCACGCTGCCCGTCCTGTCGAAGTCGTCAACTCGGAGTACACCCTCTCGGCCCGAGCACGAAGCCTGATCTCGCATTCGGCCGCAGAGTGAGCGGAGGCGAAGACGGTACAGATCGGATGACCAGGTTGGATAAGCTCGCCGGGCCAGGGAATGTCCGCGATGGTCGGATCATCCAGCCAACGGCGAGTCTCTCCCGCAATCACGGCGCGGCGGGCGTAGACAATGGCTTTACCTGTCGCGGGGAAGCGGCGAGGGATTTCGAGGGAGGCCGGCAATTTCTTTCGACAACCGAGCACGTGCAGCTGGAATGCCGAGATCCCGAAGGCCCGCTCGATCAGCTCGAGCGAAGCCGAGTAGCGAGGATTCACCTCGATAGCGAAGGGGATTCCATCCTGGGCGATGAAGTCCACGCCATTCACGCCCTTGAGACCGCAGCTCCCGGCTACAACCTCTGCTACGGCCCTGGCTCGTTCGAAGAGCGCCTCCCCTCGCGGGAGATGGGAATCCTTCGCCGGCGCCAGAATGTTCCCGCTGTACCAATACGCGGCGGCCCTCAGCCATCGAACGCCAATGAGTTGGCGGGTAATCGCAAGGGGAATAATCCTCTCACCATCAGCGCTGAAGACGATTGATGCGGGTATCCCGCGAATGCGCTCCTGCAAGTAACACGAGCGCGGGACAGGCATGCCCTGTCTCCAGGTCATTATTGCCCGCCCGCCACCGGAACGCCGCCCTTTCAGCAGCCATTCTCCATTGGACGGAGGGGTCGTGCGAACGTTTGCCACGGCGAGTCGGTACCTGCGCAGAATCTCCACCAGCCTGATCGGGTTACGTGCGAGGCGGAGCTCGGCGGGTCCATTGCCCAGGAGCGCTCGTCCCTCCGCCAGTCTGCCGACTGCAGCAGGGTGGTTCTCGAGATTGGCACCGTAGGCGAATGAATCTGCCGTGGCCAATTTCGAGAGCGCGACCAGGCGTTCGACACTGTACGGGCGATTGAGGTCGCGCCGCGGGGTGAGAACGCTATCCGCCGCTCGGATTGTGTCCAGGTCTCCGAAGCCATCCACAGCCGTGACCCGGTAGCCGTCCTTCGTCGCCGACTCCGCCATGGCCCGCACCGACATGCCCGCCAGAAGAACTGTGGGGAGAGATTGACGCATCAGAGCCCCAGCCGCTCCCGGGCGCGGGCCGGGGTGATCACGCTGAGATGGTCGAGCGCCGTGCCCGAGGCCTCTCGCAACCGCATGGTGTCTACCAACTCAGCCCAACGCCCGCCTGCGAGGCCGTCGGCGATGAGCGCCGCCCCCTGCGCGCCCTGTTTGGCGACCTTTGCAAAACCGCTGAGCTCCCGAACCGGGGCTATGTCTTCCAACCGGGCGCCCAGAGGATCACGAACTCTAGGATCCCGGGCCCGGCGCCCCGCGAGAAGAATCTCCGCCGGCTGGGGCAACGACGCGGTGAGAGACAACACCCCTTTCATCACGCCTTCGACATATCCCTGAATCGCAACTGCGCTGGGATCCGGCCCGCTTTCCTCCGCGGCAATGGACTCGACGCCGCCCGCGAAGAGCATGGTCTTGTCCACCGTGCCGGCGAGGAAAGCGACTTCACCATCCCAGGCGCCCGACGAATGCCAACCCATAGGTCCGCTGGTGCCTCCCATCCCATCCACCACTTGCCCATCGCTCACGGCGATGAGTGCCGTGAATGCGCCCCCAAGATCAACCAGAATGAACGAGGTGTCCTTGGGGGGAAGCTGCCTCCGCTGGCCCTGATCCCACACTCCGAGCGCCGCCGCTGCGACCTTTTCGGCGGTACCTAGATCCACCCGGTTGAGCTTGCGATGTCGGGGCACGGTCGGGAGGTGGATCACCGCAGGGGTGAACACCACCGGCAGCCGGCTCTCCGCGAGGGCGCGCGCCAGGCGCCTCAACCCTCCGATCCCTCCCGGCTCGCCGGGTCGAGAAAGGTAGGCCAGACGCAGGTCCTCCTCGCTGAGCCTTTCGGCGGGGACCATGGGAAGACCGTAGCCTGACGGGCCGGCGATGAGGTCCGGACCCGCTTCGCGCAGCAGTTCTATCAGTGATTGGGGCGACTCCAGCGCCGAAGCCGTTGGCAGCGATTGATCCAGCCACACCTGTTCGCCGTCCAATCCGCAAAGATCGAGGCTCACGGTGCCGGGGTCGATCCCGATGACTCGGACCATGGTGAAGCTCTAAACGGACTTTATCAGGAGCCCGCCAGCATCTCCCGCGCGATATCGGCGATCCCCTCGGCGTCCAGCACGAGGTCATTCTTTTCAAACAGCCGTGCTACGCACCGCTTGTGCAGCTTCGTCTTGAAATTCCCCACCCCGAAGGCGCCGAAGACCACGGCACCGCCGCGCTTTTCTCCCGCGTCGTTGAGCTCGACTCCTTCAACTCCGACCGGCGACACGGCGTTAAAGTCCACCACCACCCTTACTCCACGGTCGAACCAGGCGGCCTTGGGAACCATCATCACCCCAGCCGGCCCGGCGTTGACCAGAATGTCTGCCTTATCAAGAACCTTAGTCGCCTGATCCGGGCTGCTCAGCTCGGTGATCTCGACCGGAATCTCGAACCGCTCGCCGATGCTGCGCCGAGCCTTTTCTCCCTGTTCTGGCTTGCGCGAGGTGATGATGACCTTGGCGCCACCCTTGCCCAGCAGTCCAGCGACCCGCTGCCCGACCGGTCCCGTTCCGGCGACGACCACGACTCGTTTGTCTTTCACGGTGTCCACCGCGTGCTCGATCTTCACCACCGCGGCGGCCGCCGTGGTGTTGGACCCATTCGAGTCGAGCATGATGGAAACGGTGAAGGGTTTGAACAGGGCATCCTGCGCCATCGCGAGGAGCTGTTCGCCCTGCGACATGTTGTTCCCGCCGATCCAGACTGCTGTGTTGTGCAGGTCCTTTGGTCCGCGGGTGAAAATGCAGCCATGAACCAGATCCCGGACGTCCTCCGGGGCGACTCCGCCGTAACTCAGGACCTGGTCGGCACCGGCATCGTAGGCCACGATTTGATCAAACACGCTCGGCAGTCTGGAGCTATCGAGCTGCAACAGAAGCTTCCGCATCATCATCTCGCCACAAGAAGTCTTGGACAGTGACCGGGAAACACGAAGGGGCGGGCCCGGCCCGCCCCCTCGTTGCTGCAGTCTTGGTCGGCCGGTGAATCAGACCCCGTCGACCCCCGAGAACGGGTGCCGGGCGGTCTTGGCGCCACTCAGGACCGAATCGACCGTCGGCAGGCCCTTGAGCGCACGCTCGATCGACTGCTTCGTGGCCTCGTAGTTGAACTGGTAGATCTTCTTGTTGTCTTCCGCCTGCCAGTGAATGAACACGCCGACCAGGACGCACCAGTCGTTGGCCTTGTCCTTGGGAATGATCCCAGAGGCCACGCTGTCCACTACCGCGCGGGCCACCGCCGTCTGGGCCGGGCCGAACATCTGCACCGCCTGCTTGGCGCCCTTGATGGTGACCTTGTTGAACAGAATGGTGTCCGGCTTGCACGGCAGATTCGGGGTGACCACTGCGAGCAACGTGCTGAAGCCATCCTTTTGGTTCGAAAGCGCGTTAACGAAGGCGGCACCGGCAACGCCGCTCTTGGAGCCGATGATGAGGTCGACGTGGGCGATCTCGTTCCCATCCCCTACCAGCGACTCGCCAATGAAGAAATCCGCTGCCATGTCTACCTCCATCTGCGTTTTAAAGAATGAAAGGATCTGCTGCCACATAGTGTGCTCGACAGATCGGGAGCTGGGCACAGGAGCGACGTGGGCAGGGGGAACTCCGCGCCACGCGGTCCCGCCAAGGCGGGTAGCTCGAGGCTCGTAAAACGGAACCTCAGGGGCCCCTAGTATGTCGGCCACCCCTGAGGCTGTCAAGGCGGCATGCAGCGCCTTCCCGGCCCGACGCGCTCGGTGGACATTCGCCAGCTCAACGTCCGGCTCAAGGGACGGTATCTCCGCAGGTGATCCGGCCCAAGTCCTTGTTCGATGGACACTTTCCGCACGGCATGGGGCTCGCCTTGGCTTCCGGCGTCCCCTGTCCAACCGAACGAGGTCAGCATGAAGGCCAAATGGTTTGCCGCCGTCATCGCGCTGGTCGTTCCTCAGGCGCTTAGAGCTCAAGTCGTCAGCGCGGAGATCCTGATTCACCAGGGACCGATCGCGGCTCGCGTCGCGGTGAATCCCTACTACTACCCTCGCTACCATGTTGCCCGCGTGATCGTGGTTGAACGGAATCACGGCCATCACCGGGGCTGGTACAAGAAGCCGCGACACCGGGTGGTCGCCTGGTATGACCCGCGCGACGACCAGTACTACGATCGCTACGACGACAGGCATCCCGGCCTGCACGAGGTGTATGTCTATGAGTGCGATGGTCGGTACTTCCGGGAGAGCGACTGACTCGAACTGAAGCCGGCCGGTCCTACCTGCGGCCAGCTGTAACAACGGCCGGTTTCACAGACCCGTGGCTCCCCGCCCGGGTTCGAACAACCCCGCGCGATGCGGGGTTGTTTGCTTACCGGTCTGTCGCGAAGTAGAGCTGGACCTCGAGACCCTCGGCTGCACCCCCCTCTTCGCTCGAGAGCATGGTAAACATCAACGGCTCGGCTGCGGCATTGAGGACCTCGAGGCACTTGGGGTCAACCGTGAGTTCCCAGTCCCCCGGCCGGAAACCGATTCCATAGAAGGTCCCGTCGCTGAAGGTGGTGAGGATCCTCTGCTCGCCCGAAGCTTTGTGTTTGAGCCGCAGGGTGATGCCGCCCATCGCCGCCCCCGTCACCCGACCCTCCACAACTCCGCCCGGCAACACTGGGATATCCAGTGTGCGGTAACGATTGGGCGAAGGTTCCACCGATGCAGCCGCGAATGCGGGTACCCACAGCGGAGAAGCAAGAGTACTCGAGTCCACCGCCACCATCGTGGGTTCGTAAGGCAGGAGGTCCCAGGCCCGGTACCGGCCGCTCGAATCCGACGTGGCCCAGATTGGGCCGACCACGATACGGACACCGGCTAGCGGCTGCTCGCCGTCATCCATTCGCCCGTTGGCGTTCATGTCCAGAAAGACTCGACCGGTGACGCCGCCACGGGAGAGGGCGGGGCTACCCGAGAAATCCATGCTGCTTCGGGTCGGATTGTAGATGGTGGAACCCGAGATGTACTGGGTCCCCACCGGCTCGGCTCCTCCACCCCCGGTAACTGTGGTGTAGGAGCGAACGGTAGGGAGTTCGGCTGCGATGAGCAGGGAGAATCCAGGACCCCGACTCCCTCGGTACCAGGTCATCCCCGTCTCCGCCCGAAGTCCTTTGAGCAGCGGCGCACCGACGTAGGCGGACGCGTTGACCGGTCCGACCCCGGGCTGCATTTCGAACGTCGTCCTGGCCGAGAGGCTGCCGAGCACCGGGCCGAGGCTCCGACGAGGGAGTACGAACGTGTTAAAGCCGAGGAACGTCTCGCTCGTCCCGGGGCTGAATCCAGTCTCCTGACGCTGGAAGCGGACTGCGGGAAGAATCCGCACTTCGGTCACCTGGAATGATGCACCGAGCCGGCCGCTGGTCAGTCTTCCTGAGGTGGTATTGATCCGGTCCAGACTTGCTTCCAGGTAATTGGAGCCCATCCGGCTGATCGGCCGGAGAAACGCCGAGAGCGTTACCTGGTCCGTCCTGCCCTCGGGCGTCAGGATTGGGTCGCGAACTGCTGAAGCAAAGCGATAGACGTCGGCCTGGAATTGAAAGTCGGTCGATGGCTCGAACCGGAGCGCTCCGCGCACTACGGCATCGCGCACCGCCTCGGCTTCCAGGCTCACCGAATTGGTCAGTGAGCCGAAGAGACCTGCATACGGGTGCAGGAGATTGCCGGGCCGGGTCCGCCAGAAACCGTCGAAACCTGCCCGCGCGCTCCAGCGGCTAGAGAGGCCGTAGCGGAGATCGACATTGCCAGTGGCGTCGCACTGGGTGGTCCGGCACTGGCCGAGGGACAGGCCGTACTCGAACTGGTGGGTCGGGAGCGCATCGGTACGCAGGCGATAGGTCTGGTTGAATTCCCGAATCTCGCCGAACGGGCCGTAGGCGATGAAATCGACCGGGTTCTCGCCGTACTGGATCGGCAGGTCAAACGAAAACTGGCCCAGCGCGTTCACCGAGTCGAAGCCGATCAATCGTCCGCCCCGATATGCCTCGATGCTCCAGCCGGTGCCCAGCTGTCCCGTGAAGGGGAGATTGCCGACGGCCATCGGGCGCACGAACGGACTGTTCGAAATGGAGAAACCGCGCAGGCTGCGGGCACGTGGACCGCTGCTGATCCCGTCGCCAAGTTGGGCCTGGGTCAACCAGCGGTTCTCCCGCCAGATCCCGTTCCAGCCGATATCGGCGCGAGGCGGGCGACCGGCGCCGTTCTGGCTCTGCAGGCCCAGCCCGAACGAACCGCCAAAGACATCAAGCCCGAGCATCGTGGAGTACGCGCCGGCATCGAATCCGGTGGTGGGAGTGAGCAGCGAGTAATCGAATACCATCCCGTTTACCCGCGGGCGCTCAAGACCCAGCCTCAGGCCGGTGTATTCGGGAGTGCTGGAGCTGGCAAGCCTGGCCCGCATCATGGATTCCCGCTGTAGCCGCCGCGCCACAGGCAACGACCCCGGTTCGAGCACCGTGACCTGCAAGTCCTGCCAACTCACGTCCCAATCGAGTCTAAAGGCGCGGCCCAGGACTCGCGTATCGAGGTAGACATCGGAAGGCGTGGATTGGAGCTGGTCGGCAGTCAGGACGATCCGTTCCTTGCCCAACGTGAGCCTCTTGCTTGCGGGATCGAGGACGAACCGCACATTCCCCGGCTGGACCAGCGCCTCGAGGCTGCCATCGGTCTGGCGGGCTGTGTGAATCTCTGCGAGGTCGAAGAACGCTCCGACCGGGATCAGCGCCGCGTTGCCGGCCCGAAACGCCTCTACCGTCCTGCTGGTCAAGCGGCCCAACTGCAGCTCGATCAGCACCGGCTCCGCCTGTTGCGCCGCGAGTCGCGAGCCGAACCCGGCCAGCGAAAGGAGCAGCGCCACGAAGCGGACGATCCGGGTCATGGCAAGGTCAAGTCAATCGAGTCGCGGGTTACTGGTGCTCGAAGCAACAGCTCGGGAGCTATGTCCGTCCGTTCGGTGGAGAGTTCGAGACGCAGTCGATAACCCCCCGAGGTTCCTCCCGCGAGCGGCATCATGAAGAACGGCTCGGCGGTGTAGTAGATAGCGATCGGCTGCTCGAACTTGCTGACCTGATTGCCCTTCTCGTCCAGCAGGGTGCCTCTCGCAGTGCCGACGTAGGCGGCTCCGCCCTGGCGCTCCATGCGGACCCGGACCCGCAGCGAATCGCCCTCTCGGCCGGCGCGGAGGTCGGTCAGCGCGAGGCCGGTCTGCAACTGGCCCTTGCGATAGATGAGCGGCAGGATCGAACGCACCTCGAGGTTCAATCCGACCGAAATGCCGCCGGAATCTGCCTGTGCGACCTGGAGCACCCCGCCCTTGGCGGAAATGAGCACGCGGGACCAGTACTCCCCGTCCGACAGGCCCTGCGGCGGTCGAGCCAGCAGGCGAACCGTCTGTCGCTGAAGTGGCGCGAGCGTCATCCGGCGGGGAAAGGCATCGATCCATGCCGCCGCCGATGGCATCCCAGCCTCGACTGAGTCGGGCGTGACGATCGTGAACTGACCGAGGGAATCGGTCGATGGATAGCCGAAGAAAGTACTGACCGTGATTTCGACCGGATCGGCGCCGGGGTTGTACAGCGTCAGGGACCCGCTTCGGGTGCGATGGTCGAGATAAATAGCGTGCGGTGCGACGAGAACTCCCTGGGCGGCGGTGACGCGGGGAAATCCCGCGATGACGGCGACGAGGGCGAACAGCCGGCGCACGGTCAGAAGAAGGTGCAGGTAAGCGTGATAGTGCCGATGTAGGCCCCGGTCGGCTGATTGGCAGCCGGGGAAACTTGGCCTCCCATATTCAGGTAAATGTCCGGGCTGGTATCCAGCTTGTAATTCTGGTTGCCGTGGGGATTGAAGAACTCCGGCACCGAGTTGCTCGCGGTGCCCTGAATCATCAGATCGTTCGCCCCGAAATTGATCGGCATCGTCGCGCCACCGCCGACTCGGTCGAGTCGGCTCGGCAGCGTGAAACGCAGGCCGACTTGTTGATTGAGGATGTGCTTTACGTAAAACCTCCCGCGCCGTACCGGATCGGTGGGTGCCACCGACGTAGTGACTCCTCGGATCACGACGCCAAAATCGAGATCCTGTATGGGAGTAACGAACGACTGGCCCGCCAGCGGGCGGGCCACCAGGAAAAGGACCAGGAGCGGGAGAACACGAGGGCATCTGGGCATGTGGGAATCCCGGGGCGGGCCCCACGGGTGGAAGACTCGAGCAAGATAGCCGAGTCAATGTCACCCGTGAGACGCCCGGAAAGCCCTTCGGTCGATGTTAGTAGTTCGCCGTAAGGGTGACGGTGCCGGTGTACGTCCCAGCGGGCTGGGCGGCACCCGGCAAGACGGTGGCGCCGACAAACACCGACAGCGCACCCGCGCCGCTAAACGCGGTCGAAGTGGGCGCGCCGGACGGGGTGAAGGCGGTGCAACCTGCCGCGCTCGTGGTCGGGCTGGTGCAGCCGGTCCAGGTACCGATCGGCAGGTTGTTCCCGCTGCTCGTCAAATTGGCCGGCAGGGTGAACGCCACTTGGACGGGCGCGCTGAGCTGACCGGTGAGATCGAACCGTCCGGCGGAGCCTGCGCTCACCGGGATGGTCTTGTTCACGCCGGGGAAGACGTTGCCGAAGTCGAGATTCTGGGCCCCGGTCACGGTAATCGCCTGAAACACATTGGCGGTGGCCGTGATGTTGGCGCTCTGAGCCACGGCCGGCATTGCGCCCAGGGTCAAGAAAGCGGCCAAGACGGCCGATACTCGGATAGTAGTGCGCATTGCCCTAGCCTCACCTGTTGGAGTTGAGAGAACCGCAGTCGGAGTGTCAGCTCCGGACGGCCGGGGTAGGGCAACCAGTGTGCCGCTTGTCTTAAACCTGTCTGCTGCACGAGGTAAGTCGTTCAAAACATGCAATTTCTGGTGTCTATCTATTAGACACAACCAGCCGCATTCTGGGCAGTCTTAGTACCTCCGCCAGGAAGGCCAAGTCGTCATGTACCAATCTCTTCCATCCCGACTGCGGGACGCGCCCCTGCCCGAGCCGCGTACCGCTACCTCCCCGTTTTGGTTGGGGGGCGTGATGCTCGGCGTCGCACTGACTCTGTTGGGTCCTGTCCCAGCCGCCCAAGCTCAGAAGCAGGGCGGTCTGCAAGTGTCGGCCAGGGTCGTTTCAGTTGAGCCCGTTCAGCTCGCCTTAAGGGAGGCTTTGGACCCCGCTGTCCGGCCTGGGGCAGCTTCACTGGTTCAGATCACCCGGACCGTGGTGCTGGC
>Ga0068864_100002479_pt1 | contig 15239 bp, 8 predicted proteins | sample KBSSwiS72_FD_66586 | JGI IMG/M metagenome (GOLD analysis project Ga0068864, IMG submission 66586) | Switchgrass rhizosphere microbial communities from Kellogg Biological Station, Michigan, USA - KBS Switchgrass S7-2 | ecosystem: Host-associated > Plants > Roots > Rhizosphere > Soil ... | reverse complement strand
TGCTTCGTTATCGACCTATCCCAGAACAAACAAGCACAGGACAAGTTCACACACCTTGCTTACCACGACGCCTTAACTGATCTTCCCAACCAGGCTCTCTTCAAGGATCGACTCAAGCAGGCAATTGCTCTGTCGCATCGCAGCAACCTGATGCAAGCAGTGTTGCTGGTGAATCTCGACCGGTTCAAGACCGTGAACGATTCACTCGGCTATCACGCAGGTGATCTGTTGCTGCAATCGGTGGCCCAACGCTTGACGAGTTGCGTTCGCGAATGTGACACGGTCTCGCGGTTTGGTAGTGATGAGTTTGCAATTCTGTTAACGCAGATTCCACGAGCACAGGACGCCGCCAACACCGCACATGCAATCAAGGAAGCGCTCGTTCAACCATTCATCTACGAAGAACAGGAAATCTGCGTTTCCAATAGCATCGGCATTAGTCTGCATCCTCACGATGGACGTGATACTGCAACGCTCTTGAAAAGCGCAGGGGCCGCACTCGACCGGGCGAAGGATCAGGGGGGCAACAACTATCAGTTCTACACGGCAGGGGGAACGACGCGCGCTCTTCGCCAACTTGTACTCGAAAGCAATTTGCGCCCTGGCCTCGAACGCAAGGAATTCTTCATTCAGTATCAACCACAGGTAACGGTCAATGACTTTCACCTGGTTGGGATGGAAGCGTTGGTACGTTGGCAGCATCCAAGTCTCGGTCTTCTATATCCAAAGGAATTCATTTATCTGGCAGAAGAGAGTGGCTTGATTATCTCACTTGGGGATTGGGTATTTCGCGGTGCTTGTTTCCAAAACAGGAATTGGCAGCAATTGGGTCTAAAGCCGATGAGACTCGCCGTAAATTTCTCCGCCCGGCAATTTCAACAGCCTACTTTTATCTCGACCGTCGAGGAGATCTTGAAGGAGACAAACCTGGATCCTACCTGGCTTGAATTGGAAATTACCGAGAGTTCGATAATGAAGGATCCCGAGCTGGCGATCGAAAAGTTACTCGAGTTGAAAATGATGGGTATCAAGGTCGCGATCGATGATTTTGGCACCGGATACTCTTCGCTGAATTACTTGAAGCGATTTCCAATCGACACCCTCAAGATTGATCGATCCTTTGTCAGTGACCTTTGCAAGGATCCACACGACACGGCAATCGTCAGAGCGATTATCACACTCGGTCATGCATTGGATCTCACAGTGATTGCCGAAGGCGTGGAGACACGTGAACAACTCGAATCGCTAACCGAACTCGAGTGCGACGTTGTGCAAGGGTTCTTGTTTAGTAAGGCGCTCTCCGCGAATGATTTCGAAGAGTTGCTCGTCGAGCAGCGACAGGTTACTTCCAACGCTCGTTAGAATGGTTCCTGGAGTTTGCTTGCTGCATTTTCATCAACCAACCAGCTCAGCGCACCGTTTGTCGGATTGATTCTTTGCGCAGGGAATCGGTCCGGCTCACCTTTAAGAACCTCGCGCAGAATCTCTGCCTTTTCACTTCCACTTACAAGAAAAACAACTGTTGACGCGTTGTTCAACACTGGCAGCGTCATCGTCAGACGGTAACTGTTGAGTTTCGCAATCCACGGTGCCGCAACCCATCGCTGCGTCTCCTGCAAGACTTCCGAGTCCGGAAAGAGCGATGCTGTGTGTCCCTCCGGTCCTAAGCCGAGCAAAGCAAAATCGATTCGAGGTAATTCGCCGGCCGGGGGATGGAAGAAGTCCCTCAGCTGCGATTCATAATCGTTTGCAGCTTCCGATGCATTCGGCTTTTCACTCAACATGCGATGGACGTTAGTTGGTGGCACGGGGGCGCGAACGAGCATTGCTTCTCGCACCATTCGATAGTTGCTGTCTGGATGGTCGGGCGGAACGTGACGTTCGTCGGTCCAGAAGAAATGGATACGGTCCCAGGGCAACTGACTGCGAAATTGTTGAGTCGGATCCGCCAGAAGTTCGTAGAGTCGTTTGGGCGTAGAGCCACCCGAAAGCGCGATGGTAAAGAGGTTGTTTCGTGCAACTGCGAGTTGGCTCTGGGTGAGGATCAGTTGAGCTGCTTGTTGAGCAAGCTCGGCGGCGTTCCTAAATATTTCGACTGCTGATTGCATCTTTCTATTTAAGCGATGAGAGTACGATCATCCGCAGATTACGCAGCGCGGCTAATGCCGCAACAAATAGACCATCGCATGAACAATCAAGTGTATAACGCCAACGGCGTTCGCTAATTCAGCCCAGGGTTGCTTCAACCCTGGGATCAAGAATCCCGACAAGACGAAAACGCCGAAGGTGTTGGCTATTGCTTGGTCAACCCTAGCCAACTCTTTCAGAGTTAGCAAAACACTAAGGCCAAACTAACCCAAGGTTGAAACAACCTTGGGCTGGAATTGGCGAACGCCGTTGGCGTAATAATCTTTCCAAACAAGAAGTTGTTTGTTTGCTTCAGAGATTGTTTTCGTGAAAGAGTCACTAACCGCTAAGTCCCTAAATCAATCTGTGTAATCTGCGTAATCTGCGGATAGGCTCTCAATCAATCACACCCGGCTTTAATTTCCTTTAGCTTGCGCCAACGGTGACCGCTCCGCGCTACTAAGTGATCGGCTTCGGATGGGCCGTCGTTTCCCGCCGGGTAGGTTGGCAGCCCAGTTACCCCTTGTGCCGCCCAGGCTTCCTCGATAGGAGTTATCAATCTCCACTGCGCTTCCACTTCGTCACGCCTTGTAAAAAGAGTTGCGTCGCCTTGCATCACATCCAACAGCAAAGTTTCGTATGCATCCGGCGTGCGAACTCCGAAAATATCTTGATAGCAAAAATCCATGTGAACACTGTTGACGCTCATTTGGAAACCCGGATGCTTTACCCCAATGCTCACATTGATTCCCTCATTCGGTTGAATGCGAAGCACAATCACATTGGGTTCGATATCTTCATCAGCCGTACGGGCGAACAAAGCCTGGGGAGTTCGTTTTAAATGGACTGCGATCTCTGTCAGCGAGCGAGCCATACGCTTCCCGGTTCGAACGTAGAAGGGAACGCCGGCCCAGCGCCAGTTTGATACTTGAAATTCGATGGCGCAGTACGTTTCCGTTGTCGAGTTGTCGTCAATGTTTTTTTCGTCTTTGTAACCAGGGACATGTTCACCATCCACCTCTGCCGCCGTATATTGAGCCCGGACGGTCCGATAGGAAGCCTCTTCTGGTTTCAGCCGGCGAATGGAACGCAGTACCTGAACCTTTTCTTCTCTTACGTTGTCAGCATCGAAAGCAACGGGTGGTTCCATTGCTGTTAACGTCAGAAGTTGCAACAAGTGATTGGCGACCATATCGCGTAGCGCTCCGGCTTCTTCGTAGTAGCCGGCGCGCGAGCCAACACCGATTGACTCGGCTGCAGTAATCTCGATGTAGTCGACGTAGTTTCGATTCCAGATCGGTTCAAACATTGAATTCCCGAAACGGAAGACCAAAATATTTTGCACTGTGTCTTTGCCGAGATAGTGATCGATGCGGTAGACCTGATCTTCCTGAAATACGGCGGCTATTTCCTCGTTCAACTTCTTCGCTGAATCGAGGTCATGACCAAAAGGTTTTTCGATCACGATGCGACTCCAACCTTGCTCGCTCTTATTGAGCCCAGCCTTTCCCAGTCCTTCAACAATCACGGTAAAGAGAGAAGGAGGCGTGGCGCAGTAGAATAATTGATTTCTACTTGCTCCCCTGGCGCTCATGTCTTCAAGACGCGAGGCGATCTGAAGGTATGTATCGTCCTTGTCGAACTCGCCGGTCATGTAGGTGATGCGCTCGGTAAAACGATCCCAGTCTTCATCGCTGCACGTTTCGATTTTGCTTGAAGCGTCGAGCCCATCGCGTACCACTTTTCGAAACTCCTGGTCCGATACTGGATTGCGACCAAGGCACAGTATTTGGACGTCGTCCAGACAGCCTTCGCACATGAGACGAAACAAGGCCGGCATGAGTTTTCGTTTTGTTAGATCGCCCGTCGCGCCGAAGATGACTACGACACAGGGATCTCCCTTAGGAAGCGACAGTTGTTCGAATTGCGATGATTCGTTTGTTTCAGGTGTAGACACGTTTGGTTCCCTTGTTCAGGCTTTCACTTCTTCTCAACATGTCCGCCAAACTGCATTCTCATTGCGGACAGAATCTTGTTAGCGAAATCTGCTTCGCCTCTTGAACTAAATCTCTGGAACAACGCGGCACTCAGAACGGGCACTGGCACGCCCTCGTCAACCGCTGCGTTGATGGTCCACCGACCCTCACCTGAGTCCGACACGCTGCCTGAGAAATTCTCCAACTTTGGTTGCTTCGCCAAAGCAATCGCCGTAAGGTCCAGGAGCCAGGAAGCCACCACACTACCTCGTCTCCAGAGTTCGGTAACATCGGCGAGATCGAAGTCGTACTGATAATGCTCCGGTTCACGCAACGGGGTAGTCTCTGCATCCTTGGCGTGATCGAGTAGTCCTACGTTAGCGTGATGCAAGACGTTCAGGCCCTCCGCGTAAGCTGCCATCAATCCATACTCGATTCCGTTGTGAACCATTTTCACGAAGTGTCCGGCCCCGGCGGCTCCACAATGCAAATAACCTTCCTGGGCCGTGCCGCTATCAGACCGTCCGGGTGTAGGCGCAACTGACGCCCGGCCGGGAGCCAGTGTCTTAAAGATGGGGTCGAGATGCTCAACGATATCTTTTTCTCCACCAATCATCTGACAATACCCGCGTTCCAAGCCCCAGACGCCGCCACTTGTTCCAACATCGACGTAGTGAATACCTTTGGCTTTCAGTTCTTTTGAGCGCCGGATGTCATCTATGTAGTAGGAATTTCCACCGTCGATGATGATGTCGTTTGCGCTCACGATTCCAGAGAGTTCGCCAAGCGTTGAATCGACGAGGGCCGCTGGAATCATCAACCAGATTGCCCGTGGCGCACTGAGCTTCTCAATCAAGTCATTTAGCGAACTTGCACCCACCGCCCCTTCATTTACGAGAGTTTGCACTGCACTGGTGTTGCGATCGTATACGACACAGCGGTGATCCGCTTTCAATAGCCGTCGAACCATGTTCGCGCCCATACGTCCGAGGCCAATCATTCCGATTTCCATCCGGTTACTCCTTAACTTTTTGGTTTGGTGGCTATTGTAACTCACCAGGGCGTTTGTTCCCGTGCCATCTGTCTCCTGAAAACGTTATCGACAGGCCTTTTTTGATTTGACGTTCTGTTCTATTTTCTCTGTTACTCTTGTTCAGGTTGTCGGAAGGAGGAAAACGAATGAAATGCTTAGCGCTGTTTCTGCTCTCGATAATGATCCTAACCCCGCTCCAGGCGAAACCCATCGTTAAAATCATCGATCTCACTTACTCGTTCGACGCGGACTCTGTCTACTGGCCGACAGCTGAGACTTTCAAACTAGAAACAGATTTTGAGGGCGTCACTGACAAAGGTTACTTCTACTCTGCTTATCGATTCTCAGCCGCAGAACATGGTGGTACGCATCTCGACGCGCCTGTGCATTTTGCTAAAGGCCATAACAGCGTCGATCAAATCCCGTTAGAACAACTCACTGGTGCGGGCTTGGTAATCGACGTGACGAAGCAGTGTGCTGCGGACATTGACTATCTCGTCAGCGTTGCTGATTTTCAGGAATGGGAGAAACGAAACGGCAGGATTCCAGCCGGCGCGATAGTTTTGCTTCGTACGGGTTTCGGCAAGTTCTATCCCGATCGCAAGAAGTATCTTGGAACAGACGAGCGGGGAGCGGCTGCTGTCGCAAAACTTCATTTCCCTGGTCTGGACCCACAGGCGGCACGTTGGTTGGGCCAGTCAAGATCTATCAAGGCAATCGGTCTGGACACAGCGAGTATTGATCGCGGTCAATCGACGCTGTTTGAGAGTCACCGAAATCTGTTTGAGAGGAATATTCCGGCATTTGAGAATGTGGCAAATCTTGATCAGCTCCCGGTCAAAGGTTTCACCGTGGTCGCTCTCCCCATGAAAATTAAGGGTGGGAGCGGCGGGCCGTTACGAATTATTGCCATGCTCTGACCCGGAAGCCGGATCTCAGATTTAAGATCTCAGATCTCAGAGATGATCGACGGTTCGGCGTCAACACCGGAGATCTGAGATCTGAGATCTGCGATCTGAGATCATCGCTCGGCGAGTCTGGCTACTACTGCCGCAAGTTCTGCGCGATCGACTGGCTTCGACAAATGCACCTGATACCCTTCGGACAATGCTCGTATACGATCTTCTGTTCGTGCGTATGCTGTTAATGCGAGTGCCGGCGTGTGTCCACCTCGCTCTTTCGGAAGAGCACGCACGCGTTTGATCAGTCCATAACCATCCTCAACTGGCATTCCGATATCAGCAATCAGCACATCCGGTTTCCAGCTTTCTATAATCTCAAGTGCTTCGCGCGAGGATTCTGCAGCTTTCATGATTGCGCCGCAGCGTTCCAACATCACAGTTACCAATTCCCGCGCATCAAGTTCGTCATCAACAATCAAAACCCTTAAATGTTCAAGTGATACTTGTGGCGGTCCCGACGAAACTGCATGTATTCGCCGTTCAGAATCGAAGGGAGTCTGGGAGTCAACAGCAACCATCAGAGGCAACCTAACCGTAAACGTAGCGCCCTGGCCGTTTCCATCACTATCAGCAGTGACTACACCGCCGTGAAGTTCAACCAGGTGTCTGACGATTGCTAGCCCCAGGCCGAGTCCGCCGTGTGTTCGAGTAGTCGAGCCATCGGCCTGGCGGAACCGATCAAAAACATGTGGCAGGAAATGAGGGTTAATACCAACGCCTGAATCGGCCACTGATATCTCAACATGCGAATTGATACAAAGGAGTTTGACGTTAACCTCACCGCCGCCAGGTGTGAACTTCACCGCGTTGGACAACAAGTTCCAGACGACTTGTTGTAGTCGTTCTCGATCTCCGAGGACCAACCCAACATTTGCTTCGAAATTGAGGTGTAGCCGAACGCCCTTCGCCTCAGCTGTCGGACGAATACTTTCAGCGGCAGCTTCGATAATTGGTTGCAACTCGCTCGCGGCAAAATCCAATCGCACTTTCCCTGTGATAATTCGCGATACTTCAAGTAGATCATCGATCAGCTGACACTGTGAATTAGCATTGCGGGCGATCGTTTCGATTGCTTGTCGTTGTTTTGCCGGTTCGATTTCTCCGTGTAGAAGAAGGTTAGACCAACCCATGATCGCTGTTAGCGGTGTTCGAAGTTCGTGTGACAGTGTCGACAAAAACTCATCCTTGACTCGATTTGCGGCCTCGGCTTCAAGTCTTGCCTCCTTTTCCCGTATCAACGCCTGACGTCGCTCTGTTGCGTCGTGGGCCATGCCTCGCACGATTGGCGTCTCAACACCCTGGGTACGCAGAGTGTTGTAATACTCCCACAACCGGATCTCGCCTGTGGACGTGCGAATCTTCATCACACCCCTGGCACTTCCTTCCGTCTTTACTTTGTGAAGGTAGTCTTCAAACTGGCTTTGATACTCCGGTAACAATCCGTCCCGAATGTTCATACCCACGAGAGCATTTTCGGGAACGCCGAGCACCCTGGAGGCCCATGGATTAACAGAGACCACTCGACCGTCGAGATCGTGGGTGCAGATAAGTTCGTGACTGTTATCAACCAGATCGCGATAGCGGTCTTCACTTTCACGCAAGGCCATCTCAGCCCTTTTCCGTTCAGTGATGTCAGTGGACAAGACGATTACAGATCGCCTGCCTTCGAAATCTAATCGGTTGGAAGTGATATCGACGTTGATGACAGTGCCATCCTTCTTCTGATGTAGCCATTGTCCAGCCTGATTGAACTGCGGGTTGTCCCGTGAAAGATATTCGGTGAGCCGAAGCGCTTCTTCGGGGGGACGAATGTCTTGAATGGTCATCGACAAGAATTCCGCTCGCGAATAACCGTAACGTTGAATCGCGGCGTCGTTCACCGCTAGAAACCGCCGCGTCTCCTGGTCGTAAACCCACATAGCTTGTGGATTTGATTCAAAGAGTAATCGATATTGAGCTTCAGATTTTCTTAGAGCTTCCTCTATGCGGGTCGCAAGCGTTACATCGAGAACGAGGGATAAAACCGAAACGAGCTTGCCGGCCTCATCATAGAGTGCTGAGTTGTACCACTCGCAGTTAACAATAGAACCGAGCTTCGTAAAGTTTCTATTACGCGAAATACCGTATGTTTCTGTTCCTTGATTTTGTCTATTGCCTACTTGATTAACGGACGCGACGTCATCGGGAACAACGAAGTCCCAGTCGCTGAAACTCTTTCCCAGAACCTCTGCGCCCGTCCAGCCAAACAATCGTTGGGCTGCCGGAGACCACCTCAATACACGGAACTCGTGATCCCACTCGATCACAGCGAGCGGAGTATTCTCAACGTGAAAGGCGAGGCGATGAGCTTCCTGGGCAGTGGCTTCCGCGCGTTTGCGATCAGTTACATCACGAATGATTGCGACTCCGCCGATAACTTGTCCGTCTTCGTCGTGACGGGGCGAATAGTAACCGTCGAAGAATCCGGAGCGCCCTGTCTCGGGAATGTAGTAAGGTCGCCCTTCTCCGACAACGGTTTTTCCTTCGACTGCTTCCTGATAAAGCTTGTCCTCGCCGGTTTCTTTCAGGTTAGGGAAGAGTTCAAAAGCGTTTTTGCCTAAGACATCTTCGCGCTTCACACCCGAGAACTTTTCCATGGCAAGGTTCCAGAGTGTGTACCGGAACTCGCGGTCGAATGCGATGATGCCGTCGACGTTTGCTTCCAGAAGGCACTTGAGAAAAAGATCTTGTTGTTGCGGTTCTTTTGTCATTGATTGCGAATAAACTCAGAATGAAAGAATGACCATCCACAGATTACGCAGATGTCCGATAAGCTTCAGCTTGTCGGTTAAGTCTTAAATTCGCATGGTTGTAAAAGAACCAACCTTACGAGACCGACAAGCTGAAGCTTATCGGACATCTGCGTAATCCGTGGATGGCAACTTAAGTTGTTGGCCCAGTCTCTACCGGATGGTGCTGACTCATAAGACCAGGATCTATGGACTAAAAGTATATGTGATCGTTCCTTCCGCGCCTCGAACGCCCAACTTCTCAGCTGAGAATATTGATTGTTTTGCTGCTGCCATTGCTGACTCACGCAACAAAGTCTCACCATCTTTGCTCGACGCCGAGTAGACCCGACCACCTTTGTCGATCTTCACGCGAACCGTAACCAGTGTCGGTTCTTTTACGGCTTCCGCTGGTGCTTCGGCTTCACGCAAAACGATTGCTTTGCCAACCAGTTCGCGGCCAGGTACAGGAATGCCTTTCCTTTTTATAGGCGTCGTCACAAGTGCGGCCGGGTGGTTGGCTGGTGCAGGGTGCCTCTCAAACAGCAGGGTTGAAAGAAACAGCCCTACAAGTGTAGCTCCGAAAAGCGTCATCAGTACCAATGACCAAAAGAGTGCCGTTGCGTTATTTGGCTTAGCAGTAATAACAGGCTCATCGACATCAGTCAGTGGAACCGTGGGCTCCTGGAGATCAATCAGCGGAAGCATATGGTAAGCACAATAGGCAACTAGTTCACTGTCGTAAACTCTGCTGCATTTGGGACAGCGTTTGTAAACCGTCGGTACGCTCGAGGGTGCGATCGATAGCAGAGGTTCCGGCCACTCTGGCTGAAAGTCAGTCGCCTCGGTTGAGACTACAGGCGCCTCGCGATCTGTCAGAACATTCTCGATCTCTTGCTGACTCTTGATCGGTTCCCGCTTCTCCGGAGGAGAGCTCGTTTGCTCATTCGAGAACCAAGGTGTCTGTGAAATTCTCTCGAAATTCTCCATCGCTGGCTGACTCTTGACCGGTTCCGGCTTCTTTGGAAGAGGAGTGGTTTTTCCGTTGGAGAACAACGGTGTCTCTGAAGTTGTCAGAGTATTCTCGATCGCTTGCTGACTCTTGATCGGTTCCGGTGGGACATTCAGAGTCTTCCTTAGTTCAGCCTTCTCTTCTAATCGCTGTTTAAGACCTGCAACAAACCTGCGACTCTTTTCATCTGCAGACACAGAATCTGAGGGCGGTGGCTCTGCTGACTCTCGAGTTGTCCTTGGTTTGGTTGCTGTTGTTTCAAAGGGTGCAGTCGAAAGATTGAGCTGTTGGCTTAGCGACCGGGCGAGATCAGTTCGTCCTTTTCGTTCCGCCCAATCGATCGCATTCAATCCAGTGTTATCGCAGACTAGAGGATTGGCTCCGGCTCTTAGTAGAGGAGGCAGTATCTGGGAGTGACCGGCGATGACTGCCAGGATCAGTGGGGTTTGTCCGCCTGCGTTACAAGCGTTGACATCGCCACCGCCGCCAATTATTGCGTTGACGGCCTCCTCATCGCCCGAGGAAACGGCCTGAAGTAGTGCGGAAATCCTAAAACTCAAAGTGAAGAACCCCTTGATCGCGAAGCGGGAGTAACGGGGGAACGCTTTATTTTACGGAGGAGCGAGGAAATGGGGAAGTCCAGATATTTCGGCTAGCCCGTATTCCTTAGGCCCGCAGCGATCCCGTTGATTGTCGCCGCCAAAGCGTAATTGAGGTTGTCGTCATTCTCTCCGGCACGTTTTCGCCGCAGCAGTTCCACCTGAATCAAACTCAACGGATCGACATACGGATTACGTAGTCGGATCGAACGTGCTAAAACGGGGTTTCGTTCCAAGAGCGTCGATTGTCCAGTGAGTTCAAGCACAATTCGCCTGGTTCGCTCAAACTCTTCCCCAATCAACTTCATTACGCGATCACGCAGCGCTTTGTTGGAAACGAGACCTGCATAGAGCTTTGCTATCGACAAGTCAGCCTTGGCCATTCCCAACTCAACGTTGTCGATCAGATCGTGGAAGAGGGGAAACTTTTCCATGAGGTTTAGCAGCACACGTTTGTTTTCGACTGCTGAATTGCCAAAGCGTTCGAGAGCATAACCAACCCCGAACCAGGCCGGCAGGACATGTCGGCTCTGCATCCAGCCAAACACCCACGGAATGGCGCGTAGTTCATCGAGACCTGAGCGTTCGCTACGTCGAGCGGGACGCGACCCGATGCGCGCATAATCCAATTCCCTGACTGGTGTAGCTTCATCGAAATACTCAAGCACGTCGGCGTTATCGGCGATGTTCTTACGATAAAACTTAAACGCATCCTCCGACATCGCCTCGAGTGCCTCTTCACTTTGTTTATCGAGTTGATAAGCGCCGTCCGGACGCGACAGTGCTTCCAAAGAAGCAGCGATCACTAATTCCAGGTTTCGCTCCGCGAGCACGTGGTCCGAATACTTCCAGTTCATTACTTCACCCTGCTCGGTGATCTTTATGTGTCCACTGAATGCTCCAAGAGGCTGTGCGATGATTGCATGGTGTGTTGGCCCCCCACCGCGGCCGACTGTCCCACCCCGTCCATGAAAGAGCGTGAGTCGCACATTTGTATCCGCAGCAACCTGATGTAGCGCACGATGTGCTTTGAAAATCTCCCATGTACTGGTCAGCATTCCACCATCCTTGTTCGAGTCCGAGTAGCCCAGCATCACTTCCTGGCGACGACCCCACGAATCAAGAACACGGGAATAATCAGGATTGGTCCATAGACCTTCGCAAATGTCAGCAGAGTTTCGAAGATCTTCAATCGATTCAAACAAGGGCACCGGCATCAGTCCGAAATCATTCTTTTCGCAAGTTGCTTCCACCTTCACTCCGGAGAGTTCTGCCAGGCGAACGATGTTGAATATGTCCGCAGCCGACTTGCTGCCACTGATGACGTAGCTGCGAATTGACGGCGCCGGAAGCCGGCGCTTCACGTCCCTGATCATTCGCAGCGAGTCGAGCAGGTTCTGGGTTTCTTCAGAGGGCGGATGCGGGAGCTCGCGGGTAGCAGATGGGAACAGCTCGGAATAAGCCTGACTGTGAACTCGCGCGTGTTGACGAACGTCGAGCGTATGCAAATGAAAACCAAATGTATCAACCTGTCGTAGAAGCGGCTCGAGCAGCACTTTCGCCAGTCGCTCGCCGGCCTCTGCAACGAGACTTTCCCGGAGTAAACATAAATCCAAGCGGAACTCCTCAGAGTCTGAATAACCAATTCCTCGTTCAGCTGGATCGCGTGCGGCAACCAGACGAGCCAACACGTAGTCGAGATAGCGACGGTAGATTTCGTTGGGAGGGTGACGTTCAGGGTTTAGACCGTGTGCGGAAATACTTTCAGCGTAGTGATTCAAAGACTCATACAGCTGAGGTGAGACTTTCGCCTGCAGGGTTGAAGAGGTAAGACGCCAGATCAGCTCTTCGGTTTTGGCGATGTAGAAATCAAGAATTGTCTGCCTGGCGATTTGTAAAGCATCTCGTGTGCACTCTGGAGTAACGTTTGGGTTGCCGTCGCGATCGCCACCGATCCACGATCCAAAGCGTAGCATTCGCGGCAGGTCGCCCGCAGTTAAGTCGCCTCCAAAAGCTTCTCGAAAATCGCTTGCTAACTCGTCGTACAATTGCGGCACAGTTTCAAAAAGGACGCTGGGATAATAATCGAGCCCCATCTTGATTTCGTCGCGAACACTTGGACGACGTCGACGCACTTCGTCGGTCTGCCACAGGCCTGTTATTTCGCCAAGAATTGTTTGCTCTTGCTGCTCGGCCTCGCGTTCCGGAAGCGGTAATCGATCCAGTCGCTCGAGAGCTTCTGCGATTCGCTGACGCTTGAAGAGAACGGTCCGCCGTGCAACCTCTGTAGGATGCGCGGTGAAAACAAGAATGACTTCGATCTTGTTCAACAACTCCCGAGCCTCTTGTTCAGTGACCCCGGCGGCGCGCATGCGACGCAGAGTGCCGAGGAACGAACCTGGCTGGGCAATTATCTCAGGAGAACTTTGAGCAGCGCGTCGCCGTCGTTTGCGGTGATTTGTTTCGGCGAGATTTGTAAGTTCAAAGTAAATCGCAAACGCTTTCGTCATTTGATGCGCTTGGTCAATATTCATTCGGCTGACAATCGCTTCGGCTTGCTCGATCAGAGGAACTCCAGACGAATCTTGCGGCGGACGTTCGCGTTGCTCGATCAAGAGAAGACGCAGTTGCTCGACGGCGGCGAACACTTCTTCGCCGGCTTGTTCTTTAAGCACCAGGCCCAGCAGACGACCGAGCGAACGGACGTCCCTGCGAAGCGGTGCTTCTTTGAGATGTGTTGCGTGACTCGTAAGTTCCGTGAGTCGCGCGACCTGATCATCGACCTTCCAAAATGAACTCATGCGGTGTTTTCCAGTTTCGTGCTATTCAATCAGAGAGCATTTCACCGGGCAACCTGTCCGATATGCTTTAGCTTGCCGGTTCAGTGCTTTAATCTAAGTAACTTCGCGACAAGCTAAAGCATATCGGACATAGGACACTTACAATGACTGCACTATTTACTCAATCAAAACCTGTAATTGGCGTGATTCATGTTGGCGCCCTGCCCGGCACACCTCGTAGCACGCAAACCGTTGCCGAGTTAATTGCCTTTGCCAAACATGAAGCCACGTTATACCGCCACGGTGGTGTTAATGGTGTCATGATTGAAAACATGCACGACGTTCCGTATCTGCGCGGAGAAGTTGGCCCGGAGATCGTCGCAGCTATGACGGCGATTGGTAGCGAAGTAAAGATCTTGTGTGGTTTGCCCGTTGGTATCCAGATCCTGGCTGGTGCAAACATTGAAGCGATGGCAGTTGCACACGCTGCAAATCTTGATTTCATACGTGCCGAGGCTTACGCGTATGCGCATGTGGCTGATGAAGGTTTCATTCAATCATCAGCTGCGAAGCTGTTGCGGTATCGGCGAATGATTGGGGCGACTCGAGTAGAGGTGTGGGCGGATGTTAAGAAGAAGCACTCAGCTCACGCTATTACAGCCGATGTCGGTTTGGGAATGACAGCAGAGACTGTTGAGTTCATGGGAGCTGACTGCGTGATTGTCACCGGCAACGTGACGGGGGAAGCACCACAGGTGCAGGATGTCCGAGAGGCGAAGTCTCACTGTGGCCTGCCTGTGTTTCTCGGTTCCGGTATCAGCGCTGACAACATCGATGAGTTCATCGAGGAAGCGGATGGCTTCATAATCGGATCGCATTTCAAAGTTGATGGTCACTGGGCCGGCATGGTCGATCAGAAGAGGGTCGAGCGGTTTATGGCGAGGGTTAGCATTAAGGATGCGGCGGCTAGACGGTGAGGATCATTTTCCATCTATCATTTTCCATTTGAGCAGGTGGCGCGGCTCTATTCTTTTGATCACTCTTACGATGCCAGATGGAAAATGAGAAATGATAAATGGAAAATGACCTATGAAAGACATTGCCGACTTAACTACTTGAACCTGATTTCTTGATCCTTCTACAGCCCCTGATTCTCGCCGAGCATCCCGGCATCGTTCCTCTTCAGCGCCTTCTGCAGTTGCGACCACTCGCGATGGCCGTGTGATAGTTTCTGAAAATCACCGTCGCCATCGTTTACCAGATTCCGCAACATCTCACCCGCCTGACCTTTGCTGATCGCTTTCTGGGCCGCCCGGTTCAGTGCGATGAAGGCCTTCTGGTGAAGATCCTTCGGATCAGCTACGAAAACTTTCGCACGTTCGTATGGAAATCTGTAATCGTCCGCAAATTTCTTTTCTTTCTCAGAAAGGTCTTTCAGGATTCGGGAACTATCCTTTTCTTTTGCTGACAGGCGCAGTTGCCGTAACTGCGCCAGTGCAGCGTCTTCAGCGTTTGCTGCAGGAGTCTGCAATGACGTCGGTTTCATTTCAGCAGTCTTTGTAGACTCAATCGGTTTCGTTGCGGGATCCGTCGGCACAGTTTGGGCGGAAGTTTCGGGAGTTGCTGCTGTTGTCGCGGGCGAATCGCTACGCAAGAGCACAAATAGACTCAAAGCGAAAATGAGCAAGCCTCCAACACCAAGGCTAAAGAGCCTGATCATGGACCCATTTTTCTTGCCAGGGCGTGAAGATGCTTCTGAATCAGACCAGGAGAACATTCCCAGTCCCTTGCGAGGTTCAGTTTGGACTGTTCGCTCTTCATCCTCACCTTCAAACGTCGATACGATCATTCTTGGTCGTTTCGGTTGAACCTCAGCCGCTGTAATCGTATCGGACCGTGGATGACCGCACTTCCAACAGAAAGCATATTTCGCTTCAATCTCTGTATTGCACTGTGTGCACCTGCTTACTTGCTCGTTCTCC
>Ga0068864_100002478_pt1 | contig 15241 bp, 9 predicted proteins | sample KBSSwiS72_FD_66586 | JGI IMG/M metagenome (GOLD analysis project Ga0068864, IMG submission 66586) | Switchgrass rhizosphere microbial communities from Kellogg Biological Station, Michigan, USA - KBS Switchgrass S7-2 | ecosystem: Host-associated > Plants > Roots > Rhizosphere > Soil ... | reverse complement strand
TAAAAATAAAGGCTAAGCCTGAATACAATAAGCACAATAACTAAAGTAACTACACCGCGCCATTGGTTATTCCTTTTTTGAGCGACAAATTCTGCCAGCGAATGTGCAAATACAAAAAAGAAGCACAATGCCAACAATCGAAGAACTACGGTAATGGGATCATTATTGGGGATGGCACTGGTGGGTCTTCGATCAATATAAAACAGGATTTGGCCAGAAGAAGATTTGATTGAATAATCTGTCTTATTGCTACTAATGATGATACGCTTATGGGCTGTCTTGCTATAGGCAAATTCATCGTTCAGAAACTGGCTCTCAATATAGTATTTTGATTTGATCGGTATTAATGCATAGGTCCATAACCTATTGCTCATACCATTAAGAGCAAATGATTTTTTGATGATCACATAATATCCATTGTCCAGTAATTTAAAATACTCGCCATCATCAAGATTATAGCTGGATAGAGGGGGAATTATGTTTTGATTGTTCCAGAACAGCATTTGCTGTGTTCCAAAAACGGACTCGGCAACGATATATATCCCGTACTCTTTTTTTTCCAGTGATTTGAATTCATCGAGAGTTTCCCTGTTTTGAATCAATTTCCTGAGTAAATGGGTGTCTTTGACAACTTCCTGAAAGTTCAATTCCTTTTGCTGGATATACCGGGTTAAAGACCTCTTTTCATGATTGATGGCAGATACACGGGTATAGTAAGAATTAAAAACAAAGGACAGTCCAAAAGTGATAATAGACAGCGCTAACAGGGTGTACCTGGAAAATAAAATATGTCGGAAAGTGCTTTTCAAGTAGTATGTCGATGTTTGATGGTGTTCCAGATGGCGTCCATTTCTTCGAGAGTCATTTCACCAAGACTTTTGCTTTGCTGTAGTGCTTCAGTTTCCATTTTTGTAAACCGGTCAATGAACTTCTTATTGGTTCGTTCCAAAGCATTTTCCGGATCAATGCGCAAAAACCGTGCATAATTGATCAACGAAAAGACAAGATCTCCAAATTCATCTTCAATTTTATCTCGTTCACCTTTCGCAACTGCCGCGTGCAATTCATTTGTTTCTTCTTCTACCTTTTGCCATACCTGTTCCTTATTTTCCCATTCAAAACCTACCTGTCTTGCCTTTTCCTGCAATCGCAACGCTTTCACTGTAGCTGGTAACGAAACAGGCACCCCACCTAGTATCGATTTCTTTCCTTCTTTTAATTTGAGTTTCTCCCAGTTTTTCTTAACATCTTCCTGGTTGTCCACCTTTACATCGCCATAGATATGGGGATGCCGGATGATCAATTTTTCAGAGATTCCATGTATCACTTCCTCAAGTGTAAATTGTTGTTGTTCTTTCGCTATTCTCGAATAAAATAGAATGTGTAGCAAAAGGTCTCCGAGTTCTTCCCTGATTCCCTTCCAATTTTTTTCAGTAACTGCGTCTGCCAACTCATACGTCTCTTCGATGGTCATTGAACGAAGGGTTTCCAAAGTCTGCTCACGATCCCATGGACACTTCTCTCTCAATTCATCCATAATCCCGACCAGCCTTAAAAATTCTTCAGTGAGTTTGTTCATACATTAAATTTTAAAGAAAGAAAACACTCCAAAAAATGCAAACAGGAATACAAGCATTATAATATAAGAAATATTGATCAATAAAAATTTAAAAAAGGTCTTGATCCAACCCTGTCCGTAAAATTTTTTTAACGCCAGGTATTCATAAACAAACATCCCCAGCACGAGAGCAACAGACAAAGAGCTTAAGAGGCCAAAATCCAGGGTTTTGTTGAGTTTAGCAATGCAGAGCACGATCAATTGCATAATAAAAAGAAAAACATACAAATGGATACTGAAGATAATATGGCTAACATAATAAAATTGTTTTCTTCTTATGTACATTATTTGAAGGATCAACGCAAGAAGTGGCAGTGAGATCCAAAGCATCTGGGGCAAGCTATGCATCCACGCCTCCTTTATCGCGTTGAAAATTTCAAACTTGTTATTGTGGTATTTTTCATTAAGCTCAAGTTCCTTGTGTATTAGCTGCCGTTTAAGCCACCTATGCTCTTTTGCATTGGTATGCTGCAAAGAATCAAATTCCCTTGCAGAAGTATTCTCTGTCCCGGTAAGGTGAAGTCCTGAAGAAGTATCAAGAAAAATCTTAAAAACCGTGTCTGCATATTTCCGGAATTCCGCCCTTGTCATCGGCATGCCTGGCCTGTCACTTTCTTGATTGATATGGGTTGTGAACTCCGCAAATGTTGTCGAATCCATTCTATCAATTTGGGCTAAAGTTTTCCCATTTATGGTAGCATTTATTTTTACTGGTTCTTTACTCTTAAAAAAAGAAAAAAATAACAGAAAAAAAATAGCTGAAGTAAAAACATACATCCGTACCGGGTTCAAATAACTCGCCCGTCTACCGATCATGTATTCCTTTGTAAGAAACCCTGGTTTAAGCAAAAGATCTTTCAGGGTTATAAAAAACTTACCGTCAAAGTGAGTAACATCATTAAAAAAATGAGTAACGAGATGCCAAAAACTCTCTTTAGGTTCAGTATTTTCCTGTCCACAAACATGACAATAGCGCCCCAATACTGTAGCTCCGCAATTTAAACAGTTCTTTTCCCTTCGTTCCCTGCTGTGGCTCACAATAAATTTTTGCTAAAATAAATACAAAAAATACAAGCTTTCATTTCTTTTTCGTTACTGAACAATTCAATTATTTTTGACCCTAAAAACAATATCATCCCTGATGAAAAACATACTTGGCTCTTTCCTTATCCTGATCAGTTCAGTAGCATTACACGCTCAATATTATTACAAAGACATTATCGGCACGCGGGAGATAAATCAAACCATTAAGCTTTATCTCAGAAATAGGGTATTATCCGTGGAAGCTACCGGCTTTGATGGCGACGGAGTAAAAAGCAGTGATTTTTCAGAAACACACAATTTTTTTCCCGGCAAAAATTTGCTGAAGATTGCCACGAGAAATAAAACAACCATCACCAATGAATATTACCGATACGATTCAAGAGGCCTATTGACAAATTTAGCCGATACCACATCTTCTCTTGCCTCAAATAGCGCGTATACCTATCTTGTATCAACTACAATGTACACTTACAATGACAAAGACAATCCTTTACTGATAAAAAATACAGTGACCGATGCCAGTGACAGTATCTATGCAACCGAAGTCCATCAATGGTTCTACAGTGACCAGGGCAACCCGCTAAGGATGCTGAAAATTTTGAATAGTAACGACACGACGGAGGTTCAGTTTACCCTCGATCAAAGAGGAGACGTTATCGAAGAATTTCCTGTCGTCAGAAAAATAAGCGGCGAAAAAACATACTATTATTATGATGATAAAAACAGGCTAACCGATATTGTACGCTTTAATACAAAAGCGCGGCGCCTTCTTCCCGATTACATGTTTGAATACACAGAAAGAAACCAGGTATCTCAGAAGATTACTACCCTCTCTATGATGGACCTCGGATACCTTATTTGGAGATACGTGTATGATGACAAAGGCCTGAAAACAAAAGAAGCAAGTTTTAACAAGGATAAGGTAATGACAGGGAAGATCGAATATTTCTATCAATTCGGACAATGATCCAATCCTAACAAATTAGGGTGTTGCCTGAGGGAGTTTTACCTTTAATTAATGCCAGAGGAAAATCCCATATTGATCTATTGGCAATCTGAGCTTGACGTCTTTAATAAAAACCTTTTATTACTTCGCGAACAAATAAATGAAGAGGCAGTACATGACCTGCGTGTCGCGATAAAAAAACTTCGTTCCTGCTTCAGGATATATTCTGAGCTTGTAAAAAAGAATCTTAAGAAGGGATTACCGGCAAGCATTGATTCCCTATTTTCTATCCTGGGCAAACAGCGTGATATTGAAATGAGTAAAAAATTGCTGTTGTCATTGGGAGGGAAAAACACAGCCTTTTTAAAACCAATCCTCGTTTACCTTGAATTGTTGCAAGACCAGGCAGGTGAATATAGTCGACCATCCATTCAACAATTGGAGCCAGAAAAATTCGCCGCGCTGACAAACCAAATGCAAACAGGACTTGCAAAGTTGGATAATAAAGAACTCTTGTCTAAATCAAAGGACGTGGTTAATTCTTCCGTCGAAAAGATAGAAGATGATCTAAAACATTTCAAGGAAAGATCACACCTGGTTCGAAAAAAACTGAAGGATATTTTTTATCAGTCAAAAATGTTTCACGGTGATGGGACGTTTAGCAAATCGGAGCTAAAAACCCTCGACACGATTTTGGATCACCTGGGCAATGTTCACGATCATGAAGTGCTGATTTCAAACCTTAAAAACTTTCGGAAAACGATCCTCGCCAATAAAATGAAAGAATATGCTATGATCAAAAGAATTGAAGATCGGGCGAAAAAAAAGAAAGATGATCTTTTAGATAAAGCGTACACGGCCACCGAAAAGCTGGTATCCGATCACAAGAAAGATGATCGGGAGGATCGCGGATCGGATGAATAAAACGCCTGATCAGGGTGCAATAATCGTCTTCCGATCCACGGTTTGAGCACTGAAATAACCAAGAGCTCCCCCGCTAAGATTTGTTACAGGATTCGCAGGAGTTGCAATATTTCCCCCATCGCCTCCATTGAAATGAACGCTATACCAATACTTGTAAACAGCATCATCAATGCCAAGCATTTCTATAGTTACCATATCTCCACTTTTAATAGCGCGCGGGTCATCCTTCTTATCGATACCTGTATCTAGTTGTATTAAGACCGTCTGACCATCTGTAAACTCATCATTTTGCCAAAATATTGCTGGATCTTTAGCACCATTGAGATATTGAACAAACCGATAATTGTTACTAATTCCCCCAGGATCATTATAGCCGACAGTTGCGAATTTGAATTGACCAAAAGGTCCGTCAGAAATATAAATTGTGTCGAGCAGGACGGGAAACGGCATTTTGCTTGAAGCCGTGAATACATGCCCATTGATCGTCACTGACAGCTCGTATAAATGCCCGGGAGTACCATTAATGAAATTGGTTTCGTACACACCAGGTTGTGTTTCCGGCAATGAAAATTCTACATCATTATCTTTGACCGTTACGATCGCACCGCTGACTCCTGGAAATTGGTTGTCTTCATAAAAAGGCTTGGATTGTGTTAAGTTTACTTTACACACGCCGGGCTCGTTTGTGATAAGACCTTCAACTACGTATTTAATGTCTGCGTCATGCAGTTTCAGATCAATAACTTTTTGACATGAACAAAAAGCTAGAAGGGACACACAGAACACCAATCTTTTTATATGCTTCATGATCAAAATTTAAAGTTGTAAGAAATGGAAGGAACGAATGTGAATAGTGACGTCTTTACAGCCTCCGTCCTGGTCGGGTCCGTCTCGCTTTGTCTGAAAGTGATCTGGTATGCATTTGCCCTGCCATACACATTATAGACACTAAAATTTAGCTCCGAAGAAAACCGCTTCCCTCTTTTCAATTGCTTTGTCGCTCCAATATCAAGCCTGTGATAATTAGGCATTCGATAACCATTCCTCTCACTGTAGTAGAAGTAAACTTCATTATCGAGCGTGTACTTACCGCTTGGGTATGTTACAGCGTCACCGGTATAAAAGATCCAATTGGCCGAGAGCGTCCATTTTTTATTTAGTTGGTAAATGGCTACAATGGCTAAATCGTGGGTTCTATCTTGTCTTGCGTTGTACCACTGGTTATTGTTGATGCCATCTATCTTTCGCTCAGTTTTTGACAGCGTATAACTTATCCACCCATTCAATCTGCCTGTTTTCTTTTTTAACAACAATTCAATACCATATGCACGGCCTGTTCCGTACAGCAATTGTGTTTCGATCGCCTCATTTGTAAATACTTCTGCACCGTCGCGGTAGTCTATCTGGTTCCGCATTGTTTTATAATAGGTTTCCACATTTATTTCATACTTGCGGTCCTTTAGATCTCGATAGTACCCGATAGCAACCTGGTCGGCTAGCTCAGGTTTAATAAGGTTCGTGCTCGCTACCCATTTATCAGTGGGGGATGAAGAGACTGAATTAGAGATCAGGTGTAGATTCTGAGTATTGCGTGTATAAGATGCCTTTAAAGAACTTGACGTGTTTAATTGGTAGCTTACTGCTACACGGGGCTCAGCATTCAAATATGTCTTCACTATTTCTCCCGGTCCGTAATGCGTCGTATCGATTACTTTACCTGCAGTGTCTAACGTGTAATAGTCACCCTTGCCCAAAATGGTAAATGCTGAAATACGCAGACCATAGGTAAGATTCCATTTATTGTTAATTCTCCACGAATCGTTTGCATAGATCGAATTATCGAGCGAATACCGGTCCTGCAACCCTTGCGTTACAGTTCCGTTTTTATCGGTAACTGATATTTCCCCAGGTTTGATGGTGTGATAGATCGAATTGATACCGAAGATCACGGTGTTATTTGCATTTGCGTACAATTGAAGCTCTTCTTTCAGATTCCAGTCTCTTATCCGGGAAAGAATTCCATAATCAATAGACTCTGTATGAACATTGATCTTGTAATCGTAATTGCTATAGATCAGTGAGGTATTAGAAAATAGTTTTTTATTAAAAATATGATTCCAGCGCAAGGTTCCTGTCGCGTTGCCCCAGTTGATACCCGCCACTTTATCCTGACTTAATACATCTCTTCCAAAATAACCCGAAAGAAATATCTTGTCCTTTTCACCTAAAATGAAATTCATTTTTGCATTCAGATCATAGAAATAGAGTTTTGTCTTTTTTAAAGATGAATCGCCTAACTTAAGGAATACATCTGCATACGTTCTTCGGGCAGATAGTAAAAAAGAGGATTTGTCTTTTTGTAATGGGCCTTCCAAATTTAACCGCGAGGCAATAAGACCAATGCCTCCGCTTACCGCAAAATCCTGGTTATTGCCATCATTCATTTTGATGTCTAATACTGATGATAATCTTCCTCCATATTGTACCGGCATAGTACCCTTATACAGAGTAACATTTTTAATGGCATCGGAATTAAAAGTGGAAAAGAAGCCGAGCAAATGAGAAGCGTTGTAAACTGGCGCTTCGTCAAGCAAGATCAGGTTTTGATCGGCGGATCCTCCTCGTGTATAAAAGCCGCTGTTACCCTCCCCCGCTGATTTTATTCCGGGCAACAGTTGAATTGTTTTGAGTATATCCCTTTCTCCAAATAATACGGGGATAGTTCGTATTTCATGAACGTCGATCTTCTCAACACCCATTTGGGGATTCTTGAGACTTCGACCTGTTGACGACCCTCTCACCGTTACTTCCTGTAGTGTAGTTGTCTCCTCGTCGAGTAATATATCAAGTTTCACATCTTTACTCAACGATATCACTATTTGTTGTGCTTTCATTCCAACAGCAGAGATCTCAAGGGTGTAATCTCTTGGCGGAAGGGTCAATGAATAAAATCCATATTCATTGCTTACCGTTCCAATTGAGCTGCCAGTGATTGACACTGTACCCCCAATAATTATTTCGCCCGTCACTTTGGATTTAATCGTACCATGCACAGAATATTTCTCGCGTAATGAATGGAATTTATTTGCGGCTTTTAATTGATCGGTTGTTGCTGCTTTCGTCGAATCCTGACAAAATCCGCTAAAGGGAATATATATCGCGAGAAGAAATAGGGAAAGGATAAAAACTTTTTGTTGCATAAATAAACCTTGCGCTGAATGACCGGTGATATCACATAAAAAGAAATCGAAATTCTGGAAAATGGTTGTCCAATGCTAACGATTAAGCCAACTATTTGTTACAAAAATCGCGAAGTAAAAGCGTGGAACGATATTATGTTTCGCTGAGCGGTTTTTTGCGCCTTTGGGGTGCGGTACGGGATCGACAACCTTCTTTCGTTTAGCGGGCAGTGCGGTATTGCGCGATTGACAAGTTGGCGGGAACGGTATAAAAGCAGTCGCTAAATCCCTTACTTATACCCCATTTTATCGACAGGAATAATCTACTGTCTCCTCGTTGGTGTGGCTTCCAGTTGAGGCTTGGTTTGATTGTTTGCTGGTTGTTGATTGGTTCCTGGTGAACTTAATGACTGTTGTCTAGCGGTTGGCACAACAGTGCTGTTCGTGGCAGGCTGACTTTGAATACTTGCACTTGGCAAAACAAAATTTGGCGGTGTCGTTTGCTTCAGGTGCTGCAACATTTTATCCCGTGCCGCCCGTTCCTGTTTTACCTCATTCATAATTGAAGTAAATGATCTTTGACTGGGCCTTTGTTGAGAATACCCAGTGGCAAAGAAGAATAACATTACAATTCCAGTCAGAAAACTAATTTGAATTATCCTTTTCATAGACTAATTTTTGAGTTCGAAATCTATTTTATGCTCACGAGCACATTGATCTTGCAAACACCTGCCTGGTTGCACTCTTGCAATGCCTTTCCAATGACTTGTCCGACCTTCACTTTATCGGGATCGGCCTTCATAGCAACGCCGGGAGTCGACGAAGTAACGAGTAAATCTCCACGTTTTATGGCACCACCTTCCAGGCAAACTTTTGTTGGAATAACGCCAACGACACCCATTGGAACCATCTTATCTATTTGATCTTGTTCTGCATTTTTTTCAGTCAACAGCAGCCCTGGTTTTGTGGCATAGACTCCGGCAACTAGTGACGAATATGACCCTGAAGATTTTTCAACTTTTCGATCGGCGTTTTGTGAAATAACCAGCACGTCGCCTGGTTCATAGTCTTTCCTTGCACCTTCTATGTCGAAGGCTTCTGCTACGTCTGCCCCGGAGTTTTGCGTACCTCCATTGAAAAATCCTCTTCCATTATCATTAATTCGTGCCACATTAGTACCGGCAACCTGGAACACGGCAAGGTCGCCACCAGCTGATTCCAGCGATGCAAGCAGTGCGGTCCCATTTGTCGCGCCTCCAGCGTTTGCCAAAGCCGATACACCTATTCCATTATCACCGCCGTTTTTTCCGATTACGGCGGCTACACCGGCACCACCTGTAATTCCTGTTATAGCTTCTCCTCCACCTTGGTTGATACCAAAAATGCCTGACGCAAACGCACCTGAAGTAACTCCCCAAACACCAAAGCCCTGGTCACTTATACCGTATACTCCGGCGCCGTTTCCTACCGTACTTCCCACCAGCGCAAATGCACTGCTCGAAGCATTTGAAATGTCGAAGTATCCGGCACTTCCATTATCGCTTGTACCAAAAACTCCGTTCCCATTTACAGAATATCCATGGATGGCATTATAGTCACCCGAAGTTCCATACACGCCTATGCCAGAACCAGCATGCGATCCCCACACTCCAATTCCATTTGAACCCGTTCCACTATTGATTCCCCGAATTGCTGCAGAAAAAGTTCCAGGTGAAGCGGATGAAATTTTTCCAAGAACCCCGAATGCGCCCGCGTTTACGGACGAGTTTATCCCTTCTAACCCTGCACCGGTTCCACTGTTGGTAACTGAAATGAGGTTTTGTGCGCTGCTTAAACTATTTGAGTATGGTAGCGCGAAAGCACTCGCATTATCAGTCCCTGGCGCCCATTGTGTGCCATTAAATTTTAATACCTGTCCGCTCGTCGGCGCTGTACTGACAACGGTAGTTCCCTGGATTTTATTTACAGTCGGATTAGGATATGTTCCCGAGAGATCACCGCCTGCTGCGCCATTTGGTGGTAATGATGTTGGTATGACTCCTGCTGCAAGTTTTGCAGCGGTAACGGACGCATCAAGAATCTTCGTAGTAGTTACAGCGTTGGTAGCTATTGATGGATTGGGATAAGTTCCTGAAAGGTCGCCGCCGGCTGCTCCATCTGGCGGTAGTGAAGTAGGTATCACACCTGCCGCAAGCTTTGCTGTTGTGACTGAAGCGTCGGCAATCTTTAACGTCGTAACACTATTGTCGGCAAGTTTGGTTGCTGTAATAGCGCTGGCCGCGACAGTGGGATTAGGATAAGTTCCCGACAGATCCCCACCCGCTGCTCCATCTGGCGGCAATGAAGCCGGAATGACTCCCACAGCAAGTTTGGCCAGAGTAACTGAGCCGTCTAAGATTTTGCTGGTAGTGATCGCATTGATTCCAATGGTTGGATTGGGATACGTTCCGCTGAGATCACCACCTGCAGAACCGCTCGGACTTCCGCTTCCTGAGATATCAGTTCCAGGCGACCACTCTGTACCATCAAACTTCAACACCTGTCCTATCGCGGGAGCTGCATTGTTTACCGAGACTCCTTGTATTTGATTAACCGTTGGGTTTGGGTATGTGCCTGCCAGATCGCCGCCTGCTGCTCCAGCCGGCGGTAATGACGTCGGTATAACTCCTGCGGCAAGCTTTGCCAGGGTAACAGAGCCATCTAGGATTTTGCTTGTTGTGATTGCATTAATTCCAATCGTCGGATTGGGATATGTTCCATTAAGATCACCACCTGCGGTTCCGCTAGGCGGCAACGAAGTTGGAATAGTTCCCGCGGCTAGTTTTGCCGCCGTAACCGATCCATCTAAAATTTTAGTCGTTGTGACTGCATCGACTCCTATGGTCGGATTCGGATATGTTCCACTTAGGTCGCCACCCGCTGTTCCGTCTGGAGGCAATGAAGTCGGAATGACTCCGGCAGCAAGTTTGGCCAAAGTGACTGACCCATCTAAGATTTTGCTGGTTATAATCGCATTGATTCCAATGGTCGGATTGGGATACGTTCCGCTTAGGTCACCCCCTGCGGAACCGCTAGGACTTCCGCTTCCTGATACATCGGTTCCCGGTGCCCATTGTGTTCCATCAAACTTCAACACCTGCCCAATCGCGGGAACTCCATTGTTTACCGAGATTCCTTGTATTTGATTAACCGTTGGGTTCGGATAGGTACCTGCAAGGTCACCGCCTGCTGTTCCATTTGGTGGCAATGACGTAGGGATCACACCTGCTGATAGTTTTGCGGCCGTGACTGAAGCGTCGACAATTTTTGAAGTCGTCACAGTGTTGTCAGCAAGTTTGGTCGTTGTAATAGCGTTCGCTGAAACCGTTGGATTAGGATAAGTTCCCGAAAGATCGCCGCCTGCTGGTCCGTTTGGAGGCAGCGAAGTTGGAATCACGCCTGCCGCTAGTTTGGCGGCCGTAACGGCACCGTCAACAATTTTCGGAGTGACGATAGAACCATTTGCGATTTTCGAAGTTGTAACGGCCCCAGCAGCAATGTTGGGATCCGGATAAGTTCCAGACAGATCCCCACCTGCAGAACCGCCCGGACCGCCGCTGCCGGAGATATCAATCCCCGGCGACCACTGTGCGCCATCAAACTTCAACACCTGCCCTATCGCAGGAGCTGCATTGTTTACTGAGACTCCCTGTATTTGATTAACCGTTGGATTCGGGTATGTGCCTGCCAGATCGCCGCCTGCCGCGCCAACTGGTGGTAATGACGTCGGTATAACTCCTGCGGCAAGCTTTGCCAGGGTAACAGAACCATCTAAGATTTTGCTTGTTGTGATTGCATTAATTCCAATGGTCGGATTGGGATATGTTCCGTTAAGATCACCGCCCGCAGTTCCAATGGGTGGCAATGAAGTTGGAATAGTACCGACGGCGAGTTTTGCCGCCGTAACCGATCCATCTAAAATTTTCGTAGTTGTGATCGCATCCACTCCAATGGTCGGATTCGGATATGTTCCACTAAGGTCGCCACCAGCCGCTCCATTTGGTGGCAATGAAATAGGTATCACACCGGCCGCCAATTTTGCAGCCGTGACTGAAGCGTTCACAATTTTTGACGTCGTGACCGTATTGTCGGCAAGTTTGGTTGTTGTAATCGCATTGGCTGCAACGGTTGGATTAGGATAGGCACCGGAAAGATCTCCGCCCGCTGCTCCGTTCGGAGGCAAGGATGTTGGAATAACACCTGCAGCAAGTTTTGCGGCAGTGACAGAACCATTCAGAATCTTAATCGTAGTAATTGCGCTGTTCGCAATTGTTGGATTAGGATAACTTCCCGACAGGTCACCACCGGCTGCGCCGCTTGGAATAGCATTGTCTGTTCCAGCCGCCCATTGCGTGCCATTGAATTTTAAGACCTGGCCACTTACAGGAGCGGTGCCATTTATTGAAACACCCAGCAATTTATTCACCAATGGATTCGGATACGTGCCAGAAAGATCACCACCTGCTGTTCCGCTTGGCGGCAATGAAGCCGGGATTACACCCGGAGCAAGTTTTGCCAAGGTGACGGAACCGTTTAGGATTTTAACCGTTGTTATAGCATTATTTCCAATAGTTGGATTTGGGTAACTACCTGACAAATCACCGCCCGCTATTCCATTAGGAGGCAATGCGGTTGGGATAACTCCTGCAGCAAGCTTTAATGAAGTGACCGATCCATCTAGGATTTTGGTTGTCGTGATTGCATCGACTCCGATGGTCGGATTGGGATATGTTCCTGAGAGATCTCCGCCTGCGACTCCACTTGGTGGTAGTGAAGTTGGAATCACACCGGCGGCAAGTTTCGCTGATGTTACAGAACCATCATTAATTTTCGTCGTTGTTACAGAGTTGTCACCCAGTTTATTTGCCGTTACTGCGCCATCAGCTATGGATGGATTGGGATAATTACCTGACAAGTCACCGCTGGCTGCTCCACTGGGACTTGAGTTTATGGCATTCCCCGAAAATAAAGCGTACGGAACTGATAATAATTGTGCAGCGCCAAGATCGATAAAGCTTGATCCTCCGGCGGGGTCTATTTCTACTTGTAAAAATTTTGCGCCTGAGCCCCAGTTGACGGTAGCAATCGTTCCCGTTACCGTAGCTGCACCGGAACTTCCAATGGCAATGTTGAACAATCCAAAATTGCTGGTCGTGATGTGCCGCAATTCCTGGTAAACGATTAAACCCGTATTGCTTCCGTCGTGTATTGACAAGCGAACGGAAATACTTTTATTAGGCAATACATTCCCAACAGAGTTACGTGCGATTCCCTGGTAATTGATCTGGTTTGGCACCTGGCCATAAGCAATGGAAGAAAAAAGAATGAGCAAGAATAATAAGTGGTTTTTCATTGCTGTAACATTTTGGTTCGTTATTCTTTAGTGGATTTTGATAATTTTATAAACGCCCTTCTTTGAAACAAAATTTGGATCTGTGTCCAGCTCGACATGCAACAAATATGTTCCTTGAGCGAAACGATTTACGGGTATCCTTTGTATGAGGTCGACTCCGAAGCTTTGTAATTCTGTTGAGTAAACTTTTTGTCCCATGTCATTGTAGAAACTGATTTTCAACCGTCCCTGCTGTTTCGTAAAAAGATCTATTTCGACATAGGTTGAGGCGGGCGTGGGAAACACCTTCAACTCTTCTGATCCGAATTGATTATTTGAATTGTTAACTCCCGGGTTTAAGATATAAGGTTGAAGAAATCCATTTGTTACGACAAACAGGTTAGGCCTCGATTCCATTTGGTTCACAAGAGACATTTCTCCAACACTCCATTCAAACTGATAGTATCCTTGTTGTGAAACGCCACCGGAAACATTAATGACTGACGGGGTGATGCGCTGCGAAAAGCAAGAAATGGAAATAAAGAAAAAAACAATGATAACTGTGATCTTGTTTTTCATACAAAATGACATTGGACATTACTGATTGGACCCGAAAACTAATACGATATTTTTATTGTTAAAAGCCAACACTATATTCCAACCGCAGCAACCTACGCTGCCGATCGATATATCAGGCGCTAACCTGTTGTGAATGAAGAAAATTAAATCCGAATTAAGAGCCGGATGGAAACTTACTAAGTAAATTATTGTGCGAGATCGCTAATAACAGGAGCCCTTTTTCCGTAAATTCCGAAGGATTAAAAAAGGCGCCTTAATAATAAATTGATTGTTCATCAATTTATTAACAATCGCATTAAGATTCGTCAAATGCAATACGTCTAAGTGCAGATTGGAAATAAGAATCCATCGGTTCAAAGTTTGGCTTGGTCGTCAAAAGAACTGTAAAGAAAGGAGTATCACAGGAGGATCTGACGAATGAACTGATGATTTCATTTTCCTAATAAATTTTCCAAGTTTGTAAGGGTATCCACCGGTTTTGTCCTCAATGTGAAAGGAAATCTCCTAGTAGTATCGAAGTAAAACTGCCGGGATATCTATTAGATTTATGTTCTGCAATTCGGCGCGAACATTGCCTGTTGTACCTGCATTAAAGCCGTAATTCTGGTCTCCCGTTTCTGTTTTCGCAAAAACGCCGACTAAATAAGGTGACGACAGCTTCACCCGTAATTAAATTTAAAATAATTAGGGATCATTGGCTGAGTCTTCAATCCTAAAGTTATGAGCAAAGCATTTTACTATAAATCGTCGAACAGGCAAACCATTGACAATGTGGACCAGGTAATAGGTCGACTGGCGCTGCCTCCGGGCAATTATATTATAATTGGTGAGGGCTCCGTAGCTCCAACTAAGTTAAACGGGATCATCGACCTTAATCAATCGATAGAATGTAAACTGAAAGCGGGTTCAGTTGAAGACAAGATCAAACTGAATCTATGGGGCTATGGGCTCACTTCGGACATCATCGCTCTAAACATCGGTGTAAGGTTCGACGGCGGCATAGCGGAGTTAACCTGCACTTCCGGGAATCCCGGCAGCGCGTCCGTATTCGATATTGCACTGAGTGCAATCCAGGTTGACGAACTTCAACCTGGTGAAGAAAACCACCCATCCGCCCAGCACAAGCTCGCTTTGTATGCCAAACTCCAAGAGAGGGCTTTCGCTCCTTTCGCGATTAACCCAAATAGGTGATGAATGTTCAACGCGACTTCCAATGGGCATGTTGTTCAATTCTGCTAAATATTTCTGTTGTGCCTGTAAAAAATGCGCCCGAGCCTGTCGGAATAGATTGCGTAAACAAGAAAGAACAATTTAAAGGCGACCTAACGATCGCTATTTGCGCAACGGCCACGAAGGATCGGGGTTGAACTCGCACGGCTAATTGCTGAAGCTATCTCAAAAAATATGTTCCAAAAAAAATAATGTGAGCTTTAATTCAGTTACTCATCACGACATAATAGTGGTGTTTGCTCCCTAATTATTAATTTCATCGTTTGCATTTATCTGTTATTTTGATTTACTTTACCCATTCTTTATCCTAACCCTAAAAACCAGGTTATGGCATATAGCTCAACCGCTGT
>Ga0068864_100002462_pt1 | contig 15287 bp, 10 predicted proteins | sample KBSSwiS72_FD_66586 | JGI IMG/M metagenome (GOLD analysis project Ga0068864, IMG submission 66586) | Switchgrass rhizosphere microbial communities from Kellogg Biological Station, Michigan, USA - KBS Switchgrass S7-2 | ecosystem: Host-associated > Plants > Roots > Rhizosphere > Soil ... | reverse complement strand
AGCTTATTGAACACCACTCGGCAATCGGCAATCGACAATCAACAATATCCTCATCCGCCCCATTCGCGACGCCTGTCTCGATCCGGTGTTTCAGACAAATCCAATTTCTTAAGCTCAGCAGTTGTGCTGCCTAGCCGAACTCGCTGCCTGGCCCTCTTCGCGCGTACGGTAGTGCGCTTTGTCGTCGCCGCTGTCCAACTGGTCATTCGCTTCAGTGGGCGTAACGAAAACTCGTGTTGCGGCAAAACTTCTCCAGTAGCTTCACGCAAACGCAATGTGCCGATTGCAAAGATTGCAATTGCAGAATTAAACACAACACCAATCACAAATACGATCCAGCCCGGAACAATTCCGACTGTGGCGCGATCGATAAATGAATTGAAGTCGCGTGCGGGCAATGGATGCAAATAGACCTTGAGGTTCCAACTCAACGCGAGCAGCGCGAATATCCAAAGATAGTTTCGACGTAATCGTCGACCGACCGCTTCCCATTCGGTGATCGTAAAGTGTGGCGTATTCAGATCGGAAGCCAAGTGTTCGGCCCACGCTTCGTCCGTTGGGGCGTTATTTGGTGCGAGCAGTTGTGCGAAGTATCCAGTCTCCAAAACGCGTACACGACTCGACCAGATTTCGTAGTAGCGATAACGTCGTGCTTCCATCAACAGAAAGATCGCCACCAGGATCGAGTTAATCGGAATTACAAAATGCGGATTACTCGGTGAGCTAAAGACAAACGAAAGTGTTGCGCCGGCCGTGATCACGGCCCAGTTCGTTGTTGTGTCGAGTCGATTGCGCCAGGTGTTCGAACGCTGCACCTCACCACGATAAAAGTGAATCATCGCAGTGTTGAATTCGGACGGTGAAAGCCGCTTCATCAACCCGGCGGGTGACTGACTTTCCGCTGGACCGTCTCCGGAAGGTGCAGGCCTCATGCGCCCGGTACCTCGATCACTGATCAAGGAACCGCTACTTCTTTGGGATGCTTCGGTGGTCATGAAAACCTTGAGTCCGAGGAGGGCGCTAACCAGAATGGAGCGCAGGAAACTCCAGAAAGCGATAATAGCACGCGGTTGGGGTTATCGGTTTGTGTTCTTTGGCTATTGTCGAAAACGTTTGCAGCACTTCGAGAATCCTTCAAAATCGCTCGCCTTGACACCTTTTCCGACCAAACTCTATAGTGACCCCCTCGGCTATTTGAAGGAAGAACTAGAGTGAAGAGTGCCGCAGAAACTTCTCCTGACGAACACTGGATGCGGCTAGCACTCGACGCTGCCAGGGAGGCGCAAACACGCGGCGAAGTGCCCGTTGGAACGTGTATCGTCAGTGACGGAAAGCTCCTCTCAGTTTCGGGAAATCGAACTCGAACCGACTGCGATCCGACAGCCCACGCTGAAATTGTCGCACTGCGCGACGCCTCCAGAATCGCCGGCAACTACCGTCTAATAGGTGTCGATATCTACTCGACGATAGAACCATGTGCGATGTGCGCAGGAGCGTTGATTCAGGCACGGGTTAGACGATTGATTTACGGTGCAAGAGATGAGAGAGCAGGAGCCGTCGAGTCGCGCTTTCGGATCTGCGACACAGATTTTTTGAATCATCGTATCGAGATCGTTTCGGGAGTTTTGGAAGACGAGTGTCGAGCGATAATGCAAGAGTTCTTTCAGAATCGACGTAAGTAGCCTGACTGTAAGGAGGGCTGTACGAGGTCCTTACAGTCGGACTACTGCATCTGCGGAGAGGTCGCATAGTGGATTAGTGCACCGGTCTCGAAAACCGGAGAGGCTTAACGGCCTCCGTGGGTTCGAATCCCACCCTCTCCGCCATTTATTTTCAAAGCCGATCATTCGTATCTCAAGGCAATCAACGGGTCGACCTTCGCTGCCCGACGCGCCGGGACGTAGCACGCCACCAACGCCACCACTGTCAATAACCCAACTACGCTCACATAGGTCAACGGATCAGTTGCCGTAACTTCGAACAGGAGCGTGCGCATCAATCTCGTTAGCGCAAATGCCCCTGCTAGTCCGATCACTGTGCCGATCAGCAACATCTGCAAGCTCTGTCCGAAGACGAGTCGCAACACATGAAGTGGTTGCGCTCCAAGCGCCATGCGCACACCTATCTCTTGCGTCCGCTGAGCCACCGAATAAGCCATCACTCCATAGATACCAATTGCCGCCAGGAACAACGCAATGGCAGAGAACGTCGCTAGCAGTAACGCGAGAAAACGGGGTTGGACCATCGACTTCGATACCACTTCATTCATGCTCCGAAGACTATAGACCGGCAGACTCGAATCCAAATCACGAACAACATTGCGAATTGAACCTTCGAGTGACGTTGAATCATGCGCGCCGCGGACGACAAAATTTACGTTCGACCCCAGGAACTCATTCACTTGTCGTACTTGAAAGTAAAGTTCGGGACCGGCGGGCTTATCCATCCCTGTGTTCTTAGTGTCTTCAACCACGCCGACAATGGTGAACCAAACTTTGGGATCGGAAAACCCTGGATTTACACGACGACCAATCGGACTACTCGTCCAAAATCTTTTCGCAAGTGCCTGGTTGACCATCACAACCTTCATCGCGTCAAGATTGTCGTCTTGTGGTGCAAAGGTGCGACCCTCCAACAGCCGAATCTTCATTGTCTTGAAGTAATCGTTACCAACGATGTTCCAATAGTCGACGTTCTGCGCCGGGCTATCGGGTGTTTGTTGGTAGCCTTCTATCTCGGTGTCGTTAGCATTAATTCGGCGTAACGGAGGTAGTCCGCTTGCTATGGAAACGGCGGTCACACCGGGAACAGTGCTGAGTTTCTGCTCGAGGCTATTAACAAACTGGAGGCGTTCAGGGCTCTTGTATTTTACTGGGGGGAGATTCAAGCTGAAGCTCACAACACCAGACGGATCAAAGCCGGCTTTGACTTGTTGCAACTTCCAGAAAGCGCGAATCATCAGGCCAGAACCGATCACCAGAATCACCGCGAGGGCAATCTCGGTTATTACCAACCCCTTGCGAAGTGTTTGACCTCCTCCTCGAATCGCCCTTTGCCCGGCGCCGCGAATCCAGTTAGCCAGGTTTCGTTCACTAACCTGGGCCAGTGGTGCAAGACCAAAAAGAAAGACAGCAACGATCGACACCGCAATGGTAAACCCGAGTACTGGCAGGCCGACGCCAATCTCATCCGTGCGCGGCACACTATCAGGCGCAAAATGAAGCAGGACCTTCAAGCCCAGGAATGCCAGGGCGACGCCGAGCACTGATGCGAGTAGGACCAGCACAAGACCCTCGGCAACAAACTGACGGACCATTCGTCTTAGACCTGCACCCAGTGCGAGCCTTACCGCAAACTCGCGATGACGCGATTCCGCACGGGCCAGCAACAGGTTCGCCACGTTTACACACGCGATGAGTAAAACAAAACCAACTGCCGCCATAAGCACCCACACGGCTTTCCGAGCTGACCCGACAACGTCTTCGTGAAGGCCCAGCATTACCACCGGGTGACGTTCAGGGTTGAGTAAATGCTTTGCGCGACCCTCATTCTTCCATCCGGTCATCAAGCTCGTCATTTCGCTCTGCGCTTGCGCGGTAGTCACACCCGGTTTCAACCTGCCGATCACTGAAAGAAAGTGGGAACCACGACCGCCCGGGTTCGCGGGATCGAATTGAAAGGGCAGAAGGACATCAACCTGATCGTTACTTCCCGGAGGAAATGCAAAATCTGTAGGCATCACCCCGATAACGGTAGTTGATTGGGAGTTGACCAGGATCTGTTTTCCAATGATGTCGTTCGCGCCGCCAAAGCCTCTTTGCCAGAGGCCATGCGAAATGATCGCGACATTGGGTCCACCATTTCGATCCTCTTCTTCGCTGAAGTTGCGACCGCGTTCTGGCTGCACTCCCAGCACATCGATCAAGCTGCGCGTAATAGCGGCAGACGTTACCCGGAGTGGCTCACTTTCAGTGCCGACGTTCTGCCCTCCCGGCGCCCAGGCGCCGATCGCTTCCCAGGATTTTGCTTCGCGCTGAATGTCGAGTAGTTCCGGTGGTGACAGCCAGAACTTCTGGAGCTGCATCGTTGGGAATTCGCTATAGACACGCACCAGTTGACCCGGTTGCCGGTAAGGCAACTCTCGTAACAAGACCGAGTTCACAACGCTGAAGATAGCCGAATTCGCACCTATGCCGAGTGCCAGCGTCAGAATCGCCACGGCGGTAAACGCCGGATTCTTCTTCAGCATGCGAAGCGCGTATTTCAAGTCCTGTAGAAATGTTTGCATCAGGCTGTCCTCCGGAGAGTCTTTACGTACTTGGTCTTGGCTTGGTTCACCAAAGAAAAGTGGCTTTACTGGTTAACACCGCCGCGCCAAAAATATTGGCACCTTTCGCGAAACCAAAGCTTCTCGCTACCTGATGCCCAGTCAGAACCCATCGTCGGTTGCGTGTCACCTGCCGTTCTTGGTTCACCTAATTCTCTATTTCTTTCAAGTAGACCCGTTCATTCAGCTTGACCTCCGTCTCGGTCACATTGCCGGGAGAGCCCAGCGACTTGGGTCCCAGAATCCGTCGCATCCCAACCAAACCATGACTGGCACGAGCTTCGCTGAGAATCAGCGTCTCGGCAGTTCGTTCTTTAGTCAACGAGCAAACTTAATGGACTACAAAAGTAGAGCACACGAAATTCGGAAGGCGTTCCAAGAGCGATAAATGAAGCTCGCCTCGAACATGGAGAATCGAATGCATCACCCTCAACTGATGAAAAAACTCTTAACACTTACGGTGCTCTTCTCGTTGTGCGCGGCACTTGTCGTGGGAATCGACAAACCAGTCAAGGCTGATATAACGCCAGTCTTACCGCTCTCGAAACTTTCGCCCGACCTGAAACAACTCATCGCGTCGGGCAACGGCGGCTCGCGGGTTAGGCTGATTGTGCAAACGGCACCAAGCCAGCTAGGCCTAATCGGCGGACTGCTCCAACTGGTAGGTGGCACTCTCAAAGCATTGCTCTCGAATCTGAACATTAGCATCGTCGATACTAATGCCAACTCAGCGCCTGTAATCGCGGCAGATCCAAACGTAACTTATGTCTCTCTCGACGCCCCGGTACGTAGCTCGGGCCACGTTACAACTACGACAGGTACTCAGCAGATTCGCACACAAAGACTGTTGGACACCCTTGACGGTTCCGGAGTGACTATTGCCATTCTCGATTCCGGCATCGATGCACGACACAAGTCATTTGCTTCCACGGGAAAAATCAAGGTCAGTAAAGACTTCACCGGTGAGAACCGTACAGACGATCCGTGGGGACATGGAACGCACGTGGCAGCTATCGCCGCCGGTGTCGGGGCTCCCACCAGCGGAGCTTACGAAGGCATCGCACCGGGTGCCAACCTGGTAAATCTGCGGGTTTTGAATTCGGCGGGCGTTGGCAGCGTCTCGGGTGTATTGGGCGCTCTCGATTGGCTCATTAGCAACAAGAATACCTACAACATTCGCGTTGTGAACATGAGTCTTGGAACACCGGCAATCAACTCATATAAGGACGACCCGATCTGCAAAGCCGTTAGGAAGTTAGTGGACGCAGGTGTAGTTGTGGTGGCTGCAGCAGGTAACTTCGGCAAAGACGCGAACGGGCAAAAGATCTACGGCGCAATTCACTGTCCCGGCAATGAACCCTCCGCAATCACCGTGGGCGCGAGCAATACTTACGGAACAGATCCAAGAAACGATGACAGCGTCACTTCCTACAGCTCACGTGGTCCGACTCGCAGTTTCTCAGTGGACCAATACGGTCTTAAACGTTTCGACAACATCATCAAACCAGACCTTGTGGCTCCGGGAAATAAGATCGTTTCAGCGGAAGCTACAAACAATGGAATCCTGGCTGAATACCCTGAACTCGAGACAAACAAGTATTCAACTTCCGACATGCGCTTGATGTACCTGAGTGGCACATCGATGTCCACGCCAATGGTCGCTGGCGCTGCCGCAGTACTTCTCGAGGCCAACTCAAATCTGACACCCAATCTCATAAAGATGCTGCTGATGTATACCGCACAACCGCTAGCTAACTTCAACACGCTGGACCAGGGAGCCGGAGAACTAAACGTCGCTGGCGCGGTAACAGTTGCCAGGTTGGTTACCTACAGCAGTGGCGGTCTCTTAGGTTTGGGCAAGACGACTTTTGGTCAAGCTCTGCTTAGTCAGTCTGCCCCTGCTCCACAAACAACGATCTCGAATTGGACCTTTCCCTGGACTCAGGGTCTGATACTGCACCACGCAACGATTGCTGGTAACGACCTGATCAATAAATACCAGGTTAGCTACGGCAAAGGATATCTACTCGGTGATGGAATTATAGAGGGCTCTGTTTCACAAAACATGAATACCAACATGTGGGTCCGGAGTCTTTCGCTTGGCAATTACTTAGTGAGAAGTGATGGTACATCACAGTTCGGTGGGTCAATGTTCTTCAGCAACGTCCTTCTGCTTGGGGACGGTTTTGCTCTCGGAGATGGATTTGCACTTGGTGACGGCTATGCGATTGGCGATGGCTTCGCGCTTGGAGATGGCTTCGCGATAGGTGACGGATTTGCTATCGGCGACTGCTCACTCGGCGATTCCGGATCAGGAATGAGATAGCTCTCTTACTATCAAGGTTTGGACCGGGCGAGATGAAAAACTTACGAAACCATTTAGCCGGCATTTACATATGGCTCGTAATAACCGTTGGTGCTGCGCTATGTCTTTACGCCACCGTAAACATCCCGGCTGGCAGTATTGATGTCTATTTTCTCCTGCTGACCATCGTCACGGCTGTTGTCGGTTCGCAGGTCGCTATCCGCATCCCACAAATAAACGTCAACATCACGGTCGATGACACGTTCGTCTTCATCGCCCTGCTTCTTTATGGTCCGGAAGCCGCAATTCTTCTTGGAGCAGTCGCAGGCGTATGTTCCGGCGGGAGAATTAGTAAGAAGGTTCGAACCGTTGCCTTTGGTGGCGCAGCTCTGACCTCTGCAGTCTTTGTGACCGCAACCGTATTGAAGGCCGTATTTGGCCCAGCCAAACAACTTTTCGATCATGGGGCATCAATTGCCGTAATCGGTTTATGTGTAATGGCGCTGGTCCAGTACCTGGCACATACGGGGATTGGAGCGATCTGCTCAGCCCTCCGAGCCAGGGAATCAATCTGGCATATGTGGAGCAGAAACTTTCTCTGGATCTCAATAAGCTATTTTGGCGGAGCCGCCGCGGCCGGTTTTATAGTTAGCAGCCTGGGCACTACTCGTTTCTGGGTATCACTGGTTTCAATTCCAATCATTGTCATTGTTTACTTCAGCTATGACCGCTACATGCGAGAAGTCAGAGCCTCAGCGCGCCAGGCGGAAGACGCAGAACGCGCTCGCGCCGAAATAGAGCGCGAACGAGCCGAACAGGCTGAACGACATGTCCACGAATTAAACAACTACATCGCAGAGCAGGAAAGAATCAGCCGCGTTTTGGAGGAGACCAAGGAACACTTCCGGCACGCAGCATTTCACGACTCGCTAACCGGTCTACCGAATCGAGCGATGTTTACCGAATTGCTGAAAGCCGAGATGGAAAGCTCGAAACGCAACAAAGAACACCTGTTCGCTGTTCTTTTCCTCGACCTCGATCGCTTCAAGTACATAAACGACAGTTTAGGTCATACACACGGAGATCTGTTGCTCGTCGCCTTTGCCGAGAGACTGGAAAAGATTTTGCGCCCCCTCGATACCTTGGCCAGGTTTGGCGGTGATGAGTTTGCAGTGCTGCTAAGCGGCATCGGCGATACCACTGACGCTGTTCGTATCGCTGAGCGTATTCATTCTGAATTAAGAATGCCTTTCGAACTCGACCGAAACTCCGCCTTCGCTACAGCTAGTATCGGTATTGCATTGGGTTCGACTGGCTATGACCGACCGGAAGATATTCTTCGCGATGCTGACACTGCCATGTATCGCGCTAAGGAAAACGGAAAGGCTCGATACGAGATGTTTGATCCTGAAATGCACGCCCGTGCAGTTTCACGACTCCAGCTGGAAAGCGATCTACGTCAGGCCGTCGAACAGAAAGAGTTCTGCGTCCATTATCAACCTATAATTGCGATGGAGACTGGGCGTCTCGCCGGTTTTGAAGCACTTGTCCGTTGGAATCATCCCCGTCGCGGCCTGGTCTTACCTGCGGACTTCATCCCTGTAGCTGAAGAGACCGGATTGATTGTGCCGATCGGCCAATGGGTCCTCGAGGAAGCCTGCACCAAGGTTCGTGAATGGCAGGTTAATTCTCCCGGTCACCGCTCATTAAACCTGAGCGTAAACCTGTCAGCACGTCAGGTCGCACAACCTGATCTACTTGACCAAATTAAGCATGTGCTGGCCAAAAGCAAATTCCAGCCACACCATTTGAAACTCGAGATTACAGAAAGCGTCGTGATGGAAAACGCTGAAGCTGCTGCTCAGATGCTTAAGCAATTACGATTACTTGGCGTGCAGCTAAGCCTCGACGACTTCGGTACAGGTTACTCATCACTCAGTTACTTACACCGTTTCCCATTGAATTACCTCAAGATTGATCGCTCTTTTGTAATGCGATTAACTTCCGACACTGCGATCGTTAGGACGATTTGTACGCTAGCCCAGAATCTGGGAATGGAAGTCATCGCTGAGGGGGTCGAGACCGAGGAGCAAAATAAGGAGCTGAAACACCTGGGTTGCAAATATGCACAGGGTTATCTCTTCTCACCACCGATCGATGTTGATGCTGCCACAAATCTGCTTTCGCAGCAGAGTCAGCGTGACGTCACGCCAGGTATGATTGAGATCGGGGATGGGGACGCAGTCGTCGCAACTTCCTACCCGATGTGAGTCATCTCGATTCACCTTCCACGTAACTTCGATACAAGATGTCGGCTGTTTCGCAGCTCGTTCTTGCATATTTCCTTCGCCACAGCATGGGCATTGACTCGCCCCTTCTTCACTAAGAATCAACTCAAATTGCATGGTAAATATCTTAAATTGAGGGACGACGTGACGAGACTCAGTTGCATACGTTATGCTCTGGCGACGCCAAAATAATGTCGATTGCCAATTGCCGATTTGTGTCCGATATGATTTGGCGAATTGTTTCGGCCATCGGAAATCGTCAATGGCTTGGGAGAGGTGCAGGAGTGGTTGAACTGGCAGCACTGGAAATGCTGTGAACGGGAAACCGTTCCGTGGGTTCGAATCCCACCCTCTCCGCCAGAAATCAATTTCGAATTGCGGATTGCGGACTCATGTACTAGTTCGAAAACAAGCAATCCGAAATTCGAAATCCTAAATGCTTGATCGTTAGTTCCCCTTAACCCCCAAGGATCAATCAATCGTTACTTCGGGGGGAATAAATGGAAGACGATAAATTGGCCGTTGAGGAAGCGCGACGCGCTACTCAGCACGAGGCCGTGAAGGCTCAGGTTGAAGACAATGTGCAGGCAGAAATTACTGAAAGAGCCGCACAAAGAACAACGCCAACGCAGTCGCAGAGAATCGAACGGGTCGCAGGCGACTTTCGTTCAAAAGCAGTTGATGAGGTCATTGACACCGAGCGTGAAGTGCAACGCTCTCGAGGTGTGGCGCGAGTTTCACAAATCGTCGATTACATTTTTTATGTGATCTACGCGCTGCTGGGAATGAGATTTCTCCTGGCATTACTTGCCGCTCGAAGCAGTGCCGGGTTCGTACAATTCATCGTCGCAGTCAGTAACCCGTTCTACGCTCCGTTTCAGGGGATCGTCGCAAGTCCGCGAACAGACCAGGGCCATACGTTACTGTTGCCCGTTCTTGTCGCCTTGGTCTCATACGTTATCCTGCACTTGCTGATTAATGGATTGTTGCGGATGCTTGCACACCGCAAAACTCAGATTTAAGAACGATGGATGAATTGCTGATTTCTGATTTCGGATTCATTACGAGACGCCCTGTCAAACCAGGCAATCAGCAATTCATCGTGCTACTTTGAAAATTCGCCTTATCAGATCCCGGGCTCCGCACAATGCTAGCCTTGTGAACTCCGCCAGGCCGGGAACGGAGCAACGGTAGCAACGGCAGCGTGTGTTGCGGGAAAGTCCGGGGTCTGGCCAGAACAACAAGGATCTCAGATCTCAGATTGCAGATCTCACAGCGATGAAAAGCGCAGTCTAGAATCTGAAGTCTTAATCTGAGATCTGCGATTTGAGATCTGATCAAACCGCTCTCCCCTCTCTGATAAAGTCAGTTAACACGCCTTTTCGAGAAGGAGTTCCTCTTATGAAACGCCAACTGATGCTGGTTTTCACGCTTATACTCTTCTCCATTTGCAGCTCGACCTTACTCGCACAAACAAAGTCACGTGAACAGTTGCTCGATGAGATTGCTGCCAGGCGAAACGAGCTGCAAGGACTCGAACAGCAGTTTCTCGCCGTTTCGGAATCCGATAAAGCAGCATACGCGGATCTCCTTGTCGAGCCTGACACCGGAATATTTCGGCTGCTTCCAAGGGAGAAGTTCGATAGTGAAACTTACAAGAAGAACGAGAAGACAATAACGATGAGGGGCGGTGGCGCATATTACTCGTTCGCCAAAAAAGCTCATGACCCTGCTACGGGGCCTGACATCTTGCTCGATCACGATCAACTGTCAGTCGGTTTTTCCGGGTTGGATTATGGGATGCTGGCGAAGATTGACGGCGTTTCTCTTCGCGAACTTTCCGCCGAGCACCCGTATGTCGCATCACTAATCAAATATGAACCACCGTCTAATGAACCCGCGATTCGTAACGAACAACGAAGATTCGCAATGGGAACCGTCATTGACGACCTTTCGCTAAAGCACAGTGTTCCGGTTGAACTGAACACTACATACGTCCTTCGTTCGATCTCATATTCGCGGACCGACATTCTTGTCGGCTTGAGGGTTGTGCGGAGAGATACTGACGGTAGTTTGATCATTGCCTGGAAGCTCTTAAAGAATTTCACAACGCCTGAGGTTGCGAGGAGTACCGCTGCTCAGTAATCGGGGGCACACGTGATAGGCAAACTCTTGAAGCAATAGCAAACTCAAACCAATTAACCGAAAGCGAAATCAAACCAGACGGCATGTCCTATCAAGTCATCGCGCGTAAATGGCGCCCGCAAACCTTCGACGAAGTAACTGGCCAGGAAGCAATCACACGCACACTGCGCAACGCGATCGAGCATCAGCGGCTTCATCACGCTTACCTTTTCTCAGGCGCACGCGGAGTGGGCAAAACGACGACCGCGCGTTTACTGGCGAAGGCACTCAACTGCCATAAGGCAACAGCACCCACACCGACTCCGTGTCGAACTGACGATCCAACTCAATGTTCGTCATGTCGTGAAATCAGCGAGAGCCGGTCGATCGATGTGCAGGAGATCGATGCGGCGTCAAATACCGGGGTCGATAACGTAAGGGATGCCATCATCGGCAGCGTGGGCATTGCTCCGGCACGCGACCGGTACAAGATCTTTATCATTGACGAAGTACACATGCTCAGCACTCCGGCTTTTAATGCACTCTTGAAAACGCTCGAAGAACCACCGCCGAGGGTTGTGTTCATCATGGCGACGACTGAACGGCACAAAGTTCCGGAGACGATCCTTTCAAGATGTCAGCAATTCGAGTTTCGCACGATTGCTACCGTCAAGATTCTTGAACGTTTGAAGCTGATTGCGAAGGCCGAAAAGATCACCATCCCCGACGACGCGTTGCGTGAGATCGCTCGAGCAGGTCAGGGATCTATGCGCGATGCTCAGTCGGCGCTCGACCAGGTGATCAGTTTTGCCGGCGATAAAATCAAGAAAGAAGACGTCGAAATGGCGCTGGGAGTTGCCGGCGCAGACATCCTTTCACGCATCATCCATGCGATCGCCAACAACAAACCAGCCGAGGCAATCACGGTTATTGATGATATCGTCATGCGTGGACATGACCTCAGAAATTTCTGTCGCGACTTGTTAGCGCATTTTCGGGACTTATTGCTCACAAGAGTTTCTGCCAATGAAGAGTTACTGGAGTCAGCAGTTTGCACACCCGAAGAACTGAAACGACAGGCGGCTTTGTTTTCAGAGTCAGACCTTGTTCGTTTCTTTCATTCGCTGGCGGAGACGGAGACGAAACTTCGAACTGCGACACAACCTCGTTATCAAGTAGAAATTGGAATCGTGAAGTTGATGGAACTCCGCGGTGTGGAATCGATTGGCGAGATTCTGGGACGTTTGGCCGCGTTAGAGTCAGGACAGGGATTGCCTTCATCAAACAAAGCACCGTCGAGTTCGGGGAGTTCGTCGAGCGGGGGCGGAACGAGCAGACCAAGGTCGAACCTGGCAGGTTCGTCTTTCACAGCCACCGCGACTGCGCCGGCTTTGGAAAGCCCACCCGCCGCTGCGCCGCGTGACTCGCAAATACGTCCCACGCTACAGGAGGCAGAACCTCGAACTGAACTCGCCGCTGATGCGTCTCCAATCGAAAGAATAAAAGCCGTAATCGAACGACAAAAGAAGATGTTGCTGGTTACGGTTCTCGACTCTGCACAGTCGCTTCTGCTCGATGACGGAGAGCTATACGTAGAGTTCTCTCCGGAGTCTCGTCATTCCCGCGATACGTTGGCAAGACCGGAAAATATCAAGATCCTTCGAGAAGCCTGTCAGGAGATCACTGGCCAGGAAACCGGCGTCCGTATTGCAGTCAAAGATCCGGCAGCACAAAACCAACCACTCACCCGTGAAGATGAGGAACGTCAGGCAAAACAAGATTTACGCGCCGCCGCCGAAAGCAACCCAATTGTTCAAGAGATGGTAAAGAAGTTTCGTGGTGAGATTGTCGATGTGAGACGGATCGAAAAGTGACTCCCTGTCACTGTTCTTGCGCAGGCGTGGATAAACAATGACAACTCTCCTGCAAGCCTCAACTCAAACTGTGAACTAATTTCAGCGATTGTCGTATTTTGTTTGAGTCAGTGGAGGTGCGAACAAAATGCGTGATCCAGTTTTAGCAGGTGTCTTGAGTTTGATTATTCCGGGCGTTGGTCAGCTTTACAACGGAAGAATTCTAGCCGGCATTCTTTGGCTCATCTTTACTCCCGGCTTTTGGATTGGCACCGGCGGAACACTCGGTTGGATCTGCCACCTGGTTGCGGCCTATTGCGCATACTCATATGCCAAGGAACACCCGATCAGGTAACAGAAGAACTGATCGATTGGTTCGAAAATAAAAGGCAGGGAGATTTGCTCCCTGCCTTTTCCATTTCTTCCTACCTCGCACTTACGCAAAGCTTCGACATTAATAAACGGTTCGTGAGGAATTAAATCAGAAACTCGGAGTGAAAAGACTAGTTTGGTTTCTTGGGAGGCAGCGCGCGAGGAATATCACCATCATCAAAACCTTCGGCAGAAGCATCCGGGATTTTATTGGCGCCTTTCAGAATCGGAGGCAGTCTTGAAACGGGTAAACTGACTGTCGCAATAGGATCGACTCGTCTCAAAATTGCTCCACCGCGGCCTGCTACCCAGATATTATTTCCGCCGCGATAGGCTATTGAGAACAACGATGCACTCGTGATGCTCTCCTGTAGCTCCCAGCTCTGGCCTCCATCTTTGCTGTAAATAATCTTTCCCTGATCTCCAACTGCTAACACGTCGTTACGATTTGCAGCAGCTATCCCAAAAAGGTTCGCATTGACTCCACTCTCCAGATCCCTCCACGTAACTCCACCATCGTCAGTACGAAGAATAATTCCACGGGCGCCCACAATGTAGCCGCGCAACGCGTCGACAAACTCAAGCGCATACAGCCACTCCTTAAGGTTCCGGTCGACGCGCTTCCAATTCTTTCCCCCGTCTTCAGTCCTCAGAATAGTGCCGTTTGAGCCGACGGCAACGCCGTGAAGGTCATCAATAAACTTCACGTCCTCCAACCAACTCATCGTGTTTGTCGGTTGGAAATGCCATGTCGATCCGCCGTCTTCAGTAAACCAAATGGCACCGCGGGCTCCAACGACCCAACCCTTTGCCTCACTGACGAACGATACACCGAAGAGGCTTTCAGTCGCCGGTGTGGTTACCGCGTTCCACGTAACTCCGCTGGTGACTGAATGAAGAATCGTTCCCTTATCGCCGACCACCCACCCGCTCTTCTCATTCACGAACGTGATCGCATTTAGGTTTTCAGTTGAATTTGAAGGCCGAACTGTCCACGTCTTTCCGCCAGTGTTTGTAAAAAGAATACGACCATGCTCGCCGACGGCCCAACCGTGCGAGTTGTCGATAAAAAAGATGTTCGCCAGGTCCTCACGTCCGCCATGGGTCAACCTTCTCCAGGAAAGCCCGCCATCGTCAGTTCGCAACACCAAACCATCGGCGCCGGCAGCCCATCCTAAAGCTCCATCGGCGAAGAAGAGTGTGCCAAGACGAGGACTGGTCCTGACGTTGATCGGTAGCCAGATGTGTCCGCCGTCTCCGGTGGTTAAGACTACGCCGCTCTCACCTGACGCCCAGCCATGAAGGTCATCTGTAAATGCAACGGAGTAAAGATCAGTAGTAACCAGTGAAGAAATTGTCTGCCAGGTTTCACCTGAGTCGTCTGTTTCAAGAATTGTCCCTCGATACCCGACCACTACTGCGCGCTTCGTAGAAGTGAACGTGACTCCGGTTAACACGACAGAGGCATAGTCCTTCTTTTCTTTCCAATCGGCGCCACCGTTGTTGGTTACTAAAATTGTTCCGCGCGACCCAACAGCAATTCCAGTCTTCGCATTTGTGAAGGCGACGCAGAAGAGATGAGCTGTTGTGTTGCTGGTCTGTGGCTTCCAGGTGATGCCACCATCCGTCGTGAAAATGATTGCTCCAAATGTTCCGACCGACCACCCGAGCAAAGGATTGTCTGGTGCGAACGAAACTGAGAATAGGTGATCGCGCGTTCCCGTTTTCCTGGAAACCCATTTCTCTCCACCGTTCTTGGTGGTCAGGATCGTACCGCGCGCGCCCGACACAACTAGATGGTCCCGATCTTTGAGGTAGATGCTATAGAGGGTGGTATTGGCCCTTGACTCCTCCTCATCCCACTCAAATCCTCCATCACTAGTCGAGAGAATCACGCCATCGCCACCAACGGCCCAGCCATGTTTCTTATCGCCGGCGAATTTGATTGAGTTAATCGAATTACCTTGCGGCAGAGGGTTTTGCCATTGCCAGCCTTTGAAAGGCTCCTGGGCCCGTGA
>Ga0068864_100002452_pt1 | contig 15320 bp, 14 predicted proteins | sample KBSSwiS72_FD_66586 | JGI IMG/M metagenome (GOLD analysis project Ga0068864, IMG submission 66586) | Switchgrass rhizosphere microbial communities from Kellogg Biological Station, Michigan, USA - KBS Switchgrass S7-2 | ecosystem: Host-associated > Plants > Roots > Rhizosphere > Soil ... | reverse complement strand
CACGCACGGACTTGATCAGTGTCGGTTGAGCCGCATCGATTTCCACCTTGCGGCGCAAGCGCCCGATCTGCACGTCTATAGCGCGATCATATGGACCAGCTTCGCGTCCGTGAATGCGACTCATCAGATCGTCGCGCGTGAGCACACGATTGGGATGCGCAACAAATGTGCTGAGTAGGTCGAATTCGCCCGTCGTCAGCGGCATCGGCTCGCCGCGCGGATCGGTAAGTTCGCGTGAAGCGAGGTCGAGCCGGAACCCCGCGAAACGGACGACATCGGGTTCCGCGCTAGCCCGTGGGGAAGTTTCCGCTGTCCGGCGCAGCACGCTGCGCACGCGCGCCAGCAACTCGCGCAGGTCGAACGGTTTGGTGACATAGTCGTCGGCGCCGAGTTCCAGGCCCACTACACGGTCGATCGATTCGCCGCGGCCGGTCACAATAACCAGAGCACCGTTCCATTGCTCGCGCAGGTATCGGGTCAGCGTGAAACCGTCTTCTCCCGGTAGACCGAGGTCGAGCAGCACAGCATCGACTTTCTTCTTCTTGAGTTCGGCACGCATCGAGGCGCCATCGCTGGCGGCGCTCACTTCGAATCCCTGGCTCGAAAAATAACGGCGAATGATGTCGACGATGGCTTCGTCGTCTTCGACAACCAGCAGATGCGGAAGCAATGCGTCGTTGGTTACCGAGGACATGACGTGAGCGTAATCGGGGACTGCATCCATCATGCATCGCGGGCGGCAGGCCGTCCATACCGTTCGCATGTCCCGTTACTCCACAGAAAGTGCCAGCACTTGATCCAGATCACATGTCTGAATTGCCGCTGCGGTAGGCTCGCGCAAGGCCATAGAAGCGAGGGGGTAGCGTGAAGATTACAGGTATGTTGCTCGTTGTCGCTGCAGTGGCTCTAGCGGCAGGAGGTGCAGCATTTCACGCTGCGGGGAATTCCAGTACGCTGAAAGCTGCCTCTGGAGGCTCCTCCAGGGGTGATTTCGGGCCGCCTCAGGGCGCGCCGATTCATGCACCGCTGACGAGCCCGCCCCAGGTTCCCGAACCCATCCATCGCAACTTTCCGGCGAAAGTCATCGTCGAGCTCGAGGTCGTCGAGAAGGAGATGTCGATATCCGAGGGTGTCTCTTACACATTTTGGACGTTCGGCGGCACCGTGCCGGGCAGTTTCATTCGTGTTCGCCAAGGAGACACGGTTGAGTTTCACCTGAAGAACAATCCGAACAACAAGATGCCCCATAACATCGACCTGCACGGCGTTACCGGGCCGGGCGGCGGAGCGGCGTCGAGCTTCACCGCACCTGGGCATGAATCGCAATTCACGTTCAAGGCGCTGAACCAGGGTCTTTACGTCTACCACTGCGCGACCGCGCCGGTCGGCATGCACGTTGGCAATGGCATGTACGGATTGATCCTTATCGAGCCGCCGGAAGGATTGGCCCCGGTCGATCACGAGTATTACGTGATGCAGGGCGACTTCTACACGACCGGCAAATATCGCGAAAAAGGCCACCAGCCCTTCGACATGGAAAACGCCATCGCCGAAAAACCGACCTATGTCGTGTTCAATGGCGCCGAGGGTGCGCTGACTGGAGACAAGGCACTGACGGCCAAGACCAATCAGACGGTGCGCCTGTTCGTCGGCAACGGCGGACCGAACCTCGTCTCGAGCTTCCATGTGATCGGCGAGATCTTCGACAAGGTCCGCTACGAAGGCGGCACGCACGAACAGGAAAATGTGCAGACGACACTGATTCCGGCGGGCGGTGCGGTGATGGTGGAGTTCCACACGGAAGTCCCCGGCAGCTACATTCTCGTCGATCACTCGATTTTCCGCGCGTTCAACAAGGGTGCATTGGCCATGCTCAAGGTCGATGGACCGGAGGACAAATCGATCTATTCCGGCAAGGAAGTGGATTCGGTATATCTCGGTGATCGCTCGGCGCCGAACCTTGCCGTTGTTTCGCAGGCGACCCAGGCCGCGCAGAGCGGCAAGCTCACGGTCGAAGACCAGATCAAGGCGGGCCAGGCGCTGTTCAACGGTACTTGCTCGGTTTGCCATCAGGCGAACGGCGAGGGCTTGCCGAACGTGTTCCCACCGTTGGCCAAGTCGGATTTGATCGCTGCAGATCCGAAACGGCCGATTCGCATTCTGCTGCAAGGATTAACCGGCAAAGTCACCGTCAACGGCAAGGAATACAACTCCGTAATGCCGCCGATGAGTCAGCTCAACGACGATGAGGTTGCGAACATCCTGACGTTCGTGCTGAACAGCTGGGGCAATCCCGGCGGCCACATCTCAGCTGATGAGGTCAACAAAGCGCGCGCTCCGGGCAATGTGCAGGGCAAGAGTGCCGAACACTAGACGCCCGCTATGCACCGCGGGCCTGGTTGCGTGGACGGCCATGCTCGCGGTTTCAGCGGGCGCGGCCGAGTACGCGTCAATTCCGGGTGGCAGTTTCTCCAGCGTACTGCCACCAGACGGCAAAGCCGCGTCGGCTTCCGTTGCCGCATTTCGGTTGCGCACTTTGCCAGTGACGAACGGAGATTTCCTGGAGTTCGTGCGTGCCCATCCGCAGTGGCAGCGCGACCGCGTTGCGCCGCTATTTGCCGACAATCAATACCTGGCCCATTGGATGGCGCCCCTGCGCATTGACGAGGCACAACGCAATCAGCCCGTCACCCACGTTAGTTGGTTTGCCGCAACGGCATATTGCGAAGGCGAGCACGCCAGGCTGCCGAACTGGTACGAATTCGAATTCGTTGCCGCGGCGGACGAGACGCGAGCCGATGCGCGCGGCGACGTCGCGTGGCGCGAACGCATACTCGACTGGTACGCGCGCCCATCGACAGCCTTATTGCCGGACGCGGGCACTGGCGCCAAGAACTTTTACGGCGTGTATGACGTGCACGGCCTCATTTGGGAATGGGTCAGCGACTATGCAAGCCTCATGATCTCAGGCGACAACCGCGACCAGGGCGATCCCGACCTGCTCAAGTTTTGTGGTGCCGGGGCTCTGTCCACGCAGGACCGGGAGAATTATGCGGTGCTGATGCGTGTGGCCCTGCTCTCGTCCCTGAAGGCTGCCGACACTACAGCCAATGTGGGTTTCCGCTGCGCGATGGACGAATCTGGAGACACATGATGACTGGGTCGCGCTACCTGTTAATGCTTGCTGCGCTTTGCGCAGATGGCTACGGCATCGCTGCGGCGCCGCCTCATCTATCGCAGCAATTGCCGGGAGACTCCGTTTATCGGCTCGACACCACGCTGACCGACCAGGACGGCGGCAATTTCAAGCTCGAGAACCTTAGTGGCAGGCCTGTCCTGATCGCGATGTTCTACGCATCCTGCAAATATGTCTGTCCATTGATCGTCGACGCGATGTCGCGGATCGATCGCGCACTAAGTGGCGACGAAAAGCGCGCGGTGCATCTGGTGCTGGTGAGCTTCGACTCCGAGCGCGACACGCCCGGCGTGCTGAAGGAAATGGCAGCGCAGCGACACCTGGATACCACGCGCTGGACACTAGCCCGTACTGATGCGGCCGGCGTACGCAAACTTGCCGCCGTGCTCGGCGTGCAATATCGGGCCACTACGACCGGCGAATTCAACCATTCGTCCATCATCACATTGTTGGACAGCGAAGGACGCATCGTTGCTCGAACCGCGCGAATGAGCGAGCAGGATCAGGACCTGCTGCAATCGCTGCAGCACGAATTAGCCCGAAACAAAGGGGCAGGGGCCGATCCGGGCCGATAGTAATGGCCCGAAAATCGCTGCGGCACAACATTTTTCCATGCAAAGCAACGCGACTGGCTCAGGCAACTTTCGCTTCCTGTTCGGCTCGCGGCGACGCCAGACCTAGGCGGCGGTGCATGACCGGGCTGGTCGTCGTGTATTGCAAGTGCACTTTTTCGTCCGGCCTCAGGTGTTCGCGCACGCCAAATGCAGCGAGCGCCGCTTCGTGGAACCCGCTGAGGATGAGTTTCTTCTTGCCTGGATAGGTATTGATGTCGCCGACCGCAAAGATCCCCGGCACGTTGGTTGCGAACTTCGCCGTATCGACAGGAATCTGGTTCTTTTCAAGATTGAGCCCCCAGTTCGCGATTGGACCCAATTTCGGATGCAGCCCCCATTGCACGAGCACATGATCGGTGGTCACGCGCGTGGTCAGGCCACTTCTCGTGCCTACTGAGATGGCTCTGAGTTTTCCGTCGACGATGTCGAGCGCGGAGATATCACCCTCAAGGAACTGCATCTTCTGCTCGCTGCATAGTTGCTCCATCTGGCGCACTTTCCCGGCCATTGCACGGAATTCGCGCGAACGATGCACGAGAATCAGGCTGTTGACCTTGTCGTAGAGCGCCAGCACCCAGTCCAGCGCCGAGTCACCTGCGCCGGCAATGATCAGATCCTTGCCCGCGAATAATGCCGGGTCGCTAACCTTGTAGTGAATTTGACGGCCTTCGACCGTATCGGCACCCGGAATGTTGAGCGTGCGCGGTCGAAACGAACCCACACCGCCAGCAATGATCACCGCCGCGGCCACGAATTCGTTGCCGGCGCTGGTGCGGACGATGAAACGATCCGAGGGCTGTCGCGCGACTTCGGTGACTTCCTGGTTGAGATGAAACTCAGGTGAAAACGGCTTTATTTGCCGCATCAGCCGTTCTACCAGTTCGCGCGCATCGCAGGCAGGAATGGCCGGAATGTCGTAGATCGGCTTGTCGGGATACAATTCGATGCATTGCCCACCGACTTGCGGCATGCTGTCGATGATGTGGGCGCGCAGGTCAAGCAGACCCAACTCGAACACCTGAAACAGACCGACCGGGCCGGCGCCGACAATGACGACATCGGTAACGATCATGGTCGCGTCCTTGGGTCCTGCGGGCAACTACCCAATGTGGTCACCGGCGCACAGAGGTTACGTTGGCGATCTTGCGCACCTATTGATTTCGATCAAGCCAGGCGCGGTAGGTCTCTATTCGATCTGCATCAAACCGGCGCTCTGGCGACGTCTGTGCCCATGGCCGCGGCCCCAATCCGCAACTCTCCTGATGTTAAGCGCTACCTCAGTAACATCGCGATAGCATCAAAAAAGGGAAAGTGACAAGGAGAGCGCCATGAAGTCGCACCAAACATCCGTCCAGGAAAAGACCCTTCGCTTCCACTTTGTCGAAGGGCCAATGAAAGGAAGGGACTTTGATCACGTCTTCCACAGCAATGGCAAGGTGAGTTGGGGACCCGCAGACAGCGAGAAAAAAACCGAGAGCGTGGGCGCTCTTGAAAAAGTGGGTGACGATTGTTTCGTGGGTTCTTACATGGGATCGAACGGGTACACATTGACTAGCGCGATCAATCTCGCAACCGGAATGCTCGTTTCATTTGCCTCGAACGGTGCCGAATGGTCCAAGCAAAACGGCACGGTAACGATGGTGGACTGAAGGTTCCGGTCGTGGCAACTCTTGCGCGAAAGACGTCCAACAACGGCTGGAAGACCTGTAGCCGAGGTCACAAATATCGCGGGCCGGGTCCTTGCCCCGTATGCTGGTCCGGCAAAGTTTCAAAGACTTCCAAGAAGACGTGACTGTCCGCATACGGATGATCGACCTCTGCGAGACGAAATTCATCCCTTCATGTGCAGCGCAGCTGCCCTGCCTTGCCCGCTGCTACGGTTACGCGGCTAGGTGAAAATGCTCACGCCGAGCACGATGCCGAGTATTCCGAGCAACAACAGCACGAGGAAAATCGTAAAGATAATCTTTGCGATTCCCGCTGCGGCGCCGGCAATGCCGGTAAATCCGAGCGCCCCCGCGATCAACGCGATGACGGCAAATACGAGTACGAGATGCAACATTGCGGCCTCCTTGGCCTTTAGGATGAGGCCGCTCAGATGCGGCCTAACAGGAACAGGATGATGACGATCAGCAGGATCAAGCCGACCCCACCGCTAGGGTAGTAGCCCCAGCTGCGGCTGTAAGGCCACGACGGGATTGCGCCGATCAGGGCCAGAATCAGGATAATCAGCAGAATAGTTCCAAGTGTCATTGTTGTTCTCCCTAACCCTTCGTAAGTTCCAACCGTGACATCGCAAGATACGTGCCGGAACTGCGCGATGAAATTCGCGCAGTTTGCGCAGGTACTGTCGTGCAAGGCGCAACGACTACAAACACGGCAAGTGCAAGTTGCACACCCGGCGGCCGTGCATTCGCTAACGCATGCAGCAGCTGCGGCCGGAACCCACTGACTTTGGCACTGCCTCGCTCGCAATGCGTGACCTCTCCATGGCACATTCATTGCGTAAACCTCGCTGTGTGTTTCGCACCGGGATCGCCGATGAGCGCTGCTCATCTCTCAAGGAGGAATCTATATGCACAAGCAGGCCAAGATTCTCGCAACGGTCATTTTTGCCGCCATATTGCTGCAGGGGTGTAATCAGCAAGCCGATACAACCGCCAAGGCTCAGGCTGACAATGCCAAGACACAGGCTGACATTGCAAAGGCGGAAGCCGATGGTCAGAAAAAAATAGTCGACGCACAAGCAAAGCTCGATCAAGTCGTCGCGCAGAACAATAAAGACGTGGTCAGCGCGCAAACGGATGCGCAAAAGCAGACTGCAAGCAATCCGAACGCGCCGCCGCCAGCCGCCGATACGGACGTAGCGAAGGCGCGCAGCGAGGCGGAAAAGAAAGTCGCCGACGCTCAATATGACGTCGACAAGGCCAAGGCCGAAGCCGACAAGCAGGTCGCTGATGCGCGTTGCAAAACCCAAGTCGGTGCTGCGAACGACTCGTGCATGGCCACCGCCAAGGCCAACTATGAATCAGCGCTGGCAGCGGCAAAGTCCAAGAACGACGCGGCGCACGCCAGTCGTCAATAGATTTCTGTGGCCACTCGCAATTTTGGACGATGGGTAGGGTTAAAGGAGGTGTTCTATGCGCACACTTTTTCTAATGACGCTGAGCGCTCTTGCCGCCGTCGTCACTGGCTGCATGAGCGACGTGAGGTCGTCTGGTAAATCCTTTACCTACGATTGCTCAGGGCTCGGCAAAGGCTGGGGCGATTGTGCCGAGAAGGCGGACGCGCAATGTGGCGCTCACAACTACACAGTTGTGTCGCGAACGGGAGAAGCGGAGGGAAAAGGCTCCAGTGGCAACACCGAAATGAAGCGCACAATGGTGGTTTCGTGCAATCAGCGGCAATAAATGTCTGGTCTGCGCGGTGCTTGGGTAGCCAGGAGTCGATTCTGTTTTCGTCGTCGTCGTATCGGTGTGCTCCTCATCCGAACTCCGAATAGGCTTGCAGGGTCCGGGATGGTGGGCAGGAGGTAGCCTTTCGGACCTTTCGTTTCCACCAAACATAACAGTTTGCGCCGATATCGGGGGAGACGGAACTGTCAATGATGACAGTGGCGGCTTGGCACTCGCAGTGGCGAACTGTGTGAAATCCCGCCGGGAAACCTTTGTGGCAATCAGTCGGCTTACATCGCTAATGCAATGTTGGGGCTAGGGGAAAAGTCGGTTGCGTCGTCATGAATCAGACCTGCAAGAGCCTATTCACCACGACTGCGATGTACCGGCAGCGTGAGGGCTTGAAGCGCCTGGCGGATACGATCCAGCCGCGTGAAGTCGCCGCCGCAATAGTGGAGTTGGCGCAGTCCGAACCTGCCTGCAAGCGCGCAGCGGTCGTATTTCGAGTCGACGGTGCCGGTAGCTCGGAAACCGAGCCAGCCACGACCCTCGATCCTGAGGAAATGGATTTGGTGCGTGCCGCGAGCGAGCGCGCGTCACCTGCCGTTTCAGCCAGTGGTCGTCGGCTCGCTATGCCCTTATTTCAGGCGAATCCGGTGACGCCTTCGTCCATCCTGCTCTTGGAGGTAGAAGGCCGGTTCGATGCGCAACGCCTGGCAGATGAGTTGGCGGCGCCGATTGAGATTGCCGGACTTCACCTGCGCCGCACGCTCGAACTTGTGAACCTGCAGCAATCGCTACGACGCCTGCAACGTTCGGAAAGGCTGCAGCGTGCACTGTTTGCGATTTCCGACATGGCTGGTTCCGACCGCGACATGCACGACATGTTACGCGGCATCCACTTCATTGTCGGTGAGCTGATGTACGCAGAGAACTTTTACATAGTGCGGCACGACATCGAGCGCGACAGCCTCCGGTTCCTGTACTACGTCGACGTGGCTGATCCGGAGCCACCCGGCGACGACGACGAATTTTCGATGAGTTCGATACAGCACTCGCTCACATGGTACTTGCTGCGCGAAGGCAGACCCCTGATGGGCAACAGCGAACAGCTGCGGACTCAAGTTCCAGGGCCGCTAGCCATCTGGGGACCTCACAGCGAAGATTGGCTCGGCGTCCCGATGTTGCGGGACGGCCACGCATGCGGCGCCGTAGTGGTGCAATCCTACGAGCAAGGTAGCTGTTTTTCGGCTGACGACCGAGCCTTACTGGAGTTCGTCGGCAGCCACATCCTGACTGCACTGGAACGCAAGCGGAGCAAAGAAGACCTCGAACAACGCGTGCACGCTCGCACGATCGAGCTTGCGCAAGCCAATCAAGTCTTGCAACGCGAGATCGCCGAACGTCAGCGTGCCGAGCGCCTTCAGACGGCACTATTCAAAGTTGCCCAACTGGCTACAGTCGACATCAGTCAAACCGAGTTTTATCGCCGCGTGCACGCCGTAGTGGGCGAACTGATCAATGCGGAAAATTTCTATATCGCTCTGCTTTCCGAGGGCGGTTCATCGCTGGAGTTCGCTTATTTCATCGACAAGACGGAACAAAATCGCCCATCGCGGCTACTTGGGTACGGACTGAGCGAGTACGTACTGCGCCACGGCAAGGCGCTGCTGCGTAGGGCTGAGATTCTGGAACTCGGCCGGCGCGGCGTGGTTGACCTGGAGGCTGCCGGTCCCGGTCCTGTCGCAGTGTGTTGGCTCGGTGTTCCTCTCGTCGTGGATGATCAAACCATGGGACTGATCGTCGTGCAGAGCTACGACGACTCCGTCGCGTATGGAGCCGCGGACGAAGAATTATTGAGCTTTGTCGCCTCGCAAGTCGCCAACAGCCTGCACCGACGCCGCTCGGGAGAAACTCTGCGGGACGCCTACGGCCAGCTCAAGCAACGCATCGAGGAACGCACCCGGGAGCTGCACGCCAGAAACGCAGAATTGGAAATTGCGTATACGAGACTCGAGAACGCCCAGGAACAGGCCGTTCAGTCGGAAAAGCTTGCCTCAATCGGGCAACTTGCTGCCGGCGTGGCACACGAAATCAACAACCCAATCGGTTACGTCAACTCGAATCTGGGCACATTGCAGGGATACGTTTCGCAGTTGCTCACGGCAGTAGCCGCGTACGCCAACATCGCAGCGCGCGTAAGCAGTCCGACGGCGGCAGCCGAAGTCGAAGCGATTCGTGGGAGATTCGACATCGATTTTCTCGCCGTAGACGTACCCCAGCTCATTACCGAATCGCGCGAGGGAATCGATCGGGTGTGCAAGATCATCCGTGACCTCAAGGACTTTTCGCGGCGTGATCGCGGCGAAGCGTGGGTTCGCGCGGATGTGCACCAGGGTCTGGAGTCGACACTGAACATCGTTTCGAACCAACTCAAGTACAAGGCCCAGATTGTCAAAACGTTTTCCGATCTGCCGCTGATCGAATGTTTGCCCTCTGAACTTAATCAGGTGTTCCTGAATATTCTCATGAACGCCGGACAAGCGATCAAGGAGCGCGGGATGATCACCGTAAGCACCGGGCACACCGACGACAAGGTCTGGATCGCGATTGGCGATGATGGCGAAGGCATTCCGGCAGACGTGTTGCCGCGCATCTTCGACCCTTTCTTTACAACCAAACCCGTTGGAAGCGGCACCGGTCTGGGTCTGTCCATTTCCTACGGCATTGTCGCCAAGCATCACGGCAGCATTGAAGTCACGAGCGTTGCGGGGCAGGGCACCTTGTTGCGCATCGAGTTGCCGATCGAACAGCCAAAATAGAGGGGGTAGGGCCAATATGTACCGAGTTCTGCTAGTCGACGACGAACCCAACATTCTCAGCGCGCTACGCCGCTCACTGGCGGCGATCGACGCTCGTCTGCTGGACGGGGAAGCGCTCCATCTCGAAACGTTCACCTCGCCTGAAGCGGCGATCAAGCGCAGCGAGGAAGAGGACTTCGATCTCGTCATCAGCGACTACCGCATGCCCTCGATGAATGGCGTTGAGTTTCTCACACGCATCATGGAGCTGCAGCCAGCGGTGCCGCGCATGATCATTTCCGGCTTCGCCGATCGTGAGGCGATCATTGCAGCGATCAACGAAGTCAATTTGATGCGATTCGTCGAAAAACCGTGGAACGATGACGTATTGCGCCAGGCGGTCGTATCCATTCTCGGCGGGCCGAAATCGAGCCGATGAGCGACGATAATCTCAAGCGAATCCAATACCTGCAGCGTCGCGCTGACACGCTGCAATACGAGCTTATCGAGCGCACGCGCGCGGCCGAAGCGTTGCGCGAAAGCGAGGCACGTTACCGTCATCTATTTGATGCGAACCCACTGCCGATGTGGGTTTACGAGCTTGAAACCCTGGCGTTTTTGGCGGTGAACGATGCCGCCGTCGAACACTATGGTTACTCGCGGGAACAATTTTTGGCGATGACCATTGCGGACATCCGTCCAGAGCCCGATGTATACGACCTTCGAGAAAACGTGAAGCAGAACGTTTCTGGAATCCAGCATTCCGGCAGGTGGCGGCACCGCAAGCATGACGGCTCGATCATCGAAGTGGAGATCACTTCGCACTCAATCGATTTCTCGGGCCGCCGCGCGAAGTTGGTGCTGGCAAATGACGTCACCGAACGCATCGAGCAGGAACGCAAGATCGCCCGTTTGACCCGTGTCCGCGCAGTCACCGGTGGCATCAGCTCGGCCATGCTGCGACTGCGCGAACGCGACGAACTGCTGCAAGAGGCCTGCCGCGTCGCCACGACTCATGGTGTTTTCCCGATTGCGTGGGTCAGTCACCTCAACACGCAGACGCGAGAATTCGAAATTGTCGCTGCGCATGGCGAGGATGTGTCAGCCATTGAAGGCATCTTGTCTGCTGCGCGAAACCTGATACCGGAGCGCGATCGACCTTCTTTTCGCGCGGCGCAAGGCGGGCGGCCCGTAGTGACCAACAATCTCGCCACGGATCTCAAAGTGGCGCCGATGCGTGAGGAATTGCTATCTCGAGGCATTCGCTCGAGCGCCGTGTTTCCGTTGTTCGTGGAAGGGAACGTTGTGGCGATCCTGGTGTTGCTGGCTGCCGAACGCGATTTCTTCGATGCAGAAGAGATTGCGTTGCTTGACTGGCTTGCCGCGGACCTGTCGTATGCGCTCGAGTACCTGGAAAAAACTCGACGTCTGGATTATTTGGCGAAATATGACACCCTCACGGGGCTGCCCAACGTTGCCCTATTTGCCGATCGTCTTGACCAATTCATCAATGCCTCTCGGAAAGCATTGAGCCCGGTCTGTGTCGCCGTAGTGGATCTGGAACATTTCACTCAGATCAACGACACCATGGGACGCTCCGCTGGCGATGAATTACTGCGTCAGGTCGGCGCGCGTTTAGGCGAATTCCTAATTGAGCCATACACATTGGGACGCGTCGCTGCCGACACGTTCGTAGCGGCAAGTCCGGGCGATTCCGAAATTGTCGCCACGAAGCTGCGCGACCGGATCTTTGACGCCCTGGCACAATCTTTCGACATCGACAATCACGCGGTCCATGTCACCGCGCAGCTTGGAATCGCGTTATTTCCGTCGGATGGAGAAGATGGCGGGATTGTATTCAAGAACGGCGAAGCGGCGCTCAAGCTCGCCAAGTCCTCGGGCCAGCGCTACATGTATTACTCGAGCGAGATGAATGCGCGCGCGGCAGAGCGGCTAGCGCTTGAAGAGCAGTTGCGCGTTGCAATCGACAAGCAGCAGTTTGTCATGCACTACCAACCGCGCGTGGACTTGATCAGTGGCACGCTGGTAGGTGCCGAAGCCCTGATCCGCTGGCAGCATCCGGAAAGAGGTTTGATCGCCCCAATCGAGTTCATCGCCCTGGCCGAGGAAACCGGTTTGATCGTCCCGATGGGTGCTTGGGCGATCGATGCCGTGTGCGCGCAGCAAGCGGAGTGGATTGCGGCGGGTTGTGGTGCGGTGCCGATTGCGGTGAATCTATCGTCGGTTCAATTCGACAAGGACGACTTGCTGAAAGTCGTAAACGCTGCGCTGGCCGCCCACTCGCTGGATGCCAAGTACCTCGATCTCGAATTGACCGAAAGCGCAGTAATGAGAGATTCCGCGGCAGCAATCAAGACGCTCCAGGCGCTGCGCGAGCGAGGCGTGGGTTTGGCGCTGGACGATTTCGGTACCGGTTACTCTTCGCTGGCCCTTTTGAAGCGCTTCCCATTCCGCTCGGTCAAGATCGACCAGAGTTTCGTTGCCGATATCACCCAGAACGCGGAGGATGCGGCCATCGCTACCGCAATCATCGCCATGGCGCACCGCCTGAATTTGAAAGTGGTTGCCGAGGGTGTCGAGACGGAAGGGCAGTTCAATTACCTCCGGGCTCAGGCATGCGATGAGATGCAAGGGAATTTCTTCAGCCCTGCCGTGCCCAAGGAAGCATTCGAATCCCAGCTGCGGAACAATAAGCACATCACGTTTCCGACGCCCGCACCGACCGATCTGCGTACCATATTGCTGGTGGACGATGAACCGGGTATTCGCGCGGCCTTGAGTCGGATGCTGCGGGCGGATGGTTATCGGATACTCACCGCTGCGACCGGGTCGGAAGGCTTGGAAACGCTGGCGGTCAACCGCGTTCAAGTAATCATTTCTGACCAACGGATGCCGGGAATGTCCGGGACGGAGTTCCTCAATATCGTCAAGGAACTGTACCCGGACACCGTTCGTATCATCTTGTCGGGTTATACCGATCTCGAAGTAGTCACCGATTCTGTCAACCGCGGCTCCGTATTCAAGTTCCTTACCAAACCATGGGACGACGATCTGTTGCGCGAACAAGTCCGGGATGCGTTTCGGCGCTATCGATAAAAGCTTTCGAGTAAAGTGGGTTTTCTAGGGCTCTGTCGATGAATACGTGCTGGATTGCTCATTCAACCGTGCCTTTGGATATTATGTCAAATTAATATATCAACGACCATCGGTCCGGCATTTTTACCCCTTACGCCTAATTCTTTTCGCATACCGTGCCCCTCCGCAGCGCACGCTGGTGCGCGCGGAGATCGCGCAGCAATATGAAAGCCTATCTGCGACGAGTGCGCTTGCCGGCCTTTTTCGCTGCCTTCTTTGTTGCCGTTTTCTTCGCCGCTTTCTTGGCGACTTTTCTGGCTGCCTTTTTCGCGGCTTTTTTCGGCATTGGATTCATCGGCTGCCACAGACCGATCACGTTGTCGTCCGGATCGGAAAACAACGTGAACCAACCCATACCGGGCACTTCCTGTTTCGACTTATGGATGTGCCCTCCGGCGGCGGTGATCTTCTTCTCGGTCACATCGAGATCACGCACGTTTACGTAAGGCGTAATCACGATCGGCATCTGCGGATCAGGTGCCTCAAAAATTCCACCGACACCTTCGATCATCGTATAGCCCGGCATCGCTTCGCGAAACGTCCAGTCGAACACGCTCGTAAAGAACGTGCGCAGGCGTGCGACATGGCGCGTACTCCATTCAATATGCTGGATGAGATTCTGTGGCATCGCTGCATCCTCCAATTCCATGGTCGTTCCGAGGCTACTCCGCGAACGCCGCTCGTTCAATGTCTCAGCGCACTATCGCGTCCGATGCCGGTTTCGGACGCGGAATCGCCGAATCTGGCATCGTCTTTGCGTGGCCAACGACATGAATGCGAAAAACGTCGTCGTCACGCTGCCTGCACCGAGTAGCCACCGCGGCCACGAGCACATCGCGCGCACGGCAATGGCAAAGCAACTCGCCACCCTGCTCGGCTATTACTATGCCGGCGACTACGACCCGCAGCAGCCGCGCTCCGGACACATCTATTTCGTGCCGCAGCGCACTTTGTTGCGCGAGCATTCGCAGCAGCTCGGCATCCGCGACGAACGCGATCTCTACGGCGGCGTCGTGCCCGACTATTTCGTCGCGACCAAGGCGATCACGCATACCGCGATCGATCCCGATGCGCACGTGCCCGAAGCATGGTCGCATCGTCTGGCCGAGCACCTGCGTGGTGTAGTGCTGCCGGGTTATTCCGCGTTCAGCGCATCGGACCTGCGCCGCGCATCCCTGAACCTGATGCTACGGGGCCGCGTGCGCATAAAAGGGGCGCGCGGAATCGGCGGTACGGGCCAATGGGTCGCCGGTAATGAAAACGAACTCGACGCCGTGATCGAGCAACTCGACCCGGGCGAACTGCACGATCACGGCGCCGTGGTCGAGCAAAATTACGAACTCGCACAGACCTACAGCATCGGCGAAGTGGCGGCCGCCGGCGTGCGTATTGCCAATCACGGCCTGCAACGCGTCACGCGCGATCATCACGGCCATGATGTATATGGCGGCTCCGACCTGCACATCGTGCGCGGCACCCTCGCCCATCTATTGCGCACCGAATTGCCGCCGGTCGTGCGGCTCGCTGTGCAGCAGGCGGTGGCATATGACGCGGCGGTAGCGCGCGCGTTTCCGGGATTCTTCGCCTCGCGGCGCAACTACGAGGTGCTGCAGGGTATCGATCGCGACGGTCGCTTCGTATCCGGCGTGCTGGAGCAGTCCTGGCGCATCGGCGGGGCGAGTCCGGCCGAGATCGCGGCGATCGAAGCGTTCAAGGCCGATCCGGACATGCATAGTGCGAACGCGTCAGTCCGCGAGATCTATTCGGCCGCCGCACCGTTGCCGCCGCACGCGCATGTATTGTTTCACGGCATCGACGAACGAGGCGGCTGGCTGCTCAAGTACAGCCTGATCGAGCGCGCGGAGCGTTGCGGCTGAGTGGAGTTTCGGGCAGAAAGCGCTGGCACGGTCTTCGCGTGCATCGCACGAGGGCGGTACTCGACAACACTTTGTATACATTCGCGTGCTCGCCGCTCAGCTGGCAGTCATCTATCGTCGCCGCAGCGGAGTAATATGATTACCGAGCCCAATCAGAGCGATCGACCGAAAGCTTCGCAAGAAGCCATATTTTCGGAAGATTCAAAGGTTGGGCTCACTGCTATCCGCCCCCCACAAAACCTTGTGCTCTTCAATTCCGGCTGAGCGCGATGGAATTGAAC
>Ga0068864_100002446_pt1 | contig 15342 bp, 20 predicted proteins | sample KBSSwiS72_FD_66586 | JGI IMG/M metagenome (GOLD analysis project Ga0068864, IMG submission 66586) | Switchgrass rhizosphere microbial communities from Kellogg Biological Station, Michigan, USA - KBS Switchgrass S7-2 | ecosystem: Host-associated > Plants > Roots > Rhizosphere > Soil ... | reverse complement strand
GCGCGTGCGCGACGGAGAGACGCTCACCACCGACGGGCCGTTCGTCTCGGTCAAGGAGGCGCTCGGCGGCTACTTCCTCTACGAGGCGGACGACCTCGACGCGGCGATCGAGCTCGCCTCACGCGTGCCGGCAGCCCGGATGGGGGGCGCGGTCGAAGTGCGCCCGGTGGCCGAGTGGTAGCGCTCGACCAGGTCTTTCGCGACGAGTGGGGGCGCGTGCTCGCAGCGCTGATCGGCTTCCTCGGCGACTTCGACCTCGCCGAGGAGGCCACCCAGGACGCATTCGCGATCGCCGCGGACCGCTGGCCGCGCGACGGAGCTCCCGCGAGCCCGCGGGCGTGGCTCGTGACCACGGCGCGCAACCGCGCGATCGACCGCATTCGCCGCGACCGCACGCTCGCCGAGAAGACCCGACTGCTCGACGTCCCTGAGCCCGTGGAGGACGTGATGGACGAGACGACGATTCCGGACGAGCGCCTCGAGCTCGTCTTCGCCTGCTGCCACCCCGCGCTCGAGCTCGACGCGCAGGTCGCGCTGACGCTGCGGACGCTCGGCGGGTTGCGGACGGAGGAGATCGCGCGCGCGTTCCTCGTGCCCGAGGAGACGATGGCGAAGCGGCTCGTACGGGCGAAGCGAAAGATCAAGGCGGCGGGCATCCCGTTCCGCGTCCCGCCCGCGCACCTGCTGCCCGATCGCCTCGGCGCGGTGCTCGCGGTCGTCTACCTGATCTTCAACGAGGGCTACGGCGGCCGTGGCGACCTCGCCGCCGAGGCGATCCGGCTCGGCCGCGCGCTCGCCGAGCTGATGCCGGACGAGGCCGAGGTCGCCGGCCTGCTGGCGCTGATGCTCCTGAACGACGCGCGCCGCGATGCGCGCTTCGCGGACGGCGCCGTCGTCCTCCTCCACGAGCAGGACAGGTCGCTCTGGGACGTCGGCGAGATCGTCGCCGGACGCACCGAGCTCGAGCGCGCGATCTCTCTCGGCGGCCGCGGTCCCTACGTCCTGCAGGCGGCGATCGCCGCTCTGCATCTGGACGAGCCGCCCGACTGGCCGCAGCTCGCGGCGCTCTACGGCGAGCTCGGCCGCCGCACCGGCTCGCCGGTCGTCGAGCTCAACCGGGCCGTGGCGATCGCGGAGGCGGGGGACGTCGAGACCGCGCTCGGCGTCGTCGACCGGCTCGAGCTCGACCGCTACCACTACCTCCACGCGGCCCGGGCAGACCTCCTGCGGCGGCTCGAGCGGACGGACGAGGCTCGCGTCGCGTACGCACGCGCGCTCGAGCTCGTCCACTCCGAGCCCGAGCGGCGGTTTCTCGAGCGACGGCTGGCGGCTCTCGGATGATCGAGCCGTCGCGGAGCCTCGAGCAGCGGACGGCCGACGTTCTCGCGCGGCTGCGGGAGGACGTCGACCTCTGGGTCGCCTCCGCGGACGCGGAGGGCAACGCGTATCTCGTGCCGCTGTCGTTCGTCTGGGACGGCGCGGCCCTGACCATCTCGACGCCTCGTGCGAGCCGCACGGCGCGGAACCTGATGCGGGCAGAACGGGCGCGCGTCGCGCTCGGGCTGACGCGGGACGTCGTCATCGTCGAGGGCACGGTCGAGACGATCACGATCGGCACCGACCCGGCGCTCGAGGATGCCCACGCCGCCGCGACGGGGTTCGATCCACGGGCGGGAGCCGAGGAGTACGTCTATCTGCGGATCACGCCGCGTGAGATCCAGGCCTGGCGGGAGGCGAACGAGCTGTCCGGGCGGCAGCTGATGCGCGCCGGTCGGTGGCTCGCGGACGCCCGGCCGCGCCGCTGACGGTCCGTGGGCCAGAATGCGTCCGTGCCGAGGAACTACGAGGTCGCGTTCGCCGAACGACCCGAGGTGTACGCCGCCTGGGTCCAGCTGAACGGCGCGATCAAGGCGCGCATGGACCTTCGTCGGTACGAGCTCGCGACGCTCGCGGCGGCGCGGCGGCTCCGGTCGAGCTACTGCTGCCTCGCGCACGGCTCGGTGCTCGCCCAGCAGTTCGGCGAGCCGGTGCGGGCGATCGCTCTGGACCACCGGGCGGCGGGCCTCGACGACGTCGATGTCGCGGTCATGGACCTCGCCGAGCGCGTCGTCGAGGACGCGACCTCGATCGGCGACGACGACCTGAGGCCGCTCCGCGCGCTCGGCCTCTCGGAGATCGAGATCATGGACGTCGTGCTCGCCGCCTCCGCGCGGTGCTTCTTCTCAAAGACGCTCGACGCGCTCGGCGTCCTTCCCGATGCGGGCTATGCGGAGCTCGAGCCCGACCTGCGCGAGGCGCTGGTCGTCGGGCGCCCGATCGCCGACGCCTGAGCCCGCGGCCGACGGCCGACCAGATGGCTCGGCCTCGGCCCGGCTCGCTCAGAGCTCGAGCGCGGCGACGGCCCGCGGGAACTGGTCCTCGCGCACGTACACGAGATACCCGAACGCGCCGCGGCCGTCGGTCACGCCCGTGGATGCGTAGATGTCGATCTTGGCGTCGACGAGGCGCGCGTGGACGCTCGCAAGCGCGCCGAGCTCGTCGTCTCCCTGGACGAGGAGCGCGTGGTAGGGGCCGTCGAGCGGGAGTCCGATCGCCCGCGCCTCGGCGGTCAGCCGGTTCGGGTGATCGGGGAACAGCGCGAACTGCGCGAGTGCCGGGCCACTCGGCACGGCCGTGAACGCGAGCAGGCTGACTCCACGTTCCGCGAGCTGGGCGAGGACCCGGGACGCGGCGCCGAGCTCGTCGCGGACGTTCGCGTAGTAGTACTCGACGGGGCGAATCGTGAACGCCGTGCGGGCTCACCTCCCGCGGCCACCCTATCGCCCTGTCGCGCGAGGCGGCAACCGCGCGGTCCTCTTGCATCGACAGGGCCGCCGGACCATGCTTGCGCGCATGCCCGCGGCGCGCCCGATCGTCTTCCTGAGCGACTTCGGCCTCGGGAACGAGTGGGTCGGCCTGTGCCACGCGGTGATGAGCGGCATCGCGCCGCAGTGCCCGATCGTCGATCTCTCGCATCTCGTGCGGCCGCTCGAGGTGACGTCGGGCGCGATCCTCCTCGCCGACGCAATGCCCTACATCCACGAGAGCTCCGTCGTCCTCGCCGTGGTCGATCCGAACGTCGGCAAGGACCGCGAGGTCGCGATCGAGACCGAGAGCGGCCGGCATCTCGTCGGGCCGGACAACGGTCTGCTGTCGCTCGCCTGGGATGCGGCTGGCGGGATCCGCTCGGCGGTCGACCTCACCTCGGCCGGCGTCTTGCGGCGGCCGCACGCCGAGTCCTTCCGCGCCCCGGACACGCTGTGCCCACCGGCCGCCTCACTGGCCTCCGGCATGCCGATCGAGCAGCTCGGGACGCCACTGGACCCGACCACGCTCGCCGTCGTGGTGATGGCCGAGCCCGAGGTCGAGGCGGGCAAGATCACGTGCGAGGTGATCGACTTCAACCGCTTCGGCAACGTCCACCTGAACGTCCGGCCGGCCGACCTCGACGCGGCCGGCCTCGACGCGGAGGCGATGCTCTCGATCGAGGCGGTCTCCGGCTCCGCGGCCGCGAAGCGAGGCAACACCTACGCGGACTTCGCGGCGGGCGAGTACGGGGTGCTCTTCGACCCGCGCGGCTGGCTCACGATCGTGCGGGGAAACCCGGCCAGCGCCCTCGACGGCCTCGGCCTCTCGCTCGCCGCGCCGGTCTGGCTCACCGCGGTGCGCGACTAGGCCACGGCGGGGTGCTCGGCTACCGCGCGACCGACGAGCCGAGATCCGCGAACATCAGCTCGTAGTCGGCCACGTCCTCGACCTGCACCTCGACGGTGGACGTGATGCGGTCGCGGAACTCCGCGCGGGCCGCGAGATGCGCGTCCGCGAGCTCGCGGCTCTCCCAGAACGTGACCACGAGCGTCCGACCCTCCTCCTCGTGCGAGAGCACCAGGAGGCCGGCGAACCCTTCGATGCCGCGGAGCCACGGGAGCATCTCCTCCCCGGCGATCCGCGCGACCTCGAGCGGCTGGTCCGGCGCGCCCTTCGTCGTGGTGACGGTCACGTGCACCCGCCCTGTATACCCGCTCGCGTCCGGCCGTGATGTCAGGCGACGGGCTCGTCGCCCAGGATTCGATCGAGGCCGCGCGTCAGGCCGATGCGGCCGGGGAGCGCGCGAATCGCCAGCAACGTGCCCGCCACGTACGGGCCCGGCGTCGGGCCTGCGTCGTGGCGGAGCGTGAGGCGCTCGCCGCCACTCGCGAACACGACCTCGGTGGAGACGACGAAGCCCGGCAATCGGAGCGAGTGCACCTGCGTGCCGGCCACGGTCGCGCCTCGTGCCTCCCGTGCGCCGAGCACGTCGTCGATGGGAACGTCCACGACGGGCCGGCGCACCGTGTCGAGGCGCTCTGCGAGCTCGCGCGCGGTGCCGCTCGGGGCGTCCTGCTTGCCTGCGCTCGCGTAGTCGATCACCTCCCAGGCGTCGAAGTGCCTGGCGGCCTCGGTCGCGAACCGCAGGACGAGCGCGGCGGAGACCGAGAAGTTGCCGGCCGCGATCACCCCGATGCCGCGCTCGCGGGCGAGGGCGTCGATCGCGTCGTACTCCTCGCCGCCGAGCCCGCTCGAGCCGACGACGACGCCGACACCCCGCTCGAGCGCCGCCCGCACGTTCGCGTCGACCGCCGAGGCGTGCGTGTAGTCGACCATGACGTCGGCGGCGACGGCGTCCAGCGCGTCCGCGACCGAGGAGAAGTGCGCCGAGTCCGTGCGCGAGACGCCTGCGACCAGCTCGAGGTCGTCGGCGGATCGAACCGCCTCGGCGACCGGACCGCCGGTCCAGCCGGTGATGCCGGCGACGCAAACGCGGATCACGATCGGTACGGGTCCCTCGGCGACCGGTCGTCCGAGAGCGAGTCCTGCGAGCGGGAGACGAGCCGCTCGATCGCGTCGGCCAGGTGCGCTTCCGCGATGTTGTAGTCGTCGCGCTCGATCCGGAGCCTGTGCGCCTCGAGCAGGACGTCGGCGTGCGTCGAGCCGGCGGGCGGCTCGAAGCGGTACGACGCGAGCTCGATCAGGAGGCCGAGCGGGTCGTCGAAGTAGATCGAGTCCATGAAGCCGCGGTCCTTGACGCCGGAGTGGCGAACCCCGCGCTCGTCGAGCCGCTCGACGACCTGCCGGAAGGTCGCCTGCGAGAGCGAGAAGGCGAGGTGGTGCACCGTGCCCGGGTCGCGGGAGAGCCGCTCGGGGTTGGCCGACCGCTCCTCGTTCGTGAAGACGGTGATCAGGCGCCCGTCGCCCGGGTCGAAGTACAGGTGGCTCTCGGCGTCGTTGTCGAGATTCGGCTGCTCGAACACGAACGGCATCCCGAGGAGGCCCTCCCAGAAGTCGATCGCCGTCTGCCGGCCCGCGCCGACGATCGTGATGTGGTGCACGCCCTGGCTCTGGATCTTCCGCATCGGACTCCCTCGCTCGCCGAGTCGCAGTGTTGGGAATCCTGACAGCGATCGCGAGCGACCGGTGACGTACGGTGTCGCGGTGATCCTGCTCGTCGCCGCGACCGATCGCGAGCTCTGCAGCCACGATGGTCTCGTCTGCGGCGTCGGGCCGGTCGAGGCCGCCGCGGCGACCGCGCGGACGCTCGCGCTGCATCGATTCGACGTCGTGCTCCATGTCGGGCTCGCCGGCGGCCGCGATCTCGCGATCGGTTCGGTCGTCGTCGGCTCGGAGGCGGTCTACCGCGACCTCTCGGCCGAATGGCCCGTCGTCGACCGCGTGACCCCGGATGCCGGTCTCGTCGAGCGCGTCCGCGCCGCGCTCCCCGATGCAGCCGCCACGCCGATCCACACCTCGGCCGCGGTGGGCGCCTCGAGTGACACCGTGTCATCCGGCCCGCTGGTCGAGGCGATGGAGGGGTTCGGCGTGCTGCGGGCGGCGGAGCGTGCAGGCGTTCCCGCAGTCGAGGTGCGAGTGGTCTCCAACGAGATCGGCGAGCAGGATCGCTCGCGCTGGCAGCTTGGTCTCGCACTCGACACGCTCGAGGACGCGCTGCCCAAGATCGTCCGGGCGCTCGTCGACGCTGTCGGGCGATGACGCGCGTCCTCGTCACCGGCATGTCCGGGGTGGGGAAGTCGACGGTGATCGCCGCGCTCGGCGCGCGAGGGCATCGCGCCGTCGATACCGACAGCGACACGTGGAGTCGCTGGGAGAGCCTTCCAGACGGCTCGCTCGACTGGGTCTGGCGCGAGGACGCGATCGCGCTGCTTCTGGCGGAGGACGATGCACGGCCGCTGTTCCTCGCCGGCTGTAAGTCCAACCAGGGGCGCTTCTACCCGCAGCTCACCGCGGTGGTCCTGCTCACCGCTCCGCTCGAGACGCTGCTCGACCGGATCGCCCACCGCGACACGAACCCGTACGGCAAGAGCGACGAGGAGCGCGCTCTCGTCGTCCACCATGTCGCCACGGTCGAGCCGCTCCTACGCCGGACGGCGACCCATGTGATCGACGCGACGGCTCCGGTGCCGACGATCGTCGAGCAGCTCGAGGCGATCGCCGAGACGTCCGGCTCGCGGAGCACGCGTATCGCTCGCGGATCGTGACCGCGACCGCGGGCGTCACCCCGCGTCCCCGTCTACCTTTCGGCCGTGGCGCGACCGAGGTACCCGAAGAAGGGCGAACCGCTGCCGCCGCCCCTGCCGCCCGCGTCGCGGACGGTCGGCCAGGTGGTCGCCGAGGCGATCGCGCTCTACCGATCGAACTTCGCGTGGGCGCTCGCGCTCGGGCTCCCGGTCGCCCTCGCCGACCAGGTGCTGTCCACCGGGTCGATCGTGGCGCGCATCGCCCTGCTGGCGGCCGCGTCACCGGCGTTCAGCCTCGCGTACGCGGGGGCCTGCGCCATTCGCCAGGATGAGGTGCCGCCGCTACGCACCTGGGTGGTCGCGCTCGCCGTCGGCGTGGTCACGTTCCTTCCGGCTGCCTTCTTCTTCGGCTGGTTCCTGATCGTCGCGATCCTCTGGCTCGGTCTCGCCGGCCACGCCGTGCCTGCGGTGATGGCCGAGCGCCTCGGCGTGGTGGGCGCGCTCCGGCGGACGTTCCAGCTCGGGCGCGCCGACTACGTCCATGCGGCCGGCTCGTTCGCCGCGCTCGCGATCCTCTTCGGCCTCACGCGGAGCGCGCTCGGGCTGCTGCTGCGCAGCCAGGCGGACGCGACGGTGCGGACGGCGATCTTCCTCGCGGACGTCGTACTCTCGCCGCTCCTCTTCCTCGGCGCGGCGATCGTCTACGTCGATCTCGTGGCACGTGTCGGGCTGACCCGCGAGGATCGCCGTCGGCTGCGGCAGGCCGCGCTCGGACGTCCGGAGTAGGCTCTGGGCCCGATCCCGAGAGGAGGCGACAGGTGGCGCTGTATCTGATGCTCACGTCCTTGACGGAGAAGGGCAGGCAGACGCTCAACGCGAACCCTGCCAGGCTGCGCGAGGTGAACCGCGACGTCGAGGCGCTCGGCGCAAAGGTGCTCCACCAGTGGGCGTCGCTCGGCGAGTACGACTTCGTGAACGTCGTCGAGGCGCCGGACGAGCTGACGATGGCCAGGCTCTCCCTCGAGCTCGGCGCACGCGGGAGCGTGAAGTTCCAGACGCTGCCGCTGCTCCAGGTGGACGACTTCCTGGGCGCGCTCGAGGGCTAGACGGCGAGGAAGCCGGTCGCGCGCGCGGCGATCGGCATCGGGCTCGCGGGCAGGTCGGGCGAGGGCTCCGGCGCGTTGTAGCCGCCCGGGGCGACGTCGTTCGGCGTGTCGGGGTGAAACAGCGCCGCGAGCAGCTGGATCTGCCCGCGCCCGATCGACAGCTCCCACTGACCGCCGCCGTAGGCGCCGATCCCGTGCGCCTCGCAGTAGTCGTAGGCGGCGAAGAGGCGCTCGATCGAGCCGAAGCGGGACGGCTTGACGTTGACGGTGCGAGGCGGCCAGCGGAGCGCCTCGATGTCCGCGACGGCGTGGATCGGGGCGTCCCAGGTGACGCGGTCGGCATGCCGGTCGAGGAGGGGAAGCGTCTCGTCGGTGAGCGCGGGATCCTCGATCCAGGCATCGGGGAAGGCCTCGAGCACGCGGCGGTACAGGTCCGGGTCGGGCGGATTGTCGACGACCGTGCCCGAGTACTGCCCCTTGAGGTCGATCGAGTCCACGCAGCCGAGCTCCCGTAGCTCGTCGAAGATGCCGTCCGTCCAGTCCGGGCGGGCGTCGAGCTTGAAGCGCAGCGTGGGGTGGACCGCCAGGAACGACCGGAGTCGCGCGGTGGAAGGCGGGTCGCCGAGGCCACCGGAGGCGACGAACGTGACGGGTCCGGGCGCGCGTCCGACGACGTCGCCGAGCGAACGTCCCGCCTGACGGAGCGCGAGATCGAGCGCTGCGCTCTCGAACGCCCAGCGGCGGTAGTCCTCGTAGTCGTGGCGATCGGGCGCCTCGGGGAACAGCGCGACCGTCCCGAGGTGGCGCGAGAAGCTGTCCAGCGTCCACTCCCCGGCGAGAGGCAGGACCGCACCGCGTGCCTGCTGGGCCTCCTGGAGGCCGCCGTCGTACGTGACGTCCTCGCCGAGGCCCTCTTCGCCCGCGCCCGACAGCCGGATCACCGTGGTCTTGCGCAGGAAGTCCGCGCGCGCAAGGTATTCGTGGCCCTCGAGCCCGTACCGCTCGACGACGAGCGGGAGGTCGCGGACGAGGTCGTACAGCGCCATCAGAGCGCCGCGAACGCGACGGCGATCTCGCCGGCGAGACCGGCGTTCGCGACGATCAGGTCGCGGTTGACGCGACGGGTCGCGCCCCCGGAGCGCTCGTGGAGGCCGGAGAGGACATAGGGCGTCACGGCCTGGCCGACGATACCCCGCTCCGCCGCCTCGGCGACGATCTCCTCGATCAGGTCGGTGACGTCGAGGCTCTCGTCCGGCGGCCGGCCCACGATGATCGCGTTGCCGCCGAGCCGCCAGTGCGCGTCGGCGATGCGGGCCGCCTCCGCCGCGTCCTCGACCCTGGCCGAGACCGGCGGGCCCCCATCCGCGGCGTAGAAGAGCGGCAGCGTGTCGACGCGGTAGCCGAGGACGGGTACGCCGAGCGTCTCGAGGAGCTCCATCGTCGCGGGGACGTCGAGCAGGGACTTGACGCCGGACGACGCGATCACCGCAGGGATCCGCGCGCACGCCCCGAGGTCGGCGGAGACGTCCGGCGGCGTCGGGAACCCGCGATGCACGCCGCCGAGGCCGCCCGTGCCCATGAAGCGGATCCCGACCGCGGCCGCCGCGACGAGCGTGCCGCCGACGGTCGTGGCGCCGACGGCGCCCTGGACGGCGCAGACCGCGAGGTCGCGCGGGCCGAGCTTGCGGGCGTCGGGCGTGAAGCGCTCGAGCTCCGTCGCAGTCAGCCCGACCGCGATCTTCCCGTCGAGGACTCCGATCGTGGCCGGCACGGCGCCCGCCGCACGGACGGCGGCCTCGCTCGCCATGCCGACCTCGATGCCTGCAGGCGCCGGGAACCCGTGCGCCACGAGCGTCGTCTCGAGCGCGACGACGGCGCGCTCCTCGACGAGCGCTGCCTGCACCTCCTCGGAGACGCGGATCAGGTGCTCCACGCGCCGAGCCTAGACGGTCGCATCGGAGACGCCGAAGACGACTCGCTCGCGCGGAAGGTCGTACGTGACCGTGAAGCGGCGGAGGAACGCATCCCCGACGAGCCCGTCGTAGATGATCCGCTGGAACATCACCTCGGGATCGGTCTGCGCCACGGAAGGCGCCTCGGTCGCAGAGATCGAGCCGGCGAGCCGCGTGAAGAACCTCGTGTACGCATGACCGGTCTCGTCGCGACCCTCCAGGCGCCGCACGCCGTCACGGTGGAGGTCGACGCCGACCGCCACGGCGAGCCGCTCGTCGAGGATCAGCGAGTCGCTCCCCATGTCGATCTCCACCTCGACCGTCCTCGCTCCCGGGAGGTCGAGCTGCATGAAGGCGTCGACGGCGGGACCGTCGCGCTCGAGCCGCACGGGGACGGTCGACCCGTCGCGCGTGCGCTCGTCCGCAGACGCCGGAGACTCGACGATCACGGCGCCGCGCGCGTAGTCGACGGTGAACGGCACCTCGTCGAAGAACGCCAGGGAAAGGAATCCGTCCACCGGGCCGAGCTCGGAGGCGAAGCCACCGAGCGCGATGATCCCGACGCGGTGGTCGTGTCGCGTGACGCCGCCGAACGAAAGGGGCGGAGCCGTCGCCAGGGGAACGGTGACCTCCTGGCCCGACATCCGGCGGCCGGTGAAGTTCGAGCCGTCGGTGGGGCACCCGATCTCCGTGCAGAGCCGGTCGGAGAGCAGCGTCAGGCCGATGCCGGTGTCGAGGATGAAGCGCGCTTTCCGGTCGCCGACCAGCACGGGCACGGTGACGAGGTGGTGGATCCGCTCGAACGGCGACGCAGACACGGGCCGACCGTACTACGCCTCCGGTGGTGTCCCGCCCGCGGGGCGCTGTGGCGGCGGCCCGGTGTTCCCCAACTGCCCCCCAGGGGCACTCCCGTGTCCCTGGGGTCACGCTATCGAGAAGGATGTGACGAGAGAGTCCCGGCTGTGTGCCGAGAGTGCATCGCGTGGTGTCGACCTGCCGTAGGCTTGCGGCCGTGGCGACGAAGAGCGCGCTGATCACGGGGATCACGGGCCAGGACGGGTCGTACCTCGCGGAGCTTCTGCTCGGAAAGGGCTACGAGGTGCACGGGATCATCCGCCGCTCCTCGAGCTTCAACACCGAGCGCCTGGACGAGATCTACGAGGACCCGCACGTCGAGAGCCGGCGGCTGTTTCTCCACTACGGCGATCTCACCGACGCGTCCGCGCTCGTCAACCTGCTGCGTGACGTCCGGCCTGACGAGGTCTACAACCTCGGCGCGCAGAGCCACGTCAAGGTCAGCTTCGAGACGCCGGAGTACACGGGCGACGTATCCGGGCTCGGCGCCATGCGGCTGCTCGAGGCCGTCCGCGCGTCGCGGGTCGACACACGCGTCTACCAGGCATCCACCTCGGAGCTCTTCGGCTCGGCACCGCCGCCGCAAAGCGAGCGGACGGCGTTCCATCCCCGCTCGCCGTACGGCGTCGCCAAGCTGTATGCATTCTGGGCAACGGTGAACTACCGCGAGGCCTACGACATGTTCGCGGTGAACGGCATCCTCTTCAACCACGAGTCTCCCCGACGGGGTGAGACATTCGTCACGCGGAAGATCACGCGCGCCGTCGCGCGTATCAAGGCCGGGATCCAGGAGCGGCTCTACCTCGGCAATCTGGAGAGCACGCGCGACTGGGGCTATGCGCCGGAGTACGTGGAGGGCATGTGGCGCATGCTCCAGGTGTCGGAGCCCGACGACTTCGTGCTCGCGACCGGGGTCGGCGCGACGGTCGAGCAGTTCGCCGAGGCGTCGTTCCGTGTCGCCGGTCTCGATCACCGGGATCATGTCGAGATCGACCCGTCCTACTATCGCCCGGCCGAGGTGAACTACCTGCTCGGCGACCCGGCCAGGGCCGAGGCGGTGCTCGAATGGCGGGCGACGACCCAGTGGGACGAGCTCGCGCGCATCATGGTCGAGGCGGACGTCCAGCTCGTGCAGGACCAGCTCGCGGGCCGGCAGGTCCGCGTCGACCGCTGAACGGCCAGGACCCGGCAGCCACTCGCGCTGCGCTCGGACCGGGTGCCGTGCGCCTCGCCGTGGCGCGCCGTCCGTGTCCGAAACGTCCCCCAGGGGCACCCCGGGTGCCCTGAATCCAGCCTAGCGGTGCACGCGTGTCCACTTCGTGCCGTGTCCGTGCCGTCTTCGTGCCGGCGCCGCCGACTCAGGCGTCCGTCGCCGGCCCCGGCATCGAGCCCGTCCGCTGCACGCATCGCGCCGCAGCCTCGAGCGCGAGATCCGGGCCGCCGACGATCCAGCCCGCCGCGAGCGCGTCGCCCGCGCCGGTCGTGTCGACGACCTCCGCCACGGCCAGCGCCGGGCGCTCGTCGCCGCCGAAGGAGCATCCGTCGACGCCGCGCTTCAGGATCCAGGTCGCTCCCGGCAGAGGCCCGCCGAAGATCTCGTCCTCCTCCTCGTTCGCGAACACGACGTCGGGCTCGAGCGACTCCACGAGCCCCCTGAACCGCTCGGCGCCCGCATCGCGGATCGCGCTCCACGAGGACAGGTCGACGCTGATGCGCGCGCCGCCCAGGCGGGCGAGGTCGATCGCCCGGACGGCCGCGCGCACGACGGGCTCCGCGAGCAGCGCGTATCCAGAGACGTGCAGGTGGTCGCAGACGAGCCACCCGGGTCGCAACTCGACCGGCTCGAGGAGCGTCGCGACACCGCGGTCGGGGAACATCGAGCGCTCGCCTCCCGGCTCGACGAGCGAGACGATGACGCCGTTGCCTTCCGTCTCGACCGGTCCCGCCAGCTCGACGCCGACGCGCTCGAGCGCCTCCGCCGCCAGGCGGCCCTCGGCATCGTCTGCCCGCTTGCCGATCCACCGCGAGGACACGCCGAGCGCCGCGACCCACGCGGCGACGTTCGCGCCCTGGCCGCCCGCGGACAGCGCCACCCGCGCCGGAGTGTCGGCGCCGCGCGCGACGTCCGACCGGACGCGCACCACGACGTCGAGCACGAGGTCACCGAGAGAGACGACCTGCATGGCCTACGATCGTCTCATGGGCGACGACGGCGAGTCGCGGGAGGTTCGCGGCCGGCGCACGCGCACCGCGCGTACCCGGTCGTTCGTGCTGGGCGGGCTGGTCGGCGCGTCCGCGGTCGCGGCCGGGCTGCGCCGCGCCAGGCGGCGGCGCAGGAGGCCCGTGCAGGCGGGGCTCGGCGCGTTCGAGAGCGCGCCGTGCTACCGCGAGTTGCTCGAGTCGGAGCGCAGGGAAGGCCCGTAGCCCCGGCGCACCCGCTCGGCGCGAACGACCGTCTGCAGGTTGATGTCCGCGTCGCCGATGCCGAGCTGCTGCCCGACGAGCAGCGCCCGCGCGGCGTCGTAGAGAAAGGTCTTCGGCGTGAGCACCTCCTCACGCGTGCGGATCACGAGGAACGGCCCGAAAGCCCGTGCCTCGAACGCCGCCTCGGGTGTCGGCAGCCGGTAGGCGATCTCGAGTCGCGGACGGATGTTGTTCCGCTCGCTCGCGTCGAGCACCCAGACGCCGCGCCCGAGCCGGCCCGCGCGCTCGATCGTCCGCAGCGCTAGGCGCGGATCGGCACGCGGGACGACGGTCGTCGGGAACGAGCGGTTCCGCTCCCAGGCGCCGAGGTAGAGAGGCTCGTAGCCGAAGAGCACGTCGTCGGGGCGGCTCGTGGCCGCGAGCCAGGTCTCCGCCTCCGCGCGTGCGGCCTGTCGCGCGTCGGGCTCCCACTCGAAGAGCGGCGGCGTCCGGTGCCACGCCCATGCCACGTCGACCACGACGAGAGCGGTCACTGCGACCATCGCGAGCAGCGGAGCCCGGCGGCCGGCGCGGACGATCGACGCCGCCAGCGCGATCGCGAAGAGCGGAGCCAGGAAGATGAGATGACGGGACTCGGGTGACGCCGAGCCGCCCATCCGCGCCAGCACGAACGCGGCCACGGTGACACCGAAGAGGCAGAGGACGAGCGCGCGCGCCTCGCGGCGGAGGAGGACCACACCGGCCGCGGCTCCGAGCACCGCGGCCAGCGTCAGCGGCCACCAGCCGGCGCTCGCGTCTCCCGCGGAGCGCCACAGGTAACGCGCGATCGCCTCCGGCCCGCCGAGCTTCTTGCCGCCGCCCCCGACCCCGACGTCGAAGCGGTCCGCGAGGACGAGGTCGGTGAGCCAGAACGGGATGCCGAGCACGAGGACGGCGCCTCCGGCGAGCGTCGCGTCACGCAGTCGGTCGCGGTGCGCGACGAGGACGAATGCCGCCTGCCCCCCGAGCAGGAGGATGCCGTAGGGATGGGTTGCGACTGCGAGCAGCGCCGTGAGCACCCAGAGCGCCCAGCGCCCTCTGCCACCGCGCTCGAGCGCCTTCAGCAGAGCGAGCGTGCAGGCGAGGGCGCAGAAGAGGAACAGGCTGTACATGCGGCCGTACACACCGTGGAACAGAAAGAGCCAGCTGGACGCGAAGAGCGCCGTCGCCACGAGCCCGACCGCCGGACCGGCGAGGCGGCGGCCGAGCAGCGCGACGAGCGGCAGGCTCGCGAGCGCGAACGCGGCAGAGGCGAAACGCAGGCCGCCGAGCCCGAATCCGAGGTGTGCCACGGCCCACGCGACGAGGAAGTGCAGCGGCGCGCCGCCGCGGTCGCGGGTGACGTGCTCGACGACGCCCGGGAGCGAGTCGCGGCCGACGAAGAGTGCGAGCGTCTCGTCCTCGTGCGGCGGCCACGCCATCAGCTGGTGGAGCAGGAACGCCGCCGCCGCGCCGGTCACGCCGGCGACCCCGAGCCAGAGCCAGTTCTCGGCAATCCAGTCGCGTGCGGAGGGTCGAGCCGCGGCCGCCGGAGCGGCCTCGACACGTGCCTCGATCCCTTGCGTCATCAGGGTTCGGCCACCTTCGCTGGTAGATTGGCCGTCCCATGCCGATCTACGAATACCGTTGCCCGAACGGGCACACGTTCGAGGTCTTCCAGCGGATGAGCGATCCCCCTGCGACCGTGTGCGAGACGTGCGGCGCCGGGCCGGTCGAGAAGGTGCTGTTCCCCGTGGCGGTCCACTTCAAGGGCTCGGGCTTCTATGCGACCGACTACGGTCGTGGCTCTCGGAAGTCGTCGGGAAAGGACGGCGACTCGGGATCGACGTCGGGCGAGGGCGCACCCGCGAAGGACAAGCCGGCCGCGACGGCCGACTCGAAGAAGTCGGACTCCCCGAAGTCCGACACGTAGGGACTCAGTCCCCGACAAGACATCCCGGCGCGTAGGGCTGGCCGCGCGGCGGAGGAAGCGGCGCGGACCGATCCGTGAACATCGCCACCGTCGACACGTTGTCCTCCGTTCCGAGGATCACCGACTCGCCGCCGACGGTGGCGGGATCGCCGCCGAGCCGACAGTGGAGCGCGCGACCCTTGTCGGCCCGGAAGTAGACCCAGCCGAGCTGCATGAGCTCCCACGCGGTCAGATCGGTCGCCAGCGGCCGCACGAGGTCGCCGCCGACGAAGGGAAGCCGGAGCGCGGTTCCGACGCTCGTGACCTTGTCGAGGGTGGCCGCGACGACCTGCTGCTGGCGGCGCGCGCGGTCGAAATCGGTCTCCGCGGGGTTGAGCAGGTTGTGCCGGATCCGCGAGTAGACCAGGGCGCGACGGCCGTCCATGTGGTGGACGCCGCGTTCGAAGCGCCAGCCCCGCCACTGCGCGCAGCGTGCGGCGGTCTTGTACGGGCAGTCGAAGCGG
>Ga0068864_100002444_pt1 | contig 15359 bp, 15 predicted proteins | sample KBSSwiS72_FD_66586 | JGI IMG/M metagenome (GOLD analysis project Ga0068864, IMG submission 66586) | Switchgrass rhizosphere microbial communities from Kellogg Biological Station, Michigan, USA - KBS Switchgrass S7-2 | ecosystem: Host-associated > Plants > Roots > Rhizosphere > Soil ... | reverse complement strand
CATCCGCCGCTGCCGCGGCTAGAAGGGCCGCGCGACGAGTGGGACGCGATCGCCGTCTCCTACACCTCCGGCACCACCGGCGACCCGAAGGGCGTGGTCACGCATCACCGCGGCGCCTACCTCAACGCCGTCTGCAACGCCGCCACCTGGACCCTGCCGCACTTCCCGCGCTACCTGTGGACGCTGCCGATGTTCCACTGCAACGGCTGGTGCTTCCCCTGGACCGTGGCGATGCTCGGCGGCACCCACGTCTGCCTGCGCAGGGTCGAGGCGGCGGCAATCTTCGACGCGATCCGCAACGAGCGGGTCGATCACTACTGCGCCGCGCCGATCGTCCACAACCTGATGATCGCCGCCCCCGAGGCGATGCGCACCGGCATCGCCCACAAGGTGCGGGCGATGGTCGCCGGCGCGGCGCCGCCGGCGTCGATGATCGAGGGCATGGCGCGGATCGGCTTCGAGATCACTCACGTCTACGGCCTGACCGAGGTCTACGGGCCGGCGGCGGTGGCGGTGAAGCGCCCCGAGTGGGAGGCGGCCACGCTGTCGGAGCAGACCCGCCTGAACGGCCGCCAGGGCGTGCGCTACGCGCTCGAGGAAGGGATGACGGTGATGGACCCGGAGGGCATGCGCGAGGTGCCGGCCGACGGCCAGACCATGGGCGAGATCATGTTCCGCGGCAACATCGTCATGAGCGGCTACCTGAAGAATCCGGCCGCGACCGCCGCCGCCTTCGCCGGCGGCTGGTTCCACACCGGCGACCTGGCGGTGCTCGAGCCCGACCGCTACGTCAAGATCAAGGATCGGAGCAAGGACATCATCATTTCCGGCGGCGAAAACATCAGCTCGATCGAGGTCGAGGACGCGCTCTATCGCCATCCGGCGGTCATGGCTTGTGCCGTGGTTGCCCGGCCCGATCCGAAGTGGGGCGAGGCGCCGCTCGCCTTCGTCGAGCTGCGCCCGGGCGCCGAGGTCGACGCCGGCACGCTGGTGGCCCACTGCAAGTCGCTGCTCGCCGGCTACAAGGTGCCGCGCGAGATCCGCTTCGAGCCGATTCCCAAGACCTCAACCGGCAAGATCCAGAAGTTCCAGCTGCGCGAGCGCGCCCGCTCGGCCGCGGCGATCGACAAGGAGTAGACGATGACCGAGACCGCCGTGGCCGAGAGCGCCCCGTTCGTTCGCCGCGACCGCGACAGCCGCGGCGTCGTCCGGCTGACTCTGAACCGCCCACAGGCCTTCAATGCCCTGAGCAGCGGCATGCTGACGGCGCTGCAGGCCGAGCTCGACGCCGTCGCCGGCGACGAGAGCGCCCGCGTCGTCGTCATCGCTGCCGAGGGCAAGGCCTTCTCCGCCGGCCACGACCTGAAGCAGATGCGCGCCGAGCCTTCGCTGGACTACTACGAGGCGCTGTTCGCGCAATGCGCGAAGATGATGGTCACGATCCAGCGCCTGCCGGTGCCGGTGATCGCCCGGGTGCAGGGCATCGCCACCGCAGCCGGCTGCCAGCTGGTCGCGGCCTGCGACCTGGCGGTCGCGGCGAACACCGCCCGGTTCGCCGTCAGCGGCATCAACTTCGGCCTGTTCTGCTCGACGCCGAGCGTCGCGCTCTCGCGCAACGTGGCGCGCAAGGCGGCGTTCGAGATGCTGGTGACCGGCGACTTCATCACGGCCGAGGACGCCAAGGCCAGGGGACTGGTCAATCGCGTCGCCGCGCCCGAGGCGATCGATGCCGAGGTCGAGGCGCTGGTGGCGGCGATCGTCGCCAAGCCGCGGGTCGCGGTGGCCATGGGCAAGCAGCTCTTCTATCGCCAGCTCGAGGTCGGCGTGGAGGCGGCCTACGAGGACGCCGGCCGCACCATGGCCTGCAACATGATGGACGAGGTCGCGCTGGAGGGCGTCCAGGCCTTCATCGACAAGCGCAAGCCGGCCTGGGCACCCTGAACGTGCCCTGAGTGCGGCGCCGCCGGCTCGCTGGTCTCCCGGTTGTCCGGACAACCCTTGCTAACTCCTGATTGAGACTTGGCGGGGCTTCCGGTATGGTTTTCCTCGGTTGAAGACTCGCGTTTCACGGATTCCAAGGAGACAGGAATGAGGAAGACGATCGCCGGCATCATCGCCGGCTGCGCCCTGGCCTTCGCCGGCCAGGCGATGGCCCAGGAGAAGCTCACCGTCTGGTGGGTCAAGGGCTTCTACAAGTCGGAAGACGATGCCCTCTTCGCGGCGATCAAGAAGTTCGAGGCCAAGCACCCCAAGGTCAAGGTCGAGCTGTCGCAGTACCCGGTGCAGGACATGATCCCGAAGACCGTGGCCGCGCTCGATTCCGGCAGCCCCCCCGATGTCGCCTACGCCGACGTCTACGACTTCCAGGTCACCGCCAAGTGGGCCTTCGAGGGCAAGCTCGAGGACGTGACCAGCGTCATCGACCCCCTGCGCGCCAAGTTCGAGCCGAACGCGCTGGCGACGACCTTCCTCTACAACGACCAGACCAAGACCCGCGCCTACTACGCCTACCCGATCAAGCAGCAGACAATGCACATCGAGTACTGGCTCGACATGCTCCAGGACGCGGGCTTCAAGGAGTCGGACATCCCGACCACCTGGAAGGAGTACTGGAGCTTCTGGTGCGACAAGGTCCAGCCGGCCTACCGGCAGAAGACTGGCAACCGCGCCTTCGGCATCGGCCAGCCGCTCGGCGTCGACTCGAGCGACTCGTTCTATTCCTTCCTCACCTTCATGGACGCCTACAACGTCAAGCTGGTGAACGACAGCGGCAAGCTCCTGGTCGACGACCCGGCGGTGCGCCAGGGCCTCATCAACGCGCTCACCGACTACACGGCCGTCTACTCCAAGGGCTGCTCGCCGCCGTCGAGCACCAGCTGGAAGGATCCGGACAACAACGTCGCCTTCTTCAACAAGACGACGGTGATGACGCACAACGCCACCATCTCGATCGCCGCGAAGTGGCTCGACGACGCCAACAACGCCACTCTCACCGAGGCGCAGCGCGCCACGGCGATGAAGAACTACAAGGAGCTGGTGCGCACGGCGGGATTCCCGAACAAGCCCGACGGCAGCAAGATGGTCTATCGCGCGGCGGTAAAGACCGGCGTGATATTCAGCCAAGCCAAGAACAAGGCCGCGGCCAAGCAGTTCGTCGCCTTCCTCCTCGACGAGGCCAACCTCACGCCCTACGTCGAGGGCTCGCTCGGCCGCTGGTTCCCGGTGACCAAGGCGGCGCAGCAGAGCGCCTTCTGGAAGGCCGACAACCACCGCCTTTCGGTCTACAACCAGTTCATGAGCGGGACGGTGCCGTTCGAATTCACCAAGAACTACAAGTTCACGGTGCTGAACAACGAGAACGTCTGGGCCAAGGCCGCCAACCGGGTGCTCAACGAGAAGGTGCCGATCGACAAGGCCACCGACGAGATGATCGCGCGGATCAAGGCAGTCGCCTCGAACTGAACGCAACGGGCTGACGACGAGCGAAGCTGGACATGAGCACCGTCGTCGCCGCCGCACCGCCGCTGCCGGCGCGCTCGCGCGGCTCGAACCGCTGGGCGTTCTGGGGGACGATGCTCGTCGTCCCCTACCTGCTCGTCTTCCTCGTCTTCGTGCTCTATCCGGTGGGCTACGGCCTCTGGCTGGCGCGGCACCCGGCGAGCTACGTCAAGCTGTTCGAGGACCCGATCTTCTTCCGCTCGGCGATCAACACGATCGTCTTCATCCTCGTCGCCATCAACCTGAAGATGGTGGTGGCCCTGCTGCTCTCGGGTTTCCTGATCCAGCAGCGCTGGTGGATCAAGATCCTCTCGCTGATCTTCATCCTGCCGTGGGCGGTGCCGTCGATTCCGACGATCCTCTCGGTGCGTTTCATGCTCAACCCGGAATGGGGCGTGATCAACAGCACCCTGTTCCACTTCTTCCGCATCGACGGGCCCAACTGGCTCAACGACCCGACCCTGGCGCTTTCCTTCTCGATGCTGATGCACATCTGGAAGTCGCTGCCGTTCTGGACCCTGATCCTGGTCGCCGGCCGGCTGGCGATCCCCGCCGAGCAGTACGAGGCGGCCTCGGTCGACGGGGCGACGGGCTGGCAGAAGTTCCGCTTCATCACCTGGCCGTCGATGCGAACGCTCTATCTCACCTCGACCATCCTGTCGATGATCTGGACGCTCGGCGACTTCAACAGCGTCTACCTCCTCACCGGCGGCGGACCCGCCGACCTGACGCACGTGCTGGCGACGATAGGCATCCGCTACCTGCGGCTCGACTTGGTGGACCTGGCGATGGCTTCGATCGTCGTCGCCCTGCCGCTGGTCCTTCCGCTCGTCTACTTCATGATGAAGCGCTTGTCGAAATGAGCTGCGCCCGGCCATGAAGCTCAAGTGGAAGGCCGTCGCCACCGAGGCCAAGCTGCTCCTGATCGGCATCCCGCTGCTGATCTGGACGCTGATCCCGATTTACCACCTGTTCCTGTTCGCGATCTCCGGCCGCGATTCGGCGACCTCGGGCCGGCTCTGGCCGAAGGAGCCGACGCTGCAGAACTTCGCCCTGGTGTTCGGCGAGAAGCACTTCTATCTCGAGCACTTCTGGCTGCAGCTCTGGAACTCGCTGCTGATCGCCGTCTCGGTCGGCGTGCTGACCTTGTTCGTCGCCACCACCGCCGCGTTCTCGATCAGCCGCCTCAAGGTCAAGGGCGGGCGCACGGTGATGAACCTGGCGCTCTTCACCTACTTCATCCCCGCCGCCTTCCTCGCCGTGCCGATGTACAAGACCATGGGCAACTACGGCCTCCTCAACAGCCAGTGGGCGCTCATCCTGGCGATGGTGACGATCGCCTCGCCCTACTGCATCTGGGTGCTGAAGCAGGCCTCCGACAAGCTGCCGTGGGAGCTCGACGAGGCAGCGCGCATCGACGGCGCCTCGCCGCTGCAGCTGTTTCGCCTGGTCTATCTGCCGCTGATGACGCCTTCGCTGGTGGCGGTGGGCACCTATGCGCTCCTGCTGGCGTGGAACGAATACCTCTACGCCTTCCTGCTTCTCTCCAACGACCGCAGCGTCACCCTGGCGGTGGCGCTCGGCAACTTCCTGGCCGCGGACGATTCCCCCTGGGAACTGCTGATGGCCACCGGCCTGATCTACGCGCTGCCGCCGGCGGCGATCTACTACGCATTCAAGCGCTACATGGTGGGCGGCCTCACGGCCGGCGCCGTGAAGAGCTAGGGCAGGGCGCATGGCATCTCTCCAGTTTCGCAACGTCGAGAAGAACTTCGGCTCGGTCAAGGTCATCCACGGCATCGGCTTCGACATCGCCGACGGCGAATTCACGGTGCTCGTGGGACCTTCCGGCTGCGGCAAGTCGACCCTGCTGCGCATGCTGGCCGGCCTGGAGGAGATCAGCGGCGGCACGATCTCGATCGACGGCCTGGTGGTCAACGACGTCGAGTCCAAGGACCGCGACATCGCCATGGTGTTCCAGAGCTACGCCCTCTATCCGCATATGACGGTGGCCGACAACATGGGCTTCAGCCTGAAGCTGAGGAAGGCCGACCCCAAGCTCACCGCCGATCGGATTGCGCAGGCGGCGAAGATCCTGAACCTGGTCCCGTACCTGGAGCGCTTTCCGCGCGAGCTCTCCGGCGGGCAGCGGCAGCGGGTGGCGATGGGCCGGGCGATTGTCCGCGATCCGAAGGTGTTCCTCTTCGACGAGCCGCTCTCCAACCTCGATGCCAAGCTGCGGGTGGCGATGCGTGCCGAGATCAAGGCCCTGCATCAGCGCCTGAAGACGACCACGGTCTACGTCACCCACGACCAGGTCGAGGCGATGACCATGGCCGACAAGATCGTCGTCATGCAGGACGGCAGGATCGAGCAGATCGGCACGCCGCTCGAGCTCTACGACCGGCCGGCCAACCTGTTCGTCGCCCAGTTCATCGGCTCGCCGGCGATGAACGTGGCTTCGGGCACCCTGCACCGCAACGCCGACGCCGCCTGGGTCGAGGCCGAGGGCGGCATTCGCTGGCCGTTGCCTGCCGGTGCGGCGGGCCAGGACGGCCAGGCGGTGGTCTATGGCGTGCGTCCCGGTGACCTCTCGCTCGGCGGCGGCGCCCGAGCCGTGCCGGGGGAGGTGATCGTCGTCGAGCCCACTGGCGCCGAGACCGAGCTGCTGGTCCAGGTGGGCGCGGCGCAGATCGTGGTCGTGATGCACGGCCGCACCGATGTCCAGCCGGGCCAGAAGATCGCGCTGGCGGTGGCGCTGGAGAGCGTCCACCTGTTCGATCCGGCCGGTGGCGCGACGATGCGCGCCTGAGGACATCTCCAGTTACGGCTGACACCATGAACGGTGTCACGACTCGCGGGCCCCGGCCTCCAGGCGGCCCGTCAAGCTCCCCCGAAAAAACGCCGATCTCCTAGGCTGGACCGGTCGTTCGCCAGGTGCGCCATCGCGTGCCGGCGGCTGCGGCTCAGGAGATCGTCATGAAGCGCTTCGTCGGCCTTGTCGCCGCCTGCCTCCTCCTCCTCGGTCATGGCGGCGTTGCCGCCGGCGACGGCATCTACTTCAGCGATCCCAACGCGGGGGTGACGCAGAAGGTGTCGATGGCTGCCGACACCCGGGCCTACCGCGTGGACGCGGCGCGCCACTTCTACGACGAGTACCGCTCGCGCATCTTCCGCGGCCGGTTGCCGCCGCTGATCCACGCGGTGGTCGTGGTCGAGACCACGGTCGACGAGAACGGCCACGCCAGCCGGGTCGACCTGGTGCGCGGACCGACGCACGCGCCCGACGTTAGCGCCGCGGTGATCCAGGCGATTCGCCGGGCGCAGCTGCCCAAGCCGACGCGCTTCGCAGGCCACGTCAGGTTCACCGAGATCTGGCTGGTGACCCGGGACGGACGGTTTCAGCTCGACTCGCTGACGGAAGGGCAGAACTAGGTGCCTGCGGCCGGCTCCGTCGTCCCCTCTACATGCCGGCGGTGAAGCCGCCGTCGACGTAGAGGATCTGTCCGGTCACGAACGCCGAGGCGGGCGAGGCGAGGAACACGGCGGCGCCGGCGAGCTCCTGCGGCGCCGCCCAGCGGCCGGCGGGCGTGCGCTTCTCGACCCAGGCGCTGAATTCCGGGTTGCCGGTCAATGCGGCGTTCATCTCGGTGCGGAAGAACCCGGGTGCGATGGCGTTGACCTGGATGTTGAACGGTGCCAGCTCCACCGCCAGGCCGCGCGTCAGCATCGCGATGCCGCCCTTGCTCGTCTGATACGGCACGGTGGTGGGCCGGGCCAGCCGCGACATCAGCGAGCCGATGTTGATGATCTTGCCTGCCCGCCGCGCCTTCATCGCCGGAATGACGGCGCGGGCCATGAAGAAGGGCGCATCGAGGTTGGTCGCCATCAACCGGCGCCAGTCGGCGTCGCTGAACTCCTCGATCGGCCCACGGTGCTGGACGCCGGCGTTGTTCACCAAGATGTCGATCGCGCCGACCCGGGCGACCAACTCGGCGATGCCGGCGGCCACCGATGCCGAGTCGGCGACGTCGAACGAGGCGGTCTCGATCGCCAGCCCGCTTTCGCGCAGGGTCGCGGCCGCGGCCTCCAGCTTGGCGAGGTCGCGGCCGTTGAGGACGACCCGTGCTCCGGCTTCTGCCAGGCCGCGGGCCATGGCGAATCCGAGGCCCGAGCCCGATCCGGTGATGAGTGCGGTCTTGCCGCCAAGATCGAAGCTGCTGGCCATCATGGCACCGGAGAGAGCAGAGGCTTGCCGGCGAAGTGCGCCTCGAGGTTGCCGAAGGCGCGGTCCGCCATCGCACGCCGCGTCTGCCAGGTGGCGCTGCCGATGTGCGGCGTGAGGACCACGTTGTCGGCGGCGATCAGCGCGTCCGGCACGTTGGGCTCGTTCTCGAACACGTCGAGGCCGGCGCCGGCGATCGTGCCGTTCTGCAGCGCCTCGACCAGCGCCGCCTCGTCGACCACCGAGCCGCGGGCGACGTTGATCAGGTAGCCGTCCTTGCCGAGCGCCTTCAGCACCTTGGCGTCGATCAGCTTTCGCGTGCCCGCGCCGCCGGGGGTGATGACGACCAGGAAGTCGACCTCGGCGGCGAGTGCCTCGGCGCTCGGGAAGTAGCGGTAGCTCGATTCCGGCTTGGCGCTGCGCGCGGTGTAGGCGATCGTCATGCCGAAGGCTTCGGCCCGCTTGGCGATGGCGTTGCCGATCCGGCCCAGGCCGACGATCCCGAGCCGCGCGCCGCTGACCTTGCGCGCCAGCGGCATCGGCCCGTTCGTCCACTTCCCTTCGCGCACGTAGCGATCGGCCTGCGGAATGCGGCGCGAGACGGCGAGCACCAGGCCGATCGCCAGGTCGGCGACCTCGTCGTTCAGCACGTCGGGCGTGTTGGTCACGGCGACGCCGTGCTCGCGCGCCGCGGCGACGTCGACGCCGTCGTAGCCGACGCCGAACACCGAGATGATCTCGAGCGCCGGCATCTGCGCGATCAGCTCGCGCGGCACCTTCGACTCGCCGCTCGCCGAGATCGCGCGGATGCGCGGCGCCACGGTGGCGAAGGCGGTCGGATCGGACTGGTGGATGCGGTCATGCACGCGGAACGCGCCGCGCAGCGACTCCATCATCGGCGGCCAGAGCTTGGCCACCACCAGCACCTCCGGCGGCTCGGCGGTCGTGAGGGAAGGGGTCGGGGTCATCGGCAGGTCTCCGAGGTCAGTGCAGGGACAGGAAGCGATCGCCGCGCAGACGCGATGGCGGGCTTCCGGCAGAGAAGAAGCGCAGCTCGAGGCTGGTGCGGTCGTGGGTCATGGTGGCGGCGACATGCGTATGGTGCAGCACGCCGCCGCCGAAGACGAGGGCATCGCCGGCATCGAGCACCGGCCGCAGCCGGTCGCGCGGCGGATGGCGGGCGTCGACCTCGGCATCGGCGAGGGCAGCGAGCGGCAGCAGGTCGGCCCGGTCGCTGCCGGCGAACTCGATGCCGGGCGCGTCGTCGCCGCAGGGGGTGAGGGCGATCCAGCAGGTGAGCATCGGCAGCAAGGCGCCCTCGGTCGCGGTCGTGCCCAGGAAGTCGAAGCCGAGGGCGCCGTCCTGATGCCAGCGGTGCGCTGCGTGCCCCGCCGGGGCGCGTGCCGGGGCGTATTGGCGGCGGACCCAGCACTGGTCGAGGTCGAGGGCGAGCGCGTCGCCGAGGGGGACTCGACCGATCGCGCCCACGTCGGCCGAGAGCAGCGTTGCGGCGATCCCGGCGAGGTCGAGCGCCGCGATCGCGGCGGCCCGAAGCGACGAGCTGTACGGGTTGAAGTCGGGACCGGGCGGCGCATCGCGCCGCCACGCCGGATGCTCGTCGATGGCCCCGAGCCAGGCCTGGGCCCGCAGCCGGTCGATGGCGCCCCGGACCCGCGCCACGGTCATCACATGCCGACGTAGTTCGGCCCGCCGCCGCCCTCGGGGGTGACCCAGACGATGTTCTGGGTCGGGTCCTTGATGTCGCAGGTCTTGCAGTGGACGCAGTTCTGCGCGTTGATCTGCAGGCGCTCGCTGCCGGCATCGCCGACGAACTCGTATACCCCGGCCGGGCAGTAGCGACTCTCGGGGCCGGCGTACTTCGCCAGGTTCACCTGCACCGGCACGCTCGGGTTCTTCAGCGTCAGGTGCGCCGGCTGCTCCTCGGCATGGTTGGTGTTGCTGACGAACACGCTCGACAGCCGGTCGAAGGTGAGCACGTTGTCGGGCTTGGGGTAGACGATCTTCGGGCAGTCGGCCGCCGGCTGCAGGTAGAGATGATCGGCCTTGGGTCGGTGCAGCGTCCAGGGCGGCGCCTTGAAGCCGAGCTTGGGCAAGAGCCACTGCTCGATGCCGGTCATCAGCGTCGCGGTCAGGTGACCCCTCTTGAACCACTGCTTGAAGTTGCGCGAGCGCTCCAGTTCCTCGCGCAGCCAGCTCTTGTCGAACGCGGCCGGATAGGCCGTGAGCTCGTCGCCGCTCCGCCCGGCGACCAGTGCCTCGAACGCGGCTTCGGCGGCGAGCATGCCGGTCTTGAGCGCGGCATGGGTGCCCTTGATCCGGCTGGAGTTGAGGTAGCCGGCTTCGCAGCCGACGAAGGCGCCGCCGGGAAATACCGTCTTGGGCAGGCTGAGGATGCCGCCGGCGGTCAGTGCGCGCGCGCCGTAGCCCAGGCGCTTGCCGCCCTCGAGCGTCTTCCTGATCTCCGGATGCGTCTTCCAGCGCTGCATCTCCTCGAACGGGCTCATCCAGGGGTTGGTGTAGTCGAGGCCGACGACGAAGCCGAGCGTGACCTGGTTGTTGTCGAGGTGGTAGAGGAAGGAGCCGCCATAGGTGTCCGGATCGAGCGGCCAGCCCGCGGTGTGGATGACGAGGCCGGGCACGGCCTTCGACGGCTCCACCTCCCACAGTTCCTTGACGCCGATGGCATAGCTCTGCGGGTCCTTCCCCGCATCGAGCGAGAAGCGCGAGATCAGCTGCCGACCGAGGCTGCCCCGCGCACCCTCGGCAAAGATCGTGTACTTGCCGTGCAGCTCCATGCCGAGCTGGAAGCTCTCGGTCGGCTCGCCGTCCTTGCCGATCCCCATGTTGCCCGTGGCCACGCCCTTGACGGCGCCGTTCTCGGCGTAGAGCACCTCCGCTGCCGGAAACCCGGGAAAGATCTCGACGCCCAGCGCCTCGGCCTGGGCCGCGAGCCACTTGACCACGTTGCCGAGGCTGATGATGTAGTTGCCGTGATTCTTGAAGCAGTCGGGCAGGAAGAACTCGGGCGTCGCCTTGGCACCGGTTTCGCTGAGGAAGAGGAAGCGGTCGGCGGTGACCGGCTGGTTGAGGGGGGCGCCGTCCTCCTTCCACTTCGGCAGCAGCTCGGTGATGGCACGCGGATCCATGATCGCCCCGGAGAGGATGTGGGCGCCGGGCTCCGAGCCTTTCTCGAGCACGACCACCGAGATCTCGTGCGAGCGTTCCTGGGCGAGCTGCTTCAGGCGGATGGCCGTGGCCAAGCCCGCCGGTCCCGCGCCGACCACGACCACGTCGTATTCCATCGCCTCGCGAGGACCGTATTGGGCGAGGATTGCATCGGGCGTCATTGGTTTTCTCTTGGCTACACTCGTCGTCGATTCTACGGAGCGCCTGTCACCCTATGAGCTACAGCATCGATCTTTCGGGCCGGGTCGCGCTCGTCACCGGCGCGTCGAGCGGCCTCGGCGCCCAGTTTGCGCGCATTCTGGCCAGAGCGGGTGCCGGCGTCGCCCTCGCCGGAAGGCGGGTGGAGCGCCTGAAGACCCTGCGCGCCGAGATCGAGGCCGAGGGCGGCGATGCGCACGTGGTGCCGCTCGACGTGACCGACCACGACAGCATCCGCGCGGCGGTGGCGCACACCGAGACCGAGATGGGCACGATCGACATCCTGATCAACAACTCGGGGGTGGCGACGACGCAGAAGCTGGTGGAGGTGACACCGGAGGACTTCGACTACATCTTCGACGTCAACGTCCGCGGCGCCTTCTTCGTGGCGCAGGAGGTGGGCAAGCGGATGATCGCCCGGGCCCAGGGCGCGGCGCCCGGCACGTTCACCGGTGGGCGGATCGTCAATGTCGCCTCGGTGGCGGGGCTGCGCGTGCTCGGCCGGATCGGCGCCTACGCGATGAGCAAGGCGGCGGTGATCCACATGACCAAGGCGATGGCGCTGGAGTGGGGCCGCTACGGCATCAACGTGAACGCCCTCTGCCCCGGCTACATCGACACCGAGATCAATCACCACCAGTGGCAGACCGATTCGGGCAAGAAGTTCATCGACTCGATGCCGAGGAAACGCATCGGATCTCCGGACTTCCTCGACCCGGCGCTGCTGATGCTGTGCGCCAACGAGAGCCATTTCGTCAACGGCGCGGTGATCTCGGCCGACGACGGCTTCGGCCTCTAGCCCGCTCGAACGCGGATCGGTGCGGATGAGGCCGCTGTCGCTGATCGAGTCGCGGGTGCTCGGCGTGCTCGTCGAGAAGGCGCACACCGTGCCGGACAGCTACCCGCTCTCGCTCAACTCGCTGACGCTGGGCTGCAACCAGAAGACGGCACGCGATCCGGTGCTGGCGGCGAGCGAAGGCGAGGTCCAGGCGGCCGTCGACGCCCTGAAGCTGCTCTCGCTGGCCTTCGAATCGAGCGGGTCGCGGGTCAGCCGCTACGAGCACAACCTGGGGCGCGCCCTGAGCCTGCCTTCGCAGTCGGTGGCGCTGCTCGCGGTGCTGATGCTGCGCGGGCCGCAGACGATCTCGGAACTGCGTGCCAACTGCGAGCGGCTGCACCGCTTCGCCGACGTCTCGGCCGTCGAGGGGTTCCTCGACGAGCTCGCGGCACGGCCCGAGGAGAAGGGCGGGCCGCTGGTGGTGCGCCTGGCGCGGGCGCCGGGCGCGCGCGAGGCGCGCTGGGCGCAATTGCTGACGGGGCCGGTCGATGCGGCGATGGCAGCGGCGGGGGCCAGCGACGACGAGGATTTCGTGGCGGTGAGCGAGCTGGCGGCACTCAAGGCACGCCTGTCGGCGGCGGAGGCCGAGATCGCCGCGCTGCGCAGCCAGCTCGACCGCGTCTGCGCCGAGCTCGACATTCCGCGCTCCTGAGGCCGAAGGACCGTCCGATGCGATTCGAGTTGCCCGAAGCCAAGAAGCTGACCCTGGAGATGGTGATCCCGATCCGCTGGGGCGACATGGACGCGATGGGCCACGTCAACAACACGATCTACATCCGCTACCTCGAGATCATCCGGATCGAATGGCTGCACCAGGTGGTGGGCGCCCCGGATGCGGCGGGCGAGGGGCCGGTGATCGTCAACACCTTCTGCAATTTCCTGCGCCAGCTGAAGTACCCGGGCGACGTGCTGGCCAAGCACTACGTCGCCAAGCCCGGAAGGACGAGCTTCGAGGCCTACGTGACGCTCGAGCGCACCGACGAGCCGGGGGTGCTGTATGCGACCGGCGGGGCGAAGACAGTGTGGGTGAACTACCGGCAGGAGAAGAGCGTGCCGCTGCCGGAGGCGGTGCGGAAGCTGATCGGCTGATCGTTGCCAGCCGGGCGGGGCTCAGGCCGCGGCCACGACTGTCCGCTGGGGAAGCCACTGGGTGAGCTTGGGACGGAGCTCGCGCACCGAATACGGCTTGCCCAGGTAGTCGTCCATTCCGGCGGCAAGGCACTTCTCGCGGTCGCCGCTCAGGGTGTTGGCGGTGATCGCGATCACGGGGGTCCGGCGGGCGGCCGTGCGAGCTTCCAGCTCGCGGATGTGGCGCGTGGCCGCATAGCCGTCGAGCACCGGCATCTGACAGTCCATGAGAACGATGTCGAACCGGCCACGCGCGAACGCGTCGAGGGCGACGGCACCGTTCTCGGCGATGGTGACCTCGAAGCCGAGGGTCTTCAACAGGCGCGAGGCGAGCAGGGCGTTGAGCTCGTTGTCGTCGACGAGCAGCAGGCGTCGGCCGGGGAACTCGGAGCTGTCGGGGTCCGGTGGAGGCGGATCCGGCGGTGCAGCGGACGAAGGAAGGTGCGGCGAGGCCGCACCCCTTTCGACCAGCTCGACCGGAAGGGTCACGCGGAACACAGCGCCGACTCCAGGCGTGCTTTCCACCTGGATCTCGCCCGAGAGCGCGGTGACCAGGTCCTTGACGATGGACAGCCCGAGGCCGATGCCACCGGCGCGGCGGTCCGGGCCGCCATCGACCTGAAAGAAGGGAACGAAGACCTTGTCGAGGTCGCCCTGGGCGATGCCCGGGCCGGAGTCGCTCACCTGGATATGCAGCGTGGCCTTGGGAAACTGCGACGGGCTCGAAAGGCTCAGGTGGACACACAACTCCACGAAGCCTGCGCGTGTGAACTTGAGGGCATTGGCCACGAGGTTGTTGACGATCTCGAACAGCTTGACCTCGTCGACCAGCACCTGCGATTCACCGGTGGCCGGCAGGTCGAGGCGCGAGCGGAGCTCGATTCCCTTGGTCGCCGCCGCAGCGCTGTGCAGGTCGACGGCGACGCGACAGACCTCCGAGACATCGATCGCTGTCGGGTTGAGTGGCGTCGTACCGTGAGCAAGCTTGGCGTAGTCGAGGATGCTGTTGAGGATGCGAAGCAAGGCCTGCCCGGCCTTGCGGCCTTTCTCCGTAAGGGCTCGGTCCTCGGCTCCAGCGTGCTCACCGACCAGTTCGAGGATCTGTAGAACCCCGTTCATGGCGTGCGAACCTCGTGGCTCATGTTGGCGAGGAAACGAGACTTGGCGGCGTCGGCCTCCTCGGCGGCTAGCTTGGCGCGTTCTAGTTCGGCGGCGTAGATGTTTCGGCGCAGGTTGTCTTTGGCCATCACAAAGAGCATCCGTTCCCGCTGCTCGATTCCGCGCCGTAGCAAGAAGCAACACGTGGTCACGATCAGGAGTGGAATAGCCAATCGGGCAACGGCGATCGTGTCCGAATGCGGCAATGAAGACAATGAAACCAGTATTCCGACGACCCCGATTGAAATGATGATCGCGGTGGAACGTGCACCGAGTCTGCTAAAGCCGAAGGTGATCACGATCCAAATCGTCGTTGTTGTCTGCAAGCCTCTTGCTAGGGAAGGTCTGAACAACGTGCAATGCGGGTGCGATCGGAGCGTTGAGCGTCAATCGCGTTCGCATTGCCGATGCGCGCCCCGTGCTTCGAGCGGCCGTCGCCGATCCTTGTTCGCTTCATGCGCTTGGCGGACGGACTGCTGCCATTGCCATCAACTGTCGTCGCGCCATCCACAGGTTCGACAGCGCGAACAGCGTGATCACGTGCGCGGTGTTCTTGGCCAGCCCACGGAACCTTACCTTCACCAGGCCGAACTGGCGCTTGATGACGCGAAACGGATGCTCAACCTTCGCGCGCACGCTGGCCTTGCGGTGCTCGTGCTTCTTCACAGCCGCCTTCTTGCGGCTCTCAGGCAGCTTGGCGATGTCGCTCGGCCTGGCAGCGATGTGCCACTGCACGTTATCGCGGTCCACGCGGCTCGCAGCGCCTCGGTAACCGGAGTCGGCCCACACGTGCTCCTCCTTGCCATGCAGGAGATCGGCCACCTGTTCGACGTCCGCCTCATTGGCCGGCGTCGTGGTGACCGTATGCACCAGTCCGCTGTGGGCATCCACCCCGATGTGCGCCTTCATGCCGAAGTGCCATTGGTTGCCCTTCTTCGTCTGGTGCATCTCAGGGTCACGCTCTCCTTCGGCGTTCTTGGTCGAACTCGGTGCAGCGATGATGGTGGCGTCCACGATGCTGCCTCGCTTGAGCAGCAGGCCCTTGCGCGCGAGGTGCGCGTTGACCGCCTTGAGGATGTCCTCGGCCAGCTCGTTGGCTTCGAGCAG
>Ga0068864_100002443_pt1 | contig 15359 bp, 9 predicted proteins | sample KBSSwiS72_FD_66586 | JGI IMG/M metagenome (GOLD analysis project Ga0068864, IMG submission 66586) | Switchgrass rhizosphere microbial communities from Kellogg Biological Station, Michigan, USA - KBS Switchgrass S7-2 | ecosystem: Host-associated > Plants > Roots > Rhizosphere > Soil ... | reverse complement strand
CGGTGATGTACGTTTACGAAGCTCACGCTCGCGACGGCAACCTGCGCATCGAAACCGTGAAGTCTGACGACGGCATCACCGTGCCGCTCGGACGCATGCTCGCGGCGATCGATGAGACAACGTTGCTCGTTCCTTTCTCGCACGTTCTCTTCAAGAGCGCGTTCCTGCAGGACGCCAAAGCCATCATCGATCGAGCGCACGAAGTGGGTGCTATGGTCGTGCTCGATACTTATCAATCGGCGGGCACAGTTCCTTTCAGTGTCAAAGAACTGAATGCTGACTTTGCAACCGGTGGCTCGGTGAAGTGGCTGTGCGGTGGTCCAGGCGCCGGCTATCTTTACGTCAGGCCTGACCTGCAGAGCACTCTCGAACCCAAAACAACCGGTTGGATGGCCCACGAAGAACCGTTTGCTTTCGACACGTCGCTTCGCTACGCACCGAACATCACGCGCTTTCTGCACGGCTCGCCTGCCATTCCCGCGCTCTACGCAGCCATGTCAGGCTACGAGATCATCAACGCAATCGGCGTCGATAAGATCCGCGAGAAGAACATGCGCCAGACGAATTATCTCGTCGAGTTGGCGGAAGAGGCGGGGTTCAAAGTGACGAGTCCAAGAGACGCCAATCAACGCGGCGGCACGATCACGATCGCGCACGATCACGCGGGCGCAGTTGCGAAGGAACTGATTCGACGCGAGTTTATTATCGACTACCGGCCCGGCGCCGGCATTCGCATCTCGCCACACTTCTACACCACCGACAACGAACTCGAACTCGTTATCGAGGAGATGAAGAAGATCGGCGCCAGCGAGAGTTACCGGGAACATGAGACGGCGGGAGCTGCATTTTAATGGGCAACAACTATGGCGATAACCCGCCTCTTTCGTACAACAAGTATCTTCGCGTTCAGGATCTGATTAATCTCCAGGATTGCCTCTCGTCGCCCGCTCATCACGATGAATTGCTTTTCATAACTGTTCACCAGGCTTATGAACTGTGGTTCAAACAGGTCCTGCATGAACTCGACGCGGCCATCGTCTCGCTCGAAGAAGATCGCGTGCCGATGGCGACGCGCGCGTTGAAGCGCATCGTCGAAATCGAGAAGCTGCTCGTGAACCAGATTCACATTCTCGAGACCATGACGCCGATCAGTTTTCTCGCGTTTCGAGATCAACTCAATCCCGCCAGTGGTTTTCAGTCGATGCAATTTCGTGAGATCGAATTCTCTTCGGGTCTGAAAGACAAAACGATCGTGCGGGAATTTGAGAGTGACAAGTTCGCCTACGAACGTTTGCAAGCGCGTATGGCCAGACCGTCGTTGCCGGAGTCGTTCTATCGCATGTTAGAACGTCGCGGACTGTCGGCTCCGCCCACGCCGGCGGATGCTGATGCCGCGCAGCAGCGAAAGTCTTACGAAGAGCGCACGCGCGCAGTGCTCGAAATTCTCACTCACTTCGAAACGCGCTATGAAGAGTTTCAACTCGCCGAAGCGATGCTCGAACACGATGAATACTTCTCGCTCTGGCGCTCGCATCACATCAAAATGGTAGAACGCATGGTCGGCGCGAAACGCGGTACCGGCGGATCCGAAGGAATCGGTTATCTAAAGACCACTCTCGACAAGAAATTCTTTCCCGAGCTCTGGGAAGCACGCACGTATCTCGATATCAAACACGGCGCAGGCGGTTGTCCATTCGCACACTGAATCATGGAAGTCGAAAGAAGAAAATCGCCACGCGCCAGGGTGAAGTTGCCGGCCCGTTGGGAAGGTGTGCTCTCGCGCGAGAATGCGACGGTCACTGACATCAGCCGCAATGGCTGTTTCGTGCTCACGGGCGGAAAAGTTGAAATGAAAGAACTCGTCTGGTTGCAGATTCGCCTCACCGAACAACAGACAGTTCACTTCTGGGCGGAAGTCGTCGATTCTGCATCGGAGATTGGTTTTGCGTTGAAGTTCAATTCGAGCAGTCCGGAAGACGAAGCGGCACTAGCCACGTATCTCGAAGGTATTTTTCACTCGCAACCTCCAAAGAAAGAATCTGTGTAATCTGTGGCTAACTTGTTCCCAGAGCGGTTCAACATGGCCGACTACTTCCTCTATCACAATGTCGAGGAAGGTCGCGAGCACAAGGTGTGTCTTTATTTCGAAGATCGCAAGTGGACTTATGGTGAAGTGGCGCAGTTGTCGAATCGCACCGGCAACGCGTTGCGTGAGATGGGCGCGGATATCGAAGATCGCGTGCTCATGGTCCTGCCTGACTGTCCGGAGTTTGTCTGGACGTGGTTTGGAGCGGCGCGCATTGGAGCCGTGATCACAATGGTCAATCCGCTCTTGCCGGTGGCGGATTACGAGTATTACCTCGACTACACGCGTGCGAAAGTTGCCGTGGTCCATGAGTCATTGTTGCCGACGTTTGCGCTGGCCGCCGCACGAGCGCGTTACTTGCGCGGCGTTCTGGTCGTCGGCGACGAGGCCAATCTTCCGAACGATGACGAAGCCAGCTGGGTGCGATTCGGCGAAGCCGTCGAGGCTGCCGCGGACGAATGCGCGCGTGCTGACACGCGCCGTGACGATATCGCGATCTGGTTGTTCACCTCAGGCTCGACCGGCCATCCGAAAGGCGCAGTGCATTTACAACACGACTTGCCTTTCAACACCGAAGTCTTCGCGAAGGCGACGATGGGAGTTAACGCTGACGATCTCACGGTCTCAGTGCCTAAACTCTTCTTCGGTTATGCGACCGGGACAAACTTGCTTTTCCCTTTCGCGGTCGGCGGCGCCACCGCTCTTTTCTCAGAGCGCTCGACCGCGGAAAAGATGTTTGAAGTCATCAAGCGTTACCGTCCCACGATCCTCACGACAGTGCCAACGATGATCAATTCGATGCTCAACGTGCCCGGCCTTTCGCGCGAAGATATTTCCAGTCTTCGTTTCTGTTACTCAGCCGGCGAGGCGTTACCGAAAGAGCTTTACGAACGCTGGATGAACGCGTTTGACGTGGACATCTGTGACGGCATCGGTTCGGCGGAGATGTTTCACATCTACATCACGAACCGTCCCGGAGACATCAAGCCCGGCAGTCTTGGTCGCATCGTCGATGGATACGAAGCGAGAATTGTCGACGCAGAAGGCAACGAAGTTCCGACCGGTGAGATGGGCACGTTGAAGATCAAGGGCGACTCAGCCGCGCTTTGTTATTGGAACGCCCACGAGAAGTCGAAAGAGACATTTGCCGGCGACTGGTGTACGAGCGGCGACCAGTTTCACGTCGATGAAAATGGTTACTACTGGTATCACGGTCGCACGGACGACATGCTGAAGGTCTCAGGCGTGTTTGTGGCTCCGGCGGAGATTGAGAATTGTTTGCTGCGGCATGAGGCGGTGCTGGAGTGCGCAGTCGTGGGCCATGAGGCTGATGGCCTCGTGAAGCCAAAAGCGTTTGTGGTTTTGCGTGAAGGTTTTGCGAGTGGAGACTTGCTTGCCGAAGAGATCAAGCAGTTTGTGAAAGATCACATCGCCGTCTACAAGTATCCGCGCTGGGTCGAGTTCGTCGACTCCCTCCCCAAAAACGATCGCGGCAAGATCGACCGTAAACAACTAAAATCTGTGTAATCTGTGTTAACGCCTTCGTTCGAGGTCGTAATCTCGGAGACGACGATAGAGTGTCGAAGGAGAAATGCCGAGGATCTCGGCGGTCTTGCCGCGATGCCAACCCGTTTGTTCGAGTGCAGCGAGAATCTGTTGGCGCTCGACTTCCCGTAACGATCCTGGCACGGATGAAACCGGTGCAACCGGCGGCGACTCACCGCCAACAGCCGCGGGTGCTACACTCGAAACCGCCAGCGGCGCCGCGACGACCGGCCGCGTCACTTCCGGCGGCAGTTCCGAAAGCGTGATCCGTCCATTGTTAGAAAGAATCACCGCCCGCTCCAGACAATTCTTCAACTGCCTCACATTGCCCGGCCAACTGTACGCGCGCAACGCATTGAAAGCGTCGTCCGTCAATTCAGGCGGATGCGTGCCGGCAATCAGTTTGAGCAGGTAACGTGCCAACGGCTCAATATCTTCAGGCCGCTCACGCAGCGGCGCGAGACTGATCTGAAATCCGTTGATGCGATAAAGCAGATCGGATCGAAACACGCCGTCGTTAACTACAGTATCGAGATTCCGATTGGTCGCAGCGACAATGCGTACGTTGACTTCCACTTTCCTGACGCCGCCAACTCTGAAGAACGTGCGCGTCTCGATCGCGCGCAAGAGTTTCGCCTGCAACTGCGCCGGCAACTCCGTCACCTCGTCGAGAAAGAGCGTGCCGCCATCCGCGAGTTCAATCAAACCAAGCTTCCTGCCCTTGGCGCCTGAGAACGCACCCGCTTCATAACCAAACAATTCCGACTCGAGCAGCGACTCCTGAAACGCCGCACAGTTCAAATCTACAAACGACGCTTCCGCACGATTTGAAAGCCGGTGAATTGCGTGGGCCACCAGTTCTTTTCCGGTTCCCGATTCACCTGTAATCAAAACTGATGCTTCTGACGGAGCCACGCGTTCGATCAAACGTATCGCTTCCTTCATTGCTTCCGACACGGAAACGATCTCCGGCAAGGCTGACTGTCGCGCGAGTTGCTCTCGCAAGCGCACGTTGTCGACGCGCAGCCGGCGTTTGTCCGCAGCTTGCTTAACGCGAACGTCGAGTTCCGTGATGCTGTAAGGCTTGGTGAGGTAATCGTAAGCGCCGAGCTTCATCGCTTCGACCGCCGTCTCCACGGTGGCCTGGCCCGTCAACATGATCACTTCCGGCGGATTGGGCCGTTGATACACGCGCCGCAACAGCTCCATGCCGTCCATGCGCGGCATGTTGATGTCGCACAACAGCACGTCGACGTTGCTCTCTTCGAGTTTACGAAGAGCCGCCTCTCCATCCGGCGCGACTTGCACGCGATAGCCCAACCGTTCCAATTCCTTTTGCAGGACGAGCCGAAGGTTGGCCTCATCTTCTGCGATCAGAATCCGTGCCTGCTGTTGCTCGCTCAAACCGTCTGTTCCTCGCTTATCTTGACTGCGGAGAGAGTAATCGTAAATGTGGTTCCGGTTCCCACGGTTGACTGCACGTCAAGAGTGCCGCCATGCTCAGTTAAGATACCATAACATACGGCGAGTCCGAGCCCTGTTCCCCTCCCAATTTCTTTGGTCGTGAAGAATGGCTCGAAGATCTTAGGAAGATTTTCCGCTGGGATGCCGACGCCTGTATCGGTAACTTCGATCACGACTTTCCCGTCCTCGTTCCGTCCTACAATCGTCAATACACCGCTCTCACCCATCGCATCGAGGGCGTTGGTTGCCAGTGCGATCACGGCTTGTTGTAACTGGCCCGGGTCACCCGAAACAGGAAGTAGATCCTGCGCGATCTCGACTTTCAAATCCACGTCCGCGCTACGCTTCTGGTGCGAAAGCAGGCGCACGGCCGAGCGAATCACATCGGCGAGATTGATCGTCACGTGATCCGAAGTGCGCGTCCGACTGAAGTCGAGCAACCCCATTGTGATGCTCTTACAACGAAACGCTTCACTGCGAATCAAGCCGAGGTACTCTCGCAAATCGTCACGCGCCGGTGAACCATCAAACACACCTTCGTTAACCCGCGCTTCGAGTGCCTCCGCACAGGCAGAGATCGTGGCCAGCGGGTTATTGATCTCATGGACCACGCCCGCGGCGAGACGCCCGACAGCGGCCAGTTTCTCAGCGCGCCCGATCGCTCGATTAGCCTCGACTCGATCGGTAACTTCCTCGCCGACAGTGATCACGTGTGTTACCTGTCCACTGTTGTCGGCCCACATCGGAATCTTACTGATCAACCAGTGACGGATATCGCCTTTCGGCGATGGAGTCTCCTGTTCGATCCGCTCTATCTCGCCGCTCTCAAACACGCGTGCAAACTCTTCGCCGAGCACGTCGCGCGGTTGGCGAGTGAGCACCTCGAAGACGTTCTTGCCGAGTACCGACCCGCGCGGGATGCCGAGTTCTCCGAGTTCACGATTGCGGTTCCACGCGACCACACGATACTGGCGATCGATCGCGTAAAGAGACAACGGCAGGCTGTCGACAATCGCTTCGATGAAGCGTCGCTGCGCTTCCGTCTCGGCAGTTTGTTTCTCAACTTCCTTCGCGAGGCCGACTGACGTGTCGCGCTCGGCTTGATAGAGCGAACAGATATGCGCGGCGAGCGACGTTTGTTGCGCAGCCGCATCGATCAGCCGGCGCTCTGTTTCACCACACTGCTCGCGCAGATCAAACGCGACGACGAGCGCGCCTTTTGTTCGTCCCGCGAAGCGAAATGGCGACACGTATTCCGCCGCGTGAAGATCGTCGCGCAGCAGGAAGGAATCCTTTTCGGTGATGACTAATGAGGTGGCGGATTCCGCGGAGCGCAGCCAATCCTGTAGCGCCTCGCGGTTGAGTAGTGAAGGATCATCGGCAGTGCCTTCGCGATCGAAAACGCAGAGTGCGTCTTTATCGTTAGCGACAGTGACATACGCGGCGCACAGGGCAGCGTCCATGCCTTCGTACGTGGCGCCGGCAACGCGACGAACCAGTTGTTCGGGTTCGAGCGCGCGCAAAAGCCCGCGACCGATGTCAGACAAAAACCTGAGTTCGCGATTACTGCCGATCAGCGCCCACTCACGTTGCGAAGTGCGAACGTGAAGACTGACGCGCGACAAGAGTTCACCGGGCGTTGAAGGCTTGGTGATGTAGTCGTCGGCGCCGGCAGTGAACGCCTGGACCTTGCGTGCTTCGTCATCGCTTTCGGAAAGCGCGATGATGGGCAACTTGCTGGTGGTTGGTTGCGCACGCAGCAATTTGCAGAGTGTGAGGCCGTCGACGCCGGGCATATCGAGATCGAGTGCGACCAGATCGCAGCGCACACCCTTGAGCACGCGCAGAGCGGAACCGGCTTCGCTGGCAGTCACGACGCGATACTTCGCGGTCTCGAAGATTTCGCGGAGTCTTTCGCGGGCAGCGGCGTCGTCGTCAACTATTAAGAGTGTTGCGCTTTGGTTTTCGGCGGGAGCAACCATGGGCCTCGGTTCGATTGAAAGCGATGATTACCGAAGATGTCAAGATTTTCATCCACACAATCTGTGTAATCTGTGGTTAAAGATGTGTGATGGCCTGGCTGTACAGATGAGTTAAATAGCGCGCCCTGACGACCGCCGCGGGCGAGGAGAGAGAATCCAACGTGGTTGCCAGCGCGGTCAGGCCAAAGCCATGAATGTCTTGACGTGACTTATCAAACCAATCGCGATGCGCTGGTAGACCAGTATGAATGCCAGTTTCGGCAATCGCCTCCAAACGTCTGTTCACTTCCACGAGCACTCGAGACAAAGAGCCTGTAGCCGGAAGTTGGTCCTCGCCAATCCGCTCTTCGTCAGACTCCTCTGTCTCCTCATCGGCGCGTGAGATGATTTGTTCAGTCTTTGCGTCGTCCGTTTGCGGCAACGTATCGAACGCCAACTGAAACACCGGCTTCTCACTGTTCTCCGCGCGCAGGATCGAAATCGGTTCGACGAATAGCTGGTCGTCCTGATGGACGAGCCGAACGACAAACTTCCACTCGCAGTCCTGCGGCGGCGACAACTGCTCCAATATCTGGATCGACTCTTTGGTCCAATCACGGAATGGCAGCGTCAGTGTGAGCGATTCATCCTCCTGATCGTAAACTTCCCAGTAAAAATTCTGATTGATAGCGTCAAACGACCGCGTGCCGAATTGCTTCGGCTGTAACACCACGATCTGGTCCAATGGGTTAGGTTCGCGCAAACCGAGTGGCTGCCGGGTCGCCGCATAGTGAAACAAGACTTGCCATGACGAAAACGAACGATGTCCGAAATCGAGTGTCGCGGGCGTCACCGGCGACAACACGAGCGCGCTCGTCTTCGTCGATCCTGACAACCGGCCATTCGCAGTGCGTCGCGCGTGACGAAGTTTCAGATTTGAAGCGGCGACTTGTTGCGGACTGTGCGCGCCCTCCCACGGCCCCTCACCATAGAAACGATGACGCGCATCGACGCGCTGTATCTCCGGGCGCGCGTACGACCACGAGAGGAACTCTTTAGTTTGCTCGGTCCAGAAGATCACCGTCAGACCAGCGTAGCCTGAGCCGGTCTGCCACGTGTACGCGCCGACGCCCGAGAGTTCGATCTCAGGTACTTCTACGTATTGCGCGCGGCTCGTGCCTGCGAGCGCAATGGAGCGATCGTCACCACCAGCTCGTATCGCATCCATCAACGCATAGACGCGCGCGATCAAGAGCAATAGCCGCGCTTCATCCGCGCGCGCTTCTCTGCGCAGGATCGATTTCACTTCGTCCGAAACACTCCGCAGCGCCAGTGTCACGCGCGGCATCTGCGCGCCCTGCGCCGAAACCGCCAACGTCACCAGGCGTTCGATCAGCATTTCGGACGCATGACTCAAACCCACCGCGACCGCGTCTTCCAACAACGAACACGCGGAATCGAGAATCTCCTGCTTCGTTCGCGGCGTTCCAGTCAGATCGACGAGCGACTGCTGCGCCACTGTCGCCGGTAACTCAAACCCGAGAGACTTCCGCAACACGAGCAGCGCCGCAACGCCGGCACGCTTGCCTTGCTGCTTCGGCAGGATCATTCCTTCGAGTCCGCCACCGGGCACGAAGCGAACTTCAACCGCGCTCGGCATCAATCGCACCAGCACCGTTTCGGCATACTCGATCACTTCGGGCAGCGTGTTCTTCTCGACCAGCGCGATTCCTTTGCGATACTCGCTTGTGCCGGCCCAGGTTTTTAGCGTGTCAGGAGTTAGCAGAGCGACTTCGTCGCGAATCGACTCCGGTGTTGCGGCAATGCGTTCGTCTTCAACGTCACCAGCCCGACCTTGTAAAAAAATTCCAGCCGCAAGGATGTGTTGGCAAATCCCGGGTGACGGACAACTGCACGTCGCACTTGCTGGTCCATTAGCCGTCATCGAGACTAGAAACGGCGGCACCTCGATCTTCAGTGTCTCCGCAGTCTCCTCGACGATCGCGATCTCGAGACCCTTCTCGATATCCTTGCGCGCGCGGCGCAGCAGACCTTTGCTGGCGAGCGCTTCCCACGAAGCATCGTCGAAGACTGCCAGCAGTGCAGAGAGTTTGTTTAGGAGATTGTCTTTGCCAGCCATTCTGCAAATTTTTTCGGCGTCAACGCGGCGATGTCCATGCCTTGCGCCGCGAGCAATTCAGCCATTTGTGTGTCGTAACTCGCGCTCGCCGTTTCATCGAGGGCCGCGAGCCCGAGTAACTTCACCCCACCTTCGCGAAATCGCTGGCACGACGCCAGCAACGCGTTCGGCGACGCGCCCTCGTAAAAATCACTAATCAACACGACGATCGTGCGGTGCGGATCTTCGACCAACTGTTCGCAATACTGCATCGCCTGACCGATGTTTGTACCACCACCGAGCTGCACACTCATCAACAACTCGACTGGATCCTCGACACGGCCACTCAGATCCACCACCGACGTATCGAACACCACCAGCTTCACGTCGATGAGCGGCAGGCTGCTCAATATTCCCGCCATCACCGAACTGTAAATCACTGAGCCGGCCATGCTCCCGCTCTGGTCCACGCAAAGAATGATGCGCCACGGCAGCCGCCGTTGAATACGCGAAAAGAAAAGCACCTGCTCGATGGCGATCTGCTTGCGCCGCGTGTCATAGTTTTTCAGGTTCTTACGGATGGTGCCACGCCAGTCGACGTTCTGGGCCATCTTCAGGTTGCTGTGTTGGAAACGGTTTCGACGTCCCGAAAAAGCGCGCCGTATCTCTGCAGCAAGCCGTTGTTTGATCTCTTCGACGACCATCCTAATCACGCGTCGCGCTTCGTTCAGCACTTCGCCCTGGAGGTGACCGCGAAACGTGAGCAGCAGCTTCAACAGCTCAAAGTTTGGTTCGAGGCGGCGCAGGATCTCGGGATCGGTTACGAGTTCAGTCAAACCGTAACGATCCAAGGCGTGCTTTTCGATAACGGCGACAGTTTCTTTCGGAAAGAGTTCGCGAACTTCATTGAGCCAGCGAGGAATCGTCAGTTGCGATGGATCGAGACTCGCGCTGCGTGGACCACCTGGGTCTGCATCGCGCACGCCCCGTCCCTGGTACTCGCGCGAGTAAAGAAAATCGAGCGCGGTTTCGACACGCTGTTGCTGCACACTCATCTCGACGTCGAGGTGGTCGCGCGCATATTTACCGAGCACCAACCGCCAGCGCGCCAGTGTTTTTGGATCTGCGTTCATCTGCGTAAATCCGCGGCTTCTTTTCCTAACCAATGTGAGAGCCCGTCGTCTGCCAACGTCTTTAAGACGAGCGCGGTGAGACGGCGATTAAACTCCAGCTCACCTTCAGTGATGCGAAACTCAGTCAGCGTCCCGAGTTCCTGTTCGCCGTGCAACTCAGCCACACGCACCGCAACCTTGTCCGTTTCGCGTGGCGTTAAATCAGCCAGTGCGAGACGTAAACTCGGCAGCGCCGTGATGAACTCTGCTTCATCCCAACCACCAAGGATCTCGTTGAGCGATTGGACCAGTTGAAGATTTTGCCAAGCTGCTTCACGACACGTTTTCAACAGCCCGCGCAGGAAGCCGACGCGCTTTTGCGAATCGTTGATGCCAACCAGACAGCCAGTGACCAACTCGTCGAGTTGTGCCTGGTCCATGCGTCCGGCGCTAAACAACAAGCCACCAATCGCGCCGCAGATCGTGCTGTAAGAAGGATGATCGTAATTACGTACCTGCAGCAGTTTGGCTGCCGCTTCCCAGAAGATCTCTTCATCGAGTAGGCCACTCTCTGACGCGGCTTCGAGTAGTTCACGGATGGCAGACAAACTGTCGAGCGCGGAACTGACTTCACTCTCGGCGCACTGGCCCAAAGTCGGCACGAGATAACAAGCCCGCAAAAATGCGGCTCGCAACAACGCCGGAATCTCGACCAGCGAATGCGCCTCCAAAGGTTCGCGTGATTGCCACAGCAAAAGTAGTTGCGTCGCCGCGCGAACAGCCTCGACAAACGACGGCTCTTCACCGATCTTCGCGGTTATCAACCCCAGCAACTGTCCCGTGTGTCGATGCAGACCCATGCGACACGCAAGAATCAGCATCGAGACCGCGACGTTCGCGCTCCGTCCCCTGCCTTCTTCTTCGAGCCGGCCAATCGTTTCGCGCAGCCGATTGACAGCGGCTTCTTCGATCGTCGAACCGTAAACAGCCACGTCAACAAGTGCGCCTTCGGTAAACGGGCTCCACGCGTATTGCCAGTGTTCGTGGATGCGCTCGAGTCCGGTGCCGCGCACAAAATCCGGCCCGCCCATCAGCGTCGCAAACGGCACGTTCAGGAAATTAAGACAGTGCAGGAAGCGACTGCCGCGACGATGATGATCGCGACGATAGATCTCGAACGAGACTCGTTTCTTGAGCGAATCCGAGATGTCGAGTCGCGCGCGCTCGGCTTCCTTACGAAAGCTGGCGACGATCGGCGGCACGCCCGCGGTCGCAGGCACGTCGCCAATGTCTTTCCCGGTGAGAACGCGTTCGACGAGACTCATGAGCACGGCGCCTTCGACGTCCATCGAGCCTTTCACGAAACAACTACGCACGCCGTCGAGCATGTCTTCGCGAGTTGGACCAGGATGACCCCGCAGTGAAGCGAGCAGCTTGGCTTGTTGCAACGCCGCGATCTCGTCCGCGGTCGACAACGATTGCGGCGCCTCTTTTCGTCGCGTCAGTGCACCGATCTCGACAAGGATGTCCGTGGCGACAACTAAGTGCGGATCGTCGCGCTTATTTTCTACTTCGCGCCAGAGCCGATTGTAGTAATCGGGTGACGGCATTCCCGCGCTGTAATTCAGCGCCTCGAGTTGTTCGAAGCTGTAACGAATGAGGGCTGTTTGAACTGAACCTTGCGGCGCACGCGACGATGATGAGCGTTTTGTTTCTGCCTCAACGAGCTGAGGCAGTGCAACCGTGTGAAACCCACCGGTGACGACGAGTATTGCTCGACCCGCTTCGCCCTGCGACAATTCTTCGCGAATTGCCGCCGCCATTGCCGCTTCACGCGCCGTGTTGCCTTGGGCGCTCAGCGTCTCCTCGCTTTCGTCGCAGCGCGCGAAAAAACAGTACGTGGCAATGTCGCGAATGAATGATTCAGTCGAACGCGTTTGAAAGTTCGCTTCAAAGAGATGGTCCCACATCTCGTTGAAGTCGCGGCACCCGCTTTTCTGGGCCACCGCGTGCAGGTACGCGCTCTGCAACAAGTAAGTCTCGCGCATCAACGATTCGATACGAGGCCGGCCTAACTGTTCCTTGTTAGTATGTTGGGCCAGGATCTGATCGGGATAATCAAGATCGATAAAACTTAAACGCGCACCCGTCTCCTGGCCCACGCGCAGTGCCACCAACTCGGGCGAGTAATCACACAGCGGGTAATAAGTGGCAAAACGCGCTGGACCAAAGTCCGGCTCGTTATCAGCAGGCTTGTAAATTTGCCGCGCGGTGTCGACGAAATGCGTGTAGACAGCGATCGGAGGCTTTGTGCCTCCAGCGAGAATCGTGGGGATGAGAGGCGTAAAACTGGCCGGTCCTTCGATCAGAATCGCCGCGGGTCGCAACTCACGAATCACTCGCGCCACATGCCACGCACACGCAGGACTGTGATGCCGGATCGGAAAGTAGACGCACTCCGATGTATTTAGCCGGTCGAGAACCTGATCCAAATCTGTAACCACAGATGACACGGGTGACACAGATTACCTGTCGAGAGACTTGCGCGCTTCCCAGTACGACTGCCAGGCGCGGCTCTTCTTCGCGCGCGCCTTCACCACGACGTCGAAATACTGTCGCAGCTTCTTCGCGTCTTCGGGATTGTCTTTCAGCACTGTCCCCAGCAACTGGCGTGCGACGTGAGCGCCTTCCATCGAGCCGTTTCCAAAGTAGTGCGCTTCGAGACCGGCCGAGAAACCGACCGCGACTGCCTCAGCCGTCGACATCACGGTGGAAGGTTTCTCGACTACGGTGCCATCGACCGCCGCGCCCGAGCGCAAATCCTGAAACGTCGAAACCAGCACCTCCATCACGTCGGGCGGACAAGCGACCGGCACGCCCGCTTCTCGCAATAACATCTCGGTCTGTTCCGTAACCAACTTGATTTCGAGTGCGCGCTCGCCGATCGGATTCACCGTCTCGAAATTAAAACGTCGTTTGAGCGCGCTCGACATCTCGTGCACGCCGCGATCGCGAATGTTCGCGGTCGCCAGGATGTTGAAACCTCGTTCGGCGAAAAGCGTCGCGTCTGCGCCGGTGAGTTCGGGAACGTGAAGCACCTTGTCAGACATGATGCTGATCAAGCAGTCCTGAATTTCGGGTTGACAGCGAGTTACTTCCTCGAAGCGTACAACCAGACCGTGCTTCATCGCGGTGTAGAGTGGCGAAGGAACGAGGGCCGCGGGCTTTGGACCTTCTGCGAGCAGCATCGCGTAGTTCCACGAATACTTGATCTGATCTTCTGTTGTTCCGGCGGTGCCCTGGATCGTGTAAGTGGAGACGCCTGAGATCGCCGCCGCCAGTAGTTCAGAGAGCATTGACTTCGCAGTTCCTGGTTCGCCGACGAGCAACAACCCGCGATTGCCGAGCAACGTCACGATACAGCGATCGATCAACGCATCGTCGCCATAGAACTTGCGAGTGATCACTTGTTTGTCGATCGCTTTGCCGTTCGAGCCGACAATGAAAGTTCGCACGGCCTGCGGCGAGAGCACCCAACCTTCGGGGCGCTTCCCGGTGTCGCTTGCCTTTAGCGCCGCCAGCTCGTCGGCAAAAATGACTTCGCAGGGTGGCCGCAAAGTGCGGATGTCGCTTACATTCGTCGTCATTGCATGGGCCTCTAAGTAAATTAGCCACAAAAAGGCATACGTCGCAAAAATAAATCCAGGAAGAGGTAGAGAATCATTTTGAGCCTTTTGTGGCCATCACATCTCTGTTTGCTTTTCCCAATCCGCAGCGAAGCCCGTCCCATCGGCGGCGGCCATTCGCATGTCGTTCCAGCATTCCGTCAACAACACTGGCGGGATCTCACCAAGTGGCAGTTCCTCGGCAAATGAAAACATATCCTGGTCCAACTTGCGCGCGAAGTAGAGTCGCTGTAGCGCAACGGTGCGATTCTCCTCGGGCAAGCCGTTGCCGGTGAATTCGATGATGGCCTCCAGATTGAGCCGCAGGAACCGCTTGCGATAGTCGTAAAACCAGCCGCCGTCCTGCGACGCGCCGCGCGTGTAACCGAGTTTCGTAAGTCGATTGCGCAACGAGAACGCCTTGACGAGATGGCCCAGGAAGTCGTTGATCTCTGTCTCTTCTTTCTTCTCGTCAGGCAACGTGTATTTTGGTTTACCAAACTGTGGGAACAAAGGTTCGACTTCGTAATCCGCGAAGTGTTGCAACCAGGCCGTAACGTCGACCGCCGGGAGTGTCTCGTCATGGCCCATGCGAAGGGCGGTTGCGGAACTTAACTTCACTTCGTCATCCTGATGATTGCTGAGCGTACCGTCGGCAAGCGGTCGAAACGACGCCACAATCTTTTCGTCATCGTAAGCTACCCACACGAGTCGCTGGCAGTAACGTCCGACAATCGGATGCTGTCGTAGATAAGTGTCCCAATCCTCGAAACGCCACGTACGCTGCGTGCAGAGCGCTTCGTAAAGTCGATCCTTCTGCATCGACACAACGGTCTTCAGTTCTTTTCGCGCGTTTGCAAGAGCTGACTTCGCGTCCTTTACTTTGTCCGCGTCGTCTGACTGGTTCGCATCCGGCAGTGACGAGATCACTTTCCCATTCTGGTTGGTCACTGCGATCGACATGTCTTCAGACAAGGTGGCAGTGAACCTGCGGGAACCGTAGTCGAGTTCCATGATTCCGTTTTCATCGAAGCCGGCGGTGGGGATGGTCCGATCCGCCAGTTCATCCATGGTCCAACCCTTGCGCTCCGCCAGCAACTGACACTGCCGCAACGCTTCTTCTTGAATACCCTTGGTGCGAAATCTATTTGCAACCGCGAGGATGACTTGAGTGGCAACCGGATCATCAATCCACGCGAGCACCTGCAACAGCGCTTTGCCCTGCGCCGCACGATAGCCGTACCACTGCTTTATGTAGCGATGTACAGTCGCCGCAGCTTCGCCATTACAACATGCGCCGGCTACTGCAAGGATTCCTTTCGTGCCCGTTTGCGAACCTTCAGGCAGCGTCACATAACGATTGAAACTCGCCTGGTAAACTCGCTGCTCGTCAAAGTCCGGATAATA
>Ga0068864_100002435_pt1 | contig 15390 bp, 14 predicted proteins | sample KBSSwiS72_FD_66586 | JGI IMG/M metagenome (GOLD analysis project Ga0068864, IMG submission 66586) | Switchgrass rhizosphere microbial communities from Kellogg Biological Station, Michigan, USA - KBS Switchgrass S7-2 | ecosystem: Host-associated > Plants > Roots > Rhizosphere > Soil ... | reverse complement strand
GAGGTACCGGACGAACACTTCCATCTCGCGATAGTGCCATTGGCCGTACGGCACCATCGAGAAGCCGCTCTCGCTGCCGCAAAGGAGCGGCACGCCGGCGTCGTACGCGCGCTTCAGCGTCTCGACGCTGTCGGTGATCTCGCGGCGGAAAAAATCACGCAGGCCGGCATCGGCACCCACGCTCTCGCCGAAATCCGCCATGTTCGCCTGGAAGGTGAAGGTGGGCGCGATGGGGACCTTCTTCGCGATCACGGCTGCCAACGCTTCCTCATCCATGCCGGTTGCGTGATAGATGAGGTCGAAGCCGGCGTTCGCGGCGTCGCGCACCGACTTGGCGCCGCGGCAGTGGCCGACGACCGGCGTGCCGAGATCGTGAGCGACGTCGCACAGGAGCTTCAATTCGTCGGGCATCCAGACCGAGAGCTCGCCCTTGTGCTTCTGCCGCGGAATGAGTCCCGTCACGTGAACCTTGATCCAGTCGGCGCCGATCTTGATCTGGCGCCGCACCTCGGAGACGATCTCGTCCTTGTCCTTCAGCACCTTTCCCCAGCCGATCTCGCCGTGGTCGGGGATGAGGCGTCCGGCTGTGCCGCCCACGGAGGTCATCAGCGCGTACGCGCCGCACGCAATGCGCGGGCCTTCGACGACGCCGGTCTCGATCGCATCGCGCACGTCGATCGTGCACTCGTACACGGAATCGGGATCGAGGATGCTGGTCACGCCCGCGCGCAGGACCTTCTTCGCGTTGTAGGCTGCGACGAGCGCGGACAACGCATGGCGGCGGTGAAAGAAGATCTCCGCATTCGACTGCGCGTCGTCGAACGAAAGGTGACAGTGCGCGTCGATGAGGCCCGGCATCACCGTCATGCCGCGGGCGTCGATTCTCGTGACTTCGCCCACGGCGCTGCGAGCGGCTTCGTCACCGACGGCGACGATCACGTCGCCCTCGACGAGCACCGCGCCCGCTCGCGCCGCCGCGCCCGTCCCGTCGACGATCGTGCCGTTCTCGAACAGGTAGCGCGATGACATGGAGGTCGATGTGCCGCAGATGCGCGACCGTTGACTTGACGCAAGGCGAGCCGGGCCGCGCACTGCGATTATATCGTTGGCCCTTTTCCAGTGCACGAAATGCGTTCAAAATCGCAGGCTCGCTGCTCCATCCGGCTGTTTCCATTCCCCGACTTCATTCCACACTGATCGCCAGGAGTTTTCTTATGCTGAAGCAACTGACCCGTGCCCTCGCCATCGCCGCTGTCTTTTCAATCGCGCCCACCGCCGGCGCACAGACCGGAAGCGCCATGGTCGGCACGGCGCCCGGCGTCGCCGCCGCGGCGCAGACGCTCAAGATCACCGCGACAATCACGGCAATCGACAAGTCCACCCGGGACGTCACGCTCAAGGGGCCTGAGGGCAACCTCGTCACCGTCACTGCCGGGCCCGAGGTCAAGAACTTCGACAAGCTCAAGGTGGGCGACAAAGTCGACCTGCAGTACGTCGAAGCGCTGACGCTCGAGCTCAAGAAGGGCGGCGGCATGATCGTTGGCCGCACCGAAAAGGCTGGCACTGCGGCCGCGAAGCCCGGTGAAGCGCCGGCCGCAGGTGCGGGCCGCCAGGTGACGATCGTCGCCGATGTGGTTGCGGTCGACCCCGCGAAGCAGGTGATCACGCTCAAGGGTCCCCAGCGGACGGTGGATCTGCGCATACCCGATCCGGAGCAGTTCAAGCGCATTGCAAAGGGCGATCAGGTCGAAGCGAAGTACACGCAGGCGGTGGCCGTGACGGTGGACCCGACGAAGTAACTGGGCACGCTTGCAGTCTCGTAACCGGGAGGTGCCAATGGCGAAGGCCGGCAAGACCGATGAAGGCGTCGCCGGCGGTGCGACGCTCAAAGGCAAGGACTACGACAAGGCGTTGAAGAAGCTTCACGTCGAGCTCGTGAAGCTTCAGCAGTGGGTCGTCCACGAAGGGCTCAAGGTCTGCGTCATCTTCGAAGGCCGCGATGGCGCCGGCAAGGGCGGCACGATCAAAGCGATCACCGAGCGCGTGAGCCCGCGCGTGTTTCGCGTCGTGGCGCTGCCTGCGCCTACCGACCGCGAGAAGTCGCAGATGTACCTGCAGCGCTACGTGCCGCACCTGCCGGCGGCCGGCGAGGTCGTCATCTTCGACCGCAGCTGGTACAACCGCGCCGGCGTCGAGCGCGTGATGGGCTTTTGCACCGACGCCCAGGCCGACCGCTTCCTGAAATCGGTGCCGCTCGTGGAGAAGGCGATCGTCGACTCGGGCATCGTCCTCTTGAAGTACTGGCTCGAAGTGAGCCCCGAGGAGCAGACGCGCCGGCTCAAGGCCCGCATCGACGACGGCCGCAAGATCTGGAAGCTTTCGCCGATGGACATCAAGTCGTACAACCGGTGGTACGACTACTCCCGGGCGCGCGACGCGATGTTCGCCGCGACGGACACCGCATGGGCGCCTTGGTACGTCGCGCGCTCCGAAGACAAGAAGCGCGTGCGGCTCAACATCATCTCGCACTTCCTTGGCCGCGTACCGTACAAGGAAGTCCCGCGGCCGACCGTGAAGCTGCCCGACCGCCAGAAGGACAAGAGCTACCGCGAGCCCGACTATTCGTACAAGTGGGTGCCGGAGAAGTTCTAGAAGCTGGGTTCTTCTCTCGTCCCTACGCCATGATGTTGACGCCGCCGTCGACGTAGAGCGTCTCGCCCGAAAGCCGGCGCGCGTACGGCGTAGCAAGGTAGGCGCAGGCGAAGCCCACGTCCATGATGTCCACGAGCTCGCCGATCGGCGCCCGCTGGGCGGCTTCGGTCAGCAGAATGTCGAAGTCCTTGAGCCCCGACGCGGCACGCGTCTTGAGCGGTCCCGGCGAGATCGCGTGCACGCGAATCCCTTTGCTGCCGAGCTCGTACGCGAGGTAGCGGCAGCAGGCTTCGAGCGCGGCCTTGACCGGCCCCATCACGCTGTAGGTCGGCACCACCTTGTTGGCGCCGTAATAGCTCATCGCGAACATGGTGCCGCCTTCCGTCATGAGCGGCGCGGCGAGCCGCGCCATCCGCACGAACGAATGGCAAGAGACGTCCATTGCCTTGGCGAATCCTTCCGCGGAGCAGTTGAGGAGCCCGCCCTGCAGGTCTTCCTTCGGCGCGAAGGCGATCGAGTGCACCAGCATGTCGAGCCGCCCCCAGCGCTGTGCGACCTCGCCGAACACCGCCTCGAGTTGCCCGGGCTGCGCGACGTCAAGAGGCAGCAGCAGCGAAGCGTCGACTTCGCGCGCCAAAGGCTCGACGAAGCGCTTCGCCTTCTCGTTCAAATACGTCACGCCCACGTCGGCGCCGAGCTCGCGAAACGCCCGCGCGCAGCCATAGGCGATCGACTGGTCGTTGGCAATGCCGATCACGAGCGCCTTGCGCCCTTCCAGCACCTGCCGCGGCTTGTCGCTGGTCATCGTTCGGCTCCTCGCAGCATGTTCATCCCGCCAGCACGTCGCGCGTGTGGCGGGCGATCATCAGTTCCTCGTTCGTCGGAATGACCCAGGCCGCAACGCGGCTGCCGGCCGTGCTAATGCGGGGTCCGCGCCGCTCGTTCGCGGCTTCGTCCAGCTCGACGCCGAGCCAGGCGGCATCACGGCAAACGCGGGCACGCAGACTCGCGCTGTTCTCGCCGATGCCCGCCGTGAACACGATGGCGTCGACGCCATGAAGCGCTGCCGCCAGCGACCCAAGCTCGCGCCCTACCCGGTACGCATACAGATCGATGGCCATGGCGGCGCGCGGATCGCCGCTCTCCTGCAGCGTGCGCATGTCGCTCGAAATGCCCGACACGCCGAGAAGTCCCGATTGCTGGTAGATGAGCTTCTCGATTGCACGCGCATCCATCTTGAGCTCGTCCATGAGATACAGGACGACGCCGGGATCGAGGTTGCCGCACCGCGTTCCCATCGGCAGGCCATCGGCCGCGGTGAATCCCATCGTGCTCGCCACGCTGCGGCATTTGTCCATTGCGCACATGCTGGAGCCGTTGCCAAGATGCAGCACGAGCGTCTTGCCGGCGGCTCCGCGCTCGTCGTGGCGCGGCAATACGCTCGCGATGTACTCGTACGAAAGCCCATGGAACCCATAACGGATGACGCCGCGATCCGTGATCGACCTCGGCAGCGCGAACGCCTGCGCGACGGCCGGCTGGCTGCGGTGGAACGACGTGTCGAAGCAGGCGACCTGCGGCAATTCCGGCGTCCGTTCGAGCAGCGCCTTGATGGGCGCGAGGTTGTGCGGCTGGTGCAGCGGAGCAAGCGGGATGTATTTCTCCAGCGCGGAAACAATCGCCGCATTCACGCGGACGGGCCGCGTGTACTCGAGGCCACCGTGCACGACACGATGCCCGACCCCGACGAGCCGGTGCTGTGCGAGCCTTTGGCGCAGGAACGCGATCAGGTGCTCGAGCGCGCCTTCGTGGCCGAGCTGTACGCCTTCGCCCCACTTCTTCTCGCCGAGGACCTCGCCGCGATCGTCCTTCGCGACGAACCGCGGCGACGTGTACAGGCCTTCCGCCTGGCCGCGCGCGACCAGCGCGAGGTTGGACGGGGCCGCGGGCAGTTGCGCGAACAGCGAGAACTTGAGGCTCGACGATCCGGCATTGAGGACCGCGATGACGTCGGCCATGATCAGGCCACAGCCTTGGCCGCGGATTCGAGGCGCGCCTGCGCGACGAGCGCGGCGATTCCGCACGAGGCGAGCCTTGTCGGCACGGAATCCGCGCGGCTTGTCAGGATGATCGGCACGCGCGCGCCCAGCACGATGCCGGCAGCATCCGCCCCCGCGAGAAACGAGAGGCTCTTCGCCAGCATGTTGCCCGCTTCGAGATCGGGAACGACCAGCACGTTGGCGCGCCCGGCGACCGGCGATTCGATCTTCTTGATCTTCACCGATTCGAGGCTGATCGCATTGTCGAGGGCGAGCGGCCCGTCGATGATCCCGCCGGTGATTTGACCGCGGTCGGCCATCTTGCACAGCGCGCCGGCCTCGACGGTCGAAGGCACCTTTGGATTCACCGTCTCCATCGCCGACAGGATCGCGACGCGCACCTGGGGAAAGCGCAGCGCGTGGCCCAGGTCGATCGCGTTCTGGATGATGTGCACCTTGTCTTCCATCGTCGGCGCGATGTTGATGGCGCAGTCTGTGACGATCAGCGTCTCCGGATAGGACGGCACGTCCATCACGAAGCAATGACTGATGCGCCGCGCCGTGCGCAAGCCCTTTTCGCGGTTGACCACCGCCGCCATGAGCTCGTCGGTGTGAAGGCTACCCTTCATCAGCGCATCGGCCTTGCCCTCGCGGACGAGCTCGACGGCCTTCGCCGCCGAGGCTTCGCTGTACGGCGCGTCGACGATCGGAATGTCCCCGAGGTCGATCGAGTACTGCTTGGCCACGGCCTCGATCCGTGCCCGCGGACCGACGAGAATCGGCGTGATGAGATGTAGCCGAGCCGCGTCGACGGCACCGCGCAGCGAGCTCTCGTCGCATGGGTGCGCGACCGCGGTGCGGGTGGGTGGCAGCGTCTTGCAGAACTCGAGCAGCCGCTCGTATTTCTCGTGCATCCGACCGTTGGCTTCAGGCATGGGCGGCCCTCCGCTTGCCAGTTTGCTTACCGGCGTTCTGCTCTCCGGCAGGTTTTTTTGCGGCAGCGCGCTGGCGGGCGGCGGCACGCGGCCGTGGCTGCGCCCGCTTCGTATCAACCGCCAGCGAACGCTGCAATTGCGCAATCAGCGCGACCTGCTCGCTCGAAGGCTTTGCGCGGCGTACGCGCTCGTCGGCGAGCAGACGCTGCACGAGGGTTACGAGGCGGGACCGGTCGTCCTCGTGCCGCAAGAGCTGCGGCAACGTCGCGAGCGCGTCCTCCGGCGCGTAGCGCACGATGATCTCCTGCTCGCCGCGCACGCGGCGCCATTGATCCGGAGGCATCGCCGGCAGGAGGTCCTTGTAGTCCTCCAGCAGCTCGCGCTTCGTCTCGAGCCGCGACAGCAGCAGCGGCTCGCCCTTGCGCGCAAGAAGGCATGCGACCCGCGCCAGCGCTTCGGCAAAACCGCCCTCGGCCATGCTTGCCAGCGCTTCCTGCACGAACGGCAATTCTCGCGGATCGACCGCACCTTCGCCGTGCGCCGCTTCCGCCAGGCGCTTATCCGCGATCCGAAGCGAGAACAGGTTGCCATACGCAAGAAAGAACGCGGCCTCGCTCATCGCGTCGCGCATCGCGCGATAGTAATCGAGCGACGCACTGATGGCGCTGGACGCCGTCTTTTCGATCTTGCGCAGGCCGTTGTCGCGATCGGCTTCCTGGCGCTGCGCCCGCACCATGTTCGCCGCGGGTGCGGTCCAGGCGAGCCATGGATTGAGATCCGAAAGGCCCCATCGCTGCATCCGAAGGGGATGGAACTGGCGCCGCAGCTTGCCCGCGAATTCACCCGACGACGCCTGTACGAGCGGCTGCAGGAAAAGCTCATAGGCGCGCTGGTTGAAGTCGGAGATCACCGCCACCGACTCGAACGGCTTCTCGTCCGCACGCTTGAACCGATTGAGCTTCGCCGCGACGTCTTCCAGACGCCGCTCTTCGAACGACACTTCGTAATCGGGCGCACCGTCACGCCCCTTGGGCGATCCATTCCGAGCCTTGCGCTCCGCGATCTTCATCGCCCAAAGGCCCGGCGGCAGACTCTCGATCGACTTCAGCACGGAGACGATCTGCGCGTGCTCCTTCTTCGCCACCTTGCCCGACACGAAGATGCCGAGATGGCCGATGTCCTGGTGCACGAGGCCGACGATCACCTGGCCGCGCGCCTTGATCTCGTCGGTCGATCCGTACACGTCGGCGACCCAGTTGAAGGCCTGCTGGGGCGGGGTGATGTTGTCGCCCATCGACGCGAACAGCACGATCGGCGCCTTGATGCCGCGGAGATCGAACATCTCGCCCTGCGGACCTCGGGTCTCGCCTTTCCACAGCTTGTTGCCGACGAACAGGTTGCGCGTGATCCACTCGATCTCCTCGCGATTCATGAGGTAAAAGCCGCCCCACCATCGCTCGAACTCGAGAAAGCGTGGCGGCTCCGTGTCGACGTTCGAGTACAGGTGGTAGTACTTGTCCCAGAACGTGTTCGCAGGATTCAGGTTCTCGAAGTTCTCGACGAGGTAGGCGCCGTCGAAGATGCCGCCGCCGAGATCGGACATGAGCGAGGCGAGCCACGTGCCGCCCATGAGGCCGCCCGAATAGCGCATCGGATTGTCGTTCGCGCCTTCCTGCCACGCTCCGCCCCAGTAGGACATCGGCGCGCCGTTGATCACGATCGGGCCCGTGTCGTCCGGATCGGCGGCTGCGAGCATCATCGCCGCCCAGCCGCCCTGGCAGTTGCCGACGATCGCGGGTTTCGGGCTGGCGGGATGAAGCTCGCGAACCCGGCGCACGAAAGTTCGCTCGGCTTCGCAGACGTCGATGAGCGTCTGCCCCGGCTCCGGGTCGCGGAAGAAAATCACGAAGTAGACCGGATGACCGTCGCGAAGCGCGACGCCCACCTGCGAATCGTCCTTGAAGCCGCCGATCCCCGGGCCGTGGCCGGCGCGCGGATCGATGATGACGTAGGGGCGGCGCTTCGCATCCACGGTGACACCCTTCGGCGGCACGATGCGCACGAGGGCATAGTTGACCGGACGCTCGAGCTGCCGGCCGTCGACGACGATCTCGTAGTCGAAGTGAAGCAAGGGCGGAAGGCCCGCCTGGTTGTGCTCGACGAAGTTGTTGCCGCGCTGACGCAACGTGTCCAGGAACAGGATCGAACGCTGCGTCGCATCGACAGCGTATCCGTACCAGTCCATCCATACCTTGGCCGCCGCCGCAGGGTTGGTGAGGACGTCCCCGATGCCGTTGTCCGCCGAGGCCTTGGCGAGCCGTTCCTTGTACTGCTCCTGGGCGAACTCCGCCCGCTTTCTGAACAGAAGCGAAACCTTCGTGGCGAGGTCGTGACCCTGCGCCAACGTTGCGTCGGTGCTCATGCATTACCTTTCATGAAGTGCTGCTGGCGTCGCTGCCCTGGGGTCCTGCCGCCGCTAGCCGGCCGAATCGCCCCCGAGCTCTTTGCCGAAGCGCTTGCGGAGGTTGGCAACGACCTCCGCAATGACCTTGGCAGTGACCTCCTCACCCATCGCTTCGACCGCTTTGTTGCGGACGTGGTAGTGCATCATCAGTGCCGAGCGCAGCTTGTCGAATGCCGCGCGGTTCTGGGTGCCGCACACGGAAGCGTCGTTGTGCAGCACGCGCTCGATCACATTCGGATCGAGCAGACGCACTCTGCAGATCGAGGCAAGTCGCGCCACTTCGCGGTCGACATCGCCCAGGTTCTTCGCCCACCAGCCGGCGCCGAGCTCGGTCGACCTGTCCTTGCCCATGCGCTCATTTTACCTGCTGCATGCTCGCACGCGCCATGAGGTGGATCAAAGAGCCTTTTCATGCGTCTTCCGCGAGCAGCCATTTGCGGCTCTCGGCGAACGCCTGCCGGACGGCGTCGCCCTGCTAGAATCCGGCGGCCCCGCCACGCGCGTCGCCTTGGTGCCGCGAACCGGCCGCCCGGCGCTCGTGCCGGTGCCTCCGAAGAACCGCGATGCCTTTCGAGCTCCTTCCCGATCCCAAGGTCTGGCTGACCGCGTTCATCGCGCTCGAATGGGCGATGCGCATCGCGATGATTGTCATCGTTCCGTTTCGCCGCTCCCCGGATGCGGCCAAGGGCTGGCTGCTGCTCATCCTGTTCGAGCCCATCCTCGGGTGCATGCTGTATTTCGTGTTCGGGCGCCGCCGGATGCCTGCGTGGCGGACGAAGCGCGCGACCGAATTCGGCGAGCTGGTGCGCCCTGTGCGCGAGCGCCTGCTCGAACATCCCAACATGTTCCATCCGGCGCAGGATCCAGCGATTGCGCCCGGTGTGCACCTTGCCGAAAAGCTCGGCGATCTTCCGATTCTCGGCGGCAACGCGATCGAGGTGCTGACCGATTACGACGCGATCCTCGACCGGCTGGCGGCCGACATCGATGGGGCGCAAGTCGACGTTCACCTGCTCTTCTACATCATCTCCGACGATCCCGTCGCCGGACGGGTGCTGGCGGCGCTCGAGCGCGCAGCGAAGCGGGGTGTCGCGTGCCGCGTGCTCGCCGACGCACTGGGGTCGCGCGGGTTCCGCTACGAGCCGCTCTCGCTCCGGTTGCGCGAAATGGGCATCGAAGCGATGCAGACGATGCGTATCGCGTTCATTCGCGAGCGGGGCGCGCGGATGGATCTGCGCAATCACCGCAAGATCGCCGTCGTCGATGGCCGCGTGGCGTATACGGGATCGCTCAACCTCGTCGACCCGACGTTCAAGCCGGGGCTCACGTACGAAGAGCTGATGGTTCGCGTCACGGGTCCCGTCGTGCTCGAGCTGCAGGCGGTGTTCGTGCAGGACTGGTATCTCGAGACCGGGAAGCCGATTGCCGAGAGCGCCTTCCCCGATCCCGTGCTGACCGGGCCGGCCCCCGCGCAGGTGGTGCCGTCGAGTCCGCTCTATCCGCGGAACAACGCGCAGCGGCTCATCACCGCGCTGGTCAATTCCGCGCGCAAGCGAGCGGTGATCACGACGCCGTACTTCATTCCCGACGACGCGTTGCTCCAGGCGCTGACGACGGCCGCGTTGCGCGGGGTCGACGTGCGCCTGGTCGTGCCGGCGCAGGACGACCAGATCCTCGTGTCGAATGCGCAGAAGTCGTATTACGCGGAGCTTCTGGACAACGGCGTGAAGGTCTGCCGCTACGGCATGCGCTTCCTGCATGCGAAGCACGCGACGATCGACGACGAGGTCGCCTGGATCGGCTCCTCGAACATGGACATGCGCTCGTTCGTCCTCAATGCCGAGGTCGTGCTCCTCGCCTACGACCGGGGCGTGTGCGCCGACCTCCGCGCCGTGCAGGAGCGCTATTTCAGCGAAGGCGAGTGGCTCGAGCGCGACGCGTGGGCCGCGCAGCCGCTGTACCGCCAGGTCGGGTGGAACCTCGCCCGGTTGATGAACTCGGTCCTGTAGTTCCTCGCCCACGCGATTCCGACTGGGGATGCGACCGGCAATCCGGCGGTGCGTTCGTCGTCGTCAAAACGAGCGCGGCAGGCCGAGGACGTGCTCCGCAATGTAGGCAAAGATCATGTTCGTCGAGATCGGCGCCACCTGGTAGAGCCGGGTCTCGCGGAACTTGCGCTCGACGTCGTATTCGTTGGCGAAGCCGAACCCGCCGTGGGTCTGCAGGCACACGTTCGCCGCCTCCCATGACGCCTTGGCCGCGAGGTACTTCGCCATGTTCGCTTCCGCACCGCACGGCTTTCCCGCGTCGAACAGCTCGCACGCCTTGAAGCGCATCAGGTTCGCCGCTTCGACCTCGATGTAGGCGTCGGCGATGGGGAACTGGACGCCCTGGTTCTGGCCGATCGGCCGGTCGAACACGATCCGTTCCTTCGCATACTTCGTTGCGCGATCGACGAACCAGCAGCCGTCGCCGATGCACTCGGCCGCGATCAGGGTGCGTTCGGCATTGAGGCCGTCGAGAAGGTATCTGAAGCCCTTGCCCTCCTCGCCAATCAGGCTCTCGGCCGGAATCTCCAGGTTGTCGAAGAAGAGCTCGCTGGTCTCGTGGTTGACGAGATTCGCTATGGGCGCAACGGTCAGGCCGTTGCCAATCGCCTCATGCAGGTCGACGATGAAGACCGACATGCCTTCCGACTTCTTCTTCACCTCCGACAAAGGCGTCGTGCGCGCGAGCAGGATCATGAGGTCCGAGTGCCGCACCCTCGAGATCCAGACTTTCTGGCCATTGACGACGTAACGACCGCCCTTTTTGACGGCGGTGGTCTTGATCCGAGTCGTGTCGGTGCCGGTCGCCGGCTCCGTCACGGCCATCGATTGAATCCGCAGCTTGCCGGCAGCGATGTCGGGCAGGTACTGCGCTTTCTGCGCCTCGCTGCCGTGACGAAGCAGCGTTCCCATGTTGTACATCTGGCCGTGCACCGCGCCCGCATTGGCGCCCGAGCGATTGATCTCCTCCAGTATCACCGACGCCTCGGTGAGCCCCAGCCCCGCGCCGCCGTACTGCTCGGGGATCATCGCGGCGAGCCAGCCCGCCGCCATCAGCGCGTCGACGAACGCCTCGGGATAGGTCCTGTCGGCGTCGACCTTGCGAAAATAGCTGTCGGGAAACTGCCGGCAGACCTCGCGAACGGCGCTGCGTAGCGAGTCGTGGAAATTGGAATCTCTCTTCATGGCTGTCGTCCGTCGTGGTCAGCGATGGTTGGTCGACCGTGGGCGAATGGAGTCACCGGCGCCTGTCGCCGCCGGAGCATGCCGTATTTGCGTTCTCAACGATCATTGTCCGGTAAACCGCTTTGCGAGCGGGGCTTTTTCTCCGCGGTGGATCTTCGACGCGTCGAGCTCGCGGGCAGGATTGGATATGATGCGCACGAAGCGACACTTCGGGGCGCGAAAACTTGAACGTCGTCGTCGTAGGTGCCGGCATCGGCGGTCTGACTCTCGCGCTGTTCCTCCAGCGCGCGGGCATTTCATGCCGGATCTACGAGGCTGCGCCCGAGATGCGAGCGCTCGGCGTGGGGATCAATATCCTGCCCCACGCCTCCAAGGCATTCGCCGAGCTCGGCGTCGATGCCGCCCTGGCGCGCGCGTCGGTGCTGACGTCCGAAGCCGTCTTCTTCAATCGCTTCGGCCAGCTCATCTACCGGGAACCGCTCGGCCGCTACGCAGGCTACGAGCACCCGCAGTATTCCATCCATCGCGGCGAATTGCAGAACGTGCTGCTCGCTGCCGTTCGCGAGCGCATCGGCGCCGATGCGGTGGTCTGCGGCCGCAAGTGCGTGGCGATCGAAGCGCATGCATCGGAGGCGGTCGCTTACTTCAGGAGCTCGGCCACTGGCGAGACGCTGCCTGCACAACTCGCCGACGTCGTCATCGGCTGCGACGGGCTGCATTCCACGGTGCGCAAGGCGCTGCATCCGCAGGAAGGGCCACCGCTCTATTCGGGCGTCAACATGTGGCGGGGCGTAACCGTGTGGCCGCGGATCCTTTCGGGCGCGAGCATGATCCGCGCGGGATGGCTCAAGACCGGAAAAATGGTCATCTATCCGATACGCGACAACGTGGATGGCAGCGGGAGGCAGCTCGTCAACTGGGTCGCCGAGCTCGAAACGCCTCGTCATTCCACGCGCGACTGGAATCGGCCGGGCGCCGTTGACGATTTCATCGGCGCCTTCGAAGCGTGGCACTTCGATTGGCTCGACGCGCCGGCGCTCATTCGAAGCGCCGAGACGATTCTGGAGTTTCCCATGGTCGACCAGGATCCGCTCCCGTGGTGGTCACACGGCCGCGTCACGCTTCTCGGCGACGCGGCGCACCCCATGTACCCGCGTGGTTCGAACGGCGCGGGGCAGGCGATCCTGGATGCGAGGGCGCTAAGCGAAGCGCTGCAGACTCATCGGGATCCGGCCGAGGCGCTCAAGGCGTATGAGGCGCAGCGTCTTCCCTTCACCGCCGAAGTCGTCCGCATGAATCGCCGGAATCCGCCCGACGCCATCCTGCGCGAAGTCTACGAGCGCAGCGGTGACAAGCCGTTCGCGCGCGTCGAGGATGTGATCAGCGAGGCCGAGCTCGTCGCGTTGTCCGAAGGCTACAAGCGCGTGGCAGGCTTCGACCGCGACGCGCTCAAGCCGGCGCAACCCCTTTCGCCAATTGCTTGAAGGCGCCGCAATGCTCCGCTCCCTCCTGATGGTTGGCGTTTCGGTCCTCGTCGTCACAGTGCCCGCCCCGGCTGCGGCGCAGGAGGTCTATCCGTCCCGACCGATCAAGCTCATCGTGCCTTTCACCCCGGGCACAGGAATCGACATCCTCGCAAGGACGCTCGGCCAGAAGATCGGCGACGACTGGAAAGCCAGCATCGTCGTCGACAACCGTCCGGGCGCAAGCGGCAACGTCGGCACCGAAGCCGTCGCCAAAGCGCCTCCCGATGGCTATACGCTGCTCACCACCGCGAGCACGATCGTGCTGAATCGAAGCCTCTTCAAGTCGATTCCTTACGATCCCGTCAAGGATTTCGCGCCGATCGCGCCGATCGCGGTAGGACGCCTCGCGCTCGTCACCAACCCTTCGGTGCCGGCGAAGACCGCCGCGGAATTCATTGCCTACGCGAAGGCGAATCCCGGCAAGCTCTTTTACGGCTCTCCGGGCAACGGAACCCCGCACCATCTCGCGATGGAAGTGTTCAAGTCGTCCGCGGGCATCGATCTCGTTCACGTCCCCTACAAGGGCACCGCCGGCGCGGTCCAGGATTTGCTGGGCGGCCAGATCAGCGTGATGTTTCTGCCCGTTCACGTTGCGCTCCCGCAAGTCGAAGCCGGCAAGCTCAACATGCTTGCCGCCGGAGGGATCGAGCGCGCGAGCGCGACGCCGAATGTGCCGTCACTCGCCGAGGCGGCAGGCGTGCGCGCAGTCGACACCGACATCTGGTACGGGCTTTATGCCCCGGCCGGGACTCCCCGCGAGATCGTGGCGAAGCTCAACGCGGAGGTGAGTCGCGTACTGAAGGACCCGGCCACGATCGACACGCTCATGAAGCAAGGCCTGCAGCCGCTCGGCGGGTCGCCCGACGATCTAGCGAAGCTCACCCGGGACGACCTCGAGCGCTGGGCGAAAGTCGTGCGCGACGCCAGGATCCAGCCGGACTGAATCACTTCTTCGGGTGGTTAGGATCCTCGAGGAGCAGTGTCGTCTCCTTGCGCAATATCGGCAGCAGGCGTGTCGCCGCCTTTGCGAGGAGCCAGGGCAACGACACCTCGATCCGCAGCGCGTCTTCCAGCACCTCGATGATCCCGGCGGCAGTCTGACCGAATGCCCGCATGGAAAAGCGCAATGTGTCGCCGTCCCATGTCTCCTGCTCGATTGCGATGATCCCTCCGAGGCTGCCTTTCGAGCGCGCAAAGCCGTCCTTCAGACGGCGGACAGCCTCGTCCTTGCCGAGACGATGACTGACGGTGACGGTGACGGGTTCGTTCATGGATGGATGTGCGAAGGCGCCGACGATTCGCTATCATCATCGCACGAGTGGACTCGGTTCTCATCGTGCGCGATCGCTGAATCGTCCCGGCAATATTTGCCGATCCACCGGAGCGCGGGGCTTGCGATGCGCATCTACACCATCGGGCACTCGACGCGCCCGCAGCCGGAATTCATGGCGCTGCTCGGCGCGCACGGCGTCCGCCGGCTCGGCGACGTTCGAACGATGCCCCGGTCGCGCCACAATCCGCAATTCAACTCCGAGGTCCTGGCCGCTGCGCTTCGCGAGGTGGACATCGACTACGTCCATCTTCCCGCGCTCGGCGGCCTGCGCCGCACGACGCCAGCGTCGGTGAACCTCGGGTGGCGCAACAAGTCGTTTCGGGGATATGCGGACTATATGCAGACGGCAACCTTCTCGCAGGCGATAGAGGAACTGATCGCGCTGGGCTCCTCCGCGCCGACCGCGATCATGTGCGCCGAAGCCGTTCCGTGGCGATGCCATCGATCGCTGATCGCCGATGCGCTCGTGGTGCGGGGCATCGAAGCGTCCGAGATCGTGAGCGCAGAGCGCACGACCCCGCATGCGCTGACATCGTTTGCCCGGGTAAACGGCACAGCACTCACCTACCCACCGGACGAGCTGCCCCTGGAGGCCGGCTGGGCCCCGAAACGCTGAGCGTCTCGGTTGCCCCGCCCAGCCACGCGGGGGATGCGGCTTACTCGAGCCGAATCGCCGTGTCGAAGTGCCACGTCCGGCGAATCTCGATCACGTCGTACTCCCGCGCCAGATTGGGCGGAAATGCCTGGTAAGGATTCTGGCTCTCGATGACGCGGCGTATCGCTTCGTCGATGCCGACAACACCGCTCGACCGGATGAAAGTTATCGTTTCCACCGAGCCATCGCTGCGAACGGCAACCGTCACGAGCGGATCGGCGTGCGGCTGGCTGGCAATTTCGCGAACCATTTCGATGGTCATGTTGAGCTGGATCTTCCTCGCCAGAGCCTCGGCATACAGGACGATGTCCTGGTTCGAATCCGCCCTGCCAAACAGCCGATAGCGCCGTAGGCTGCTGTACGTCGGCGGCAGCTTGGCAGCTGCTTCGCGCCGGTCGCGCTCCTCGTCGAGTTGGCGCCCTATCGCGCGAAGCCTCTCTTCTCGCGCACGCTCGACCTCCGCTCGTGCGGCTTCTGCTCGTGCGGCTTCTGCTCGTGCGGCTTCTGCTCGTGCGGCTTCTGCTCGTGCGGCTTCTGCTCGTGCGGCTTCTGC